>OLOH01000607.1_pt1 | contig 24438 bp, 21 predicted proteins | sample 1673221 | NCBI WGS metagenome assembly OLOH01 (sample SAMEA3136767, study PRJEB25190) | human gut metagenome
GTGGTGACCTCCGCCGCCATGATCGCCCTCACTGATTGGCGTGTGTTTTTGCTGGTGCTTTTGACCTTTGCCATTGTGTTTGCCTGGAAGCGGATCGTCTCCCTGGCGTCTATTTGCTGCGCGGTGATGTATCCGGTGTTCACGTTTTTGTTTTTGCTCTTTGTGGACTTTTTCGGAAGCCCCCTGCCCTGCCATGGGGAACACACTCTGGCTTATGTGCTGTTTGCCACAGCAGCGTCCCTGTTTGTGGGGCTGACTGTGGTGGTGAAGCATAAGAGCAATATTGGCCGCCTGCGCCGGGGAGAAGAAAAACCTGTGATCTTGGGAAAAGGAAAATGACCATGGACTGCACCTTTAAAACCCCGGAAGGGAATTTTAACTACCGTGTGGCGGCTGTGATATGCCGTGAAGGGAAAATCCTTGCCATGCGGGAAGAAACCATCGGCAATTGGTATCTGCCGGGCGGCAGAGTCAAGCTTCATGAAACCTTGGAGAGGGCGCTTCTCCGGGAAATGGGGGAAGAGCTGTACTTGCCCGGGAAGATTGTCCGGCCCCTGTGGTTATGTGAGAATTTCTTCGTGTTGGAAGAGGAAAACATCCCTTACCACGAGCTGTGTATGTATTTCCTGGTGACGCTTCCGGAGAAGGGCTTGCCGGAAGGCGGAGAGTTCTGTTTGACGGATACGGACGGGGTGAACCACCAGTACCGGTGGCTTTCCAAGGAAGATCTGCAAAGGGAACAGCTTTACCCCTCTTTTCTCCGGGAGGAATGGCCCGGTTTGCCGGAGCATTTGGAACTGCGGACCATCTGGGATTGAAAATGGAAGCATGATTTTGTAGAAAAAAGGCGTTTTATGTTTCCCAAATTGGGGACCTGACTTTTCTTGTAAGGTTTCCACGAAACGGGCCGGAAGGCTTCCCTGATATTGACTTTTGGGCTGGTATGTATTATTATTATCATCAGTCAAATACTAGTTCTGTAAACCAAAGGCCTACAGGCTTGCTTGTTTTAACGCCGTTAGGAAGTGTAAATTTGGAAAAATATGTAATCAAGGGTGGGAACCGTCTCACTGGCGAAGTGAATATCAGCGGAGCCAAGAATGCGGCGGTTGCGATTATCCCTGCCACCATTTTGGCGGATTCTCCCTGCCGGTTGGAAAACCTGCCCGATATTTCCGACGTCAAGACCCTGACGTATATACTGGAAGACATGGGCGCGAAAGTGGACTATCTGGACCGCCACACGGTGGAGATCGACCCCCGGCCGGTGGAGACAGATACAGTTTCCGCAGACATTGCCCGGCGTATCCGCGCCTCATATTATTTCTTAGGAGCGCTTTTGGGCCGTTACCATAAAGCAGTGGTTCCCATGCCCGGCGGATGCAATTTTGGCATTCGGCCCATCGATCAGCATTTGAAGGGCTTTGCGGCTCTTGGCTGCGATTATAGCCTGGATAACGGCATGATCGCTGTTTCCTCCCCAGGGGATCTGCACGGGTCCAGCATCTATCTGGATGTGGTCACCGTGGGCGCCACCATGAACATCATGCTGGCAGCGGTGAAAGCCCGTGGCCTGACGGTGATCGAAAATGCTGCCCGGGAACCCCACATTGTGGATTTGGCCAACTTCCTGAACACCATGGGCGCTGACATCCGGGGTGCCGGTACGGATACCATCAAGATCCATGGCGTACAGAAACTGCGGGGCGCCACCTATTCCATTATCCCCGACCAGATCGAGGCAGGCACCTATATGGTGGCCGCAGCCGCTACCCACGGGGATGTTACCGTGAAAAACGTCACGCCCAAGCATTTGGAATCTATTTCCGCAAAGTTGGTGGAAATGGGCGTTACCGTGGAGGAAGGGGACGACACCGTCCGTGTGGTGTGCGACCGTCCTTTGCGGAAATGCAACGTGAAAACGATGCCTCATCCTGGATTCCCCACGGATATGCAGCCTCAAATCACCACGCTGCTTTCCATTGCCCGGGGGACCAGTATGGTCAATGAGAGCGTATGGGAAAGCAATCGCTTTAAATATGTGGACGAGCTGCGGCGTATGGGCGCCCAGATTACCGTGGATGGGAAAGTGGCCATCGTGGAAGGTGTGGACCATTTGAAAGGCGCACCGGTGCGGGCCTTGGACCTGCGCGCAGGCGCTGCCATGGTCATTGCTGGTTTGGTGGCGGAAGGCACCACCGTGCTGGAGGATATCCAGTATATTGAGCGAGGCTATGAAAATATCGTGGAAAAACTGGTGGACTTGGGCGCGGATATTTACCGCAGCCAGGAGCCTGATCAGGCCATGGATAAGATCGGTTAAAAAAAGAGAAAGCTTGGGGGCTGCGGCAGGTTATGCGGCAGCTCTTTTGTTTTGCGGAAAGGAAGAAAGCATATGGCCAGACTTTGCCCCTTGTTCAGCGGAAGTTCTGGAAACAGCTATTACATAGGTTCTCGAAGCGCGGGACTGCTTTTGGACGCGGGACGGAGCGCACGACAGCTTACCCAAATGCTGGGGCGGTGCGGCATCGACCCGTTGGCCATCCAGGGGATACTCATCACCCATGAACACAGCGACCATATTGCCGGAGTGCGGGTGTTCGCCAAAAAGTACGGGATTCCCGTATTCGCTTCCCAGGGGACGCTGCTGGCCATGGAACCTTCTCTGGAAGGGGTGGAGCGCTGGGTGCTGGATGGCCCCATAGAGCTGGCGGGGATGAAGATCACACCCTTTCCCACGCCTCACGACAGCGCCCAGTCCTTGGGATTCCGGATCACCACGGCAGATCATCGGGAATTTGCCCTGGCCACGGACTTAGGAGAACTGACCGACTGCGTGAAAGACCATTTGCTGGGAGCGGAGTTTGTGGTGGTGGAGTCCAACCATGATAAGGAAATGCTGCGGAACGGTCCCTATCCCATCTATCTCAAACGGCGTATTTTGTCGGGCAGGGGTCACTTGTCCAATATGGACTGTGCCGGATTTCTCCCAGAGTTGGCAAAGGCAGGCACAAAACGGTTCCTGCTGGCCCATCTCAGCCGGGAAAACAATACGCCTTCCTTGGCAGGGGAGGCTGCCCTGTCTGCCCTGACCGGGGCAGGGTACCACCAGGGTTCGGATTTTTGGCTGGAAGTGGCTTCCCCGGAAAATGGGGAAGGGAAAACCATCATCTTTTAGGAGGAAGGAACGTGCTGGGTGTCAAGTTGATCTGTGTGGGAAAATTGAAGGAGGCCTATTGGCGCCAGGCAGTGGCGGAATACGAAAAGCGGCTGCGGCCTTTGTGCAAATGGGAACTCATTGAGCTTCCTGAAGCGCGGCTGCCTTCGGAACCTTCCCAGGCGGAGATCGACGCAGCTTTGGAGAAGGAGGGGGAAGCCATCCTCCGCCACGCAGCAGGAAAAATATATCCGCTGTGCATTGAGGGCAAAACCATGGATTCCCCAGGGCTTGCCAAACGATTGGCAGGCGCCATGCAGTCCCCCGGCGCAGTGAGCTTTATCATTGGGAGTTCGTTTGGGCTTGCCCCGGCTGTAAAAGCCGCAGGGGAGGGAATTTCCATGTCTCCCATGACGTTTCCCCACCAGCTTGCCAGAGTGATGCTCTGTGAACAAATCTACCGGGGATTTCAGATCCTGGGGAACACAAAATATCACAAATAAAATGGGCCTCCGGTTTCCCGGAAGCCCATTTTTGCGTCGAGAAGGAATTATACGTCCAATTTCATATCGCCGTCTTTGACCCAGCCCAATTTCCGCAAGCCCAGGTTGATCAACCAGGAGAGCAGGGCAGGGAGCACAAAGCACAGCAGGATCAGTCCAATCCAGTCCATGGGGGTGATGGCGCCTTTCAGCCCATTTGCCACATCGCTCAACCAACCGTCCACCACGCCAATCTGGCCCACCAGACCGCAGGTACCCATGCCGCTGGAGATGGGAGCGCCGTTCATTTCCAGGTGGAACACACAGGTGGCCAGAGGCCCGGTGATGGCCGAAGCCAAGGTGGGAGCGATCCAGATCCGGGGATTCTTGATGATGTTGGGCACCTGGAGCATGGAAGTTCCCAAGCCCTGGGCCACCAAACCACCCCACTTGTTTTCCCGGAAGCTGATGACAGCAAATCCCACCATTTGTGCGCAACATCCAGCCACGGCAGCGCCGCCGGCCAGGCCGGTCAGCCCCAGGGCAGCGCAGATGGCCGCACTGCTGATGGGGAGAGTGAGGGCCACGCCTACCAGCACGGAAACAAAAATGCCCATGAGGAAGGGCTGAAGCTGGGTGGCCCACATGATGAGCTGACCTACCGCAGAAGCGGCAGCACCGATGGGAGGCGCCAGCACATAGGCCAGTAGCGAACCGGAAAGAATGGTCACCAGCGGGGTGACCAAAATGTCCACCGGAGTCTTTTTGCTCACCAACTTGCCCAGTTCCGCGGCAATGATGGCCAGCACCAAAACCGCCAGAGGGCCGCCGTCCCCGCCCAGTGTGTTGGAAGCACTTCCCACCGCTGCCAGAGAGAACAGCACCAGCGGCGGTGCTTTTAAAGCGTAGCCAATAGCCACCGCCATGGCGGGGCCGGACATGGCCTTGGCGAAGTCGCCAATATCTGTCAGCAGAGGGATTCCCAACTGGCTGCCCAGCGTGGAGATAATGGTGCCGATGAGCAGCGATGCGAACAGGCCCTGAGCCATGGCGCTCATGGCGTCCACAAAGTAGAGGTTCAAATAGGACTTGACCGTATCCCAAGCGTTCCCTTTAGGGGAAGCTGGGGTTTGTTTCGTGTCTTCCAAAAAAATCTTCCCTTCTTCTACAGGAGGGAACGGAGAAAAACCTGGGAGCGGAGTTCCTCCGTTCCTTCTCAATGGTTTTTCAGTACCTTTTCCCGCTGCCAGGTACAGGCACGTGATGCGGGATCTATATTGACTATGTTGCCTGGGAAAGATGTCCGTTTTGTGCCTGGAGATCGCCTGCCGGAGGTCTTCCGGCGTTTTTGGTCGTCTCCAAAGCGCTACTGGCGGTACGCCTGGCCCGGGCCGTTTTGGGTTCAAAGATTATAATACCATATTTCCAAAGGGAAGAAAAGCGCTGGGAGAAAAGTTTTAAGTTCTTCACCTGGGGAGATCCCCACAACAAAAAAGGCACACAAGCTCCTTGCCTGTGTGCCCGTGTTTTTTTGAACGGATCGCCTATGTACGTTCCAGCGTTCCAGTTTTTAGATCACGCCCTGAGCCAGCATGGCGTCAGCGACTTTGATAAAGCCGGCAATGTTGGCGCCCATGACATAGTTCTTGGGATGGCCATACTTCTCGGCAGCCTCGTCGGCGTTCTTGAAGATGTTCTCCATGATGCCCTTGAGCTTTGCGTCCACTTCCTCGAAGGTCCAGGAGAGACGCTCGCTGTTCTGGGTCATTTCCAGAGCGGAGGTAGCTACGCCGCCAGCGTTGGCTGCCTTGCCGGGAGCAAACAGTACGCCAGCTTCCTGCAGGATCTTGGTAGCCTCAATGGTGGTGGGCATGTTAGCGCCCTCAGCCACAGCCAGAACACCGTTCTTGACCAGGGTCTTGGCGTCCTCTTCCAGCAGCTCATTCTGAGTAGCACAGGGCAGAGCAATGTCGCACTTGATGGTCCATACGCCGCGGCCCTCGTGATACTCGGAGTTGGGACGATAATTCTTGTACTCGGTCAGGCGCTGACGCTTGACTTCCTTGATCTCCTTGATAGCGGCCAGATCGATGCCTTCGGGATCGTACACCCAGCCGGTGGAGTCGGACATGGTGACAACCTTGGCGCCCATCTGCTGTGCCTTCTGGCAAGCGTAGATGGCCACGTTGCCGGCGCCGGAGATGACCACGGTCTTGCCGGCGATATCAATGCCGTTCTTCTTCAGCATGGCAGCGGTGAAGTACAGCAGGCCATAGCCGGTAGCCTCGGTACGGGCCAGAGAACCGCCGTAGGTCAGGCCCTTGCCGGTGAGCACGCCCTCGAAGGCGTTGCGGATGCGCTTGTACTGGCCGAACATGTAGCCGATCTCACGGGCGCCGGTGCCGATGTCGCCGGCGGGCACGTCGGTGTCGGGGCCGATGTGGCGGAACAGCTCGGTCATAAAGCTCTGGCAGAAAGCCATGATCTCACGGTCGGATTTGCCCTTGGGGTCGAAATCGGAGCCGCCCTTGCCGCCGCCGATGGGCAGGCCGGTCAGGCTGTTTTTAAAGATCTGCTCAAAGCCCAGGAACTTAATGATGCCCAGGTTGACAGAGGGATGGAGCCGCAGGCCGCCCTTGTAGGGGCCAATGGCGGAGTTGAACTGAACACGGAAGCCACGGTTCACCTGAACCTTGCCGTTGTCGTCCACCCAGGGTACGCGGAACATGATCTGGCGCTCGGGCTCGGTGATGCGCTCCAGAATGCCGGCGGCCTCATATTGGGGATTTGCCTGGATCACAGGCTCCAAAGAGGTGAGAACCTCGGTAGCGGCCTGGATGAACTCAGGCTCGTTGGGATTTTTCTTTTTTAAAAGTTCCAGCTGCTCGCTGACGTAAGACATAACATTTTCCCTCCATGCTGCAAGTCTGATTTTAAAATCTTGCAAAATTATAGAGCTATCATACCATAATAGGGTGGATTTTACAAGAAAAAATTTGTAAAATTCTTTTTGCTGTTAATTCTAAAAATGTGCTTTTTGTGGTTCTGTTTGCAAGAAAGGAAAATCTTTTGGGAAAAGATTGACATCCAGGCGTATTTTTACTAAAATTGAAACGTATGAGACTGTTTGCTGCAAGGTAGCCGTTTTTCCCACGGGAAAAACGGAAAAATTTCAAGCTTCTGGAGGTCTTGCCATTATGCAAAAGAAAGAACTGCTTTACGAAGGAAAAGCCAAGAAGGTCTATTCCACTGAGGACCCCGAGGTCTATATCGTCTCCTATAAGGATGACGCCACCGCTTTCAATGGCCTGAAAAAGGGCACCATTGTGGGCAAGGGCGTGGTGAATAACGAAATGTCCAACTTCATGTTCCGCAAACTGGAAGAGCAGGGCATCCCCACCCACTACATCCAAGAGCTCAACGAGCGTGAGACCGCTGTGAAGAAGGTAACCATCGTTCCCCTGGAGGTCATCGTGCGCAATGTGGCTGCTGGCAGCCTTTCCAAGCGTCTGGGCCTGCCCGAGGGCACCGCTCTGAAGACCCCCGTTCTGGAGTTCAGCTATAAGAACGACGAGCTGGGCGACCCCATGGTCAACGATTACCACATTCTGGCTATGGACCTGGCTACCCGGGAAGAGCTGGATACCATCGCTTCTATGAGCTTCAAGATCAACGACTTGATGGTGAAGTTCTTCAAGGGCGTGAACGTGGACCTGATCGACTTCAAGCTGGAGTTCGGCAAGACTTCCGACGGTACCATCATCCTGGCCGACGAGATCTCCCCCGACACCTGCCGCTTCTGGGATAGCGATACCCATGAGAAGCTGGACAAGGATCGTTTCCGCCGCGATATGGGCGGTGTGGAAGAGGCCTATGAGGAAATGATGCGCCGTTTGGACCTGCGGAAATAATCACGAGACAGTGGGGTCCCGCGGGGAGGGCCATGAACCCATCCCCCGGGGCTCTCTTGTGTTTTTTTGGGAAATCATTTTGAGAAGAAAGGTTTGGTCTGGAACATGGCGAGAGATGTGTACGAATCCCCCTTGTCCGCCCGTTACGCGGACAAGGAAATGAAATATCTGTTTTCCCCGGACATGAAATTCCGCACTTGGCGGAAATTGTGGATCGCGTTGGCGGAAGCAGAAATGGAGCTGGGCCTGCCTGTCACCCAGGAGCAGATCGACGAGCTGAAAGCCCATGCCGACGACATCAACTATGAAGTGGCCCAGGAGCGGGAGAAGATCGTCCGCCACGACGTGATGAGCCATGTTTACGCCTATGGCCAGCAGTGCCCCAAGGCCGCGGGCATCATCCATCTGGGCGCCACCTCCTGCTATGTGGGAGACAATACGGACATCATTGTGATGACCGAAGCTTTAAAGCTGATCCGTAACAAGATCGTGGGAGTCATCCGCGTGCTGTCCCATTTCGCGGAGGAATATAAAGACCTTCCCACACTGGCCTTCACCCATTTCCAGCCTGCTCAGCCCACCACAGTTGGCAAGCGTGCCACCCTGTGGATTCAGGATCTGCTGATGGATCTGGAAGATGTGGAGTACCAGCTTTCCAAAGCGAAACTGCTGGGCTCCAAGGGAACCACCGGCACCCAGGCCAGCTTCCTGGAGCTGTTTGAAGGCGACCACGAGAAGTGCCGGGAGCTGGATCGGAAGATCGCCCAGAAGATGGGCTATAAGGAGTGCTTCCCCGTTTCCGGTCAGACCTACTCCCGGAAGCTGGACAGCCAGATGCTGAACGTCCTGTCCGGCATTGCCCAAAGCGCCGCCAAGTTTTCCAACGACATCCGGTTGTTGCAGCACTTGAAGGAAGTGGAAGAGCCCTTTGAGAAGGGCCAGATCGGTTCCTCCGCCATGGCCTATAAGCGCAACCCCATGCGCAGCGAGCGTATCGCCTCTTTGTCCCGGTACGTCATCGCCGACGCGGTGAACCCCGCCATGACTATGGCTGGCCAGTGGTTCGAGCGGACCCTGGACGATTCCGCCAATAAGCGCATCAGCATTCCGGAAGCGTTCCTGGCAGTGGACGGCATTTTGAACCTGTACAACAACGTGGCCGACGGCCTGGTGGTATACCCCAAGGTGATCCGTCAGCATATGCTGCGGGAGCTGCCCTTCATGGCCACGGAAAACATTATGATGGACGCGGTGAAGCGTGGCGGAAACCGTCAGGAGCTTCACGAGCGGATTCGGGTCCACTCTATGGAGGCGGCCCGGGTGGTCAAGGAGCAGGGCGGAGAAAACGACCTGCTGACCCGCATCGCCGGAGATCCCATGTTCGGCGTGACCTTGGAAGAGCTCCACGACATTGTGAAGCCGGAGAAATATGTGGGCCGGGCGCCTGTGCAGACTTCCCAGTTCTTGTCGGAAGTGGTTGGCCCGGTGCTGGAGAAATACAAGTTCGTCGCGGAGGAAAAAGCGGAAATTACCGTGTGACCGCCGCATAGGAATAGGGGGGAAGCCCCCAGAACTGAATGAAAATCAGAAAGGCTTGAAGTGTTATGGTTAAAGCGATTGTAGGCGCCTGCTGGGGCGACGAGGGCAAGGGTAAAATCACCGACGTGCTGGCGGAGAATTCCGACATTGTAGTGCGGTTCCAGGGCGGCAGCAACGCCGGCCACACCATCATCAACGAGTATGGCAAGTTTGCCCTGCATCAGTTGCCTTCTGGCGTGTTCCGTTCCAATATCATCAATGTGATCGGCAACGGCGTGGCTCTGTCCGTGGAGAATTTCATCAACGAGCTGAACTCTGTGATCGAGCGGGGCGTACCCAAGCCCCAGCTGCTCATTTCCGACCGGTGCCAGGTGGTCATGCCTTACCACAAGGAACTGGACGGCATGGAGGAAGCGCGTCTTGCTGCCAAGTCCTTTGGTTCCACCAAATCGGGCATTGCGCCCTTCTATTCCGACAAATACGCCAAGATCGGCTTCCAGGTCAGCGACTTGTTTGACGACAAGGACTCCATCATGGAGCGTGTGGACCATGTGCTGGGCCTGAAAAACGTGTTGTACACAGAGCTTTATCACCAGAAGCCCCTGGACCGCGAAGAGGTCTATCAGAAGCTGATGGAATACAAAGAGACTCTGGCGCCTTATGTGGCGGACACCACCACCCTGCTGCACAACGCGGTGAAAGAGGGCAAGACCATTCTGCTGGAAGGCCAGCTGGGCTCTTTGAAGGACCCGGATATGGGCATCTATCCCATGGTCACTTCCTCTTCTCCCTTGGCTGGATATGGTTCGGTGGGCGCCGGCGGCATTCCGCCCTATGCCATCCAGGAGATCGTCACCGTGGTGAAGGCTTACTCCAGCGCTGTGGGCGCCGGCGAGTTTGTCAGTGAGATCTTCGGCGACGAGGCCGATGAGCTGCGCCGCCGTGGCGGTGATGGCGGCGAGTACGGCGCCACCACCGGACGGCCCCGGAGAATGGGTTGGCTGGATTTGGTTGCGGCCCGTTATGGCTGCATGGTGCAGGGCGCTACCGCAGTGGCCTTTACCGTGTTGGATGCCCTGGGCTACCTGGACGAGATCCCGGTGTGCGTAGGCTATGAGCTGGACGGCAAGCGGATCGATTCCTTCCCGCCCACGGCTCAGCTGAAGCACTGCAAGCCCATTTTGGAAGTGCTTCCCGGCTGGAAGTGCGATATCGGCGGTATCAAGAAGTATGAGGACCTGCCGGAGAACGCCCGGAAGTATGTGGAATTTGCAGAGAAGCACATTGGAGTGCCCATCACCATGGTCTCCAATGGACCTTCCAGAGACGATATTATTTACCGGTAATTCGGGAATGCGCCCACCTTCCCAAAGTGGGCGCATATTTTACTTAAAGCCTTCCTAAGCTAGGAATAGAGCCCGTTTTCCGGCGTAGGAGATCCCAGGCGAAGAAAGGAGCGTAAAGCGCAATGTGTGGTATAGTGGGATATATTGGTGAGGAGCAAGCAGCTCCCATCCTTTTGAACGGCCTTCAGAAATTGGAATACCGGGGATACGATTCCGCCGGTGTGGCGGTGTATAACGACACCGGTGTGCACGTGGTGAAATCCAAAGGCCGGCTGAGTGTGTTGGACGGCATACTGGAAGGAGGCAAAAACCTGCCGGGCACGGTGGGTATCGGCCATACCCGGTGGGCGACTCATGGAGCCCCCTCGGATGTGAACTCCCATCCCCAGGTCAGCGACGGGGGAAAGTTTGCCGTGGTGCATAACGGCATCATCGAGAATTACCTGTATCTGAAAAATCACCTGATCCGCCGGGGTGTGGAGTTCGTGTCCGAAACGGATACGGAAGTGGTTGCCCAGATGCTGGAATATTATTACAAGGGCGATGTGTTGGATGCCATCATCCAGGTGATCAACCGGGTAGAGGGCAGCTATGCCTTAGGCATTATCTGCGCCGATTGCCCCGACAAGATCTTTGCCGTGCGCAAGGATAGCCCCTTGATTATCGGCATTGGCCAGGGGGAAAACTATATTGCCTCTGACGTGCCGGCCATTTTGTCCCGCACACGGGACATCTACCGGCTGAAAGACCAGGAGATCGCCGTGCTGACCAGGGACTCTATCCAGTTCTACAATAAGGACCGTGAGCCCTTGCAAAAAGAGCCCGAGCGGATTCAGTGGGATATTACCGCAGCGGAAAAGGGCGGCTATGAGCACTTCATGATGAAGGAAATCTGCGAGCAGCCGGAAGCCCTGCGCAAAACCATTTCTCCCCGTATCCGGGACGGCAAGATCGTTTTGGACGACATCACCTTGACCGCGGAACAGATCCGGGACATTCACAAGGTGTTTATTGTGGCCTGCGGCACGTCTTACCATGTGGGTGTGGTGGCAAAATATGCCTTTGAGCGGCTTTTGAAGATCCCGCTGGAGGTGGACGTGGCTTCCGAGTTCCGGTATCGTGACCCAATCCTGGACGAAAAGACCTTGGTAATCATCATCAGCCAGTCCGGTGAGACAGCGGATACCCTGGCAGCCCTGCGCATGGCAAAGGAGCGTGGCTGCCGTGTGCTGTCTATCGTCAACGTGGTGGGCAGTACCATTGCCAATGAGTCCGACGATGTGCTGTATACTTGGGCCGGTCCGGAGATTGCCGTGGCTTCTACCAAGGCGTACAGCACTCAGCTGGCGGTGATCTATATGATCGCCCTGTACATGGCGGAGCAGTTGGGCGAGATTTCCCAGGAAGATTTGGACCGGTATATTGCCGATCTGCAGCGGCTGCCGGATCTGGCGGAAGCCAGCCTGGCGGACAAAAAGACCATTCAGTATTTTGCTTCCCAGTATTTCAACGCCAAAGATATGTACTTTATCGGCCGGAACGTGGATTATGCAGCGTCTTTGGAAGCTTCCCTGAAGCTGAAGGAGATCTCCTATATCCATTCCGAGGCATATACCGGCGGCGAGTTGAAGCACGGCCCTATTTCCTTGATTGAGGACGGAACTTTGGTCATTGCCATTGCCACGTATGAAAAGTTGTTTGATAAGATGATGTCCAACGTCCGGGAAGTAAAGGCCCGTGGCGCAGTGGTGCTGGGGATCACAGTCCGTGGGAAAGAGGAAGCTCTCTCCCAGGAGACGGATTACCAGTTCTGCGTGCCCAAGATCACGGACTTTATGCTGCCCAGCTTGAGCATCCTGCCCTTGCAGCTGTTCGCCTACTATGTGGCGTCCATGAAGGGCTGCGATATCGATAAACCCCGTAACCTGGCAAAGTCGGTTACTGTGGAATAAGTTTTTGGGAAAAGCTCGGGGAACCGGGCTTTTTTCCTTTAAGATCGCAGGGGAACATTTCCTTTCTCTTGCGGAAATAGCCTGGATATGCTAGAATAACCTCAAATAAGAAAGCGAAAGGGATGGGAAGAAACATGGAACACACCGCGCAGCATGAACGGGTAGTGGTGCTGGATTTCGGCGGCCAGTATGCCCAGTTGATCGCCCGCCGGGTCCGTGACCTGGGGGTTTACTGCGAGATTAAAAATTATAAAACCGACCCGGAAACACTTCGGGATTGTAAAGGCATCCTGTTCACCGGAGGCCCCAACAGCGTGTATGCTGAGGACGCGCCCCTTTGCTCCAAACAGGTGTTTGAGCTGGGAATCCCCGTGTTGGGCATCTGCTATGGCGCCCAGGTGATGGCATATCTGCTGGGGGGAGAAGTGTCCTCCAGTGAGGTGCCGGAATTCGGCAAGACCATGACTCAGTTTTCTTCGGATTCCCCGCTGTTTCAGAACGTGGGGGAGAGCGTCTGCTGGATGAGCCATAACGACTATATCTCCAAGCTGCCGGAAGGGTTCACCGCTTCTGCCTGGAGTGCCCATTGCCCCGTGGCTGCTATGGAGAATCGGGAACGGAAACTGTACGCGGTGCAGTTCCATCCGGAAGTGGAGCACACCCAGCAGGGCAACGAGATGTTCCGGAACTTTTTGTACAATATCTGCGGCTGCGCAGGCGACTGGGAAATGGCCTCTTTTGCCCAGGAGACCATCGAAGCGCTGAAGAAAAAGATCGGCAATAAAAAGGTGCTCTGCGGATTGTCCGGCGGCGTGGATTCCTCTGTGGCAGCGATGTTGGTGCACAAGGCCATCGGTAAGAACCTGACCTGTATTTTCGTGGATCATGGCCTGCTGCGCAAGGACGAAGGGGACATCGTAGAAAAGGTGTTCCAGAAAGAGTTTGACATGAATATTATTCGTGTCAACGTGAAGGACCGGTTCCTGGAAAAGCTGAAAGGCATCACCGATCCGGAGCGGAAGCGGAAGATCATCGGCGAAGAGTTTATCCGTGTGTTTGAAGCGGAGTCCCAAAAGCTTGGAAAGATGGAATTCCTGTGCCAGGGCACCATTTATCCTGACGTGGTGGAAAGCGGTACCGGCCAGGCTGCCGTGATCAAGAGTCATCACAATGTGGGAGGCTTGCCCAAAGACATTGGTTTTGAAGGCTTGGTGGAGCCGTTGCGTGACCTGTTCAAAGACGAGGTTCGCAGAGTAGGCATCGAGCTGGGAATTCCTGCGGAGTTGGTCTGGCGGCAACCCTTCCCCGGTCCCGGCTTGGCCGTGCGGATCATGGGTGAGATCACTGAAGAAAAGGTAAAACTCCTCCAGGATGCGGATGCCATTTTCCGGGAAGAAGTGGCAAAAGCGGGTTTGGAACGCAGAGTCAACCAGTATTTTGCAGTGCTCACTGCCAACCGCAGCGTAGGTGTGATGGGCGACGGCCGCACTTATGGTGTGACAGTAGCCCTTCGCGCGGTGACCACCACAGACTTTATGACTGCCGATTGGGCCCATTTGCCCTATGAGTTGTTGGGCCGCACTTCCAACCGGATTATCAACGAAGTGGAAGGTGTCAACCGTGTGGTGTATGATATCACGAGTAAGCCCCCGGCCACAATCGAGTGGGAATAAGCAAAAAGTGGATATGAGGGCCTAAAAACCCTTGAAAACACTGACTTTTTGATTTTCAGATTCCCCATTTGATAGCAGATTGATAGCACTCGCCAAATCCCGACTTATTGAGTTTGAAACGAAAAATTGGGTGGCTTGCGAGTGGCCTGAAAATCCTCATCTTTTTATTCATAAGTAAAAGGTCTAACTGATTTTTGCTAATCAGTTAGACCTTTTTTATTTTTCCTTCTCGTCCTTGTTCAGTTCTTCTATCAACATATCACTGAGGCCCTGCGGAACAACCCTCTGCCACTGGCCTGTGGTATCGAACTCAGGATAGCGGTAACGCCAGCGGTCGTAGTCCTCTTTGCTGATTTCCCCTGACTTTAGCTTGGCTGCCTGCTCTCCCCAGGCGCAGAGCATTTCATGGAGTTTGGCAGCGTCTTTCCCTTGGAACACATCCACCCGGAGATGGATCTCTCCGTCACACTCGCAGAGTTTCAGGCCATAGCGATCCTCCAAGGTAAACAGAGTGTGCATCAGCCCCACATCGGAGTCTATGTCCGGCACGGCCAGGGCACGGGGAGAAACGTCCAGTGCCTTAGCCAAAGCGGCGGTCAGGTCAGCCTTAGGGGTTCTTGCTCCTGCTTCGTACTGCGCCAGGCGGACATCCGCGGACTTCTCCGGGAAGCCCAGCGCCATGCCGAGATATTTCTGCGTCATGCCCCGCAGCTTACGGAAGAATTGAATGCGTTCTCCAATCGCCATAAAATCCATCTCCTATTTGGATTCTTGATGATTTTATCATAGCAGAAATGTTTAGGATCGTCAAGAGAATCTAAACAAAAATATTTAATAAGTATGCCTCAAACCACTTGACTTAAACAGTTATGTGTAATATACTGAGCGTAACTTAAACAAATAAAGTTAATAAAAAGACAAATCAAATCCTCCGCCCTGACATAACGGGGCCTGGAGGAGGACCAGAACAAAGGGGGAATAGAAATGACAGAATGATACGGAGAAAACCAATGTGTACATTGTTTGCTTTGATTACTGTGGAAAGGAAGGTATTAACTTATGGCAAACCAAATTTTTATGCGGGCCCATGAAGTGGCAGAGGAACTGGGCGTTTCCGTCCCTTACGCCTACAAGCTTATCCGCCAGTTGAACGAGGAGCTGGCGCAAACCGGCTACATCACCATTTCCGGTCGAATCGACCGCAAGTTCTTCCACGAGAAGTTCTATGGCACGAGAACAGAGACAGCGAGAGAGGAGGAGTAATTGTGGCAGCGTTCAAGAACAAGAAAAACGGCACCTGGTATGTGCAGTTCCGCTACACCGACTGGAAGGGCGAACGCCAGCAGAAACTCAAACGGGGTTTTGCCACCAAGCGAGAAGCATTGGAATGGGAACGAGAGTTCCTGATGGAGAAGCGGGCCGATGTAAACATGACCTTCGAGAGCTTTGTTGCCCTCTATGAGAGGGACATCAAGCCCAAGCTGAAGCTCAATACCTGGCTCACCAAGGAGAGCATCATCAAAAAGAAGATTCTGCCCTATTTTGCCAAGCGGAAGCTGTCAGAGATCACGGCCAAGGACATTATCTGCTGGCAGAATGAGGTTCGGGAGATGCGGGACTGTCACGGCAAGCCTCTGTCCAAGACCTATTTGAAAACGGTCCACAATCAACTCAGCGCTATTTTTAACCATGCTGCCCGGTTTTACGGACTGAATCTCAATCCAGCCCGGCAGGCGGGTAACATGGGGGCAGAGGAACGGAAGGAGATGCTGTTCTGGACCCGAGAGGAGTACACCAAGTTTTCCGAGGCCATGATGGACAAGCCGCTGTCCTTCTACGCTTTTGAGGTGCTGTACTGGTGCGGCGTCCGGGAAGGGGAGCTTCTGGCTCTAACCCCGGCGGACTTCGACTTTGAGAAGCGCACCCTCACCATCAACAAGTCGTACCAGCGGCTCAACAAGCAGGATGTCATTACCACTCCCAAGACGCCCAAGAGCAACCGGGTGATTCAAATGCCCCAGTTCCTGTGTGACGAGTTGCAGGACTACCTCAAGCAGCTCTACGGCGCGGAGCCGGACAGCCGGATGTTTCCCATCAGCAAAAGCTACCTCCACCGGGAAATGGATCGTGGTTGCAAGCAAACCGGAGTAAAACGCATTCGCATACACGATTTGAGACACCCTTATGTCAAGCCCACGACAAAAAAATATTTATTTTTTCTTGTCCCCATGATCCAGCTTTCTTGATAGGGATTTTGCCGCCTCCCGTTTCTGTTCGGCGGCAAAAAAAGCATGAAGTCGTTCCTTTTCTTCCGGCAGCATACAGCCAAAAGTTGTGTTGCCTTTTCTGTAATAAAACGCAATCCGCATAATCAATCCCTTTCCCTCATTTGTGAGCTGCCAAACTGTCCCTTATCTTAAATTCAACATCCACCCGTTTATCAGGGTAAACATAAATCTTATCAATCAGAAGATCAACCAATTCCGAAGTCAGCCCATCGCTTTCCGTCAGCATCCGGGAAATATCCATCTGCTGGCGCTGGTGCTGCCGTTCTTCCTGTTCGGCTTCAAGACGGGCCATGACAACCGCTTTGATATTCTGCACTTCCAACAGCCTTTCACTGATCTGCTCTTTTTGCTCCTTGTATTTCGGGAGCGGAATCCCCCCGGAAACAAGCGATTCATACAGCTTCCGCTTTTCTTCCTGCAGTTCAAAAATCTGCCGGTCAAAGTCAGCTTGACGTAAAGCAACGGTATCTACCTTACGGAGATCCGCTAAGCTGTCAACGCCAAATGCTACCTGGAACTGTTTGCACAGTAATTCATAAACAAGCTGGTTCAGTTCTTTTTCTCGGATATGAATATTATAGCAGTCCAGTGAAGGAATCGTGCTGGAAAAGCGACACCGGTAAGATGTCCCGTTTGCCAGGTGCAGGGCATGTTTACAGCATCCACAGATAACCTTCCCACGCAGGAGATAGTTGTGCTTTTTCCTGTTTGGAATCTTAAAACGCTGAATAGAGGCATTGGCCTTTGAAAAGATTTCCTCATTCACCAGCGGTATATGATGGTTCGGTATTTTGATCCAGTCGCTTTCCGCTTTGCTCCGCATTTTGTGGCCGCCAATTTCCGTAACCTCTCTTTTGCCAATCACATAAGTGCCCATATATCGTTCGTCAGCAAGAATCCGAAGCACCGTAGAATTACACCACATTCCGTGAGTTCTTGAAACATCGTGTGTCTTAATTCCTTTTCGAGCCTTATGTTCTCCGGGCGTGGGAATCTGCTGACGGGAAAGCTCCCGTGCAATATCGGCTGCGTTCATGCCATTTACGGCATATTCAAAAATTTTCTGGACTACTTCGGAGGTCTCCGGGTCCGGCACCATCCGTCCGTTTTCCCCTTTGCGATAACCGTAAGGGCAGATTTTACTTTGGTATTCGCCACGCTGGAATTTCAGGTATTTGGCCGTTTTGGTCTTTACCGACATATCACGGCTGTAATACTCACTGATTAAATACTTGAAGGCGACTTCCATACCTCCGGTATCACCTTTTAACTTTTGGGTGTCAAAATCATCATTGACAGAAATAAAGCGGGTATGAAACAGCGGAAATACCCGCTCGATAAAGTAGCCGGTTTCCAAACTGTTGCGACCAAACCGGGAAAAATCTTTTACCATGATACAGTCAATCCGATTGGCCCGTACCAGGTCAAGTAATTCCTGCACCGCAGGGCGCTCGAAGTTTGCCCCGCTGTACCCGTTATCTACAAACTCCATAAGTTCCGCATTGGCATATTCAGGCAGTTCAGAGGCATATTCCCGAAGGATGCTTCGCTGGCTGGAAATACTCATACTATCTGTTTTGGCGTCCTCCAAAGAAAGACGGATATAAAGAGCAATCATATACTTTTTCATTCTGCCGCCGCCTCCTTAAACGCCTCAAATTCCGTGCGGAATGTAAATTTTACATCTACCTGTTTATTCGGGTAGACCGTGATCCGCTCAATCAAACGCTCAATGAGGGCGGCAGTCAGGGAGCCTCCGGCCAAAAGTTCCTGCTCGTCTTTTTCCAGGTTCTTACACTTTTCGGCCTGTTCCTGACGGACGGCAGACTGATTTTCATAAAAGGAAAGCTCTTTTTGGGCCGCCTGCATCTGTTCTTCGTAAGTCGCTTTCAAAACGAAATATTCTTCGCTGTCAATCGCTCCGTTCATCAGATTTTCATAAAGAGTTTGCAAAAACTCACGGCTTTGGTTAAGCTGTAACTTTGCCCGGTTGATTTTCTCACGGGTGGCAGCCTCTTTTTCCTGCTTTTGAATGTTGTCGTTCAGAAGCAGCGCATAATCCCCCAGGACGGCGGCTAATTCCCTTTTAAGAATGTCCAGAACCGTTGCGATCAGCTCGGTTTCGCTGATGGAAACACCAGAGCATTTATCTTTATGTACCCTGGTAGGGGTCAGGCAGTGGAAGCGATATGAACCATTGCATTGTTGGCGTTGCCGGTGCAGGCTTCTCCCGCAGTCTCCACAGAAAATCCGCCCCTTGAAAATATTGGGCGTATATGGAATAACCGGGTGCTTCTTGCTTTCCTCGGCCACTTCTGCCCGGTACTTCTGGACAGCATCAAAAATCTCTCTGGAAACAATAGGCTCATGGGTGCCAGTAACCACAATCAGGTTTTCCTCGCCTGCGGGCACCTGCCGGTGAAGGACCGTTTTTGTCCGCCCTTGCACCATGTCGCCGGTATATTTATCCTCCTTCAAAATCTTGGCAACTGTCCAGGTCTGCCAGTAACCACGACCAGCCAATGCGTGATGGGTGATCTCTCCGGTCTGCATTTTATACTTTCCTGGGGAGGGATAGCCACCCTCATTAAGAAGCAATACAATCCGATTGAGAGGGACTTTTTCATAAGCCCACTGGAAAATCTGGCGTACCACAGGAGCCGCCACCGGATCAATAATCAATTTGTGGCAGTCATCAGGGTCTTTCATATATCCAAATGGCGCCCTGCCACCCACATACTTGCCCTCTTTCATATCCTGACGGGCCTGGGCCTTTATCTTGCGTCCTATGTCCAGTGCATAGGCTTCGTTAATCATATTTTTCAGCGGAAGGATAATACCGCCATGGAGATTATCAGGATTTTCAGAATCAAATTGATCCGTAACGCTGATGAACCGGACATTATGGGAAGGGAAATACCGCTCAATGTAATATCCCGTGTCAATGGCATTGCGTCCCAAGCGTGAAAGGTCTTTGACAATCACACAGCCCACTTTGCCGGATTCAATATCCGAAAGCATCCGTTGGAAGCCGTCACGGTTGAAATTCGTTCCTGTTGCTCCGTTGTCGATATAAATGTCGTAAAGACGCAGTTCGGGCTTCCCAAATAGGAATTTTTCAAGAACCAGCTTTTGAGTTTCGATAGAATTTCCACGTTTATTGTTATCCTCCACAGACAGCCGGATATACAGCGCCGTACTGATAAACGGGGAAACAGGCATGGCAGCCTGCGCTGTATTATGCTTCCTGCTTTTTCTTGCCATTTCAGACCACCATCCTTTCCTGTACCGGCGTAATCAGGGCAAGTGCTTTTTCGTATTCGTCCTGATAATTAAATTGAATCTGCAATTCGTCTTTCCCCAGCACTGTGATAACCTGAACAAGCTGGATGATTGCCTTGCGGTCAAGTTCTTCCAGATCGGAAAAACGCTTAAAATTCTCAATCCAGCGATTCCTTTCACTCCGGTTTTCCATAACATCCGCCCGTTTTTCTTTAAGAGCGGCAATCGCCTGTTCAAGCTGGGTAATCCGGGCACTATAACTGCTTTTGTTATAAAGGAACTCCGGCTTGTCCAGAAATCCGTTTACCATACTTTCATACAGTTTCATCTTATATTGACGAATCCGCTCCAACTGCTGCTCATTCTGGGCGATCTGCCGCGAATACTCTTTGATAAGTTCACGGTTGATACGGCTCTGGTCTATGCCGGATAAGATTTCATCCAGAGAGACTACATTGGCAATAAACCCTTTCAGGCTGTCCCGCACGCACTCCATCAGCTCATGTTCCTTTACCATGACCGGATGGGCGCAGCCGTTCTTCTTTCCGGTGGGACAATAGTAATAGTGATATTCTTTGTCTTTGTAGCGGTTCGTTTTGCGTACCATCCGGCTGCCGCAGCAACCGCAGACCAGTATGCCGGAAAACAGATAGACTTTATCTTTTTGGGGAGATGTACGGGTGTCCAGGTTGCGAATCCTTTGCACCAGGTCAAAATCATTCCGATCAATAATGGCTTCGTGAGCATTTTCCACGCGAATCCACTCGGAGGAAGGGCGGCTCTCCATCTCTTTCAGTTTGAAGTGCTGAGAACCCTTTCGGCCCTGGACCAGCGTACCGGTATAAGTTTCATCCTGCAAGATCCGGGTGACGGTATTGGCCGACCACCGGCAATCCTTCCGGTCTGTATAGCCTTTCTTGGCATGGGGAAGGCCATAATACTTTTTATATGCCAGGGGAGAGAGCGTACCCAGCCGGTTCAGCTCATTTGCGATGGCGTAGGGGCTGAATCCTTCCAGGCGCATCCTGAAAATGCTCCGCACCACCTGGGCAGCATATTCGTCTACCACAAGAAGATTATGATTTTCTTCGGATTTACGATAGCCATAAACCGGGAAAGCTCCAACGAAATCACCGTTCTTGCGCTTTGTCTCCAGAGAACTTCTCGTCTTGATGGAAATATCCCGTGCATAGGCTTCATTCATAATGTTCTTTACTGATACAGTCAGGTCATCGCCTGCGCTCTCATTGAGAGTATCAATATTGTCATTGATGGCAATAAACCTCACGCCATAGGCCGGAAAGACACGGCGCATATAGCGGCCAGTCTCAATATACTCACGGCCAAGACGGGAAAGGTCTTTGACAATGACGCAGTTGATCTTTCCCTCCATGATGTCATCCATCATTTCCTTAAAAGCCGGACGGTCAAAGATAACCCCGCTGTACCCATCGTCTACCTTTTCGGAAACCAGCTCGATCTCCGGGTGACGGCTCACGAAATCTTCGATCAGCTTTCGCTGGTTGCCTACACTGTTGCTTTCATTTGATTTGTCATCCGTATAAGATAAACGGATGTATTTGGCAGCCTTATAAACCTGCATAGAAAAACACTCCTTTCATCACGGAAAAATCCCCGCAATTCAAGGAGTGCAGTCTGCTTATCGGTATTCAATTCCTTTTCCATGTTTATTATAACGCTCCATGCGGGAAAAATCAGCCCCCAAAATGAAAAAATCAGCAAATTTCAGCGAAGGATTCCGCGCAGACATTCCTCCAGGGTAGCACCTTCCTGGGAAAAACTTGCCCGGACAACAAATCCGCCGCATTTGAAATGATACGGGTCCCGGATCTGCCGGACAAACTCGGCAATCCTTTCTTCCCGCGGCAGGTCCTTATTGACAGATACATCCCGGATGTCGGCAAGTCTGTCTGCTTCCGGGGTATGTATGACCGTATAGGCCGGTGTTTGAGTCATAACAACAGCTCCTTTCTTTTCATACTGGATCATCAAAATCACATGAATAAGGCCGGACACACGAAAAGAGCGGCCCGGCCTCATGGTATCTGATTTCGATTTTATAAGAATCCATGCCGCTGCTCGAAAATCAAAACAACGGCATGGATGTTTTCTTAGTAGCTTGCCGTATTTGCCACGCCCCCCGGCAGGCCCGTTTCCGGGCCGGGGATGCCACAGGCTGCGGCCAGCTTTACCGCATCATAGCCCTGCTTGTGCCGTCGCTTCGCCAGAGCTAACGAACACAGAAGGGACTCCCCCCAAGTCTTTGACGGGTCGTGAGAAAGTATCATTATACCCTGTATCAGTCATCGCGTCTGGCCTGCCACAGCCAGATCAATGGATAGCGTAGATCGCTCGGACGGCTGGGCTTCATCACCTCCTTAAAGCCGCCTGTCATCGCGCCGCTCTATTTGCCGCTCGGAATACAGGGAAAGTACCTATGGCACCGTATATGCAGTTTTCAAGGTCCAGATGAAGGATTGGGAGCTTGTCTGCATATACAGGTGGGTGTGGCACCGTTGAAGGTTCTCACTCACCGAAATGGCATTGTCCCAAAAAATTGTCCTTCTATAAGTCGTGACATTTTCGGGGGTAAATTTATAGGGGGTTTAGAAATTTTCTTCTAAAATTTTTTCCAGACGCCGAAGTCCGCGCCGAATACTTTCATGGACAGCATGGAGAGAAACACCTTCCATCTTGGCAATATCCATCAGGGTAATGCCGAGAATATAGCGAGCGTACACACGCTGGCGTTGTTTCTCTGGCAATGAAGAAATCGCCTGGTACAGCCGTTCTTCCTCCAGGTGCCTTTCTACGATCTCCTGCAGCGTTGGGGTAAAAAGAACAGCTTCGCGTTCAATATCATCCCCATAATCAAGAGAAAGGAATGCCTTATGCCGGTATGTACGGCGGCGATATGCCACTTCTTTTCGCTGATATTCTACCAGCACATCTACAACCTCATCGGGCAGGCTGATAAACAGATCCGTTTTATATATTTCCGGGTAAAATTCCCGCAGATTGATTTCTTTCATGGTAATCCTCCAATTTCGATTTTTGAGTGGGTTAATGGGCAAATCGAAATCAGAGGGGCGGTGATCTACACCGTACAGGTCCGGCGGCAGGCTTGTCCTGCGCCTTATTTGTAAAAAAGAGCGCCCACCGTACAGCGGTAAGCTGCGCCTGTCGTATTCCGTCACCATCTGACGGAGCAGAATGGAAAATGCAAAATCCTGTCGAATGGAAAAACCCCGCAATCCATCGCAGGATTACGGGGTTTGAATCTCTTTTATATGACCGGCTATGTCGAGGCCGGTATTCTGACCTCGGCAGCATTTTCCATGCCCTCCTTTATTGAAGGAGAGCAGAGTTACCTATTATGTCCACCTCCCTCATTTTGGGGCATTATATAGGGATAAATGCTATAATTCTTCCAGAAACGTCATGGTTTTACTGAATTTAATCAACAATACATGACAAAATCAGGCATTATCCACACAGCAGAAAAAACGAAAATTTAAGGGTGCGGCAGAAATACCGCACCCTTTCTATACATCAAATTTATAGCCCACACCATAGACGCTTTTCACATAATCCGGCAAGTCAGGGGCAACCCGGAGCTTCTTTCGCAGATTGCTTATATGGTTGTTGATCGCTTTCCGGGAATAGTAGGAATAATCCTCATGCCATACCAGATCCAGGAACATTTCATAAGTGAACACCCGCTTTGGGTTCAGTATGAGCAAAGCGAAGATTTCAAATTCCTTGACCGTCAGCGGAATTATCTGGCTCCGTACAGTAACAAGGCGCTGCTCTAAGCAGAAATATAAAGCACCTTCCCGGATTTCTGTCAACGGCTGTTCTGCCTGCGGCGGGATAAAATACTGGCCTCGAAAGAGTGTTGTGCATGGGACATCAGCCGGAATATCGCCAGCCTCATAGTCACGAACAAACTGAGCCAGCTCTTTCTTTTGGCGGGGAGAAAGCAGAGAAAACAGTTTTTCACCGATTTGTCTGCCGGAATCCCCCAAATCTAATACGGCTAATTTCCCATGTTGTCACCACCTCCTTAGTTTCTATAATATTATTAGCTTTCCTGTAATAGTAAAGAAAATTAGCATTTTGCTAACTATATGGGTATCATTTTGTTAGGTAGTCAGACTCATCTATTGTTTTGATAATGTTGCTTACATCATCATATCTGGATGAGTCAGATTGTGAACCCAAGCTACATATCAGAAATTCCTTTCCATATTTTTGATAAAGAACAACTAAATTATAATCATCAGACAATGAACCAGTCTTAACGCCAATCACATTCTCATTGTAATAATCGGATGTTGGGTCAAGAAAAGTATTCGTGTTTTTCCACGATTGTGTGCTACCATCCGGTAAAGTGGCAGTATAAGAACTTTGAGATATAATATCTCGAAACCATTGAAATTCCAAAAGCTGATTAACAACTGAGTTAAGGTCTAAAACCGTGGTGAGCGCATCCATATCATAGCCACTGGGGTCATACAAAACAGTATTTGCATATCCTTTCTCTTGTAAATGGGTGTTCAAACTGTCCATAAAGATATTGATACGATCTTGCACAGTTGCGCTTTGCGGAGAAAGAATACCACCGCAATAATCAGCAACCACATAGGCTGCATCATTTCCTGAAGGGACTAACATTGCAGCAAATAAGTTATGCAGGAAATAATCTTTTGCCTCTATGCCTGCAACAGATGAACCGGGCTTTGTCAATGAAATTGCTTCATAGCTGGCGGGAACAATACTGTCCA
>OLOH01000608.1_pt1 | contig 24333 bp, 36 predicted proteins | sample 1673221 | NCBI WGS metagenome assembly OLOH01 (sample SAMEA3136767, study PRJEB25190) | human gut metagenome
TAAATCCGACACAGTATTCACAATTATATATTGATATTGCTAATAATAATTTTATTAATAAATTAAATAATTAAATCATGCCTTATTTTATTTTTGACAAAAGTCGTACAATTAAAGCTAAGAAAATAGTTGACGATAAGCTTAAAGAGAAGATTTCTAAAATTTCTCCAACTCCTTTTCCTATTGATTTTGAAGAAGTAGTAAAAAGTATTACTCTTACTATGAATGATACAGGTAAACAATATGATTTACAATCTACTTCTAAGAATATTAAAGTTGGTAATTTTTGTATTGTTCTTCAAACTCTTGGTTCAGTAGCACCTATGTGGATAGCTAAATGTCCTACAGCTTCTCTTTTGATTATGTATATTATTGCTAATCTTAAAATGTCAACTAATGCTGTTGAAATACCAGAGAAAGATTTTTGTGCTTATGCTAAATGTTCTGATAGACAATTTTATAGAGCTTTAGAATCTGTTGTTCGTCCTGAATGTGACCATCCTTGTGAAGAAGATAATTTTTCTCTTCTTGCTCGTACTAATCGTAAAAGTATTTATGTAGTAAATCATAACTTTATTTATCGCGGAAATTATGATGAATTTGTTACTATTTACGAACAAAAATTTCCTGATGGTTGTAAGCTCGATAGCAAAGGTAGAGTTATTATTGATTAAATTCATAATAAACTTAATGCCGACAAAAATAAAATCCCCGCCTACCATTTCGGTAAGCGGGGATATTTTGTATAGTTACGTCTACGAGAATAGGCTTCTTTTTGCCTACATTCAATTTTCTTTATTAAGATGATAGTTTGTATTACTCGAACGAGAAAGTGTCTGGAATGGCTTTAAAATAAGCCATCTATAAATGAGTTCGATTAAGAAGATTATGAAGATTAAGAAACACAAGAAGAATATGATTATTGTCAACCCCCCGTAGAGGATTGCATTACTTATTACGTTTCTCATTCTCTTGTATAGTCTTAACAACATCATCAAAATTCTTTATAAGTAGCCAAAGACCCTTAATAAGAAGTACAGCTACGATTACTATTTGTATAACGAATATCATAATTTCTTAATTAATTTCATAAAGTTAGTAGCATCTGTTTTCTTATCGAATACAGTATTTTTAAATTCAGTTCCGACTTTGATAGTTAGAGTTCTAAAACCTCTATCAGTCATTTGTTGAACAGCATAACGAGTAATATCGTTATCACCATCTTTTGTTTTAAATTCAAAAACTCTTAATTGTGCATCCATATTTATATAATTATTAAAATTAGTAAGTTCAGTATAAAATTAGCCGATACTACTTTCACAAGCAATATCGGCTCAGTAATTCATCTAATTATGACTATTGCAGATTCCCCGTAGAGGATGAGCATGAACCTGTTTGATTCCTCTACGGGGGGTCTCCATGTCTTTATTAGAATGAACGGCAGAAACGGCAAGATTGGCAGTAACGTCAATCTTGCCATGTATAACGTATAAAACTTTATCTTTATTATTTAGCTACAATATGAACAGATTTTTCATCAAATTCATCAATATCGTTTTCAATAGCAATAATATCCATTGGTTCTCCCCAATTAGCATCAATAACAACTACTTCCATATCTTCTGGATAAGTTTGCAAATCATTAATAACGTCTTTTACTTTCATAATAATAACTATTTATTCTGATACAACAGCAACTTTATCGTCATGATATTCAACTTCAACAATATCTAAATTTTCATCCCAACGATTATCGTGAATAATAACTTCCTCATCTTGATTAAAACTTTGAAGTTTTTCAATAAGTTCGTATACAGTCATATTATTAAGTTTTTATTTATTTCTTTTAATACCATTTTTAGCCCATTGAAGAACAAAGCCAAGAGCAAACCAAAGTTGGTCTTTAGCTTTTTCAGAAGCATATTGTTCACCAATTTGCATATTAAAATTATCAGGATTTACACAAGCAGATTGACCATGAACTTCAAATCCGGTAATAGTAGTAAGAGTTGTATTAGTTGTTTTGGTTCCAACTTTAACACTTTCTTTAGCAGCAATGAAATCTTCTATATCATTACGATATAGCATATCGCCATTTTCGTCTTGAATATGATAATAATATTTATCAAATTCTTCGGCAGGACACCATGATTTATAACCATCAGAATAACTAATTTCATATCCTAAATCATCGGCATTATGATTACCTATTTTATAGCCATGTTCTAATGCTATTGAAGCTTTCATTGGTGTAGCTTCAATCATTTTAATTCCGATATATTTTCCCATAATTTATAATTTATAATAATCTCCAAAGTTATCAATTAAAGCAGCAAAATTCTGTTGAAAATCTTCAAGAGTTCTAACGAATACTTTAGGTTTAAATTTACCAGCATTATCAACACCAGCATAACAAACGGCAGGTATCCATTTATTTTCAATATGAAGAACTTTGTTATGATATTCAATAACTCTAAAAGGTTTATTAGTATTAATATTAATATAATCAGCTCCAACAATTGGAAGTTCATTAGAGCCGATTGGAGTTAATTTATTTTCCTGTAGAGCCATGTCCACCATCTCCTCTTTCAGTTTCTCCTAAATCATCTTTAGAATCAATTTCTTCAAATATAACTTTAGGATAAGGAACAATCATTATTTGAGCGATTCTATCTCCAACATTATAAGGATAATCATGTTCATTATTTTCAACAGTAGTACAAGTAGTACCCTCAAAATAGCATTCGGTATTTGAATTGATAGTATCTGCTATATTATCAATATCATAAGCTAAATTATTACAAGCATCAATAATATGTTGACTTGTTCTATTTTTGAAACAAACAAGAATATTTCCTCTATAACCGCTATCGATAACACCAACATGATTAGTCATATAAACATCAGTTTTACGATTAGAACTACGAGGATAAACAAGACCAACATATCCTTCAGGAATAGCAACACATATACCAGTGTCATAAACAAAACAATCAAGTTTTTCATCATAAGTAACGCTAACAGCAGTTAAATCCATACCGGCATCACCAGCTTTGGCATATTGAGGAATAATAGCATTAATGTTAGCTTTCCAAAGTTTTACAGTTACAGGTACTCTTTCCATAGTTTTATTCTTTTTTTAATTCTATTTTTACATTTAATAATTTCACCAATCATAACTAACAGCTTTTTCTAATTTCTTAGCTTTATCATTAAACAACAAGCTATCCATACGTTTAATTCCATCAGTAGAAGTATCTACATTAGAATAATATCCACTAATAGCATTAAACGCACCCCAAGCAGTACCAGCTATTTCTTTTTGTCCAATACCATTTTGATAATAATCAAAAGTATCAACAATAGTATTTAGCCTACGAATACTAATTCCACTATCATTAACAGCAAGTCCATTACGATAAAGAAGTTCTTTATACGTATGTCCTGTATTAAGCAAATTATTTAATTCAGTATCAGTAAGATTATTTTCGCAAATATATTTAACAACATCATCATCAGTAACTTTTATATCAGAAAGAATTTTATAAGCATATTCAGTAGCTTCAATTTTCTTCTTAGTAATACCGAGAACTTCATGAGCCAATTCAATATTTTTATGAACACTTTCTGTATGACGAATACTAATACTATTAGTAGAAGTTCTTAAAGCCGCTGTAAGAGTATTCTGACATATAACACGAATAGGAGTAAACAAAATACGAACACCAGAGCTACCATCATGACTATTAACAAAAACTAAATAATTTTCAACAGGGTCGCCTTTAACAAGAATATTCTGAGGAAGTTTGGCACTAACGAAAATTCTTTCGCCATTACCAAAACAACCAGCAGTTTGCCAAATAGCACTATTTTCTCCAATAACATTATCAAAGAATTTAAATGCAGCAGTATTTTGAACAATAGTATATCGTTGTTTTACATAACCTAACGGAGTATGATTATCATCTCGATAAGTACAGAAAGCATTATCAAGTTTAGAATACATATATTTACCGTTGATATGTGCTTCAACATCTTTTCTTTTAGCTTCAAGTAAATCGTCAAGCGTTCTATCAACATCATCAGCAATATTCATTTTAGCTACAAGTTCGCATTTCTTAACAACGAAATTAAGACCAGCAGCTTCCATACATTCCATAGAAGTTTTACAATGAGTAATATCAGTTACACCTTTATAAACCCAAGGAACACCGCGTGCAGTATAAGCCATAATTATTTAATTTGAAGAGATTGATTTTGACAAAGATATGCAACAAGAAGTTGAGCATTACGATTCTGAATATATGATTTATAATCAGATTTAGAACTATCAATACTAATATTAGCTTGATGTTCATGATTGAAATAAGTATTAATTATATCATAATTAATCTTCTTGCATAATTCGATAAGAGGAATAGTTATTTCAACTTTAACTTTAGTAGATTCTAAATCAGCACGAGTAAAAAGCGTTCCAAGCTTTTCTTTAATATGTTCAGCAACATCTTCGTTTTCAGCAGCAAAATTTTGATTAATAGTTTGAATAAAACCATCTACATCAAGACTATCAATATCATCTTTATCATAGTCGAGCATATCTGCATTCCAAAGTTCTCTGAATCTATCTAAACAAGCATCAAGAAGTTTAAGAACAAGATTAGTTTCAACAATACATTCAGTAGTATCACGAGTAGAAAGTCTGCAATCATCAAGTTCAATAACTTTATTTCCAGCTTTTCCAGTCTCCCCGTAGAGGAGTAAAGCTTCAAGCATACTATCTTTTAATCTTTTAGCAGCTCTTTCACGAGTTTTTTGAAGAACGTCAAGACGTTGCTTTTCAGCTTTACAAGCAGCAGCACGATTTTCAATCATACAAACTGCTCTACGATAATTGCCTAATTTTTGATAAAGTTCTTCTTTACTAATCTTAAGTTGATTTTCAATATCATCAGTTATTTCACCGTCGCTTTCGATAATCTTATCAATAATACTTTCAAGTTCAAAACTAATCGCATAAAGACTTTTTTCCATAATCAATTATTATTTTTTATTTCATTTAATGCTTTTTCTTCAAGTTCAGGAGTTACATCCTCAAGACGAACACCTTTCATACAAGGGCATTCTTTCCATTGTATATTATAATTAATAGAAAGAAATAAAAGACTTGTACTATTTGTATCAACAGCCATTATCCAATTATCCGGAGCAATTTCTACTTCAAGACATTCAATAACTTCTTTTTCTTTAATGTGCCCATTTTTACGTTTAGGATTATTAGCTTGATAGTAATATTCTAATTTAGGATGATTACATACAGATTGAGTAATAATATGTTTTCGTTTAAGTATTTTCTTTAGCAAAGTCATAACCTAATTGTTCAAGTTCGTTTTTAATCATACCAGCAATAATCTTAGCGTTTTCATGAGGCTTACCAGTAGTACCATAATAACGCAAGTCAATAATAGCACGCCATTCATCTATTGAATAAGTATAAGCACAAACAGTAGCAGTATCAATAGGAAGAAGACCGCGAGCATCTTGTCTATGAACATTAAAATGATTAATCAAATATTTATAAGCATCAAATTTATCTTGACATTTGATTAAATAATATTCAGCTGCTTTATTATACGAGCCATCCTTATTATAAACAGCTTGTATTTGATTAATACTATTCATGCTAATCATGTTTATATTAATCCAATGCGGACAACAAAGAGTACCATCTTCATAAACATATCTTGTAGATTGTTCAGCAATATTATTTGGACTAACACGATTGAGTTCACGAGACGTACTTATTTGAGTAACAACTTTAAAAGTATAACGAAGCATATTAAAACCAATTTCTATATTTTTAAATGTATCTTCGTCTACTTGATATTTACTAATAGCAGTAATAAAAGATGTATGTTCTAAATAGAATTGACCATTAATAACAATATAAATATCTGTTTTATCATACTTAATATCAATACCAACAAGTTTTAATCCGTTATCAACAACATCAATAAACGAATCAATAATTTGTGGATAAAATTCACATTTAGGAACAATATAATAATAAGAAGCATGACGAAAAACACTATAATGTTTACTTTCTATAAGACGTTTATAAGTAGCTTCATCATTACCAGTTTCTCGTTTATAACAAACTCTTGCACAACGAACAACATGAGCAATATCATTTTCTTGTTTCCAAAGTTCTACACTCGGTTCTATTATTTTCATAACTTATTTATTTAAAAATACCAATTAATTTACCAGCTTCTTCTTCCATAAACATAAAACTAACTCCATTATCAGTTTTAAGAATATAATCAGATTTATCTTTAAATAACTGAAAATTCTTATTTACGCAAGCTATTTGACCAGTACGATAAATTCCATCATCACCACTACGAGTAGGGTCAATAGCAATAACATAAACACCATCGTCTTTATGTTTACAACATTCTTCACAAGCATCTTTAGAATAACCAATAGCTTTTCCATTAGCATCGTCAATAGCTTTAGCTTTCTTTTTATCTCCAACAGCATTCATTATAATTTGCTCGTTCATAGCTTTGCAACAAATTGGACAAACCTCATGAACTAAAGCAGCAGAAAAAATATCAGACATATTAGTAATATTTTAAAGTTATACATTTGAGACCCCCCGTAGAGGAATTGAACTATTTAAGCATTTTCATTACTTTATCATAAACAGCATAATAAAGACCAATTAAACCATGATTGTTATCAATATCAATACAATCAGTAAGTTTAGCTATATCTTCACTTGCATGAGCATCTTTAGAACCAGCATCCTCTCTATTAATTCTAAAAACAACACCGCCATTTTTCAAAATAGCGTCAACTTCATTTTGAAATCTGCAATCAGCAATAATACAAAAACCGTTATAATGTTTAAGATGTTGAGCACGATTCATACAAATTTTTACCCAAATATTTTCATTAATATGATTACGACAAATATCAGTACCGAACCATTGAAGAAGATGTCTTATTTTAATAGCACATTCGTTATTGGGCATACCGAGATTACGAAGTTCTTCAAGACTATATTTGCTAATATGACCTTTAATAACAGCTTGGTCATCAATAACTTCACAAGTAGCAGGATTGTAATAATGAGCATCTTTTATATTTTTATCATCAAGAAGTGGACGCTTTATATTAAAAACAATACTAACACAATCTTTTAAAGAATCAGCAAAATGAATAATACTTCTATTATATTGTTCAGAATTATCATACCATTTCTTAAAAGTAGAATAAGTACCACATTCATGAACAAAACTAATCATAGAAGCAACGGTATCTTTACCGGAGTTCTTAACTCCAGCAATACCAATAAGAGGTCTTTTATTAAAATTCATATCATAATTATTTGTTATATCAAATATATAAAAATTTTATTCGTATTATATAATACGAAACGACTCATTCTAAGGCGTTGTGTTGAACGTTATGCAAAATCAATATAATTGTAAAGGACGCACAAGAAAGTATTCCACAGGGCAAAAGAATAGCATTCTCGCGTATGTTGGCAGTTGTTTCTAACATATTCGCAATCGGTTACGGTATGAGCACAAAAAATGCTACTAACAGTATTACAACCATTAGTAGCCAGATTAATATCCTAATAAATTCGATAAATAACAGCTTTTTCTACATTGACATCATTTACAATATGTGCATCAACATTAAAATCCTTATTACAATTAGGAATAATATAACCGATATAAATACGATAAGCGCCGGTATAATCTCTTTTAAGCTTGATAGCATCTTCAACTTCTTCTTCATAAAGACAAATATAATAGTTATATCTCTTTTCTTCGTTGTTATATTTTTGAAGAATATTATAAGACTTAGCATTAAAGTTTGTAAAGAGAAACAAACTCTTAAAAAACGCAGAATAATAAGTCTTTTCTCTATCAACTTTCTTAGAACCTATAATATCAAAATATAATTTAATATTATTGGTATCAATTTTACCAATACTATCATCAGGTTTTTTATCAGTAGTTTTTATAACATCATCTTTCTTTTTTATAAAATTAAACGTAGGCATAATTATAATAAATAAACTTCTTTAATGTGAAAAGGAACTTTAGTTATACCACTTCTTTCTCCAAAAGTTATAAATACATATTTGCCAATATAATCTTTCTTATTTCTAAGAATTTCTTCTTGTTTAGCATGAGGATAACTAAAACGAGTTTCAAACGTTTCTTCATTAATATCATTACGACAAGTAATAATAGGAAGATTACGTTTTTGTTCAGATTGAATATCAACAATCAAAAACTTACCATCAGTTTTAGATTTAAACTTTTCCATATAACCAACACGACGACGACCATATTGATAATCAACATTTGGATTACGAAGTATCAATCCCTCAAATCCTAATCTAATAAAATTATCACGAAATATAACAGCATTGTTATCGCTATAAACATTATAGTCAGGAAGAATAACTAATTGCTTAGTATTATTAAGATGTTCGTCAATATTATTGAAGTGAGCAACATTTCCTAAACTGTGAGTTCTAATATCACTTCTTCTTTCTTGAAGCATATCTTGAATAGCTATATCATAACACCAAAATTGAAGAAGCTTATTTTCTTTACAATTTGGGTCTTTAACAAAATGATTTATTTCATTAACAGTATGACCAGGAAGATAAACTTCACCATCAAGAATCCAATTATCATTAAGCATACTCAACATAAATCCTGGAGGAATAGCATCAATTAGATAATCTTCAAGATAAGTAAGAGTATGCCAAATAAGACCTTCTCGACTTTGAAATTTAAGACGAACAGAACGAAATATATCATCTGTTCTATAAGCACTAATAAAACAACGAAGACCATTAATTTTCCATTGTCCTATCATATTAGGAATTTTACTCCAAATCTTGCCAGTATAAGATTTAGCAAGCATAGGAAGAATATTTCCATTATTTTCATTAGTACGATAAGACGGAAGATAAGCTGAAAGAAAAGAATAAAGAGCATCTGTTCCATCCTCTACGGGGGGTCTCCCGTTATCATCCTTTATATCGTCTAATGCAACATAACCTTGTTTTCGTTTATCATTATAACGAGATTGAAGTTCTTTATTAGCATCTTTTTGAGTAACAGCATAAACTTCATTACGAATAATTCCTCTAATAATACCATATTCAACAACAATATTATTTCCGGTAGCATCTAAATATGCTCTCCAACAACAAGGTTTTTCAAGATTATTTTTTCTATATAACCATTCATTCATGTTTCTTAGGTTTAAAACTACCAAAAGCAAAATTCATAGTACGAGAATTAAGAGCTTCAAGACGTCTATCGGCAGCAGTTTTTCTTAGTTTACCGTCTTCGGATAGAGTTTCAGTACTAACTTTTCCACTAAACATGTCTTTAGTTCTAACTTTTCGAGTTCTACGTGCAGGTTCTTTAACATCAGTATTGGATTCTTTTTTCTTATTACCTTTACCTTTTTTATATTTACCGATTTCCGGATGATTTCTCGCGAAGAGTTCGTTTTCTTTATCAAGAGTTTCAAATCTTTTTCGGTAATCAGCACATCGTTCATCAGATAATACTCCTTTATCAATTCCATCATCTAAAACATAATTAAATTTCCAACAAGTACGGTCGTAAGCATAACAATTATAAGTAATAGGATAACCAACATTTTCGATATATCTTGAACAATCAAGTTCTTTAAGTAAATCATCAAGAACTTTTTCATGACCTTTAGCTTTAATTTCTTCAGCCATGAATCTATAATCAAAATTGTCAGGACTAAAACTCATAATTTAAAAATCACTTTTATTGCATTTAAATATAACCACACGTTTAGGATTGCCAATAAGACAAGAGTTATGTCTATACCATAAAATAGCATCAGAAGTAGGAAATTGTTTAGGTACATTATCAAAAGTACAAACGCCAGTTTTATAATCAACATTAGAGTAGACTATGTTATCAGTTTCTCCACTTCCGAGCAAACCAAACTTTTTAATAGCATCAGCATCTTCTTCGTTATCAATATCTACTTCACCATAACAAATTGTAGAACGTTTATCAATAGTAAGATTATTACAATCTTCGCCTAAGCAAAGAGCTTCATTTTCATCAAGTTCTTTTTCTTGTTCAGCTGTAATCGGCATCATTACTATTATCTTCTCGTGCATATCTCTAATACGGCAGAGCACTACTTTCTTCCGTATCCCAAGCAAGTTTATTTTTTTCTCCATTGTCTTTATAGTTTTCTTCTATATAATTATAAACATCAATAATAAGTTTATCAATAATTTCTCCGGAATATTCTTTCTTAAGTTCAGCAAAATCTTTAACATCATATTCTTTAGGAATAACAAAAGGAATAATATTATAATTATCTCTAAGCCAAATAGCCTCACGATAACCAGTCATATCATTATCCATAAGACTAATAATAATTCCTTTATCGTTAAGTTTATCATGAAGATAATCGTATTCTTTTTGTTTAAGTCTATAAGTTTCAGACGGAATATTAATAACTCCAATAGACATTCTATCAGTGGAGACCCCCCGTAGAGGATTGAACTGTATAAAATGATTTTCAATAGCAAGCCTATCTTTACTACTTTTAGTAATAACTATATAATCATAATTATTAAGTTCAAGATTTAGCACACCCTCAATGTGATTACTGTTGGTAATAAACCGAACATCACCTTTCTTACGATTAGGAAAATACAATTTAATATTATAAATACCATTTTTATCTTGTCCTAATACATAAGCATAACAAGGGTCTTTGCTATCATAAAAATATTTAGGTTCAGGATTAATATAACGATTAATATAATATTGGTCAATAGCATAAACAAAACGAGTATTAAGATGATTAAGACTAATACCAAATTGATTCCAATATTTTTTATCATTATTATTCCATGGACGAGGAACTATTTCAATAATACTTTTAGTATTACGAATAGCTTGAAGAGAAGTTTCTATTTGAAGTTTAATGTTATCGTCTTTTTCTTTTCCATAAATTATATCACGAAAAGTATATGCAATGTGACGAAGAACAAATTGAAAATCGTTCTTATTATTGATATTAATATTTCTATTGACAATACCAGACAAAACATAAGCAACTGCATCAAGACAATCGCCCCAAAAATAACCAGCAAAATCTCTACCTTTAAGCATACCTTTGTCGTTATAACGAAAACCAAAACTCGGATGTTCATCAACACGAAAAGGACTGGAAATTAAATCTCCAGTATCAATACAATGCTGAATAACGTAGTCGCTAATTCCGGTATAAACAGCAAATATTGTAACTTGACTGATTTTGCTAAATATATAACTTTTGGTTAGATTAGTATTATTAATATTTCGTCTCATATTATCGTTCTCGATTGCATATAAAAGAAAAAGGTCTGAACTGCCAAAATAGCAATTCAGACCTTTCTAACCAAACTTAGAGTTGTTTTATTACAACTCTTTTTCAACCATCAGCAATTATATAAACACAGTTTTAGAACGGCAAATCATCAGTCGGATTAACACTTGCTTGAGGAACAGCACCCATTCCCATAGGAGCAGCAGCGGCAGCAGGAGCACCAACAGGAACTTGCGGATTAAATGCAGGAGCCATACCAGGAATTTGAGGAGCAGTAGGAGCTTTAGCTACTTCACGATAAATAATACTTTCTTTAGAAGCATCGACATGAAGAACCGGAGCACGATTTTGGTCAAACAATTCTATATAACCTGTACCAACAAATGATGGGAACGCAAAATCACCAGCAGAATTACCACTTGCAACAGGTTTCCATTGACCCTTAATCTTAGTAAAACGAATAAGTTTAATCCAAAGAGGAAGATAATTACCGGTAGCAGATTTATAAACAGGCTTACCATTATTTTCCATATAACCTAAGAAATTCTCAAACAAAGTTCTCCAACCATTAAGAACAATTTCCGGTTCAACAGGAACATATTCCATATTATCGTTGAAGTCCTCGAAAGGCAGTTCAAGAGCATCCATCATTTCTTCGCTCATAGCATTACCTTTAAGAACAAATACATTAAGAATATGTTTCAGCCAATTCATAGGTTGTTCAACTTTCCATGCTTCATCGCCACCAGGAATAGTAAGAGCGTTACTTTCAGCAGGAGAAATACGAAGTGTAACATACTTTCTTACACTCGGGTCTTTAGCATTAGATGCGAAAGTAAATACTAAAGATGGAACAGCAAGACCGGCAAAACTTACCAAAGAACTATCTTCTTTTTGAGTAGCCCATGCAAGTTCAACACTTTCAAGATGAGCTTTAAACAAACCAGTAGCAGCGTCAATGTCTCTCTCGTCAAATTTAAGGCGAGTAGTACCACGAACTTCACCTAAACCACGACGACGTTTCTTAGGAGTAGCAGCATTAGGTTCATTGTTATCTTTAATTTTAGTCGCATCGTTTACTGGATTTGCAACTCCAGCATCTTTAATTTCAGCCATAATTTAAACGTTTAAATAATTATTAAAATTAGATATAAGAAAGCCCGAACACTCAACATTTGTATCATGTTCGGGCTTATAAGGTAATCAGAGATGGAGAATAATATTATTCAGCTACTTCATCAGTTGCAGCATCATCTTCGCCTTTGGATTTGCGAGTGCTTTCTGTATCTTTAAATTCACCGAGCATAGCAACTTTAACGATAACTTCTTTATGACCGTTGAAGTAAGGAACTTCACGAAGTTCTTTAATATCAACTTCAAAAGTACGAGACATTTTCTTAGCTTCTTCGCCCAAATCTTCTTTCAATGCACCCCAAACAGCAGAGTCAGAGAAAGTCAGAGAAACACCTGTACCTGAAAGGTTAGAAGAATTGCTACACTTAGAACCGTAATACTTGTTAACTTGTTCAGGATTAACAGCATTAGCGAGAATCTCGATTTGTTCTTCTTTAGTAATACCCTCAACTTGCAGAGAAGCAGCAAATTCGGGTTCGCCATTTTCGATAGCAGCTTTCAGAACATCATCGAAGTTGTTAGTAACATATTCAACTTTATCAGTCTTAGACATGCGTTCTTTAGTCTTAACAGCGTTACCGTTCTTATCAAACATTTGAATACCCTTAGCGATACCCCATTCGTTGAAAGCTTCGTGAATAGCTTTAACACCCTCCTGAGTATTCATATCAATGTTTTCTTCTGCACAGAAAGCAACAAGATTTTCGTCTTTGTTAGCAATAGCTTGCTCAATAGCGTCAATGTTAGAAACGAACATGATATAACCTCCATTAGTAAGACCCAATGCACGAGAAACAGCAGGAGTAATACGGAAACCACCAACAGTAGGATTAACTACCAATTCGGGTTCAGAAACTGCGTTACGTTTAGCAACATTAACTGCACCAAGACCAAAACTCAACTTTGCGTCACCTTTAAAAGTTTTCATAATTTAAAATTTTAAATTGTTAATATTAACCCCAACATGAGGCTTGATTTAATTCTTAATTTCTTCGGGTTGAATATCGACAATATCGGCATCATTTAATTCAGCACCTGATACTATCTTCAATTCAGTTGTTTCTGATACACCAAATAATATATCAGAAGCAATGTCACGAGCAGCATAAGTAAAAGCTCTATGACCGATAAGTATTCGAGCATACTTTTTATAAGTATCTTTATCGAACATACCAGCAGCTTGAGCTTCATTATAACTAAAGTGACCAATAGCACGAACTTCCTTGCCATTAACGTTACGAACAAGTTCATATTCGGTAACGAAATCTACTGGCTTAGCAGGAATGCGAGTAACAGGAATCTTCTTTTCAGCAATAATGTTATTAGCATGTTTTTGATTAATAGCGACTTTATGATGTTCAGTAAGTTGGTAATCACGATAAATGTTACCATTAAAATCTTGATACCATTTTACAGGATAAACATAAATATGTTCGTTATTTGTATCAGCTTCTGCAAGCTTAGTAGCTTCATCAGCAGTTTTACATCTAATAGCATATTCGGGAAGAAGATTATCAACATAAACATTAAAACCATCAGTACATTCATACTGAGCCACATAATCTTTAGTAAGTTCCCAAGTTATGGCTGCCTTTGATAATAATGCTTTTATAATATGAATATCAACACCAGTTTTACCATTAATAACATGAATATGTTCAATACAAGTACTAAAAGGAAGATTTAAATCTTGCGCTCTCATTAAAATAGCAAGACCATCATTAACGCTTTTAATACCACCCTTATCACTTCGCATAATCTTAGTGAGAAAGTTTTCAGCAACAGCTAATTGTTTATCGTCAAAAAGATTAATAGAAGAAAAGCGTTGATTATTGGTTTGATGTTGATTATTACTTGCAGCAGGAACTTTATCTGCAAGTAAATTTTCTTTAGTTTCGTTTTCTTTATTCTCCATTGTATCAAAGACCACTTGTTTTCTTTATGATTACATAGACAAAGATATGTATTCTTACCATTATATCAATCATTACTAATGAAAAAATTAGCAAGTTCACTCCTTTTAACTATTGAATGCAGCACGGATTGTTTCTCCTTTTCGAGTTCCTTTTCTTCCAACGTACCAACCATATATAATTTATATATCTTAGCACTATCTCCATTAAAGCTAATAGCATTAAAGCGATAAATAAACTCTTCGATAGTATCATTAAACGGAGTAGTGAAAATAACCGCGTCTACGCTTGTTTCCAGCGCATCAGACGAACGATTTTTCATGCTTAATATATATAATAAGGTGTTACGTTCAACGTCTGTTAGAGAGCCGCTATTTGGGTCGATATTGAACCGTTTCAGATTGATTGACGAAAGAGCAGCAGATTTAAACAGTTTAATATCACCAGCCTTAGCACCAGTTTTATAACGAATATAATCTCCAGTTTCTTCGTCGATAATTGCTTTAGGAGCAGCTTTATCGTGATAATCACCACAAGCAATATCGTTATCAAGCAAACATTCAGTAATTAAAGCAGCAAATTCAGCTCTTTTACTAACGATAAGAACTTTCTTATTAGCAAGCTCATTTTTAAGCAAATCAACAACAACATTAAATTTGGCTTTATTATCAGTGAGAAGATTCTTTCTTTCCCTCATAATATTATAAGCAGCAGTAGCCTTTTCTTCAATAACAATAGGATTAAAATATTCATCTATTTGTTTATCAAAAGGACTATTTTTATCAAGATTTTCATGCCAACCGTTATAAGAAGCAATGTTACGTCTTACTTGTTCAGCACTTTCTCCCGTAATTTTATTACCAACACGAGCAAAATCAATAGTTTCAAGATTACCAAAGATGCTAATGCAACTACTAATATAATCGCAATATTCATCATATTTAGTTTTATCAGCATCGTCAAGATAACATGGAATTTGAATTTCCTCTACGGGGAGTGTGAATCGGCTTACATCGGCAACTTTGGCTTCATTCATAGCCGGAAATATAGTATAAATTTCAGCTCTATCTTTAGCAGCAAATTTATCTTTTTTAGCAGTAATATTATTAATAATAAACAAATTAAATTTTGTTCTACTAATAACACAATTAACACCAGAAATAGTATTAAGATTAATATAAATAGCAATATTATATCTATAATTTACACTACTCTTAATATAATCAGCGCTAAGACAAGTATAATTAGTTTCAACTATACCAGCTTTTTTACAAACATCTACAATATGAGAACGTGTTTCATAACAGTCAACAATAACTATAACTTTAACATTAGGATTTTTAGCAACACTTTTACTTATAATTGTGGAACAAATTTCTGCATAATCTTCTTTCATAGCATCAAGATTGTAAGAAGCATTAGCATGAAAATCTTTTACCCACTTAATAGCAATATCATCATAATAATTATTAGGAAGAGTTTTCATAATTAGTCATCAAATAAACGATTATACATACCAGCTTTCTTACGAATCTGTGTCTTTCCTTTTCCTTTAGGAGTAATTCCGAGTTTTATAGGATTGATAATATCATAACATTTATTGTAATAATACTTATAATTAATATTACGACTTACAATATCTGCATCATCAAGACTATTTATAACACAAACTTGCATTCCAGCAGCAAGTCTTGAACGTTCTCCTGTAACATTATGAACTTTCTCAACAGTATAACCGTTATTAGTAACATAAAATCTAACATATCTTTGACATACTTTAGTTTGAAGTTTACCATTGATAACTTTAGTTTCTTCAACATGAAATTGACGACCTACATTTTGAGTCATACAAAAATCAAGTATATTGTTACTATTTTGAAGAGTAGTCATAATAGGAACATTATTAATGAAATACTGATAAACAGCTTCTGCAACAATAGGCATACTATAACCTTTCTGTAAATCATTAGCATACATTAAAGGATTAAAGTCACCTTTAAGTTCGTCTTTAAGTTTTCCTTTACTACGAAATTGAGCAATATAATTGTTCACATCACGAGCTATAAGACAATGAAGAATGTCACTATCGGCAGACATTCCAGTTTTATTTTGCCATTCTTTAGTAATACGGTCAAATTCCTCACGTTTATCTTCATAAACTTTAACCATAATACCATCAGTATTAGCAGATATAATAGGAATATCATTAAGTTCAAGTTCTTCGCAAAGCATAAGCATCATAAGTTGCCCGTTAATAGTAACTTCGAGAGTAGCAAGCCTATCATATAGAGGACCTTGTTCAAAACCGAATTTTCCATAGATGCTATTAATCACAATCTTAAGAACAAGAGCAAAAACATCACGAGGAATACCATCTATAACAGCTTCGTTGCTATGTTTAACTTCAACACGAGTATCTTTCATCCATTGAATAAGATTACGAAAAGCAGACTTAACCATGTGTTTAGGAGCAACACCATAATAAGCCATAATAGAAGGATAATATGAAGCAATATCAAAATGAAGAATAGTAAACTTACGCGTAACAGACATTTCATCAACGAGACCCCCCGTAGAGGAACGATAAGTTCCATTCCATTCAGTTGTACTCCATATTTCCATAGGTCTATCAGCACTATGAAGCCCACCTGTAGCAAGATTATATTCAGTATCTCCAATTTTAACAGTCCTACTAAACGCATCTTTACTTACTTTATAAAGAACAAGTTTCTTCATATCAGCAAGAAGATTTTGTAGTTCAGGAGTTTTAAATTGAACACAATCAAATATAATCTTATTAAGGCTCATAGCAGTTCTAATAGTTCTGCCATCTTTCCATTGTTTATAAGGAATACCACTAAATTTAGTATAGAATTTCTGAAACAAAATATCAGCCATATTACTACGACTGCTGCTAAGAACATCTACTCCATAACTTGCGGTAACAGCATAACGAGATTTAATCTCGCTTGAATAAAGACGAACAATTTCTGCAACAATAAAAACATCATTAAGATTATAATGAAGCATATCGGGAATATATTCATCAATAATATATCTATGCCATTTCTCAACAACGTTATTAAGTTCACGAATACTCATGCCTTTATACTTAGGAATCTGATTATAAATATCAGCATCTTTTTCGCATATTGGCGGCAATTCGTATTCTAATAATTCATACCATTGCAGATTAATAGAAGTCTGTTTAAGACCTTTAGGAATATATTTCTTTTCATTATTTTTATCAATATAAGTACCAGCTTTATTAAGAGCAAAGATTTTCATAACATCAATATCAATATAAGGAAGTCCAAACTTATTAAGACTTCTCATAAGAAAATCATTATTAATTTCTTTTTTATCTTTATCTTGAAGCTCAATAATTTTCTGGCTTGTATTGAATAATTTAGTAATAAGTTCTTTAGTAGTATCGCACTGATTAAAATACATCAATAAAGCTGCAATCATAAGTTTATCATAACTACGACTATTATATCCGTATAAATCAGTACGAATAGGAACATTATTTTCATCAATCATAAAATGATTAATATATTCAATCATTTTGAATAATTGAGAATCATCTTTATCTGTAATATAAAAAGATTTATATTTAACAGTAGAAAGTCTACGTTTGATTTCTTCAACAGTAAGTTTCTGAATCATAGGTATTCTTTCTTCTTTATCATTAACACAATCTTTAAATACTTCAAGATAAGAAGCTAAATCAACAAAAGTAATAGAAAAGAAATTAGGAAGAATTTCTATATCGTAACATTCACATCTAATCACTACTCATAAATTCTTTTATTATTAATATAAGTAATAGCTTTAAATAATTTATCTTTTACAGCAAACAAATGCTTGACATCATCAAGTTTATTCAAAGAGAGAGGAATATATAAAATAGGATAACCATTAATAATAGTACTTTTTCTTTCTCTTCCATCAATGAAAGCAACATCAAAAGCTCTACCAAAAACAATTATATATTTTACATATTTAAGACCGAGTAATTCATTGCCTAATATTCTCGCACAATACTTATTGGAATTACCAGCAAGATTATAATTAGAATAACAAGGACATTTAATATCATAAGTAACATACGCTTGCTCAAGCAGTTCATAATTGGTAATATCGAGCCACATAGCTTTTAGAATATTAATAAACTTATCACGTTTCTCTTTACCATAAGTACGAGGAATAATAATAAGAGTATTAGAAGTTATAGTACCAATTCCTACTTCAATTGTACGACCTGTATTAAATAATCTATTAGGACAATCTTTACAATGTTCACAAGTATCTACCGTCATATAGAACAACATTACATGAATATAACTGCTGAATATGTATAAGTAGTTCCTTTAGGCATTTTCTTAAGAATAATATCATTTTTATCAAAAACACTAAAACCATCATTTTTATCATGGTCATCATTCCACACTCCATCTTTTGGATTAACAGCAGCAAGAATAAATAAAGGATTATCAATAGTATATCCAACAATAATATATTTCTTTCCTGCTATTTTACATTCTTTACCAATATATTTATCAATATTATTAGTATCAACTTCTTTAAAATCAATTTTATCCATACCGCAATACGAGAAAATTAGACGCACGACTACAAGCAACATAAAGACGACGACGCAAATCGTCAGCATCAGTATAAGGATGTCCATTCTTATCATAAACCATATCATTAACATCTACAAAAACATTTTTATATGTACTACCTTGACTTTTATGAGAAGTCAAAGCAAACCCATAATCAATATCACGTTTAAAAACTATATTACCAAGATTATCTCGAACATCAGTTAGAATTAAATATTTACGTTTAAAAGCAAAATATTTCTTCCATTTAGAAGCAGCCATTTCTTTACTTGCAGCTTTGGCATCATCTATAAGATATTTAAGTTCTTGACAATAAGTTATAAATGTAGATTGGTCGGTATGATTAATAATAAAGAGAGGTTTAGTTATAGCACCGCCATGAATAGCTTGAAACTTAACCATAAATCCTTTAAAGCCATAATCGGAGTCGGTAAAATTAAGAATATCACGAATAATATAATCTTCGCTATTGTTAATGATAATATCATTGAACTCGTCAACAATAGTTACATAACTCATAATAAGGTCGTTATTATTAAGAATAGATTTTTCGGCACTTTGAATAATACTATTACGAACATATCTATTCCAAATTCCAACAGCGCCATTAGTATAAGCTATACAACGATTAAGGTCAACGTTCTTCTCGAAATCTTTATTACTAAAAGCACGAGCAACAAGTTCAGCGAAATCATCAATTCCAACAACTACATAACCTTTACCGTCAATTACATTTCTTCTATGATTATTGATATAAGTAAGAAAATTATAAGTCTTATTCTTAATATCTTTGCGAAGAATATCAAGAAGAGTTCTTATCGGATTATCATCATCTTGACGAACAATTTCTGTTAAACGATTAATTTTAACAGCCATTTTAAAAGCGGATGATACAGCTTCATTAACAGGAGAAAGCTGACTATCATCTCCAATAACAATGATTTTAATTTTTTGACGAGCACAATAACGAGAAATATAATTAACAAGTGCACGGTTAAGCATAGAAGCTTCATCAATAATAAGAACTCTACAATTTAACTCTGTAATTTTTACACCACCAATAGGATTGAACGCAGGATTATTTGGGTCAAAATCTTCAATATTAACATCAAGACGAAATCCAAAAATTTTCTGAATAGTTTCAACTCTATGTTTAGTAGCATTACTCAAAACACGACAAGCTTTATGAGTAGGAGCAGCACAATGAATCATTGAAGAACTAAACTTACAATGGTCAATAACATATTTAGTAACAAAAGTTTTACCTACACCACCAGCACCGCATAATGCTTGAATATTATTTCGAACATCAAACGGTGCAGCGATAAAATCAATAAGATTGGTAACAGCAGCTTCTTGACCTTTATTTAAAACAACATTATCGTTATCTAGTTTTCCAATATCAAATCTCATTACCAATCGAAATTAACTTCAAGTTTATCATTGTTATTATATTTATTAAATTCTCTAATAGCTTCCGCCATTTCGACAACATCAGCAGGATTGTAAGAAGAAACAACATCAAAAAGAACTAAATCATCAACAGTTTTGATTATTTTTCCTTTTACAATAAGACCAGTAGATAAAGCAGAATAAAATTTTCTGTGCATCTTACAGCGTTTGTCTTTATCACGAATAATCTTTATTCTATGTCCAAACTTATCACGTTTTCGCATATATACATTTTTCTTCTTATAAGTATCAAAACTTTTAAGAGTAAAAGTATAAAGATTACCTTGATAATTGCATTTAGTAAAGCCATTCTCATCATTAACTACAATTCCGGTAGCTTGTTTAACAAGAACAACTTCTTTCTTTGGCGGTTCTCTTTTCTTCTTTGGGGGATTAAAAGAGAAATTAAACGTTACCATGATTATTTGCGAATAGCTTTCTTCCCATTCATAATTTTAGTAACATTAGAAGCTATATCAATCTTACGATTATGCTTAGCAACTATATTATCATTCTCTTCAACATCCTTAGTTTTCTTCTGTTCAGCAACATCAGAATAAACGCGAGTATATCCACAATAGTTACAAAGAAAATCAATCTTGCCATTAGTGCTATTTCCTAAAGCAGCACCAACAACAATAGTAATTTTCTTATCACCGCTAATCTTAACTCCATTTACTTTGTTAAGTTGACGAACAACTCCAACTTCATCGTAATTTTTTCCCATAACTTTACATTGGTTAAATTAAACATATAGATAAATTAAATAGCCAAGAATAATAACAATAGTTAGAATAACGACTTCGCTATCGTATTTATTATTCTTGACTAAATCATTCCAAAACCATATAATAGTCAATACTTCCAGTATTACTATTTCACTGATTAAGCCGCTCATGATGATTAATACATTGAGACCCCCCGTAGAGGATTGAATAGATTCATGACAATATAGCTTTAGTTAAAGCTGCACTAATACCAACAATAACAGTAACAGCAATAGCAATAACTATAATAGCTTTAATCCAAAATTTAACTTCCCAATTCATTTTGTATCACTAAAATTAATTATTTGATTAAAATAAGGCAAATCAACTTTATATTCATGAAAGAGTTTTATTTCAACAGGAACTCCAGGAATAGAGTTTTTCTTGAAATAACGAACGGCAGACTTATAACCACTATCTTTATTAGCGGCTATTATAATAATCTTAATTTTATCATCTTTATTAGAAGTATAAAATGTAACCATAGAATTATAAATTTAAAGATTCACAAAGTTTTTTAATATCAATATCACTATTTTTTAATAGCAGCGTCGATTACATTCTTAACATCATAATATTTTTCATTTTCATTAATACAAATTTCATTATCATGAAATTCATCTTCAAGAAAAGCAGCAAGAAGAATATTAATTTTAATATTAAGCTTTTTATTATTAGTAAAATTAATCATAATATTAATAGTATTTTTAAGTTGTTTCTGTTATATAATACGAAATGAAAGCGTATAAAGCTCGCTGTTCGACTTTCGTATGCTTCATGTAGGATTAATCATTTTTGCGATTAAAATGCAATGATGGGGCTGCAATGAAGCGCAGAAGCCAATGTTCGGCTCTTTTTGAGAAAGTGTTCAGGAACGAACGAGCAAATACGGTTCGGAGTAGTACGAACAGTATAATAAGGAATATTAGTACGAATATCAACGCCTTTATCCTCAATAATACCATAACAACGTTCAGTAGAAAACCAAACAGTGTCACCAATACGAAAACCACAAGCTTTATCAAAGTTAGATTCTTGTAGTTCAGCAGCAATTAATTCTTCTTTATTGTCCATAATTTAAACATTTATATAATTAATAAAATGAATAGTATCAATACAAAAAAGCCCAATACTATTCTCACGAACAATATCGGGCGAAATTTAAGCTTTAAACAAAAACTGCAATTTAAGGCAAGAAAAGATTTACAAAACACAAGTAATAATATCAATTTAAATTTAAACTCTAAGACAAGCAAGATGCTTGTTTCGGCTTTCATTTCAGCCATCATCAGTTAGAGAAGTTTTTAAAACAGAGTACCAACTTCACAGTCACCTCTGTTCAAAACATTACTTAAAATAACATGAGTTACAATTAGTACTAATTTCACAATCTGTACTAATTTTGGAATAAACTAAATTAGCAACAAATCCAAAACAAGTATTTATGATTTTTTATTAGAACTATTTCTACGTCTTTTAAGTTCAGCTTCAATCTCATCATCAGTAAACTTATCAAATTTATTTTCTTTATTTACATCTTTATGTTCAATAATAGATTTAAAAATACTATTAACAACATTTTGATGTTTAAGAGCATGATGAGCAACAATACTGAATACTTCTTTATATTTACGTTGAGTAACTGCATCAAGCTTATTCCAAACATCATCAACATGAATAGCTAAAGCAGCCCAATAATCAAAAGTATTATTGTTATTTTTAATGATAAAAAATTTAATTTCATCGGCAGTAAGAGATGTTAAATGCTTAACTTTCTTAAGATATATATATCAGCATCACGAGTCAATACATGAGCAATCATATCATCAGAAGATAGTTTATTGCTCATATTACTAAAAAGCTCATTAATTAATTTTTCAATATTTTTCATAACAGTAGTAATATTATTTTAATCGTTAAAACCAAATTGATTATCTTTATCAAATTGAACTTCTTCTTCTGTATTACCATTATCAAATTCAGCATTATTATCTAAATCAGTATGAACTAATTCAGAATCCATAGTAATAGTAGAAGCATCAATTTTATCTTTAGGAGGAATATAAGTTATCATAAAGACCGTTTTAGTTCCCCCGTAAAGGAACAAGACTATTATCAAATTGGCAATGAAACATATTATGGACAAGACAATCTTATCCTCTACGGGGGGTCAGAAACAACTATAATATCTTATTTGGCAGAATCGTCTTTATCGGCAGAATCGGCAGCATTGTTAAGCCTGCTAACATCAATATCGTTATTGTTACAAAACTCATTGATATTTTCGGCAGAAGCATTAGCAAAGTCAGTAAAAGCAGAAACAAGAGCTTTAATAAAGAACAATTCTGAATATCTATATTCAGTAGCAAGACCATTTTCTTTAACTTGAAATTTAGTCCAAATAAAATTAACATAAGCCTTACTATCTTTCTTAAGAATACCAGCTTCTTTAAGATGACCGATAATATTAAGAGCAGTAAATCTACGAATACCAGCGTTAAACATAACAATGGCAATTACTTCAAGATTTGCTTTAGGAACACCAGGAATACTGGGAATAATTTCTTTCTTACTTGTGTTCTTAACAGCACCATCAGCAGTAGCAGCGGTAACATCGTTACCTTTCTTTAAATTAATCATAAAATTAAGAGTTTAAAAATTAGTAATAAAATTAAGAATATTATGTCTTGAATAAGACGTAGCAAATATAATAGTATTATCAATATCAGCAAGCATTATATATAAATAATTTATAAATAAAATAATCGAGATGATAATGATAATAATGATGAGGCTAAGGCAAATTGTATTTGTCAGTAGAATTAATATTAATGCAAGTAGAAGTAATATAAATTCTACTAATAATGCTGATTAAAATTAAATTAGTTTTTGATAAGACGATAATCTTCGTAATTAAAATCATGACAATAAACATTATCATTACAATAATAATTATAAAGATAATCATCTTAATAATATCGTTTAAGATAGTCTTGATATTCTTGATAATAAAGACGAAAATGG
>OLOH01000609.1_pt1 | contig 24323 bp, 22 predicted proteins | sample 1673221 | NCBI WGS metagenome assembly OLOH01 (sample SAMEA3136767, study PRJEB25190) | human gut metagenome
TAAAATAAATTCAAGTTTGTCGGGTAAATAGCAAACCCAGCCGAGCCAGTCAACGATAAAATGAACGCCGCTTCGCGCCGTCGTTGACAGCCCCGCCCGTCTTTGCTGGTAGGCAATCAAGGGGCGACAGCAAGGAGTACTGCCGCCCCGCACTATTATTCAGAGAGGGGGAATTTCCATGACCGAAGATGAAGCCTACAAGGTGCATATCCAGTACACATTCAATGCCTTTTGCAAGGTAGTCATTCGTCACGCAGCCATAGATAAAATCTTGAAGCTGCGCCGGAGGTGGGAACGGGAAGTTTCCCTTGATTATCTGATGAGTGAAAAGTTTGTCCAGCTTGCCGAGCCGGAGTAGCTTGAAGAATATCTTTTTACCGCCTGCGGCCAGACCGCCGTTCTGTATCATGCGGAGCTTGCCGCCGCCCTTGCCCTTTTGCCGGAGCAGACGCAGGAAGAAATTTTTCGTTACTATTTCCTGCGCCAGCCGCAGCGAGTGATCGGCGTACATATTGGCCGGACACGCAGCACAGCGGGGCGGCATATCCGGCTTGCCTTGCAGCGGTTAAGGCGGCTCATGGAGGGAAATGACTATGAGTAAACTTCTCCCCTATGAAACAATCGTCAAAGCCCATGAGGGCGACCCGGACGCAATCGACACCATTCTTTCCCACTATGCCGGATATATCCGCTACTGTTCCAAAGTACACGGGAAAGTCAACGCCGAAGTTGAGGAACATATAAAGCAACAGCTCATTGCCGCCCTGTTCAAATTTCGCTTTGACCGATAAACAAAGAACAAACACTGGCTGTCATTAGCGGTTTCACTCCAGCCAGTTTACAATTCATCTATTCCTAAAGGAAGCAGGTCATAGTATAATAGAACCAACGACAAATATACTTTTAGGGGAGATATAGCAATATGAAAAGTAATAAATACTTAACTATTGGCTTATTAACAGGATTTATTGTCGGTGGTTGCATAGGTGTGTTGGCATGGGCGTTTTTGCAAAATCTTTTTGCTATTTCTATTTGTGCAGGTATCGGAATGTTGATTGGAATTGTTATAGGTACATTGATTGATTATGAAAAAAATAATCATCAAGAGAAATAGAAAAAATGCACAATGCCTTAAAGGGAAAACAGGAATTTATTGTGCTATCCATCATCGGGCCAACCTGACCTGAACTTTCAAAACTGAATATCCACCGCCCATCGGCGGCCAGCGAAAGCAGTAAGTCTGAAAAAGATTTGCTGCTTTTTTCTTTATCCGTTTGGCAAAATCGCAAAGTCATCCGTAGTAGGTAGGTGAAGCCGGAAACAAAAAATTTTCTGCGGCGGTAGCCAAATCTGCATTTTCTGTATTTCTAAGGCAAAGGAAAATTTGAGAAAATTCCCGGCAAGCGGGTAGCTGGCGGCCTTTGAAATGTATCTTTAGCGGAAAGAAAGAACTGCGGGTAAAAATCGCCCCACGCCGTAAGATTTTTGCAGAAATCCGGCCAAAACAGGCGGCAGCTATACGAGTAGTAAGTGCAAGGGGAAATCTACGGCTTACTTAGAGCAAGTTTCTACCACGGTGCCAAAATCCGCAATTCTGCGGTTTTGCCCCTCGCGGGAAACTTGTTGGGGAGTGCCTTCCCCAAACCCTGCTTTGCGGCTTGCGCCGCTTATCCCCGCCGCGCTCATGCGGCAAGAAAGGAGGTCACGACCATGCGAAAGAAATACAACACACCCCACCGCAGCCGTGTTGTGAAAACCCGGCTGTCCGAAGATGAATACGCCGACTTCACAGCGCGGCTTGCGCCCTATGGTATCAGCCAGTCGGAATTTCTCCGGCAGGCGATACGGCGGGCGACTATACGCCCCGTTATCCATGTGTCAGCGGTCAATGATGAACTGCTCTCCGCTGTTGGAAAGCTGGCCGCCGAGTACGGCAGGATCGGCGGCAACCTCAACCAGATAGCCCGGTATCTGAACGAGTACGGCGCACCCTACAACGCCCTCTCCGGCGAAGTACGCGCTGCCATAGCCGACCTTGCCGCCCTCAAGTATGAAGTCTTACAGAAAGTAGGTGAAGCGGTTGGCAACACTCAAGCATATCAACTCTAAAAACGCCGACTATGGAGCCGCCGAGCAATACCTGCTTTTTGAGCATGACGAGTTTACCATGAAGCCCGTCCTTGATGAAAACGGCAGGCTTATCCCCCGCGAGGACTACCGGCTGTCCACGCTGAACTGCGGCGGGGAAGATTTTGCCGTTGCCTGTATGCGGGCAAATCTCCGCTACGGGAAGAACCAGCGGCGGGAAGATGTGAAAAGTCACCACTATATCATCAGCTTTGACCCACGGGACGGACCGGACAACGGCTTGACCGTAGACCGGGCGCAGGCATTGGGTGAGAAGTTTTGCGCCGAGCATTTCCCCGGCCACCAAGCCCTTGTATGCACCCACCCGGACGGGCATAACCACAGCGGCAATATCCATGTGCATATCGTCATTAACAGCCTGCGGATAGAGGAAGTGCCGTTCCTGCCCTACATGGACAGGCCAGCCGACACGAAAGCCGGTTGCAAGCACCGCTGTACCGACGCGGCCTTGCGCTACTTCAAGTCCGAAGTCATGGAGATGTGCCACCGGGAGGGGCTTTATCAAATCGACCTCTTGAACGGCAGCAAGAACCGCGTCACAGACCGGGAGTATTGGGCGCAGAAAAAGGGACAGGCCGCGCTGGACAAGCAGAACGCCCCCATGATTGCAGGCGGTATCACGCCCCGGCAGACCAAGTTTGAAACAAACAAGGAGAAGCTGCGGCAGACCATACGCGCCGCGCTGTCTGCGGCGACCTCATTCGAGGACTTTTCCTCTCTGCTGCTGCGGGAGGGTGTGACCGTCAAGGAGAGCCGGGGGCGGCTGTCCTACCTCACGCCGGACAGGACAAAGCCCATTACCGCCCGGAAGCTGGGCGACGACTTTGACCGCGCCGCTGTCTTTGCTGTTTTGGAGCAGAACGCCGCCAGAGCCACAGAAAAGGCCGCGGCCATACCCGAATACCCCCGGCGTGGGAAAGCTGGCATACAGCCCACAAAAGCCCCTCAAACCGCCCCGAAACAGGACGGTGTGCAGCGGCTTGTGGACATTGAGCAGAAGAAAGCCGAGGGCAAAGGCCGGGGCTATGAACGCTGGGCGACCATGCACAACCTCAAACAAATGGCCGCGACGCTGAATGTGTATCAGGAATACGGCTTTACTTCCCCGGAGCAGTTAGAAGCCGCCGTTGATACCGCCTATCAGGAAATGCGCCAGACCAGCGGCGAACTGAAAGCACTGGAAACGAAGCTACAAGGGAAAAAGGAGTTGCAGCAACAGGTACTTGCCTACGCCAAGACCAAGCCCGCCCGCGACGGGCTGCGGGTGCAGAAATCCAAGAAAGCCCGCGCCGCCTACCGGCAGGCAAATGAGAGCGATTTTATCATAGCCGACGCAGCCGCCCGGTATTTCAAGGCGCATGGCATTACCAAGCTGCCCGCCCGGAAAGCGTTGCAGGCCGAGATCGAGCAGCTTATCTCCGAGAAAGACGGCCTGTATAACACCTATCACGAACAGAAACAGCGGTTCAAGGAGTTGCAGACCGTCAAGCGGAATATCGACCAGATTTTGCGCCGGGAAGAACCGCACCGCAGAAAGGAGCAGAGCCATGAGCGATAACCTGCCCCGCATGGACTACCGCCAGCACCGGCGGGCGCGGCGGCTGGTACATGAGTGCTGTAACTATGACGGGGGGAACTGCCTGCTGTTAGATGACGGGGAGCCTTGCGTGTGCGTCCAGAGCATTTCCCTTTCTCTCATGTGCCGCTGGTTCCGTGTGGCTGTCCTGCCCCTTGACGGGGAGCTGGCCGCAGCCCTTTTGTACCGGGGGAGCCGGAAACGGTGTGCGGTCTGCGGCGCGGCATTTGTCCCCAAATCCAACCGGGGAAAATACTGCCCCGACTGCGCCGGACGCATGAAGAAAATCAAAGCCGCCGAGAGGAAGCGGAAACAAAGGCAGAGATGTCACGCTTTAGAGCCTTTCAAACCCGCATAAATCAAGGCTTTTTTCGTGGGTGTCAAAGGGTGTGCGATACATTTATCCTTTTCCCCCGGAAACGGCGTTCTAAATGCGTACAAACGCCCCAAATCCACCCAAAGGAGGAACCATGTCAGACAACCGAAAATACTACTACCTCAAGCTGAAAGAGAATTACTTTGACGAGGACGCTATCGTGCTGCTGGAAAGTATGCAGGACGGTATCCTCTATTCCAACATTCTCTTGAAACTGTACCTGAAATCGCTGAAAAACGGCGGGAAGTTGCAGCTTGATGAAAATATCCCCTACACCGCGCAGATGATTGCCACCATTACCCGCCAGCAAGTCGGCACCGTAGAACGAGCCTTGCAGATTTTTATGAAGCTGGGGCTTGTGGAGCCGCTGCCAAGCGGCGCGCTGTATATGAGCAACATTGAACTGCTTATCGGCCAATCCTCTACCGAGGGGGAGCGGAAACGGCGGGCAAGGCTGGCTTTGCAGGAACAAAAAGCCTTGCCAAAGGCCGGGGCGGACAAATGTCCACCATATCAAGCGGACATTTGTCCACCAGAGATAGAGATAGAGAAAGAGATAGAGATAGAAAAAGAGAGAGAGCGAGAGTTAGATACGGGACAACCCACCCGCGCCGCCTATGGCCGGTATGAAAATGTCTTTCTTTCGCAATCAGAACTGGACGGGCTGAAAGCAGACCTGCCCGACAAATGGAACTATTACATTGACCGGCTATCCTGCCATATCGCGTCCAGCGGCAAGCGATACCGCAGCCATGCCGCCACAATCTACAAATGGGCGCAGGAGGACGCAGCCAAGAAAGCCCCGAAAAAGGGCATACCAGACTACTCATGCAAGGAGGGCGAGAGTTTATGAAGAACGAAATCAACGCTGTTTTGGAGAATATGACCGCCACCACCCCGGAGCCGGAGGACTACACCGGCGAGGACGGTTTACTGTACTGCGGCAAGTGCCGCAAGCCGAAAGAAGCCTATTTTGCGCCGGATAAGGCCGCTATCTTTGGCCGCGACCGCCACCCGGCAGAGTGCGACTGCCAGAGAGCCGCCCGCGAGGAACGGGAGGCCGCCGAGAAGCGGCGCAGGCACCTTGACACCGTGGAGGAACTGAAACGCCGGGGCTTTACCGACCCCACCATGCGGGACTGGACTTTTGAGAACGACAACGGCAGGAACCCGCAGGCCGGGATTGCCCGCCGGTATGTGGAACATTGGGAAGATATGCGAACCGACAATATCGGCTGCCTGTTCTGGGGCGGCGTGGGAACCGGGAAAAGCTACCTTGCGGGCTGTATCGCAAACGCCCTCATGGAGAAAGAAATCCCCGTCCACATGACGAACTTTGCCCTTATCCTCAATGACCTTGCCGCCAGCTTTGAAAACCGCAACGAGTACATTTCCCGCCTTTGCCGCTACCCGCTGCTTATCCTTGACGACTTCGGCATGGAGCGCGGGACGGAATACGGGCTGGAACAGGTTTTCAATGTGATTGACAGCCGTTACCGCAGCGGCAAGCCGCTGATCGTCACGACCAACCTCACGCTGGACAACTTGCGGAACCCGGAGGACACCGCCCATTCCCGGATTTATGACCGCCTGCTTTCCATGTGCGTCCCGGTACGCTTTACCGGCGACAACTTCCGGCAGGAAACCGCGCAGCGGAAAATGGAAAGCATGAAGAAACTGATTACCGACTGAAAGGAGTATTGCCTATGACAGATAACAAGCAGCACGACACCCGCACCGCCCGCCGCCCCGACTGCGTGACGGAAATTCGCATGGGCAATTCCGTCCTTGTCGTGTCCGGCTATTTCAAGAAAGACACTACCACCACCGCCGCCGACAAAATGGCGCGGGTACTGGAAGCGGAAGCCGCTGCTACGCAAAAACCGGCAATTTGACAAATCATAAAGAAGCAGATTTTACACTTTTGCCGCTATACAGCCCGCCCTATTCCGTGGTACAATGAAACCACGGAATAGTGGGGCTGGCTGTCGGAAACGGAGGATTTTATGTTAAGACAAGCCACCCAAAACCTCATTACCGCCCTTTATCCGAGATTGTCCCATGAGGACGAGTTGCAAGGCGAAAGCAATTCCATATCGAACCAGAAAAGGATTTTGGAAACCTACGCCAAGCAGAACGGCTTTACCAATCTGCGCTGGTACACCGACGACGGCTTTTCCGGCGCGAACTTCCAGCGCCCCGGTTTTCAAGCCATGCTTGCAGACATTGAAGCCGGGAAAGTGGGTACGGTCATCGTCAAGGACATGAGCCGGTTAGGGCGAAACTACTTGCAGGTAGGGTTTTACACGGAAATGCTGTTCCCTCAAAAGGGTGTGCGTTTTATCGCTGTCAACGATAATGTGGACAGTGCCAGCGAGGGCATGGACAACGATTTTACCCCGCTGCGAAATCTGTTCAATGAATGGCTGGTGAGAGATACGAGCAAGAAAATCAAGGCAGTGAAAAAGTCAAAAGGCATGAGCGGCAAGCCTGTTACCAGCAAGCCGGTTTACGGCTATGTGATGGACGAGGACGAGAATTTTATTATAGACGAGGAAGCCGCCCCGGTGGTGCAGCAGATTTACCAGCTTTGCCTTGCCGGGAACGGCCCGACCAAGATTGCCCGTATGCTGACGGAGCAGCAAATCCCCACGCCGGGGACGCTGGAATATCAGCGGACAGGCAGCACCCGCCGTTATCACCCAGGCTATGAGTGCAAATGGGCGACCAACACCGTCGTTCATATCCTCGAAAACCGAGAGTACACCGGATGTCTGGTGAACTTCAAAACGGAAAAGCCTTCTTATAAGGTCAAGCACAGCATAGAGAACCCCGTCGAGAAGCAGGCCATTTTCGAGAACCACCATGAGCCGATCATCGACAAGGAAACATGGGAACGGGTGCAGGAGTTACGCAAACAGCGCAAACGCCCGAACCGCTACGATGAAGTGGGGCTGTTCTCCGGGATTTTGTTCTGCGCCGACTGCGGCCATGTGCTGTATCAGCAGCGGTATCAGAACAAAGACCGCAAACAGGACTGCTACATCTGCGGCAGCTACAAGAAGCGCACCCGCAACTGTACGGCGCACTTTATCCGCACCGATCTGTTGACCGCTGGTGTCCTGGCAAATCTCCGGCAAGTGACCGAATACGCAGCCAAGCATGAGAGCCGGTTTGTGAAACTACTTGTCCAGCAGAACGAGATCGGCGGCAAGCGAAAGACCGCCGCAGCCATCAAGCAGCTTGAACAGGCGCAGGAACGCATTTCTGAAATCAGCCGCATTATCAAGCGGCTGTATGAGGACAATGTAAACGGCAAAATCAGCGATGAGCGTTTCATGGAACTGTCGGCTGACTACGAAGCCGAGCAAGCGGAGCTGAAAAAGAGAGCCGCCGCCCTGCAAGCCGAACTGGACAAGTCACAGGCAGCTACCGTCAACGCCGAGAAATTTATGGGCATTGTCCGCAAGCACCTTGCCTTTGAAGAACTGACCCCCACTCTCTTGCGGGAAATGATCGAGAAAATTGTGGTGCATGAGTGCAGCTATGATGAGAACGGCACCCGCAGGCAGGACATTGAGATTTATTACAGCTTTGTCGGCAAGATTGACTTGCCCGAATAACCGCCCGACCTATCCGACACAATGGCCAAGTGTCGGATAGGAACGGCAAAATTTTTTGCACTTCTATTGCTTCTTTATCACACATAAGCAAATGGTTTGGGCGTATAATACACATTGTGTATCTCGGTCACAAATTTTCCCGGTAATGGCCGGGAAATACGCGTCCGAGTGTTCCGACTCCAAAAGACTGCGCACCCATTGCTCATACGGCACCCCGTTGATTTGGAAAGCTGCATTATAATAGGTTTCTGTGACGAGACCGGAGGTGCCGGAATCGATCACAATGCCGCTTTTGGACGCGTAAAGCTGAATCTCCGCAATGTAACTATTGGCGATTTTATAGGTATTGATCTGCTTTTGCGCTTTCAACACTTCGCTGACGATGGTTTTATCGTTCCGGATAGATTCCAACTGCAAAAACTGGGAGATCTCTGAGTTGTTGCTCATATAGTACACCACATTGGTCACGTCCTGTCGAACTTGGTCGATGGTGGAGGCGCTGGTCTGAAGCACAGCCATCGTCTGCTCCGTGGCGTTATTCCGCAGAATGCTGCTGATCTGAAAATAGCTGATGGCCTGGCTTATCAGTGGGATGGACATGACCAATAAGAAGAAGAACAAATATTGAAACAAATATTGGTATTTACGATTCTTGTGATTGTTCATCTACCATTCCTCCTAAAAAAACCAGGCAAACCTTTCGGCCTGCTTGGCAGGATAGGGTGGAACTATTTTCCGTCCTAACTTGCGTGTGTTTTGTCCTCGGGCTTATCCGCAACTGTAGCCGCAAGAACACGTACCCCTCATTTCTGCATAAAACATTATACTATATTTTCGCCCTTTTTGTATGTATTTCAGCACAGATTTCCAGGTCAATTCCTAATATTCCAGGATAAAAAACGTTCTTTGGAACGTTTATCACACAAAATATCAAAAACAAATTCTCGACACGTGAATATTTTTGTGCAATTATGTGAGCAGTTCCAGAACAGCCGTGTCGATTCGGCAATACAGTATTTTTGGAGAGGTGGATGGTACGTGTTATGACAAAGGCAGCTTTAAAAACGGCAAATAAGAGAGCCAAAACCAATACAGCCAAAGGAAATTTCGTAAAACGGTGGTTTATCAACCGTTCCATGTGGCAGCTTTACCTTTTCGCGGCCATCCCATTGGCATTCATCATCATTTTCAATTATCTTCCCATGGGCGGCATTTTGATCGCCTTTAAAGATTACAGCGTGCGGGACGGTATCTTCGGAAGTCCCTGGGCTGGGTTTGAATACTTTGAACAGCTTTTCAAAACTCCCATTTTCCCGGACATCTTAAAGAACACCGTGATTTTGAGTTTGTACTCCCTGATTGTGGGATTTCCCTTCCCCATCATCCTGGCGCTGGCGTTCAACGAACTGAAAAACGGGCGGACTAAAAAAATCGCCCAGACGATCACCTTTGCGCCCTACTTTGTATCCACCGTTGTGGTGGTCAGCATTTTGTCCCAGATCTTCTCCTACCGGTACGGCTTGATCAACGCCATCATCAAGCTGTTGGGCGGAGAGGCCATCGACTTCCTGGGAGCCACCGGTTATTTCCGTCCCGCCTACGTTTGGTCGGGCGTGTGGCAAGGCGCAGGGTTCAGCTCCGTGCTTTACATCGCCGCTCTTTCCGGCATTGATGTTTCCCTGTACGAAGCCGCTTCCATTGACGGCGCCAGCAAGCTGCAAAAGCTGTGGCACATCGATCTGCCCGGCATCCGTCCCACCATTATCATCACTTTGATCCTCAACACCGGCAGCCTGCTCAGCATTGGCTTTGAAAAAGTTTACCTGATGCAGAACTCGGTAAACTACCGGATTTCGGAAATCATCGCCACCTATGTGTACAAGGTAGGCGTGGAACAAGCCCAGTTTAGTTTTTCCACTGCGGTGGGATTGTTCAATTCCGTTGTCAACTGCGCTATCTTGCTTTTGGTCAACTGGATCGCAAAACGCGTCAGCGAAACATCGCTGTTTTAAGGAGGTATGCCGGTATGCGAATGGCTCAATCAACCGCGGCGCCTGTGAAAGTGCGCCACAAGATTCGGCTTTCCCGGGGCGACAAAATCTATCTGGGGATTGTTTATCTCTTTTTGACCATTTTTGTTCTGTTTGTGACTTATCCTCTGATCTACGTGATCAGCTGCTCCTTCTCTTCCCCGGAAGCTCTGGTGGCAGGCCAGGTGTTCTTCCTCCCGGTGGAACCTGGCCTGCAAGGTTACAAGGCCGTATTCCAAAACCAATCCGTTTGGACAGGCTATCTCAACTCCATCATTTACGCGGCTTCCGGTACGCTTCTTTCTACCATTGTCACCATGCTGGGCGGTTATGTACTGTCCCGGAGTGAATTCAAACTGCGGAAAGTGATCACCGCCATTTTCACATTCACCATGTTTTTCAACGGCGGCACAATGCCCACTTATCTGCTTATCCGCAGCCTGGGTCTGATGGACACCATGTGGGCCATTATCCTTCCCGGCGCTTTCAGCGTTTGCTGGAGCCCGACTGGAAAAACACCTTCCAGGTTGTAGGCGACATCCGCGACACGGACAACTACGAAGCCTTCCTGATTCAGGAAACCGAAAAACTCCGTCCCTATGCGGCTGACGTACAGCAGATCCCCGCGTTCTACATGACCGAGGAGCAGTCCTCCCGTCTGAGCCAGATCTCCACTCCTCTTACCGACTATGTGAAGTCCTCCTTCGTGGAGTTCATCACCGGCAAGAAGAGCCTGGATACCGACTGGGACGCCTATGTGAGCGGTTTGGAAAATCTGAACTACAGTGAGTACATTCAGATCTATCAGGACGCTTATGATTCCTTAAGCTAACGACTATACCAACTTTTTGTGTGGGGATATAGCGGGGGCAACCTAGCCTTCCCAAAAGGAGGCGGGTTGCCCCCGTCCGCATTTTCCCCAGGCTGTAAAAAACGCCATGGGGCCGGCGTGGTCCGCCCCAGAAAGGAGCCACTATGCGAGAGATCACTCTGCTGGACCAGGGATGGAAGTTCCACCTGGGAGATATTGAACCGGAAGAACCTGTTTGGGGCTTTTTGAAATCGGGCACGCACAATCAATCGGGAGGGGCAAAAACGCTGGATGACTCCCGCTGGCGGGAAATCAATCTGCCCCACGATTTTGTGATGGAAGCCCCCGCCACTCCGCCCTCCCCGCGAGACGGAAAGCCACGCTCCGTACCCAATATGGATTACTTGGGCGATCAACATGTACTCCACGGCTGCCGTCAAGGTTCTATCGCCTGGTACCGCAAAAAAATCCGGGTAGATTCTGCCGGAAAACGAGTGTACTTAAAATTTGACGGCGTTTACCGCGACAGTCAGATTTATGTGAATGAATTTCTGGTGGGAAGCCACCAAAGCGGCTACACGGAAGCCATTTATGATGTGACCGATTTTCTTGCGGACGGTGAGGAAAACTTGATCGCCGTCCGGGTGGACGCCCGACTGGGCGAAGGATGGTTCTATGAAGGGGGTGGCATCTACCGCCACGTTTGGCTGGTCACGACTCCCCTGGTTTCCATAGATTTCCACGGCGTTTGGGTAAAATCCCAAGTGGATTTGGAAAAGGACACTGCCCAGCTGACCATTCAAACCAAAGTGGTCAACCGTTCGGGCAAAGCGCAGGAAACTGCTGTTTCCCACTGCGTCACTGCTCCGGACGGACAGCAGGTTTCCATCGAACCCACTTCCGTCCTGGTAGACGGTTGGGCGGAACAAACGGTGGAACAGACGCTTTCCCTCCCCCATCCCCAGCTGTGGGATCTGGAGACACCCCGGCTCTATACCGTTGAAACCAGGTTGGATGGAGAAAAAGACACTGTCACGGAATTCGGCATTCGCTCCATCCGATTTGACACAGACCGGGGATTTTTCCTGAACGGGCGACCCCTAAAACTGAAAGGCGTTTGCTGCCACCAGGATCACGGCGGGCTGGGAACCGCTTTACCGGACGGCATGTGGGAATACCGTATTGGCAAGCTGAAAGAAATGGGATGCAACGCCTACCGCTGCGCTCACAATCCCGTTTCGGAAGAATTGCTCCGGGCCTGCGACACTTTGGGAATGTTGGTGATGGATGAAAACCGGCTGCTTTCCAGTTCGCAGGAAGACCTTTTCCAGCTGCGCCAAATGGTGCTTTCCGGCAGGAACCACCCCAGCGTTATTCTTTGGTCCCTGGGGAACGAAGAAGTACACGTGCAATTCACACCACAAGGGCGGAAAATCGCAGAAACCATGCGCAGCGTGGTACGAAGCCTGGATGACAGCCGGCCTGTGACAGCCGCCGTATGTATGTGGGAAGCAGGAAAAGTGGGACAAACGGTGGAAGGTACAGAAAAGCAGGGGACTTTGGCTCCTTCTGTGGACCTGTTTGGCTTCAACTATTTCTCCGGCATTTGGGACAGCTTCCACCAAGCGTATCCCAAGCTTCCCTTGATCTGCACGGAGGACAGCACATTTTCCGAAACCCGCGGCTGCCGGAAAACGGAAGCCGAAAACTGCCACCTGTGCGCAATGGACAAGCAGCAGGGCAACTACCGGGGAGGCGAACGGGCTTGGAAAGACGCCGCCCAGCGGGAGTATCTTGCAGGGACCTTCCTATGGACTGGTTTTGACTATCACGGGGAACCAGCCCCTTACGGGTGGCCTGCTGTAGCTTCCCAGTTCGGCATTATGGATCTGTGTGGGTTTCCAAAAGACACCTACTACTATTACAAGGCCTGGTGGGGTTCGGAAGACGTTCTGCATCTGTGCCCGGGCGAAGGCTCCCTTTGGTGCTTTACCAACTGCGACGCTGTAGAGTTGTGGTCCCATGGGACTTGTTTGGGGAAACAGCAGGTGGAACCCAATGGTTTCTTGGAATGGGACTCCATCTCACCCGATCAGGAATTGGTGGCTGTTGGGTATCGAAACGGCAAAGAAGTGATGCGCACAGAACGGCGCTCCCACGGCCCAGCCCACACGCTTCAGGCTTGGGTTGACGGAGATTTCCCGGAAAATGACGGTTCCAGGACGGTGGTCGTAAACATCCAGCTTCTGGACAAGGACGGTCAATTCGTGGAAAACGGCGACAACCATGTGGTGTTCTCTTTCCCACAGCAGATTCAGCTTCTCGGCACCTGCAACGGCGATCCCTCTTGCCACGAGGACCCCAAAAAGAGAGCTCGAAGCGCTTTTCATGGGAAACTGCAGGCCATTTTCCGTGTGACAGGCTCCGGAAATTTGGTTATAGAAGCTGCCGGGATGGAATCCGTGACCTTGTCCCTGTAATACGATGGATTCCCCTTCGAACAGTGTGAAAATCTGCCTCTAACTCAAGCATTCCGGCAAGCAAAAAACGGCTGAAACAGAATTTGTTTTAGCCGTTTTTCTTTCTGATCAGAGAACATGCTTTTGGCAGGGAGACGTTCCGCCTATCCTCTTACACTTTGATCAACCGGATCGCCATGTACTCTTTTCCGGGAAGGGGAATGCGGAATTTGCCGCTGTGGACACCTGCATCGGTAATGGTCATTTCCCAGGTGTCTATCACCTCCACACGGTAGGAAACATCTTCCTCCTTGTGGAAATCCCGGAAAGAAGGACGTCCAAAGCCGTAATAGTGGATCTCATACCCGCCTTGGTACATGGGGGTATCGGGTACGCCCACCACTTCGTCAAAGATTCCCTCTCCCCGCTTCAAGCCCAAACCGGGCGTTTCGCAGAGGATCTGATGAAGGAATCGAATCCGGGCAGGGCTTTCACCATGAAGTTCGCCACCGTGGCTCCACCACAAAATGTCATTTTCCGGGTTCATGAAAGTTTCCCCATGGCCGGCATATCCGCCCCGCAAGGAAGCCTCCCAAAAACGTCTGGTAAGCTCCTGGCCGGAGATGTTGCCCCATCCCATATCGATGTTGCCTTCATAGGAGATCTCGTCCCACACTACCGGCTTACCATAGCGAATACGGTAGTCATCGGTATATTCCACGTGGCGGTACAGGTCCTGCCGCTGCATGGAGCAATGGGTCACCCAGGGACGGGTATAATCGTAAAACGCCACGCAGTTATGCACCGAGCGCAGATGATTGTACGGGTCTTTCTCGCAAAGCAGCGCCGCGTAATGTTCCCAATCCTCCAAGGTTTTGTCTTTCATCAAGTCATACTCGTTTGCCAGGCTCCACCAAAGATTGCGATAGGCAGAAAACCGGGCAATCACATAATTCCAATACAAGTCGTCGGCTTCCCGGCTCATGGCAGAAAAACCCCAGCGGTCGTAAGGGTGCATGACGATCAAGTCCGCTTCAATGCCCCGGTCCCGCAATTCCCCAATAGCTCTTTCCACCCGCCGGAAGTGCTCCGGGTTGAACCGGGTAAAATCCCAATGGTTTTCCGAAAAATCCACCGAGTATGCAAAATTTTCTTCCGTCAATCCGGAAGCGTCCACGGGCGTTCCCTCATAAGGAAACGTGACCGGGTCTTTGAAATTGTGAATGTAGTGCTTGGGGAACACGCAAAAGCGCATTTTATTGAAATACCCCTTGCTCAGTTCCTCCAACGTCTTTTGCCGGACCTCCTCCGGCTGGTGGGGCCACACATAACAGGTAGTGCCCACGGAATAATAGGGCGTGCCGTCCTCATAGGCAAAATGATAGGTATTGGCCACCCTTACCGGACCGTGATTTCCCTCCTTGGCAGGAGTGACGGTAAAGGTTCCGGAAGTGGCCGCTTCCGGAAAGCTTCCGCTTGTCTCGTAGGTGTACTCCCCTTGGAAGGAGGGCATGAACCGCACCTTATACACGCCCTGCCCATCGTAAAATCCCATGGTTTCCACGGTCTCGTTTTTTCCACGGAACACGCCTTTGACCCACTGGTCCACAAAGGGGTTCCCGTCCTCCGGGCCTTTCAGAGTAACTTCCAAAATGTCCCAACGTTCCACTTGCATTATAAACTCCTCCTGGTTTCTAGCCGTTTTTAAAACACATATTTCCTGGCGACTTTACCAGCAAAAAAGAAATTCCCAGCCCCCGCAGGGGCCGGGAACTCCTTTTCATGTCTCAATTCAGTTGTCCGCCGTTTCCGGCAGCAGACCTGCTTTGGCAAGAATCTCCCGGATCTTTTCCGTCTCCTCTTGGGTGGCGGGAAGCACCGGAGGCGCGCAGTAGGGACCTACGCCCATGCCACGCAGCTCCATGGCCTTTTTGATCACCGGGATAAACTGGGGAGCCACATCGTAAATGGCCATCAAAGCGTCCACTTTCTGCTGATACTCCCGCATCCCCGCCAGATCGTCCTCTCTGGCACGCTCTGCATATCCTGCCGCCACTTCCGGGGCAAAGTTGGACAAGCCCGCAATACAGCCGTCCCCGCCGCAAAGCACATTGTGCCCGAAAAATTCGTCAAACCCAGAATAGATCACAAACTGGGGGTATTCTTTCTTCAACTTTTGGATCAGCGCTCTGGTATGTCCCATGGTTCCCACGGTGTCCTTGATTCCCACAATATTCTTGTGCCGGGAAACAAGCTGGTACACCAGGTCGGGACGCAGATCGTACCCCGTGCGGTCCGGGAAATTATACAGCAGCACCGGCCCGTGGACCCGCTCTGCCAATGTATCGTAAAAGTTCAGGATCGCGCTGTCCGGCAGATTGAAATAATAAGGAGAGATCACCATGGCACCGTCCACTCCCTGATCCAGAGCGTAATTGGACAGCTCCACACAGGCCTCCAAATTCATCTCGTTGGTGCCCACATACACGGTGACCCGGTGGTCTATGTAGGCCACCGCTTCCCGGATCAGCTGTTTTTTCTCCTCTGGGGGAATGGCGAAAAATTCTCCAATGCTTCCCAAGAGCAAAATTCCGTCCATGCCCTTTTCAATGAGGAAATCATAAACCCGCTTATTGGCCTCCATATCGATGTGGCCGTTTTCATCCATCGCCGTCACTGCCGGCGTAATCCATTTCGCGTTCATAGGTTGCTTCCTTTCTCCGCTTTCCAGGGATCAATCGTCATAGCCTGCGCCCTGCATGGCGGAAAGCGCATGGCTGGTATACCGTTTGTACAGGCCTTTCCGGGCCGGACGGGGAATCACACCTTTTTCCGCCCGTTTTTTCAAGACCTGTGCGATCTCTTCCGGGGGAAGTTTCTTTCCCTGGATGCCCACCACGTCCAGCGTCCGATTCTCCACGCTGTAGGCGATGATATCCCCTGTCTCGATGAAAGCCAAGGGCCCACCGCTGGCGGCTTCGGGAGACACATGGCCAATCGCGGCGCCACGGGTGGCTCCGGAGAACCGGCCGTCCGTCACCAAAGAAACAGTACCGTTGAGCTTTTCGTCACAGACGATGGCCTCGGTGGTCATAAGCATTTCCGGCATTCCGGAACCGCGGGGGCCTTCGTAGCGAATGACCAGAATATCCCCCGGCTCCACTTTGCCGTCCACCACTGCCTGATAGGCGTCCTCTTCGCAGTTGTACACTCGGGCGGGGCCTTCCCGTTCCCGCATTTCCTGGCTGCAAGCGGAATATTTGATTACCGCTCCATCCGGCGCCAAGTTGCCCCGCAAAATCGCCACCGAGCCCTTTTCCTGGGCTTTTTCCACCGGGAAGATCACCTGGTCCCGCTCCAATCCGTAATTGTGCAGGTAACCCAGGTTCCGCTCGAAGAAATTGTCCCGTTCCAAATCTTCCAGGTTCTCGCCCAAAGTCTTTCCGGTAACGGTCATCACATCCAAATGGAGCATATCTTTCAAATACAGCTCCACCATGGGGACGCCTCCTGCAAACCAGAAGGACTCGGTCAAGTGCTGGCCGCTGGGATTGACATTCCCCAGGTGGGGCACTTTGTGGTTGATCTCGTCAAACAGCTCCGGCTCCAGAATGATCCCCAGTTCCCTCGCAATGGAAGGCAGATGAATGGTGGCATTGGTGGAGCCGCCGATGGCGCTGTGGACGATGATGGCGTTTTCAAAAGCTTCCCGGGTCATAATGTCGCTGACACGGATGTTTTTCTCCACCAGGGGAAGGATCATCCGGCCCGCCCGCCGGGCGCCGGCAAAAATATCCCGCATAGTGGCGGGCATGAGAGCAGCCCCGGGCAAGGTCATGCCCAAAGCTTCCGCCATGCACTGCATAGTGCTGGCAGTTCCCAGGAACGTGCAGGCTCCCACAGAGGGGCAACCTGTCCGCTTGTAATCCCAGATTTCCTGGTCGGTGATGGCGTCTTTCCGTTTCTGGCGCAGGGAAATATCCCCAGCCACCAGGGACGTGGTCATGTTGGGGCCGGGACGCATACTGCCGCCGGGGATAAAGATGGTGGGCAGGTCCAGCCGGGCCGCTGCTTTCAGCTGAGCGGGAATGGACTTGTCACAGGACGCGGACAAGATCATTCCATCCCAGGGGTACACCGAACCGTGTACCTCGATCATATCGCAGATAGCCTCCCGGGACGCCAGAATATAATTCATGCCGTCGTGGCCTTGGGCGCAGCCATCGCAAATATCCGTGGTGTGATACTGGGCAGGATACCCGCCCTTTTCAAACACGCCATACTTGGCCTGTTCCATGATTCCCGCCAGATGGGTGCTTCCAGGATGGCTGTCCCCGAACACATCTTCCAGAAGGATCTGAGGCTTGTGCACATCCTCCATATCCCAACCGGAACCCATCTGAAGCGCGTCAAACTGTGCCCACAAAAGCCTTTGCGGGGCGCTTCTTTGTTTCATAATGATTTCTCCTCCCTTTCCTTTTACCGCCCTAGACGGCAAGGAATTTTCTACAGCCTATTTCCCCGCCCCTGCGGCGAGGAAACCTTATTTTCCGCCTTGTGGGCACCGCCAAACTGCAGGCCCTTCAAAGGCTTGGCTTTCAGAGTTATTCTATCACAGATTCCCACAGATGTTAAGTGACTCTCCCGGGGAGAAAGCCTCTTTTTCAAAAATATCACTCACGTTTTTGTGCGTTGGTATTTCCGGTAATTTCCCGGAGAAAGCTGCTCTTTCCGTTTGAAAATCAAGCTGAAATAATTGGCGGAACGGAACCCGCACTCCTCTGCAATTTGACAGATGCTCTTATCGGTTTTCAAAAGCTCCTCTTTCGCCTTTGTCATCCGGAGGTTCAACAGAAAATCCATGGGGGAACAGTGGAGATACCGGTTGAAATTGTAAATGATCGTTGCTTTGGAGACAAAAAAACGCTGGGCCAAACCGTCCAAAGTCAACTTTTCCCGATAGTGGGCGTACAGATAATCAATCACTTTCAGCACCAGCGGCGGCACACTGTGTTCCACCGACAGCCCCGGCTGGGAGGAAAGATCCACCCGGCTCAAGGCCACCACGAAGTAGGCAAAAAGCCCTTCCACGATGTACCGGCTATATTTGAGGTTTTTATCTGTTTCGGCCATTTCACGCAACAGGGGAAGGAATTCCTGGTTTTGGGTCTGGGTTAGCTTCATTACCCGCAGCGCCCGTTCGTTGAGCACATGGAGCTGGAAGGGGTTGAGGTATTCAGGGGACACGTCAACATTGTACCGCTCAAAAGGGCCTCCCTCCGTTTTGTGCATCACGTTGGGCGGAATGACGATCATGCTGGGGGCTTCAATATGATGGAGGGCATTGGCAAGAAGAAGCTGCCGGCTTCCCTTATAGATGTAATAGAGCTCATAGTGGGGATGGGAATGAAGGTCCTGCATGGTCCAACTGTCCGAACGAACCGACTGCTCCACTTCCAGAAAACGCACAGACACCCCTCCCGTTTCAAAGAAATATGTAATTTATTGTGATTTTATCATATATTGCATTGAAAAACAACAATCTATATGGCTATAATGAACCTGAAAACGACTGGTAACCCGCCAACTCAATTTGTTTCAAAACACAGGAGGTTTCCCTATGGTGAAAGTTTTACAGTATGGACAAGGCAATTTTCTGCGCACCTTTGTTGACGCCTTTTTCAACACCCTGAACGGGGAGGGTAAAGAATACAGCGTTACGGCAGTGACCGCTATCCCCCACGAAAACTTGGATGCTTTCCGCCGCCAAGGGAACCGCTATCACATTGTCCTTCGAGGCGCGCAAAATGGACAACCGGTGGAAACCGTCCACCAGATCACGGTTTTGGACAAAGTAATCGACCCCTTCCTGGACCCGGACAGCTATTATGCTCTGGCTTCCGACCCGGAGTTGAAATTGATCGTTTCCAACACCACCGAGGCGGGCATTTGCTTCCACGAGACCGACCAGTTTGACGGGTTCGAGTCTGTCACATTCCCGGCCAAGCTGACGAAATTCCTGTACCAGCGGTTTTTGGCCGGCCAGCAGGGCGTGTACCTGTTGCCTGTGGAGCTGATCGACAACAACGCTGACGAACTGCAACACTGCGTTGACAAATACATCGCATTGTGGGATCTGCCGGAAGCATTCAAGACCTGGAACCAACAGCAGAACTTCTACTGCAACACCCTGGTAGACCGGATCGTCTCCGGCTATCCCCGGGACAAGGAAACCCGCGCCCATCTGACTCAGCTGATTGGCGAAAAAGACGACCTGATGGCTGTGGGCGAGCCTTTCGGCCTGTGGGTCATTGAGCGAAAAGGGGAAATCGGACAGTATATTCCGGAAGGAAAGCACCATGTGGATGTGATTCTGACAGAGGACCCCGCTTATTATAAAAAGCGCAAAGTACGCGTCCTCAACGGCAGCCACACCAACTTGGTGCCCGCTGGACTTTGGGAAGGGGAAACCACAGTTTACGACTGTATGAAAAATCCCAAACTCCGCGCCTTTTTGCTGGGGACCCTGGACCAGGAAATCGTCCCCTTTGTTTCCGAGGATATCGCCGCCACCAAGGAATTTTCCGACAGTGTGCTGGATCGGTTTGAAAACCCCTATCTCAACCACCAGCTGACTGCCATCCAGCTCAACAGCTTTTCCAAATGGCGCGCCAGGAACCTTCCCTCTTTCCGGGACTACGTTCAGCGTTACGGGCACATTCCGCCCAACATGACAAAAGGCTTTGCCTATCTGGTGCAGTTGTACAAGCAAGCAAAAAAGCAGGGCGATGGCTATATTTCCGTTTTGCCGGGCAGAGAGATCCCCTTGGTGGATGAGGAACCCTATCTGAGCTATTTTTCCAACGGTGGAACTGTGGCCTCTCTGATGAGTGACGAAACCATCTGGGGCGAGGATTTGACCCGTTATGAAGGATTTCTCCCTCAGGTAGAAGGGTATTTGAACATTCTGGAAGGGGGAGGCAGCTTGCTATGAGCCTGCGGAAGATCAACGAACGTGACAACGTTGCCGTACTGATGGAAGGCGATGGAGAAATTCCCGCTGGACACAAAATCGCCCTGGAACCTATCAAAAAAGGGGAATTCGTGGTAAAATACGGTGAGGTCATCGGCAGGGCAACCCAGGACATCCAGCCGGGACAATGGGTTCACACCCACAACCTGAAATCCCATTTGGACGAAAACGCGGAATACCATTACCACTTTCAGGAATGTGCCCTTCCCAAACAGGAGGGCTGGTTCTGGGGGTATCCCCGCTCTTGGGGCAGGGCCGGCATCCGCAACGAAATCTATATCATCCCCACTGTGGGATGTGTCAACTCCGTTTGCAAACAGTTGGAGCGCCACGCTCAGGAACTGGTGACCGGGACCATTGACAATATCTTCTGTCTCCCCCACCAGTTTGGCTGCTCCCAACTGGGGGAGGACGGGGAAAACATCAAGCGCCTGTTGTGCGGGGCCGCCTGCAATCCCAACGCTTCCTTTGTGCTCTTTGTGGGCTTGGGCTGCGAAAATAACGGCATTGGCGGAATGAAAGCAGCCATGGCCTCTCTACGGCAGGAAGGCGTGGCTTACTTCAACTGCCAGGACGTGGAGGATGAAATGGCTTATGGCATGGACATTCTGCGGGAATTCGCGGAACAGGCCAAAAAACTTCAGCGGGAAAAGCTGCCTCTTTCAGAGCTGTGTATCGGCTTAAAATGCGGTGGTTCCGACGGCTACTCCGGGCTGACCGCCAATCCTTTGGTGGGACAGATCACCGACCGGGTGGTGGCTGCCGGAGGAAGTGCGGTGCTCACCGAGGTCCCCGAAATGTTTGGGGCGGAACAGCTGCTCATGGACCGGTGCGCCACCCCTCAAGTGTTTGAGGCATACCGGGATATGATCCTCCGCTTTAAACGCTATTACACTGACAATGGATTCCCTGTGTATGAAAATCCCAGCCCGGGAAACAAGGCAGGTGGAATCACCACACTGGAGGAAAAATCCTTGGGGTGCGTGAAAAAGGGCGGAAGTTCTCCCATTGTGGACGTGCTCCCCTATGGGGGCAGAGTGAAGGAACAGGGGCTTTCCGTGTTGGAAGGTCCTGGAAACGATTTGATCTCCGCTTCCGCTTTGGCTGCGGCAGGATGTCAGATCGTGCTGTTCACCACCGGCAGAGGCACACCTTTTTCCACCTTTGTGCCCACCATGAAAATCTCTACGAACACACCTCTTGCCCAAATGAAATCACAATGGATCGACTTTGACGCCTACACTGCTGACGCCCAGGGACTTTACCAACGGCTGCGAGAAGCTGCAAGCGGGGAATACCACTGCAAAAGCGAACACATGCGCGAGATCGCCTTTCACAAAACCGGGGTCACCCTGTAAAATATCTCAAATTGGAGGAGTTACTGATGAGTTACATGCAAGACAACTTTCTGCTGACCACCAAAACCGCAGAACGCCTGTACAACGACTACGCCAAAGACATGCCGATTTTCGACTATCACTGCCACCTGCCCGAGCAGATGATCTTGGAAAACCGGCCTTTCCAGGACATGTGGGAACTTTGGCTTTCCGGCGACCACTACAAGTGGCGGCTGCTGCGCAACTACGGCGTGGATGAAGAATTGATCACCGGCAGCGCGCCCAACAAGGAGAAATTCCTCACATACTGCAAAGTGCTGGGCACTGCCTTTGGCAATCCCCTGTATCACTGGTCCCAGTTGGAGCTGAAATCCTTCTTTGACTGTGATTTGGAGATCAACGAAGCAAACGCGGAAGCCATCTGGGAAAACTGCAACCGCTACATCCAAGAACACAACCTCACTCCCCAAAAGGTGATTGAGGATTCCAACGTGGCCTGTCTGTTCACCACAAACGAAATTTTTGACGACCTGACAGTCTTTGAAAAAATCGCTGAAAAAGGCTACAAGTTCCAGGTTTTCCCCGCGTTCCGGGCGGACAAGATCATGAACATCGAGGATGAGAATTACCTGTCCTTTGTGGGCCGGCTGGGAGATATTCCCGATCTGGATGCTCTGGAGAAGAAGATCGAAGAGCGTCTGGCGGAGTTCATCGCCCACGGCACCCGGGCGTGTGACATCGCCTTGCAGCGGGTGTATCCCGTGGCCAGCAGAGAGGCTGCACAAGCTGCCTACCACAAACGTATGGAAGGCGGTATCCTCACCGAAGAGGAACAGGCCGATTTCAAAGGATATCTCACCTATTTCCTGTTCCAACTTTACGCCAAAAATTCTCTGGTGACCGAACTGCACATTGGCGCCATGCGCAACAACAACAGCGCAATGAAACAGGCTATCGGCGCGGACACCGGTTTCGACAGCATTGGCCAGGACGACAGCATTGCGAACATCTCCAAACTGTTTGACCGGCTCAACAGCGAAGGCCATTTGCCCAAGACCATCCTGTTCAACCTTCATCCCAAGATGAACATGGAACTGTCCACCATGATCGGCAACTTCCAGAGCAGCGAAGCCAAGGGCAAAATGCAATGGGGCGCTGCTTGGTGGTTCCTGGATAACAAGGAGGGTATGGAACAGCATTTGAAAGACCTTTCCACCACGAGCCACCTGGGTGCGTTCCTGGGAATGCTCACCGACAGCCGTTCCTTCATCTCCTATCCCCGCCATCACTATTTCCGGCGGATTCTCTGCTCCTTCTTGGGCAACAAGATGGAACAGGGAGAGATGACCACCGACGAAGCCTTTGTGGGCAAGGTCGTCCAAGACATCTGCTTCAATAACGCAAAGGCCTATTTCGGCATCTGATCGTTCCCAAAAAATTAAGGGAGCTGAGGATTCCCACTGCGGAATCCCCAGCTCCCTTTTCATTTTCAAATTTCCTCATCGGATGGACAGGATCGCTCTTATGCCCTGTGCTTCCAGGTCAAGCCTCCAGCAATTTCATAAACTCGTCGCCGGTAATGGTTTCTTTTTGATAAAGATACTTGGCGATTTCATCCAGCTTAGTCCGATTTTCTTCCAGAAGCTTCACAGCCTTTTGATGCTGGCGTTTCACCAACTCCACCACCTGCTGATCGATCTGGGTTTGGGTCTCCGCGGAACAAGCAAGGCTTGCGTCCCCGCCAAGGTACTGATTGGTCACGGTCTCCAAGGCCACCATATCAAAACCGCCGCTCATGCCGTACCGGGTAATCATGGCACGGGCAAGTTTGGTGGCCTGCTCAATGTCATTGGAAGCGCCTGTGGTCACTGTGTTCAACGCCACTTCCTCCGCGGCTCTGCCGCCTGTAAGGGTGGCGATCTTATTTTCAATTTCCTGTTTTTCCATCAGGTAATGGTTGCCTTCATCCACTTGCATGGTATAGCCCAAAGCGCCGGATGTCCGGGGCACAATGGTAATTTTTTGCACCGGAGCGGAATGGCTCTGCAGCGCTGCCACCAATGCGTGGCCTGTTTCGTGATATGCCACCACCAATTTTTCCTTATCGGTCAGGATAGCGTTTTTCTTCTGGTACCCTGCAATGACCACTTCGATGCTTTCTTCCAGATCCGCCTGGGTCACCGATTTCCGTCCGGCACGCACCGCACGCAATGCCGCCTCATTGACAATATTGGCAAGTTCGGCACCGGAAGCACCGGAAGCCTTGATCACCAAAGCGCCGGGGGTGTCCGCTTCAGCATCGGCATAGCCGGTCACGGCGGGAAGATCATCGTCCACAACCACAGTGCGGCCATTCCAAGTGGCAAGGGTCAAATCCTTCTGAATGCCGTCCCCGTCCGTCTGTTTCATGAACTCCAACAGCTTCATGTTTTCAAGGTTGGTGGCAACATCACTGTGCATGAACACCAAAGAAAACTTCTGCTTATTGGCTCCACAAGCCTTGTTCACGGCGCTGTTCAGGGTGGTGGCGCTCATAGGGGCATAAATCGTGGTGCTGTGCTTCTCCACAAACTCCTTGTTCTTGGCATCGGTGGTGGGCATGGCAAAAACACCCTTCAGGATGGAAAGAAGGGTTTTCTGATCCAAGGTATCCTTGTACTCCGCAACCTGTGCGGACACATTGCCCATGAAGTCCACGCCGCCCGTAATGTCATAGCTGAAGTCCTTTTCAGTCCATGCCTTGGCACGGCCAACAACCACCATGCCCTGTTCAAAGGTCTTGGTGGAAGTGGCGGTAATGTCGGTTTCACCGTCATAGTTCACCGCATCCCCATCCAGAAGGCCACGCATGGCAAGACGGGCATAGCCGGTGCCATTCTGGCTGGTGAACACCGCCCGAATATCAGGGTTCCCGGCCAGCGCACGGGACT
>OLOH01000612.1_pt1 | contig 24278 bp, 20 predicted proteins | sample 1673221 | NCBI WGS metagenome assembly OLOH01 (sample SAMEA3136767, study PRJEB25190) | human gut metagenome
GCTACGAGGGACGCTTTACCAAGTGCGGCATCTGTGTGCTGATGAAGGAGCTGGGTCTGTACGACCTGACCCCCGCCCTGTGCCGTCTGGACTACACCATGAGCGAAGCGGGCGGCGTGACCGACTTTGTGCGGCAGTACACCCTTGCCTCCGGCGGGCCCTACTGCGACTGCGGGTACCTGTGCACAGGCACTTGCCATTAGGGGCTTATCATCGCGATTTTTGTGAAAAATGTCCCTCGGAACAGAGAAACAGCTACGCCCGGATGGTTGAAAATCAAACCATCCGGGCGTTTTTGTGGATAGAACTTGCAGAGTTGACCGATATCAGAATTTCATTTTGGCGTTTGATGGCGCTTGTTCCACCTGCAATCCATCCGCCAGCGCACAAAATATCCGCTCCGGTCAGGTATCCCAGTCTGTTTTGCGTTGCAAAATGCTTGCTGGGCTGTGCCCTGACCTGCGGCAGACATCATAGACCGGGCGGGTCTTGGCATAGTTCCTGATAACGTGGGTTCAGATAGGAGAATTATTTGCCCAGATGCCAGATGTCGCGGTTGTACTCGGCAATGGTGCGGTCGGAGGAAAACATGCCGGCTTTGGCGATGTTTACCAGACACTTTTTGCGCCAGCCCATGGGGTCGCAGGCGTAATCGCTGAGAGCCTGCCCTTTGCGCACCACGTAGGCGTTGAAGTCCGGCAGGGTCTGGAACCAGTCTTTGTGGATCAGTTCGTCATGCAGACGGGTCAGATTTTCGGCATGACCGGCGGCCAGCATCTCCGGCCCGGTGAGAAAGTCGATGGCGCGGCGGAGATTGGGATCGCCCTCGTACCACTGGGCAGCGACATAATCGCCGACGGCGTAACGGTGGATGACCTGATCCGAGGTCTGGCCGAAGATATAGATGTTTTCTTCGCCCACCTGCTGGCTGATCTCCACATTGGCACCGTCCATAGTGCCCAGCGTCAGCGCACCGTTCAGCATGAATTTCATGTTGCCGGTGCCGGAGGCTTCCTTGGAGGCAAGGCTGATCTGCTCAGACAGGTCGCAAGCCGGGATAAGCTTTTCGGCGGCGGTGACGTTGTAGTTTTCCACGAACACCACCCGAAGCCACCGGGATGCTTCCGGATCAGCGGCAATGACCTTCGAGAGGGTCAGCAGGGCGTGGATGATGTCCTTTGCGATGGTGTAGGCCGGGGCAGCCTTGGCACCGAAGATGCTCACAAGCGGTACGGCGGGCAGGTGTCCTGCCTTGATCTCGTAATACTGGTGGATGAGGTACAGCAGATTCAGCTGCTGGCGCTTGTACTCATGCAGACGCTTGGACTGGATGTCGAACATGGCTTCGGTGTTTACTTTTACGTTCTGGGTGCGCAGCAGCCAGTCGGCAAGGGCTTCCTTGTTGGCTTTTTTCACGGCGGTCAGCTCGTTGAGCACGGTCTCGTCGTCTGCAAAGGCGAGCAGCTTTTCCAACTCGGCGGCATCCTTACGGAAGCCGGAGCCGATGCGCTGTTCCAGCTCAGCGGTCAGGCGGGGGTCGCACTCCAGCAGCCAGCGGCGGAACGTGATGCCGTTGGTCTTGTTGTTGAACTTTTCCGGGTACAGTTCATAGAAGCCGTGCAGCTCGGAGTTTTTCAAAATTTCAGTGTGCAGCGCCGCCACGCCGTTGGTGGAGTGGGTGAAGTGGATGTCCATGTGAGCCATGTGTACCCGGTCGTCCTTGTCGATGATGGCAAGGCTCTCGTCTTTGGTACGGGTGCGGGCCAGTTTATCCAGCTTTTCGATAATGGACATCAGCTGGGGCACCACGGCATCCAGATAGGCGCGGGGCCACTTTTCCAGCGCTTCGGCCAGAATGGTGTGGTTGGTGTAGGCGCAGGTCTTGGTGACGATCTCTACGGCTTCCTCAAATTCGATGCCCTTTTTGCCCAGCAGCCGGATCAGCTCCGGGATGACCATGCTGGGGTGGGTGTCGTTGATCTGGATGGCGGCATAGTCGGCAAGGTCGTGATAATTGCAGCCGCGGGCGGCGCATTCGGCAAGGATCAGCTGGGCACCGGCGGAGACCATCAGATACTGCTGGTACACCCGTAGGCGGCGGCCCGCCTCGTCGGAGTCATCTGGGTAGAGGAACAGGGTCAGGTTCTTATCGATGGCGGTTTTGTCGAAAGCGATGCCGTCGTGGACGATGCTCTCGTCGATGGTGTCGAGGTCGAACAGGTTCAGGGTGTTGGTACGGCCCTCGTAGCCGGTAACGGCCAGCTTGTACAGGCGTGCCGTGTATTCCTTGCCGGCCAGCTCCACTGGATAGGTGACGTCGGTCTTTTCTGCCCAGCTGTGGGCGGTCAGCCACGGATCCGGCTTCTCATTCTGCATGCCGTTTTCAAAGGATTGATGGAACAGGCCGAAGTGATACCGCAGACCCACACCGTCCCCGGGCAGATTCAGGGTTGCCAGCGAATCAAGGAAACAGGCGGCCAGACGGCCCAGACCGCCGTTGCCCAGAGAGGGTTCCGGCTCCAATTCTTCAATGTCGGACAGGCTCTTGCCAGCGGCGGCCAGTGCATTCCGGGCTTCATCGTACAGCCCCAGATTGATGAGGTTATTGGAAAGCAGCTTGCCGATGAGGAACTCGGCGCTGATATAGTACAGCTTGCGGCCGGTGACCGGCTGAATCCGGTTTGCGCTCTTCTGCCGGACGACTTCCAGCAGAGCAAGGTACAGTTCCTGATTCGTGCAGTCGGCCAGCGGCTTGCCGGTGAGATTCTGTAACGTTTCGGTGAAGTTCATAAACAGATCCTCCTTTGATACGGAAAGCAGGTTTGACATCTCTGCCACAAGATATACCACAGAAAACAATCAAAATCTTGCCGAATCGGTGCAAATTGTGGTACAATCCGATCATCGGGAGGTGAGACGATGCAAAATCAGGCATCTTTGCAGGAAACAAAGCAGCACGGAGCCGTGCGGTTCCCGTTCAACCTTTATCCCTGTACCATTCCGGGGGATTTCCCGCAGGTGGCGCTCCACTGGCACGACAGCATGGAGCTGGTCTTTGTCAAGCGAGGTGCGGGGCTGGTGCAGATGGGAGCTGTGATCTACCCGGCCCGCATGGGGGATATTTTTATTTTTACGCCCGGCACCCTTCATGCGCTGCGGCAAGCCGAGGGGCAGTCCATGGAGTACGAAAACATCATCTTTGAGCTGGAACTTTTGGGCGGTGCGGGAGACCTGTGCGCAGAAAAGTATATTTTTCCGCTGCAAAGCGGGCGGCTGGCGCTGACCGGGCATCTGACGCCGAATGATCTGTGCTATCTTCCCGCTGCGGCCTGTCTGCGGGAGGTGGAAGATGCCAACCACACCAAACGCCCCGGCTATGAACTGGTCGTAAAAGGGGAGCTGCTACACTTTCTGGCCCTGCTCATTGCGCAGGGAAAACAGCAGCTCCCCACGGAGACCGCCGACACCCAGCGGTTAAAAACGGTTCTGCAATGGCTTTCTGTCCACTATGCCGAAGAACTCCGGGTCGCGGATGCTGCAGGGGTCTGCTCCTGCAGCGCCAGCCATTTCATGCGGTGGTTCCGGCAGATGACGGGACAAAGTTTCGTCACGTTTTTGAACGAGTACCGCCTGAACGCCGCCGCCGAAGCGCTGCATACTACAGACGAAACCGTGCTGACCATCGCTTCCCGGTGCGGGTTTGAAAATTTATCCTATTTCAACCGGGCGTTCAAGAAACACTTCGGCATGACACCACGGGAATACCGGAAAAAATAAAGAGCGGTCGTTTCGCCTCTCCGCGCAGGAGAGGAAACGGCCGCTTTGCGTTTAGGGGATATACATCCGCGAAGTTGTCCATCTGCTGTCGCAGACTGGTCTGTCGCGTAAAAGCCCCACTGGGGCTTTCATTGCTGCGCTGCGCAAACTGGAAGTTACCACTTTCCTTTAACGATTCGTCCACCGACCAAAATGGAAGAAAAAATAGCAGCGAAAAACAAAAGGGTGATCCAAATTGGGCTGAATACCCATAGCCATGACCACGAAATCAATCCTGTTACTTTTAGTACAGCAAAAATCAAAACTAAAGCAACAATAGGATCCATCCTAGACCGGTGGGATTTCTTCTCCGTGTGCATAACAGAACCTCCTTGAATTCCGATTGGTTGAACTAAGCCGAGTATACCATACGCAGTTAAAAATAGCAAAAGACAGGATACCATCGCCATGATGATACCCTGCCTTTGGTCGTTGCTGTTCGGGGTGGTTCTCGTTTTCCTTATTTATTTTTTACCAGCAGCGCCTGATAGGGCTCCAGCTCCACATCTGCCAGCCAGACGGAAGTGCCCTCCGGGGTGTGATACTCGCCACCCAGAGCGTCCAGACTGGCCCCTGCCGGGTACTCGGTAAAGTTGAACAGTCCCACCAGTGTCTCCTCGCCGCGCTTGCGTACCAGTGCCAGCACGCCGGGGTTGTGGCTGTCCCATGTGGTCACCCACGCATCCGGGGCAAAGCAGGGGTCTGCCCGCATTTGGCGCAGCTGCTCCATGCCCTGCCACAGGGCGTTTTGCAGCGTGCCCTTCCGGGTGCGCTGCTTTGCGTCCTCCCAGTTGAATTTGCTGCGGTGTAAATTGCGGCTGTCCTCCACACGGTCGGGGTCGTTTTTGTAGTCCCAGCCATTGAGCTGAGCGATCTCATCGCCGCAGTTCAGCATGGGGAAGCCCTGCAAAAACGCCATAGCAGTGTGCAGCAGCAGATCACGCTTCACGGCATAATCCAGCGCAATTTTATCGTTTTTGTCCAGTGCCTGTTCGATACCGCACAGGCTGGCGGTGGTGCCGCAGCTCCGGGCATCGCCGGTGGCGGGGTCGTAGTTGTACAGCTCGCCTTTTGCCCAGCTGCCGGGGAAATTGCCCTCGTAGAAGTGGTACAGGTATTCCTTGTGCTTCTGGGGGTCCATGCCCAGCCGGTTTTCCACCGCCTCGTCCAGACCCCAGCCGATGTCATCGTGGCAGCGCAGATAGTTCACGAACCAGCAGTTGTCCGGCAGGGCGTGCAGGGCATCCAGTTGGGCCTTCAGCAGCCGGGTGTCCCGGCTGGCAAGGGCACCCCACAGGTTGACCATGGTGGATACGTTGTAGAGCATGTGGCATTCCGGCTTTTCCGGGGTGCCGAAATAGGCGGCCAGCTCCTTGGGCGCCATGACCACCTCGCCCTTGAGGATGACCGCCGGGCAGACGCATTCCAGCACCATGCGGAGCATCCGCACGATGGTGTGCACCTGCGGCAGGTTGCGGCAGGTGGTGCCCAACTGCTTCCAGATGTAGGGCACGGCGTCAATGCGGAACACCTCTACGCCAAGGTTGGCGAGGTGCAGGATGCTCTTGGTCATGTCCACGAACACTGCCGGGTTTCCGTAGTTCAGGTCCCACTGGTAGTCGTGGAAGGTGGTCAGCACCCACTTGTGCATTTCCTCGCACCATGTAAAGTTGCCGGGCGCGGTGTTGGGGAACACCTGCGGCACCGTCTGCTCGTACTGGTCGGGAATGGTGCGGTCGTCATAGAGATGGTAATAGGCCTGAAACCACGGGTCGCCCGCCTTTGCCGCCATGGCCCAGCGGTGGGTGCTGGCGGTGTGGTTCATGACAAAATCCAGACACAGGCTGATGCCGGCTTTCCGCAGTTCACGGGTCAGGTTTTCCAGATCTTTGTTGGTGCCAAGGGCCGGGTCTACGGTATCGAAATCCTCCACTGCGTAGCCGCCGTCGTTGTGGGGATGGGGCATCTGCAGCAGGGGCATCAGGTGCAGATAGGTCAGCTTCTGCTCCTTGAGGTAGGGCAGTTTCTTTGCCAGCTCTTTCAAATTTCCGGCAAAGAGGTCGGTGTACATGGTCATGCCGAACATATTGCCCCGCTTGTACCACTCCGGGTCGGCAGAGCGTGCCTTGTCCAGTGCTTTCAGCTCGGCGCTGCGGGCGTTGTAGGCTTCTGCCATCTCCCGCTCCAGAACTTCCAGCCCTTCCCGGTTGTGGTACAGCTCCATGAACAGCCATTCCAGCTCGTCCTTGTGCTTGGCAAACCGGGACGCAAATTCCTGTTTTGCTGCCATGGTTCAGCCCTCCACTTCTGCAAGGGTGGGCATGGCAGGGATGGCACCATGCCGGCTGGTGGTGATGCTGGCCGCTTTGTTGGCAAAGGCCAGAATGCCTTCCAGCTTGTCCACCGTCAGGGTGTCCAGCTCCTCCTTGCAGAGCTTGGACAGGGCAGCCCCAAAGAAGGTGTCCCCTGCGCCGTTGGTGTCGCCCACCTTGCAGGGAACGCCAGCCACATGGCCGGTCTTGTCCCCAAAGCGGTAGAACACGCCGTTTGCACCCAAGGTGACGAAAATCAGCCGGATGCCGTTCTGGGCAAGCTGTGCCGTGCCGCTTTCGCAGTCGGTGGTGCCGGTGAGCAGGGGCAGCTCCTCATCGGACACTTTCAGAATATCCACCAGCGGCAGGGGAGCTTTCATCTGAGCAATGGCGTCCTCTTTGTTCTTCCAGAGGTTTGCACGGTAGTTGGGGTCGTAGGTGATGGTAGCACCCAGCTTTTTGGCACGGGCGGCAGCATCCAGCGTGGCAGTGCGGGAGGGGTCAGCGGTCAGGCTGACAGAGCCGAAGTGGACGATTTTGGCAGCTTTCAGAGCCTCGTCCGAAATATCCTCTTTGCTCAGCATCACGTCAGCGTTGGCGCTGCGGTAGAAGCTGAAATCCCGCTCGCCGGTGGCATCCACCGAGACCACCGCCATGGTGGTGGGGTGGTCTGCATCCACCGCCATGCCGGAAACGTCTACCTTGTTTTCCGCCAGAACCTCTTTCAGGTAGCGGCCAAAGGCATCCGCACCCACCTTGCCGATAAAGGCGGTCTGTGCGCCCAGTCTGGAAGCAGCCACCGCCAGATTGGCCGGAGCACCGCCGGGGTTTGCGGCAAACTGAGGGATGCCGCGGGCATCCTTGCCGGTCTGGGTCAGGTCGATCAAAACTTCACCAATCGTTACAATGTCCATGATAATTCTCCTTATTCTTGATGTGAAACCCAACGATCACCGCTGGAACAGATAATGAATGTAAGCGGCTGCACGCTCCGGGTGCGGTGCATTCTGTACCACCCCAAGATAGACCCTGCCCGAAAAACCTGCCTGCCTGACAAACGGCGTGTCCGAAATATCCAGCACGGTTCCACCGGCGTTCAGACCCGGCAGTGCATGGAAAGACGCATCCAGCGTCCGCAGATCGAGAAAATAATCATCTGCCAACAGCCGATCCCGTGCATATTCGTCCATCAGAACAACATCTAACCGCTGGGCACTGACTGCACCCAGCAGCTTCATCTCCGAAGCATATACATACTGCTCCTCTGCGCTTTCGCTCTCGCTGAGCAGCAAGCCGGACAGCAGATCGACCCGTTGCTTTTTGGTCAGACCCTGTGCCTCGGCAAAGCCGGTGGTAAGCTGTTCCGTCAGATCAGACCCGGCAGTGATATTTACCAGACCAAGGTAAAGCACATCCTCTTTTTTCGTCACATGGCGGTAGGCTGCATAGCCGAGAATATAGACGACGATGAGCACGATCGCAATGGGCAGCTTGTAATATGCCCAGATGTGCTCCCACTTTTTGCGCCCATGGAGGGAGCGGAGCGTATCCCGGTCAGTTTTCGTCATGGTCGGATTCCTCGTGTACTGCATCAGGGTCTCCACCGATCAGATAGAGGATCCGAAGCATCAGAAAGGAGCAGAGCATGGCGCAGAAGCCCATGCCCAGCAGGAAGGCAGGTGTGAACACAAACACGATGACGTACCCCATGATGCCATAGATCGCCGCCATCAGCAGGGTGCAAAACAGATACCGGACACCCACGAGAAACGCTGTTTTCAGGATGCCGAAGGTGGTGTTTTCAAACCGTGCCAGCAGAGGAAAGGCATACAGCACAACGATGCCGTACAGAACTGCCGCACCAATCAGCACTGCAGTGAGCAGCGTCCAGAAAATGTTTTCGCTCCACATTCGGCGCAGCACAAAGCCATCCGCAGCTAGGAAACTGCCGACAGCCAGCAGGATAAGCCAGAGTTTTGTGGCCGGCTTAAAATTTTCCCGGAACGCCTTAAAAAACATCCGGGTCAGACCATCGTCCCGATCTTCCGCCATTTTGAGGGTGACGTAGAACAATGCGGTGGTAGAAGCTCCTATGGTAACGATGGGCAGACTGCACACGAGCCATAAGATGTTCAGGTAAGCACTGTAAGTCAATTTCGTCAGCACAGCAAACAGCGGCTTGTCCGTATTGAACAGGTCACGCATGGGGGTTCTCCTTTCGCTCAATCTCCTGTGGATTCGCGCAGGATCAGGCTGGTTTCCGTATAGACGGTGCGATAGTTCAGCGATGGCTCTTCGATGCGGGTCATAAGCAGATTGGCAGCGGTGTAGCCCATGATCTGTTCATGGATATGGATCGAAGTCAGATGGGGGGCAAAGTAGGAAGCCTCCGGACTGTCATCGAAGCCGCAGACCCAGATATCGTCGGGAACCGAATACCTCAGCTCATTCAATGCCTTGACCAGATCCATGGCAACAAAGTCATTGGCGCAGACAAAGGCTTCCGGCATCGTTTTGAACCGACGGATGGTTTCGTACAGGGATACCGGATAGTTCTGCTGTCCAGATGGCATCGCACAGGTGCTCAGGCCTTCTGTCAGACCAAAGTACTCCATTGCATCCTTATAAGCCATATAACGCTCAAAGAAGGACTGACAGTGGTTTTTATCCCCCGCAAAGCTGATGCGTTTTTTGCCCCGCTGGACCATGTGGGCCACCGCATTCTGGGTCTCAATGCGGTTTTCCATATAAAGGCGGTCGGCTTTCAGGGGAGGACGCATATCCATCACAGGGGTGTCTACAAACAGCAGCGGAACATCCAGATCGCACAGCATCTGTGCGTAGTCATAGTCGAATACTTCAAAGCAGATGATGCCGGCTGTGCACTGGATGTCGAGAGAAGAGGGAAGTTTTTTCTCTTTCAGCTCGATGGGAGAAATGCGATGAATGGTCATGCTGCTGTGCAGATGGTCGATTTCCGACTGGAAACGATCCAGCATCATGGAGGAAAAGTGAGAGCTGCTCAGAAACTGGGTCGTCAGCATGGCGATCTCCCGTTTGCCACTGGGCAGAATGGAAGGCGCTGCTGTTTTTGCAGTGTCTTCCTGAAACAGCGGCAGATAGGCGAACTGCTTATAGCCCATTTCGGCGGCTTTGCGCAGGATCTTCTCCCGTGTGGCATCTGCCAGCACACCGGTGTTGTTGATGGCCTTTGAAACGGTGTTGCGGGAAAGCTGCAGTTCGTTTGCAATATCCTGAATGGTGACTTTGGTTGCCATAAGTCAACCTCTTTCCTTATAGTATAGGGGCGGATGTTCTTTCTTTTATAGATAAAGTCTGGTGACGGGTCTGATTCTTTATGCCTCCAGTATAGTGCAAATGCACAAATTAGTCAAACGTAAAAATGCAAATCATCATTTTGCATATTTGCACACGTTCAAATTTGTGCACCTGTACAAATGCACAGTATTTCTTTATGTATCCCATGAATTATCGTTGACATTCGCTTGTTTGCGTGGTATAAATGAATCAAGAGATTTTACATTTGCACAATCGAAGCGAAAACGTAAAATCCAAAGGTGCAAATGTAAAACACAAACCAAAAGGAGGAGAATGATTCATGAAAGCAAAGACGGCCTCACCGGAAACGGCTGTGCTGACAGCGGAACGCAAGCTGCACAACACATGGGTCTACATCAAACGGCATTGGCAGCTTTACCTGTTGTTCCTGCTGCCTGCCGTGGCGCTGACGCTGGTGTTCAAGTACGCTCCCATGGGCGGTGTGCTGATCGCATTCCAGAAGTACAATCCCTTCAGGGGCATCTGGGGCAGCGAGTGGGTAGGCTTCAAAAACTTTACCCGCTTCATGTCCTCGCCGGACTTCCAGCGTTATCTGATCAACACCCTGAAGCTGAGCGTCTACGGTCTGCTGTGGGGCTTCCCGATCCCCATCCTGCTGGCATTCCTGCTCAACCGTATCGAGAGCAAGAAGATCAAGCAGAAGGTGCAGCTGGTGCTGTATATGCCAAACTTCATCTCGGTCATCGTGCTGTGCGGCATCGTCCGGGTGCTGCTGAGTGTCACCGGCCCGGTGAACGGCCTGTTTCACACCAGCATCAACTTCATGACGCTGCCGGAAGCATTCCGCCCCATCTACATCATCAGCGGCATCTGGCAGGGTGCCGGCTGGGCATCCATCATGTACACCGCATCCCTTTCTAACGCCAGCAAAGATCTGAAGGAAGCTGCGATGATCGACGGCGCAAACCTGATCCAGCAGATCATGACGGTGGAGTGGCCCGCCATTAAGGATATGGTCGTGATTCAGTTCATCCTGCAGGCCGGCAACATCATGAGCATCGGTTTTGAAAAAGCCTATGCCCTGCAAACGGACCTGAACCTGAACACTGCCGAGATCATTGCGACCTACGTTTATAAAAAGGGCCTGTTGGACGGCGATTACAGCTTTTCCACGGCAGTCGGTCTGTTCAACACCATTGTCAACGTCATCCTGCTGATCGCAGTGAACAAGGTCGTTGCCAAAATGAACGATGGCAAGGGCTTGTAAGGAGGGGTTTACCATGGCAAAACAGAAAAAATCAAAAATGGCCCTCTACACCAAACAAGATAAGATCATCCTGTATTGCGGCTACGCACTTCTGGGCTTGTTCCTGCTGGCGATCATCGTTCCGATGATCTACATCGTCATCGCGTCCTTTATGGACCCGGTCACTCTGCAAAACAAGGGCATCTCCTTTGATTTCAGCAAGTGGAGTCTGGATGCTTACCAGCGTGTCGTTTCGGACAAGCAGATCTGGGTCGGCTTCAAGAACGCGGTACTTTACTCCATCATCTTCACCATCATCTCGGTAGCTGTGACGATGCTTGCCGCTTATCCCATGTCGCTGCCGGACTTCAAAGGCAAAGCGATCTTCAACACCTTGTTTGTGATCACGATGTTTTTCAGCGGCGGTCTGATCCCCACCTACCTGCTCATCAACAATCTGGGTCTGCTGGATTCCATGTGGGCGGTCATTCTGCCGGGCGCATTCAGCGTGTGGAACATGATCATTGCCCGTACCTATTATCAAGGCATCCCGCGTGAGCTGCGTGAAGCTGCGGATGTGGATGGAGCCAGCGAGATGCTTTACTTCTTCAAGATCCTGCTGCCCGTCTGTATGCCGGTGGTGGCCGTTCTGGCCCTGTGGCAGTTCGTGGCCATGTGGAACAGCTACTTTGACGCCATGATCTACCTGAACAGCGCATCGAAGCAGCCGCTGCAACTGGTGCTGCGTTCCATCCTGATCCAGAGCCAGCCGGAATCCGGCATGATCGCAGATATCCAGAGTACGGCCGAACGTGCGAAGATGGCAGAGCTGCTCAAATATGCAACCATTATTATTTCCAGTCTGCCGCTGCTGGTGATGTATCCCTTCTTCCAGAAGTATTTTGACGCCGGCATCATGGCTGGTTCCATCAAAGGCTGAGGATATTCCGGAATTTTGTGAGCCGGTACGCTCATCTGTTACACGAAGAAAAAAACATAAAAAAGGAGAAAATACCATGAAAAAGCTGATCTCTCGCCGCAACTTCCTCAAGGTCTGCGCTCTGGCGGGCTCTGCCGCTGCTCTGTCTGCCTGTGGCGGCGGCAAATCCACCGGCGGCAACAATTCTGCTGCCGCAGCTGTGGACACGACCGGTGCCGTTGAATTTCCGCTGCCCGAAAAGGTCACCTTTACCGGTATGACCAGCTTCCCTGTGGGCAGCGAACCCGAACCGAACAACCGCACCATCTTCAAGCGTCTGGAAGAGCAGACCAATGTGCACATCGACTGGACCGCCATCCAGTCCGACCAGTGGAGCGATAAGATCACCCTGAATATGTCCAACCCCAACACCCTGACGGATTTTGTTTTTACTGCTGATTTTAGCGACAGCAATCTGCTGCGCTACGCAGATCAGGGTGTCATCCTCAATCTGGAAGACTACATTGACAACAATATGCCTTATCTCCAGACGGTCTTTGAGAAGTACCCGGAGTACCGCACCATGTGCACCGACACCGAGGGCCACATCTGGGCACTGCCTTGGATCGAGCAGCTCGGTGCAGAAAAGACCGCCATCCAGACCGTTGGCAACATGAGCTTCATCAATACCAAGTGGCTGAACTTCCTCGGTCTGTCGATGCCCACCACAGTGGACGAGTTTGAACAGGTGCTGATGGCATTCCGTGATAACGCCGCTTCGATCAAGGCAGAGTATGGCATTGACGGCGACATCATCCCCATGTCCTGCATCGTCAACAACGGCGATCAGGACCCCGGCATCCTCATCAATGGCTTTGGCGAAGGCTACGGCGATGCAGACAAGGACCGCCATATCGCTGTTACCAACGACCGGAAAGTCATCTGCGCCGCCACCCAGCAGGGCTACCGCGATGGTCTGGACTGGCTGCACAAGCTGTATGACGAAAAGCTCATCGACCCGGAGTGCTTCACGCAGGAGTGGTCCACCTATGTTTCCAAGGGCAAGGCTGGCCGCTATGGTGTCTGCTTCAGCTGGGATGTTGCCAACATTGACAACCTGACCGACTGGGAGCCGCTGCCCGCCCTGACCGCCGATACCCGCAATATCACTCCGCAGAACGGCTCTTTCACCAGCGGCTTTGCCCGCGGCAGATGCGTTGTCACCGCAAAGGCGGAAAACCCCGCATTGGTTTGTGCATGGCTGGATCAGATGTACGCACCCCTCCAGTCTCCGCAGAACAACTGGGGCACCTACGGCGATGCGGAAGGCTTTAACATTTTTGAACTGTCCACCAACGATAAGGGCGAGCCCATGCTGAAGCACGCTCCTCTGGGCGATGCTTCTCCCGTGGAAGTCCGTGAAGCCCAGTGTGTCAGTGGGCCTCTGGCGGTTCTGGATGAGTACTATGGTGTATACGTTACCTGCCCGGACGATGCACAGTACCGTCTGGACTGGATCAAGGACATCTACACCCCGGATATGCACAACGATTATGTCTATCCCAATGTCTTTATGAGCAACGAGGACACCGAGCAGGTCTCTAACCTGCAGGCAGATCTGCAGACCTACATGAATACCCAGAAGGCGGACTGGATCATGAACGGCACGACCGATGCAGAGTGGAACGAATATCTGAGCAAGCTGGAAGCCTACGGCCTGTCCGACTATCTGGCCATCATGCAGAAATATCTGGATGCTTACTACGCATAAGAGTTCTTTCCTTTGGAGGATTCCATGAACGATTTGACCTTACAAAAAGCCCGTGCCTACGAGGCCGAGCACGGCGCTGCCATTTCCCCGGCGGAACGCCCTGCTTACCACCTGACCCCCTATGTGGGCTGGATGAACGACCCCAACGGCTTCTCTTACTATAAGGGGCAGTACCATCAGTTCTATCAGTATAACCCCTACGATGTGCGGTGGGCGCCTATGCACTGGGGTCACGCCGTCAGCACCGACCTGCTGCACTGGGAGTATCTGCCCTGTGCGCTGGCCCCGGATTCCCCGGCGGACAACGGCCCCGGCTGCTTCTCCGGCTCTGCCACTCAGATGGATGACGGCAAGCAGCTGCTGATGTACACCAGCGTGGTGGCAGAAAAGCAGCCCAATGGGGAGATGCGGGACATCCAGACCCAGAGCATTGCCATCGGTGACGGTCTCAACTACGAAAAGCCCGCCTGTAACCCGGTGCTGACCCAGAAAGACCTGCCGGAAGGCTTCAGCAAGTTCGACTTTCGGGACCCCAAGATCTGGCGTGAGGCCGACGGCACCTACTCTGTCGTTACGGTCTGCCTCGCCGAGGATGGCAGCGGCGCAGCGGCACTGTTCCAGAGCGCAGACGGCTTCGACTGGCACTTTGTCACGGTGCTGGAACGCTGCAACAACCAGTACGGCAAAATGTGGGAGTGCCCGGATTTCTTCCCGCTGGACGGCAAGCAGGTCTTGATGCTTGGCCCCATGGAGATGCTGCCCAAGGGCGAGTTCCACAACGGTCACAACGTGATTGCCTTCATCGGCAGTTACGACCAAGCCACCCACACCTTTACCAAGGAAAATGTGCAGCTGATGGACGGCGGCATCGACTTCTACGCCACCCAGACCACCCTTGCCCCGGATGGCCGCCGGATCATGACCGCATGGCTGCAAACATGGTCGGACACCGAGGATAAGCCCAAGGGCTGCAAGTGGTTCGGGCAGACCATCTGCCCCCGCGAGCTGCACATCAAGGACGGTCGCATTGTTCAGACCCCCGTGCGGGAGCTGGATGTCGTCCACGGCAAGCGCACCTTCCACGAAAATGTGACGGTGCAAAGCGAAACTTCTCTGGAGGGCATCAAGGGCCGTGTGGCCGACCTGACCGTTACGGTGCAGCCCGGCGAATACCGCTCCTTCACCCTGAAGCTGGCCGCTGATGCAGACCATCACACCAGCCTGACCTACGATCCCTACACCTCCGAGCTGACGCTGGACCGCAGCTATGCCGGTTCCCGTGCCGACATCGTGCACCGCCGCAGCTGCAAGGTGCGCAGCCAGAACGGTGCGCTGAAACTCCGCATCCTGCTGGATAAAAACAGCATCGAAGTTTTCGCCAACGATGGCGAGCAGACCATGACCGTATGGATCTACACCCCCCAGTCTGCCGACGGCATCACCTTTGCCGCAGACGGTAAAGCGACTGTTGCGGTGGAACAGTTTGAACTGAATCTGTAACCTGATTTTCCCTTCATTTCTCCTTCATTATAATACAGCCCCGCTTTGGCTTCTCCTTCACCAAAGCGGGGCTGTGTTTTTGTCGTGCGGCGGCAAAAGACCGGAGTTGTAAAGCCGTTTGGCCAAACAACTCCGGTCTCTTTGGTTGGGGCTTGCGCAGCAGCCCACTGGGCTGATTGCTTACGGTGCTTCGCACCGCCGCCCTGTTCAAGTCCCCTTATCCGCACAAAAAAACACAGCACACAAAGTGTGCTGTGTTTTCAGTGCAGTAAAGCAATCCAAATCCGAACCATTTCCCTCGGATGCAACTTCTGTCGCTTCTCCAAAGGTGACGGTCTGTGTACCTTCCTTATAGTTGAAGGTTATTAAAACCTTATCATCGTATAGATAAATCGCATTGATGAAGGTATCCACCAATGCCTGCCGCTGGTCTTTCAGGCTCATGTCCAGCTTGCGGAACCGCAGCAGCCAGAACCGGATGAACTCCTCTGTAACCTTGGGCTTTGCCAGCTTTTCTTCCGCAATGCGGGCTTCAAGCTCACGCTTGGTTTCTTCCAGCTGCTCCAGCCGCTCCTTGGTGGAGCTGGTCAGGATACCGGCCTGAATCGCATTGAGCATATTCTGGATACCAGATTCAGCATCCCGAAGCTGTTTCTCATAGAGGGGAATGTTGGTGTTCTCCTTGTTTTGCAGTTCCATCACCTTGGCGATGATAGATTCCATGGCGGCATCGTCTTTGACAAGCTGCATCGTCTGGTTGACCACCAGATCTTCCAGCCACTGTTTACGGACGGTCTTTTTCTTGCAGCCCTTGTGCTTTTTGGCAGTGGCACATTTATAGTAGCGGTGGACTTCACCCGTCCGGCTCGTGCCGCTTTCGCCAAACATCAACGCCCCACAGTAGCCGCAGAACAGCTTGGTGGTGAGCAGGTAGTCATCCTCTGCCTTTCTACGGGCAGGGGCTTTCTTGTTTTTGGCGATTTTCTCCTGCACATCCTCAAACAGTTCCAGCGGAATGATGGGCGGGATAGCATCCGGTACGACCACATCCCGGAATTTCAGTTCTCCGATGTACCGCCGGTTTTTGAGCATATGTTCGACGCTGTTATAGGTAAACGCACCGCCCACCGGGTTCTTGATGCCGTTTTCGTTCAGCCAGTCCCGGATCTCCTTCATGGTGGAGCCTTCATTGTACTTCTTGAACGATTCCAGCACAAAAGGCGAGGTGAGAGGGTCAATATGGAACTTCCGTTCCGAATCCAGCGTGTAACCAAAGGTTCCACGACCACCGTTGCAGCGTCCTTTCAGGATGTTCTCGGTCTGTCCACGCACGACCTTCTCGGCAAGGTCAGCGGAATAATACTCGGCATAACCTTCCAGCACCGATTCCAGAATGATGCCCTCCGGCCCCTCGGAGATGATCTCGGTGGCAGACATGAGCTTGACACCGTTCTTCTTCAGCTGGGTCTTGTACCGAGCACTGTCGTAGCGGTTCCGGGCAAAACGGTCAAGCTTCCAGACCAGCACAATGTCAAACAGCTTTTTGTCGCTGTCTTTTATCATCTGCTGAAACTCCGGGCGGTTGTCCGTTTTGGCAGAGATGGCACGGTCAATGTAGTGCTTGACGATGGTGATGCCATTCTTTTCCGCATAGGCAGTGCATTCACGAATCTGGCCTTCAATGGATTCTTCGCGCTGGTTATCCGATGAATAGCGGGCATAGATCACGGCGGTCATGGCAAGCACCTCTCTTTTATGCATCAATGGACGGTAGAGTGTTCATTTCAAAGCAATGTTTCGTATAATGTATATACCATACTTTTCATCCTATTGCAATAGGTTTATAGAATGTCATTTTTATGATGGACTCCTGTACAAATTTCGGCTGAACGGTATTCAAAAAGGATGTTCTATCCCATGACAGAGCATCCTTTTGAAACAGCTTTCTCTTATTATAGCTTTAAATCGTCCAATTCTGACTTGCTGATTGCAAATCAACCATGTGCGCATACAATCCGTTCCGAGCATAAAGCTCATCCGGTCTGCCTTGCTCCGCTACGATGCCATCCTTCAGCACAACAACCTTGTCTGCACCTGCCACGGTGCGCATCCGGTGGGCGATGATGAGGACGGTTTTGTTTCTTATGAGCCGGGATAGAGCCTCCTGAATGGCAGTTTCGTTTTCCACATCCAAGCTGGCGGTGGCCTCGTCCAGCAGGATGATGGGCGCATCCTTCAGGAAGGCGCGGGCGATGGAAATGCGCTGACGCTCACCGCCGGAAAGAGCGCAGCCATTCTCGCCGATGTTGGTGTTCCACTTGTCCGGCAGCTTTTCGGCAAATTCCTCGCAGTTTGCCAGCTTTGCTGCCGCAAGAACCTCCTCGTCGGTGGCTCCCTTGCGGCCCAGACGGATGTTTTCGAGAATCGTGTTGTCAAACAGCGTCACATCCTGAAAAACGATGGAATACAGGCTCATGAGCTTTTCCGGGTCAATTTTGGAAATATCCATGCCGCCCACGGTAATACAGCCCTTCTGATTGTCCCAGAATCGAGCGGCCAGACGGGAAACGGTAGTTTTACCGCCGCCAGAGGGTCCGACCAGTGCAGTGACCTCGCCTTGCTTTGCCGTAAAGGAAACGTCTTTCAGCACTGTCTCACCAGAGTTGTAGGCAAAACCCACATGATCAAACACGATGTCGCAGCCCTGATTGGTCATCGTTTCGCTGCCGGTCTGGACTGGGTATTCCAGAATCTCATTCATCCGGCCCACGTTGGTGCGCATGGCAATGACGGCTGCCAGATTCTGCAAAGCGCCCTGCATAGGATCGTACATCCGGGAAGCTGCCATCAGGAAAAGAAACAGCGTTAGTACATCAATGCTGCCATTGACCAGCAAGACCGATCCAGTCAGCACAACCGAAGAAATGCCAAGTTTCAGAACCATGCTTGCCGAAGATACAAACAGGGCGGTTTCCAGTTCTGCCGCAACGGATTGTTTTTCCACCGCACGAATCTTTTTGGAAAGGCCGGAAAGATAGCCTTGTTCCGCATTGCTCGCTTTCAGATCCCGGAGCGTTTCAATGTACTCTTGGATCCCATCGGCGCAATCCATCTTGACCGCCATCGTTCTGACCTGAATGCGATCTTGCACCCGATAGCTGCCAAGCACGATGGCGATGGACACCGGGATGACCCACAGAGCTGCCAGTGCCATCCGCCAGTCGAACGCAAACAGGCTCAGCGCAATGATCACGGTGGAGATCAAGGAACCGAACAGGCCGGGAATAAAGTGAGAGCAGGTCTTTTCCAAAACCTCACAGTCCGACATGATGGTACTGGTCAGATCGGCCAGATCTCGTTTGCCAAAGAAAGACAGTGGCAGCTTACGCAGACGTTCTGCGAGAGCCAGACGGCGGATACCGCTTTCTTTATAGGTCGTAAAATAGGTTCCGTTGTACTGGAACCATGTTGTCAGGAGAATCAGCCCGAAGCAGACGATACAGCCCAGCAGATAAAAAACGGCTTTGCCGGAAGTTGTGCCATTCAGCAGGTCTTTTACCAAAAAATACAGCAGACAGGTGGGCAGCATGAACGCCATGTTCTGGAACGCACAGGCCAGAACGCCCTTCACCAGACCCTTTGCGCCCTCCGGGGAACTGGCTGTGGCGTGTTGAATTTTTTCGATCATTCCTTACCCCTCCTTTGCGACCTTCCACTGCACCGAGGCCTGATAGTCCTGCCACATCCGGGCAAACAGGCCGTTCTGCGCGCACAGTTCGTCCTTTGTGCCGGATTCCACAATCTGCCCATCCTGCACCACATAGATGCTGTCGGCGTTGGCTACGGTGGACAGACGGTGTGCGATCATCAGCACGGTTTTGCCCTTGGCAAGCTGAGCAAAGGCTGCCTGCACCTTTGCTTCATTGTCCGGGTCGGCAAAAGCGGTGGCCTCGTCAAGCAGCAGGATGGGCGCATTTTTCAGCATGGCGCGGGCAATGGCAATGCGCTGCTGCTCGCCGCCGGACAGATACACGCCTTTTGTGCCAATGACGGTATGGATGCCCTCCGGGAACTTTTCCACGATATCCATGCACTGTGCAGCTTTCAGCGCCGCCAGCACCTCGGCTTCGGTGGCCTGCGCTCTGCCCAGCCGGACGTTGTCCAGAATGCTGCCCTTGAGCAGGCGGCTGTTCTGGAACACAAAGGAGATGGTGTCCATCAACTCTTCCTTGGGGATGTCCCGCACATCCGCTCCGCCCACCCGGACGCTGCCGCTCTGCACATCAAAGAACCGGCAAATCAGGTTTGCCAGTGTGGATTTGCCGCCGCCGGAGGGGCCAACGAAAGCCACCATCTGACCCGGCTGAATTTTCAGCGAAACGCCCTTGATAACATCCGTTTTGCCATCATAGCTGAAATGCACATCCTTCAGGGACACAGAGGCATCTTTCGGATGCCGCGGATGATCGTTTTCTGGCACAGGTTCCGCATCCAGAACCGAATCCACACGAGCCAACGCATCTGCCACAACGAGTTCATTTTCGCTCATGTACATGATGCGGGTCAGGGTCAGGGAGATTACCGGGGTAATGATGATGTAGAACAGCAGGTTCAGCAGAAATTTCGAAGTCACACCGTTCCGGGTGAACAGAAGCCCACCTACAATCAAGAAAGCAAACACACCGTTGATTGCGGCAGTATAGAGCATCATCGGCATCCGCAGCTCTTTGGTGTAGGCAATGACCCACTTTTCGTACTCATCAATGGTCGCTTTGAATTTTTTGAACGAAAAGACGGATTGCCCGAAGGTCTTGACTACCGGGATGCCGCGGACATACTCCACGGCCTCGTTAGACATTGATTCCAACGCATTACCGTATTGCCGCATTTTGTCTGCCATCCGCCTTCCTGTCATGGCGGACATGATGACGAAGCCCAGTGCCACCGGAACGAGACTCAGCAGACCCAGCCGCCAGTCGAACACAAGCAAAAGAACCAACAGACCTATGGGTGTTGCCATTGCATTATATTTGTCCGGCAGCTGATGGGCGAGAAATGTCTCCGCTGCGCCAGTACTCTCGTGGATGATCTTGCGCAGCTTACCGCTGCCAAACGTCTCCGTAAAGCCCAGCGGCAGTGTGGCAAGGTGTTCGGAAACCTCCAGCCGCAGATTGGTCGCCACTCGGAACGCCGACAGATGGGAACACATCAGTGCCGCAATGTAAATGAGGTAAGCCAGCACCGCAAACAGCACTGCCATCCAGCCGTAATGGGGGATGTTCACCGCCTGCGCATAGTCCGGCGCGGCGTTCAACACATCACGCAGGATCTTCCAGATGTACACGAATGGCACCAGTGCCATCAGTGCACTGAGCGCAGACAATCCCCATGAGGCATAGGTCAGGTACCGATACGTTCCGGCATAACCCATCAGCCGGGATAAATCGGATTGCTTTTTCACAAAAGAGACCTCCTTCAAATCAGATTGCGGCAAAAATGTGCTGTGGTATTTCAACTCCACAGCACATTCTGCGTTTTAACCCGCCAGATTTTCGGTGCAGAACAGCTCAATGCAGTTGTTGATCATCGTCTGGTCACAGTCGGTGGAAATGCCGGAGGCCAGCCAGTAAGCATATTCGCCTGCATCGTACTGGCTCAGAGCTTCTGCATCCGAACCATAGCGGAACTCAATATGGTAAGTTTCCGCACTGGTGTCCGGCGCAAGGAAGAAGTAGGTGAACTCGCCGGAATCGGCATCATCGCTTTCAAACTCATACAGCCCACGCACAGGCTCCATGCCAATATAGTGATAGGTATGGGAGAACAGCACATTGCCGTCCTTATCGGTGCCGGAAATGGTAGAAGTTTCACCATCGAAGGTCAAGGTCGCAAGGCTATTGGTAAAGCCGCAGAAATAGGCTCCGCCGCCGTTGGCATACGCTTTAACTGCATCTTCGCCGTAAACATCACCTGTCACCATAGAGGACAGCTTCTCAAAAGCAGCTTCGGCATTGTCCTCGCCCACGAGAGCGGTACAATCATCCAGCCATGTCTGCTTATATTCGTCCGCCAGAATCACCGGCCACAGTTCCTGATAGCTGCCTGTTAGGTCGTTCAGCAGCTGTGCAGCGGCAGCTTCGTTTTCATCCGCAGCAGAAGAGGCGGTCTCTTCTACGGAAGAAACAGTGCTTCCTGCGGCAGAACTTGCAGAAACGGGAACAGAGCTCGCCGTGCCGCTGCTGCAGCCAACCAGAAGAGAAGCAGACAGAGCTAGCACAGCAGCTGCACTCAGAATTCTTTTCATCAAACGCATTATCAATTTCCTCCACAAAATCAGAATATCGGCGTTAGTCTCAACTAATCACGATACTGATTTTACTGGAACCGGACTTTCTGCGCAAGAACCAAATCGACAGAATCTATCCAATCGGACGCATCTTCCGATACTCCGTAGGCGTCATGCCGACTGCTTCCCGAAATGCAGAAGAAAACTTATTCGGATTTTCGTACCCGACCCGATGGGCGATTTCAGCAACCGTGCAATCGGTTTCGAGTAGTAGTTTCTGTGCCAGCTGCAGCCGGTACTCTTTCTGATACGCATAGACCGAGCTTCCGTAAATGCCTTTGAAACAGCTTTTTAATGCCGTAGGCGAAAGGCCGACCTCCTGTGCAAGCTGTTCGATTGTACGGTGAACTGTCAGTTCCTGCGTGAGAAGAGCCGCAGCCTGCTTCACACACTCCACCTGATGCTGATTGAAATACTCTGTCTGCTGCACATCTTCCCTGTTTTTCAGCCGGGTCAGAATATGCAGCAACTCCAGCACTTTCAGCCGAAGATAGCCGGTGTCCGGCACAGAATGCGCTGTGTAAAGCTCTGAAAAAATATGGGCAATGGTCGGTTCTGACCGCAGAATACAGCAGCGGTTTTCCGTGCAGATGTACCGCCGTATGACATCAAGGTCTACGCCGTACCATTCCATTTGTTTCCGCATTTCCGGCGAAATCGCATCCAGATCCAGTAGGATGGTGATGCCGTGGTAGTGCCGCAGCGGAAAGCAGGAGGACGACTTTTTGCGCGCTGCTGCACACACCGCAAAATCCCCTGCTGCCAGATAGCAGCAGCTATTTGCCCCAAAACTGCACTCGTAACGCCCCACGCGGCAGTGGTTGATTTCAATGACATTCCGCATTGGTGCCGTGGCTTCCTCAAAGAATGCAAGGTGCATATCGTTATAATACAGCTCTGCACCCAAAAACAGTGGACAGATGGTCATACTCCCGCTCCCCGTTCCGTTGGAGAACACGACGGTGCGGGGCATCGCCGTGGAAGCAGTTTGCTCCGGGGGAAGATCAAAAAATGATTTATACATAGCCATTCTCTTTTCCTGAAGATTCGATTTTTCTTACTGATTCACAGACGTGAACTGTCAAATTCCATTTCTCTGCAAAAATGTTTCCATCAAATCAAGATACCGTTCCGCCTGAACAACGAAGCCCACATGACCGCCCGGAACCATGCGGATCTCTGCATCCAGTTTCCGGAACAGATCTGCGAACCGTTTCTGATCTTCTTTTTTGAAAATGTCATTTTCCTGGAGAAGGATCAGTATCCTCCCCCCGCAGATATTCAAAATCATTTGCTTGGAAAGGCGGGTAATCCTTCAGCATATATACACACCGGAAGCTATGGATGCACTTTCTGCAAAAAACACAGACAATTCAGCAATCGCCGTCAGCCTGCGAGGTGCGCAGAGTGCTTTTTCTCATACACCGCAGCCGCGATGCACCAGCGGATAAACTGCTTTGTTTCTTCTCTCTTCATTTTCTTCGCTTCCTGTTCGTAATCATAATAGCCAAAAGCGTTCCAGCTCCGACGCAAGCAGCGCTGGATGATTGATGATCTCGCCATGGCCGAAACCGGGGAAGCAGCGGACGATCAGGCTCGGATATGCCGTCCGCAGCCGCTGGATGGCCTTTTTCATGTGCCCTTCTTTTTCTCCGTACCAACAGGCGACCTTTGCATCGGGTTGTACCAAAAAGTCCGTTCGATAGAGATAAAGTCCTGCCTCCCAAGTGGCCCGGACGGATTCCAAGCTGATATGATCCGGGATACGGCGGAGCATAGTCTGCATTCCCTGCTCCGTCTGCCCCATAAAGCGCAGCGCCCATGCAGGCATGTACTTTTCGTGTGCCGTTCGATATTGCTTTTGCGGCATGACCTTCAAAATCAGTCGATTCAGCACTCCGAAATCCAGATACTCCGGCCCGCTGAGGATCATCCGATCGATCTGAGCGGTTGGAGAAGCCTTCAGAAAAACAGCCGGTCCGCAGCCCAGCGACTCTGCAAAAAGCAGATCCAACTGTCCGTCAAGCTCTTTTTCAATATAAGCGGCCAACTTGTCCGCCTGATCCCGGGCAGTCGTGTAGGTCGTTTCACCGGTTCCATCAAAGCCGTCGAAGCTGACGGCATACACGCAGAATTTCCTTTCCAGCAGCGGGATCAGATCCTCAAACTGCTGCCAGCACATAAGATTTCCGTGCAGCAGCATAATGGTCTTTCCCTCTATATTGCCGAATCGTTTGATTTCCATACCAAACTGCCTCCCCGCTATTATCTGACCTTCATGCAAAAATCGCAGCGGTCATTGCCGCGCCCCAGCGTCATGCTTCTCTCCCAGATCAGCTTCGGATGCAGCCCGGTATAGCTGACGTCATCGCTGTCGCAAAAGCAGCGGCACAGCTCCGGGCAGCCGTATTCTGCGCAGGTGTCGTGATAGGGACACTTCATCATATCCACACGCCAGATGCCGTTACCGGTCTGCAGTTCTTTTGGGGCAAAGCCCGCCGCCGGGCCGAAAACGCTCCGGGTGGATTTGACGAAAACGCCGGGAACAAGGCGGTAAAGCCCCGGTATGTGCAGCAGGGCGGCAAGCTGTTTGTGGCTCGTTCTCGCCAAGTGCTCCACATAGCCGTGAACGGTTTGCAGTGCTTCTTCTTTCGGCATGACCCGCTGCAAGGTCTCGTAGGCCGAAATGCCCGGCAATATCTGCCGCTTGAGGTGGTATTGCTTTTCCTTGCTTGCACCCGCGTTTTCAGCCAGCAGCGCATTCAGGCGCATATCAAAAGCGGCGTTCAGCTGCTTTGCCTGCGTGGGAAAGCGTTGCGCCGCAGTCTCCCGAAAGTCACGGGAAAGATCGGTTTCCTTCCTCTTCATCGTCCGTTACCCTTTCTTTTTGTACCCGCAGTCGCAGTAGGGTCCGCCGGAGGCAAGGGTATACTGCCGCACAAAATTTGTCACACCGCCCGCTTCGCTCATGGTGTAGTCCATATGGCACAAAGCGGGGGTCAGGTCGTACAGTCCCAGCTCCTTCATCAGCACACAGATGCCGCACTTGGTAAAGCGTCCCTCGTAGC
>OLOH01000619.1_pt1 | contig 24200 bp, 20 predicted proteins | sample 1673221 | NCBI WGS metagenome assembly OLOH01 (sample SAMEA3136767, study PRJEB25190) | human gut metagenome
AACCTGTGACCCTCTGCTTGTAAGGCAGATGCTCTCCCAGCTGAGCTATGCTCCCGAGCTGGACCGCCGCATCGCTTGATCGTGTCGAGCGCGGCGACGAAATATATAATACACGATTACACGATTTTTGTCAACCTTTTTTTGAAATTTCTTCAAAACGTTTTTGCTTCGCCCCCGTTTCGTTCTTTTTCTTTTGCAGGCAGGGGATAGTCGCTTGGCGTTATTCGAGCGGCGAAAACAGCGCCCCGGTCATATCCAGAATATCGTCCATCGGGATTTTCGTCCCGTCCTGCAGGGTCATCAGGCGCGCGTATTCGTCCACCTTCCTGACCCTGCCCGTCACGGTCAGGTATGCGCCTCCGGCCTTTCGCGCGTCCGGCCGGAAGACGAGCAGGGTGATCTCCGGCGCGTCGCCCAGCGCGTCCATCAGCAGCCGGAGCTTCATGTTCAGCGCGGTCAGCGCTTCCTCGTCAGGCTCGATCCGCGCGTCGGTCAATCTTCCGGTTTCCCGAATGACAGCGTCATAGCCGGTGAGGGCGGCGTAGGGCGCGAACTGCGCCGCGCGGTCGGCCATCGGCATCTGCGGCCGCGTTTTGGAGACATGGTGCGCAAGCCCCATGATCTCGTCGTATTTGCCGTTCGGGTTCATCCCGCGCCCCCCCTTTCTCCGTCAAACCGTTTTTTGCTTTGGCGCGCCGATCGTTTTATGCCTTGTGCCCGCCGATCTGCGCGTTGCGCTCTTTGGCCGTCGCGCCTTCTTCGAGGTTCATCCCCTTGAAAAGCGCGTTTTTTCCGTATTTCTTTTTGATGGCGAGCGTGGCGTTTTGAATCCGCCGCTCCCGCACCAAGGCCTCGTCCTCGGCCTTCTGCTTCTCCGCCTCGGCGGCGTAATCCGTAAAGAAATCGAGCTGAACGGCGTCGTCGCGCTTCTTCGGCGCGTCCGCCTCCCGCAAAACGCGATTGGCCACAACGTACATGCGGCGGATCAGCAGATTTTTGTCCACAATCCGGTCAAACAGCTCCGTCACCGCGCGCATGATCCGGCGCGTGGAGGAGGTGTAGCCGTCAAGATTGATCGAGCCGTGCGCCTGCTTGGGCACCTGCCGCCCATAGGGGTCGGTTTCAACCCGGCCGCGATACTTCGCCCGCCGCGCCGGGTCGGTCAGGTTTTCAATGTCATAGCCGACGGTCAGCACCATCTGGTCGGTGACAAGCCCCTTGTCCACCAAATCCAGCACGAGCAAATCCGTCATCTCGCGGATGACGAGCCGCGCCTTCTCCGCCTCGTAAGGGCAATGCAGCACCTGCCCGGAGCTGATGCTGTTCGTGCTCGGCCGATACGCCTTGATCGCCTCGATGGTCGTCGGCTCCCAGCCCCATGCGTGGTCGATGAGCAGCTCCGCGTTTTTTCCGAACAGCCGGTAGAGCAGATCCTCGCTGCGCTCCGAGCAGAGGGCGACGTCGCCCATCGTCACCATCCCGTTCTGCTCCAGCTTTTTGGCGATGCCCCGCCCCACGCGCCAAAAATCCGTGATGGGCTGATGCGCCCAAAGCTCGCGGCGGAATTTCATTTCGTCCAGCTCCGCGATGCGGACGCCGTTTTGATCGGCGGGCATGTGCTTGGCCACAATGTCCATCGCCACCTTGCACAGAAACAGGTTTGTGCCGATTCCCGCGGTGGCCGTGATGCCGGTCGTCTCCAGCACGTCGAGGATGATCTTCATGGCGAGGTCGTGCGCCGAAAGCCCGTATGTGCTCAGGTAATCCGTCGCATCCATGAACACCTCGTCGATGGAATAGACCACGATATCCTCCGGCGCGACGTATTTGAGGTAAATCTGATAGATGCGGCTGCTATACGCCATGTAATACGCCATTCGCGGCGGCGCGATGATGAAATCCATCGCCAGAGACGGATTGGCTTGCAGCTCCGAGAAAAAATGCGACGTGCCTTCCAGCTTTCGCCCCGGCGCGCTGCGCTGGCGAAGCGCGTTCGCCTCCCGGACGCGCTGCCTGACCTCGAACAGCCGCCCCCGGCCGGAAAGCCCGCAGCGCTTGAGCGTGGGCGTGATGGCCAGGCAGATGGTCTTGTCCGTCCGGCTCTCGTCCGCCACGACGAGGTTGGTATCCAGCGGATCGAGGCCGCGCTCCCTGCATTCCACGGAAGCGAAGAAGGATTTCAGGTCGATTGCGATATAGGCTCTCTCTTTCATGCCCGTCCCCTCCTTCCCGCGCCTGCGCCGCGCACGTCAAAACGGCCGGGCAGCGCCCCTTTCCGACGCTCTCCCGGCCGCTATCCTTTGATTTTCCTTTGGCTCCACGCGCGCACCCGCGCACGTCCGAATGGGTTTTATATGCGGAGGATGAAGCCTGTTCCGTCAGTCAACGGAATCCTCCGCCCCGATATCGCTTTGCCTTTCGCTGGATTCCTCTTCGGCGAGCGCCATCTTGGCGATCTCTTCTTCGGTCAGCCCAGCCAACGCGCCCTCATACATCGTATCTTGCGCGGCGTCATCGCCCTGCGCCAATTCGGCGGTGGCTTCCGGCTCCTGTTCCAGCGCTGCGGTGGTTTCCGGCGTCGCGGTCACCGTGGGTGCAGGCTTCTGCGCGCTGTTCCCCTGCGAGATAACAATCAAACCGATCACAGCGATCAGCGCGACCACCAGCACGGCGACCACGGCTTTCATACCCGGCTGCATCGGACTCACCCTTTCTTTTCCCGCCCCTCAGGCGGCCTCGTTGTTGCCTGCCAGCGAGTTTTCGCTGTCGTTTACAGGTTTTCCAGTTCGATCAGGCCGCAGCCGCCATCCTTGCGGCGATACACCGTCGCGGCTCTGCCCGTTTCGACATTGTTGAACATGTAGAAGGAATGACCGAGCATGTCCATTTCCAGAATCGCGTCTTCAACGCTCATCGGCTTGGAAGCGTACCGCTTCACGCGGACCACCGCGATCTCTTCCTCGTCCGCGTCCGCCGCAGCGTCCGCGACCGGCGGCTTCTTCCTCAGGTCGCGCGCCAGGCGCGTCCTGAGCTTCTTCATCTGCCGCTCCAGAACATCTATACCTTTATCCAGCGCGGGGAGGGAAATCTCCCGCTCCTGGTTTTCCGTGCGAAGTGTGTGACCCATGTAGGGCATGGTCATTTCGACCTTATAGGTGTTCTTCTGTTCCGTAATGCGAACGCTGATTACCGTATCGCCCTCGGCCTCATCCTTGAAATAGGCGTCCATACGCTGATGGATTCTGCGCTCCATCGTTTCAACGATCCCAGCGGGAACATGCGCATCCTTAATCACAAAACGTGTAACCATGAAATCGGCCTCCTTTGCCTTGGGATTGCCTTAAAATGTTCGCTTGGCCTTTTCGGCTCTTTCTCCTTTCTTCGCTTATAGTATACGGAATTTGTCAGCTTTCTTCAAGCCAAATCGCATATTGATTGTAAGGAATTAACAAACGTTCGTCCTGTTCAGCAGCTTTTCATAAGTCGGCAGCATGTCCTTCTCCCGAACGGATTCGGCCAGCCGGTCAATCGCAATCCAGCCGACGGCGCTGTTCTCGTCCTCCGCCACGCGCAGGGGCAGCGAATCGTCCGCCTCAAACGGATACGATACGTTCAGGTGCAGGTGGCTGCCGACCGCCTTCCCGCGCTTCACGTGCGCCCAGACCGGCAGAATCTCCAGCGAAGCCGCGCCGTTTCCCATCTGCCTGAGCTGCTCGATGCCCGTCTCCTCCCGCGCCTCGCGCATCGCAACGTGCAGCAGGTCGGTTTCGCCGTCCGCGTGGCCGCCCGTCCATGCCCAGCTCTGATAGATCTTGTGGAACACCATCAGCGTTTTCGTGCGCGCCCGGTTGACGATGACGGAGGAAGCCGTCACATGCGCGTAGGCGCAATCCCGCGTCAAAAGCCGCTCGCCTTCCCGGTCAATCAGGGTCAGTATTTCCGCCTTCTCCGCCGCCTCGCGTTCGTCCTTCGGGACATAGCCCCTGATCGTCTGCTTCCAGTCCTCGGGAATGTTCGGGTTTTGCATCATCAAGCCGCCTTTCCTTTGTTGCGTGCTCTCAGCTTACCACAATTTCGCCCGTGATGCAAGTCAGCCGAAGCCCTCGTCCGCTGCGATCAGCTCGCCCTGCGGGGTCATCTCCACGGCAATTCCGTCCTCCTCGTTTCCCGCCTGATAAAACCAGACGCGATAGTCCGCCTGCCTCGTCTGCTCGACATACATCAACTGCATTTCGCATGCCGCGCCGTCCACGGCTTTTTTGGAGCGCTTCCAGCCCTTTCCGTGCTTCTTTCCGTATTGCCAGGCGTATTCCCGCGCTTTCTTTTCCGCTTCCTCGAAGCTCAATTCGTCGTCCAGCGGATTGACATGATACACCTCCGCACGCATCGGCTTGCCCAATTCCGCATCTTCTCCAAGCCGCGTAAAACCCGTTACAGGCTCGTTGTCGTACCAGCTCAGCTGCACCCAGTCGTCCGTGCCGATTCCGTTCACTTCCACAATTCCGCTCGGCAGCGTTTGGCGCAGCACCTTCGCGCTTTCGTCCGGCGCAGCGTAAACCGCCTGTTCGCCCGCCTCGGCGGTGTACCACCGAACGACGTGCGCCACGTCGCGCTCCCGCCATACGCTGTAGGTCAAGTCGCGCGCAGGCATCCAGCCCTCCAGCGCCGCCTCGCCTTGACCGATGCGCACCCGGATCCACGCGCGCTGAACCTCCAATACCTCCGCCACCGTGCCGCTGTAGTAGTGGAACAGCATGTCGCCGCTCTCGTCCGGCTCGGCGTAGAGCGTCACCGTGTCGCTCTCCTCCACCGGCGCGCAGACGGCAACGCCCGTTTGCGGCAGGGTGTTGTAAATGTTCATCACCTCGCCCTTCGCGGACATCTCCACTATTAGTATATCCATCGACCATTTCCGCCCGTCCATGAGGATCGGATCATTCATATAGACGTGATAAAACGTTTCTCCCGTCAACGGCTCGTAAAACAAACCGCTGCAATCCCAGCGCATTTCCTCATCCAGCACCCGCGCATCCGTGTAGACCTCGGAAATGTTCCATTCTTCCCGCTTTTGGGGCACCCATTCGCGCAGTTTCCGCATGGCATCGTCCCGCGTAATTTCGCCCGCCAGCGGCAGAACCATCCATGACGAAGTCCATCGTTGCGGCCGGATCGTCCACGTCATGGGGATAAAGCCGTTTTCGCCCCAGACCGCCACCCATTGGCCGTTATAGCCCATGATCTTCACGGCGCCCGGCGCTGCGAGGATATCAATCACCCCGGATTGCTCGTCGCAGGCTTCATAAACCGGCGTGTCCTCGTCAAATGCGGGCATTTCGGCGTATTGCTGCACCCCGCGCATCGCCTCCGCGCCGTATTTCAGCCGTTCCTGCCGAATATAGCCCTCCAGCGATTCGCCCGTCATCCCCATGCGCACATGCGCCCAGCCGTCCGCAAGGTCGAGCACTTGCAGCGGCGCGCCCTGAAAATAGCGCATCAGCGTTTCGCTCCGCCCGTCCGGCGCTTCATGCAGCACGACCGAGCCGTTTTCCTCCTCCGGCGCGCAGACCGCCGCGCCGACCTTCGGCGTATCGAGGTCGGCGGCCAGCGCCGAGGCCGTCATCAGCAGCAGCGCAAACAGGATTGCGCCCATCATTCTTTTCATCGTGAAATTCCTCCCTTCTACTGATATAGACGAAGCAAACGGGCGAAAATTTCATTTTTTTGAAAAAACCGGGGCGCACCATGAACGGTTCGTCCCGATTCGTGTTTATATGTGTGTATTCAGGTTCAAAGTCCTCCCTCTTCGAGGGACGTTTTCTATCGTCGCCGCCTGTGGCGGATTCAGACGATGGAAACCGCCGAAGGTTGGCGCGCCGTCGGCGCGGCGGAAAGCGTTTGTCCTTTAGTTCATCTTCACCGCGTCTTTTTCAAACCGGATACCGTATTTGAACAGAAAACCGAGCACGAGCGCCGCCGCGCAGACCCACGGCGCGAGCAGCAGGGCGGCCAGCGCATACAGCGCGGGCACATCCGCCACCTTCTCATTGGGGGATGTGACGATCACCCGCAGCACGGATAGCTGACGAAAAGCGTTCACCGCATTGTTTTTGATGGTTTCAAAATCCATGCTCATCCCTCCTCATGCCTTGACCACGCGAACCCGCATGCCGAAAAGCACGACCAGCAGCGCCGTCAGCACCGCCAGACGGATGCTCGCGACGCACGCCAGCACGGCCAGCCACATCGGCACCTTGACAAAGGTTCGCCCCGTGCCCTCGACAACGAGCCTGCTGCCGAAAATCAGGCTTACGATCTCTTTGATTTTATCCCACATCGTCTTCACCCCGTATGCTCACAGGCGGGTAATCATCAGCTTACCGCTCATGGTATCCATGTGAATCGGCAGGGCGCAGGTGCCGTAGCGGTTCGGGCCGAACTCGTTGACGACCTTCCCGCTCATGCCGCTGATATCGGCCACAAACCCGCGGATGTCGCCGGGGAGCGCCACATGCGCGTTCGCGCTCATGGAGTTGAGCTGCATTTTGCGCGTCGGCGCGACGGTGCAGAGCACCTCGACGTCGCCGGAAACACTGTTGATCTCCCATTCCTCGCTCGCGCCCTCGGCGTGAATCCGGCCGGAAACGACGCTCAGATCCGCCCGGTTCGCGTCGCAGGAGACGAACTGCCTGCCCGAAACGGTGTTGACCACCACGTCGCCCGCGCAGGCACTGACGGTCGCGCTGCCGGAGATCGTCGTTACGTCGATTTCCTTTGCGCGGATGCCCGCGTCCGGCTCGACGCGCACATCGCCGGAGGTCGTGTTCACCTTCACCTTGTCCACGTCGATGGCGTACAGGCGGATGTCGCCGGAGGTCGTGCCGAGCACGTAGTCGGCGGCATAACCGCGCGGCACGCGCACCGTCACCTTGCCGCCCTCCTTTTGGAAGACGGAGAAGAACGTCTTGAACACATCCGGGTTCGCGCGGCGCACGTTCAGCGCGTGCTCCTCCATCGTCACAGTCGGCTGCTCCACGCCTTCGCGCCCGGCCTCCCATTCGACGAGCACATCCGTGCCGTCCGCCGCCTTTACGGTGACGTCGTCGGAATCGAGGCTCACGTTCACCTCGCGCAGCCCCGCCGCCGGATAGCGGCTGATGACGACCATGCCCGGCGCACCGCTGAGCGGCTCGGCCTGTCTGGCCGCGTTCTCCGCGTCGCGCACCACGTCGTCGATGTCAATCGGCTCGTTGGGGCAGCCCGCGTCCGCCTCCACCTGCGCCGCGTCGGCGTTCAGGCTTTCCTGCATCGCGTCCATCTCGCGCCGGAGCGCGTCAAGCTCGTCGTCCGTTTCGGGTTTTTCTGTCTTTTCGGCCTTTTCCTGCTCGGCCAGCTTGGCGAGCTTCTTTTCCACCTCGTCGGCTTCGGTCTCCAGCGCGTAGGCCTTTGCGCGCAGCGCCCGCGCGCCCTCCTGATCGCCCGCCGCCTGCTTGAGCTCCGCCTCGGCGCGGATGCTTTGGGCGCGTTTGCGCAGCGCCGCCGGAGCCTTTGGCTTTTCCTCGCCGAAATCGACGACGATTTCGCCCTTGTCGCCGGACAGCTTGTCAATCGCCTTGCCCGCCGCCTTCTGCGCGTCGCTCAGCCCCTTGCCGACCGCCTTGCCGATGCCGCCGATCATGCCGCCCGTCAGGTCGTCCACCTGGCGAACCAGCTTCTGTGCCTGCGGCACAATCTGCTTGCCCACGTCGCCCAGCGCGCCGAAGGCCTTGCCCAGCACGTCGCCGATATCCGGCGTTTTTTCGGTTCTGACCTCGAAATCCGGCGCTTCGTCCGCTTCGGCCTTCGCGGCCTTTTCCTCGGTCTTTTCTTCTTTATTTTCTTTATCTTCGGCTGGCTTTTCGGCGTTCATGTCGTGCAGCAGGCTCTGCACGTCGCCCAGCGACGCGGCCACCTCGGCGAAGGCCTCCTCTTCCGTCTTGCCCGCGCGAACGGAATCCTCAAAGCGCGCCTGCGCGTTGGCCATCATCTCGTCGCGCAGGGCGAGGTTATCCGCCGTCATCTTCATATCGGCAAAAATTTCATCAATCATTCTGCGAATCTGCTTGTTCATCATCTTGATGCGTCCTCCATTCCAAACAGTTCGGATATCACGGCGCGGTATTTGCGCCAGTCCGCCTGATTTTCCGCAAAGAGCGCGCGCCCTTTCTCGGTCAGGTGGTAATAGCGCCTGCGCGCGCCCGCGTTTTCGTTGCCCCAATAGGATTCGATCATCCCGGCCGCCTCGAGCCGCCGGAACGTCGTATACAGGGTCGCCTCTTTCAACTGCAATTCCCCGCGGGTGATCTCCTGCACGTTCTTGCTGATGACATAGCCGTAGCTGTCGCCTTCGGCAAGCTGCGCGAGGATGATCGTATCGGTATAGCCGCGAAGGATGTCCGATGAATTGAGCATTTCATCACCTCCGACGAGATACAGTATATCTCCATATACCTCGCCTGTCAATGTATCTCGGCCATTTTTTTCGAAAAATTCATCCGCAGTCAGTCGTCCAATGAAATTTATCGTCATATCGTTGACGGTTTCCGTCATTTCTTCTATAATGAAGCTGACGAATCCCCTGTCTGACGTTGCATGCATCGTTCTGACCGATTGATAAGGAGGTTGACTCATGAAAAAGACCCACACACTTCTTCTGGCTCTGTTCCTGTGCCTCACGCTGGTTTTCCCCTGCGCGCTGGCGGAGGACGCTTATGTGCCCGGCCAGCGGACGCAGGCGCTGATCGACGCCGCGCTGGACGCGGGGCAGGTTGTCGGCGGCGAAACGCGCCTGACCTTTCAGCTTGGCGACGAAATTCTCTCCATGCTGGCGGACGACACGGAGAGCCAAGCGCAGATTGACGCGCTGATGGAGGTCATCAACGGCGTCCGCTTTGCGGGCGGCTTCGGCAAGCTCGAAGACGGCTATCGCGTCGAGCTGGGCGGCTCTTATACCGCGCCTTCCGGCGACAACGTCTTTGTCACCGCCGCGGCGAACCTGACCCTCGACGGCGTCAGCATCGAGAGCAACCTGATCGAAGGCGAGCGCCTGAGCATCCGCTGGGAAACCCTGCTGCGGCTGTTCGGCCTGACCGACGACGAGGTGAACCAGATCATGGCGCTCCGCGACGTGGATTGGGACAGCGCCATGGAGGAGCTTTCCACCGTCGTCGCGCAGGCCGCCGAGGAAATCGGCAAGCTGGTTGAGCCGTATCTGGCCACGTTCGCCGACTTCCTCGCCTCGCTGGATATTCAGCAGCGCGACAACGTGGCGGCCGAGGGCGATTATCCGGCGGTCGATCACGAGATCTCCGTCACCTGCACCGCCGAGGATCTGGGCCGCCTCTTCCACACGCTGGCCGATCAGATGGAGCGGGACAACGCGCTTCTGCCCTACATCGAGCAGCTCGTCGCGAACACCACGGTGACCTTCACCAGCGACAGCGGCGAAACGACCCGCACCACGACCACCGCGGAGTTTTTCGACGGTATGCGCGAATTTGCCGACTCGCTCATGCTTGAAGACGCCACGCTCGGTATTCTGGTGGGCTACAACGACGACGGCCTGCCCTTCTACCTCACCGCGGCGCAGACGCTGGATGACGAGACCGTCGCGCTCTATCTCCAGATCAACCCCGGCGAAACGGAAAACGCCACCGTCTTTACCTTGACCATGCTGGAGGCGGACGACGAGGGCGACCTTTCCGACCGTGTGGACGCGGATATGACCCTCGTTCTCGATCCGGCCGATCCCAACGCCTTCTCCGCCGAGCTCAACGTTCAATCCACCGAGCTCAATCTGTATTGCGCCATGGCGGAAACCGCCGTCACCCTCGAGGAGAATCTGCCGGGCTACAAGGCTACGTTCTCCATGACGATAAGCGAACCGGACGAAACCAGCGGCCTGCGCATCGTCTACAACGGCGAAGGGCTGACCACCCTGACCGACACGGACGGCGAAAAGACCACGTTCTTCATGACCGCCAATCTCTATGACGAAGGCGACGATCCCATCGACTTCATCGTAGAGAGCGGCCAGCTCATCGAGCCGGGCGACGGCGCGCTCTCCGGCAGCTTTTACATGAACGAGACCATCAATGCCGGCGGCCTGCCCGTCACCTTCGGCTTTGACACCGCCGTTTCCTCGTGGGCTTACGACGCGGCGGAAACCGCCGCCCTTCAGGAGACCCAGTTTGAGGTCGCGACCGGCGAAGAGCTCGCCGCGCTGCAAAGCCGCGCCTCCGAGCGCCTCCAGCAGAAGCTGATCTCCCTGCTGTCGCTCATCCCGGCGGAATTCCTGGAGCTGTTCGAGTAATCTTCTCCGGTTTTCCGGGCGCTGATCCAAGGCTAATACTAATTCGCAGTTAAAATGCTTAACAGAGCGCATCAGATTTTTTGTTCTGACGAAGCCAAGTGAAGTGAGGCGTACTGGAGGTACGTTGAACGGAACGAGGCAAAGTCAGAGCGAAAAAGATGGTGCGCGGATTAAGCCATTTTAACAAGAATTAGTATAAACCGTTTATATGAACAATGGACGCTTCTCCAAGCACAGAGAAGCGTCCATTTTCTTGTCCGAATTCCTTCATTGGCCGCGGCCGCCGATTTCTTCCGCCATCACAACGTCCAAAAACGCATCCACCGCGTCTCGGCCAAAGACATACACCGTCTCTTTTCCCCAGCCGCGGTGCCCCTCCGCCTTCTCCACGGCCAGCAGGCGATTCGGCTCCGCGCCCTCCAGCGCACCTTGCAGCAGGCGGAAGACCGTCTGCCCCTGCGCGTCGGGGCTCGTCACGTTCCACGCGATATACAGCTCCCGCTCCCACACATAATTGACGGCGTAGCGCTGTCCGTCCTTCCTCAGTTCCGGCGGGCAGTGGTACACGTAGCCGCCGTTGTTCACGGAATTTTGCGCGCCGAGTTTGAACCATGCGTCGCAGCAGATTCCCCTGCGCGCGCAGCGCTCGCGAAAATACTTTTTGCCATTCACGATGATCTCTCCCCATGCGCCGCCTCCGGAACAGACCGCCGGGCGGCTTTTCTCTTTGGTAAGATCATAGTCCACATTCTGCGCAAAAGTCACGCAAGAAACCTTTTACACGGGCGATAATGGCGCGTTTTTTCCTTCAAAATCAAGTGTTTTTTCGAAAGCATCGTTCATCTTGTGATATATATTCTGTGATTTGTTTTTGGGACAAAAATCGGGGATGCGCCGCCGCAAAGGCAAGCGCATCCCCGTCGTTTTATTCCATTTCCTCGTACCGAAGAACGCGGCAGTCGTGCTCGTACTCATCCGCGTACAGCCTGCGCGTCAGGCTCTCGACGTCGCCGCTCTGGTTGTCATACGGATCATACCGCAGGAACCTGCGCGGCGGGTTGAACTCCTGCTGGAACGCGCTGCACGTCGGCATGCGCCACGGCTCGAGGTTGCCGAAATAGAAATTCCAGCGATCCAGATCGCCCGCGCGATAGGCCGAGCCGCCGAACGAGCAATCCGCGAACAGCCACCCGAACGGCGCGACATAGAACCGCGCCCAGTCGTGGTGCCCCGCGCTGTCCGGCTTGGTATACAGGCCGCTCTGCCACTGCGCCGGAACGCCGCACAGGCGGCAGAGCGTCACAAACGTGATGGCCTGCACGCCGCAGTCGCCGCGCAGCCCGCTCAGGAAGTATTCCGGAATGTTCGTCACCGTCAGATACGGCGGCATGAAACGATAGACCGCCTGCGTGGTGATGAAATCGTAAATTTTGCGCGCCTTGAGCAGCGCGTTCGTCTCGTCCCCGACGATTTCCTTGGCCAGTGCGCGCAGATACGGCGTAAAGACCACGTGCGGCGGCTGCTCCTCGGTGTCGAACACCGGCTGCTCGGCATAGACGTCGCGCGCGTGCGGCTGCTGATACGGCGCGTCGATTTCATAAGCGACGTCGGCGCTGACCGTCATGCCCGGCTGATACGGAAGCTCAAAGTAGATCGTGCGCTGCGGCTCGTCCTCCGGCGCGAGGAATGCGACGGGATGCGACGCGCCGAGCAGCGCGGCGGATTTCACCTGCGCGCCGACGATGGGCATCGGCAGGTGGACGCGCAGCGTTTCGCCCGGCGTGAGGCGGTCGCTGCGGATCGTCAGCTGCTCGTGCAGCCCAAAGCGCGCGTGCACGCCGCCGTTGGCTTTCATCTTGGCGATGATCTCGTGGAGCTGGCGGGCGCTTTCCTTCGCGCCGTTTTTCACTTCGGGATCGGTCGCCCGCGCGGCGTATTCCGCGCGCGTTTTCAGCAGTCCGGACAGCGCGTTATCCTTAAACCGCACCTCGCCGTTCACATAGCGCCAGTCGAGCGTGCCGTCGTCGCGCAGGGTTTCCAGCTCTTCCTCCTCAAAGTCCTTCACGTGGCTTTTTAGAATTTCGAGCATCTGCGCCTGCGTATACGGATAGGCGCGCAGAATCTCATACGCCAGCTCCGTCTGCACGCGCAGGCGCGCCTTCAGCGCCTCGGGCACGCGCGGATCATCGAGCCGCAGGCGGATGACGCGATCCATGCGCGCAAAGTCGCCGGCCTCGTAAAGCCGCTGGATATCCGGCGGCAGCGGATAGCTCAGATAGGAAAGATCAAGAAGCATACAACGACCCCCTTTTCACGCTCAGCCCAGCAGCTCGCGGACGTAGGCGATGATGTTTTCATCCTTCGCGTGGGCGAAGAACAGCTCGGCGAAGCGCTCGCCCGCAACCGCGCCGCGCACCAGCTCCTGGTCAATGCCCTTGAGGCAGGTGATCAGATCCTTGAGCGTATGGGCGCGCACCGCGTCGAGAATCTTCTTGTTGCGCTGCTCCGGCACGACGCGATCCGCCGGGTAGCCATTGCCGCTGCCAAAGCCGAAGAGCTTTTCAAACGTATATTCGAGGTTCAATTCAGCGCCCCAGCCGAAGCCCTTTGCAAACGGCATGGATACCGCGTTTCCGTCGTTGATCTGGGCGAACATGAAGCCGTCGGAGGGATCGACCACGTGGCCGCAGAGCACGCCCGGGAAGCTGTTGAGCGCCAGCATCGCGCCCTCGCCCGTGCCGCAGCCGGTGACGACGTAATCCGCCGCGCCGGAGTTGAGCAAAATCGCGGCGAGAATGCCGTTCTGCACATAGGTCAGCTGGCTTTCGCCTTCCTTGCCGTACATGCCGTAGTTATCGACCTGATGACCCATCGGGGTGACAACCTTTTTGAGCGCGGCCTCGATCGCCGCGTTTTTCGCCGCCTGACTGTTTTCGTTGATCAGCGCAATCCGCATAAATAAAACCTCCTGACAAATGAATATGCTTTCGGGAAGGATTCTTCCGCGATGCATACACAATACCGCCGAGCGGGCGGCTTTGTCAAGAGGAAAAGGGATTTAGTTCAGCACGGAGGCGGGCACGCGGCGCAGTACGCCGATGAGCAGCGGGCCCACGACCAGACACGCGACGGCCTCGCCCGCAGCGACGGAGAGCATGCACAGCGGCAGCGCAATCGCCGGGGAATAGCAGAAATGCACGACAGCGCCGACGATCACGCCGTTAAACAGCACCGGCATCAGCGCGGCCAGCCAGAATTTTTCGCGCAGGCGGCGCGTGCAGAGCGCGGCCAGCAGCGTGGCCAGCGAACCGAACACGATATCGAAAATCGTGCAGCCGCCGAGGATGTTGGCCAGCAGGCAGCCCACCAGCAGCGCGGGCACGGCCTCCGGCATCAGGATCGGCAGCAGGGTAAACGCCTCGGAGAAGCGAATCTGCACCTCGCCGTAGCTCAGCGGGGCCAGCAGAACGGTCAGCGCGGTATACAATGCGGCAATGATGGCGCCGCGGGCCAGCGCACGGGTGTTTTGGGGTTTCAGCGTACTCATGGAAAAAAATCTCCTTGTTCATTTTGCTAACCGGCAAAACGACAGGGCAAGCGGCGGGGCGGCCTAAGGCCGCATGTACTTCCGCCGCATGTTATGCATCAGGCGGCAGATCAGTGCACGTGACCAAACTTTACAATAAAAAAACGGCCCGAGCCGCTTGGAAGGCGCAGCGCGCCTTCGGCCCATAGTTTTGTTTAAGGACTGGATGGGTTCGAACAGTCCGCAAGGGGTGCTCAACGATTATAGCAAAAGGCGCAAAAAAAAGCAACCCTCTTTCTTTCGAAAGAAGGCCGCTTTGGTTCCTTGGTCGATCCCTTCAGCCGCGCTGCCGCGCGCCCTCAAAACGGATCAGTCCTCCAGCTTGGTGAAGGTATACGTCTTGCCGTAGGTCTCGACATACACGGTGCGCATCACCTGCTCGGTGCGCGGCTTATCGTTGCTGTCGGTCGGCACGGAGGCGATGACGTCCACGGTATCCAGACCGCCGAGCACCATGCCGAACGCGGCGTAGTTGCCATCCAGATAGTCGCTGTCCGCATGCATGATGAAGAACTGGCTTCCGGCGGAATCGTTCGCGCTGGAACGCGCCATGCTCAGCACGCCGCGCACGTGGCTCAGGTCGTTCTCCACGCCGTTGCTGCTGAACTCGCCGCGGATGGCATAGCCCGGACCGCCGGTGCCGTCGCCGTTCGGATCGCCGCCCTGAATCATAAAGCCGGAGATCACGCGGTGGAAGGTCAGGCCGTCATAGAAGCTGCCATTGGCGAGGGAGACGAAGTTGCCCACGCTCTCCGGCGCTTTCTCCGGGTACAATTCGCCGTAGATCAGCGAGCCGTCGTTCATCGCGATGGTGAAGGTCGGGTTCTTGTCGATCTGCTCGACGCGGGTAACCAGCGCGGTGTTGTCCACAGTCAGCGCCGCATCCTCCGCCATCTCGTCGAGCATGTCCGCGCCGACATAGCCCTTGATCTCCGTGCCCGGCACGGCGACGAAGGAATAGGTCTTGCCGTCCGCGTCGATGCTGCCCAGAATATCCACGGACGCGCCGGCCTTCATATCGGCCACAGCGTCGCCGCCCGGCATATCCAGCAGCTTGGCATCCGCGTTCACGGAGGCGTAAGCGACGGTCGCTTCAACCGCCTCGCCGACGTAGACGTGATACATCTGGCTCAGATCGCCGATCTGGATATCCGCTTCATCCAGAATGGTATTGATAAAGGCGGAATATGCGTCGTTCTTCTTGTTGGTCAGGGTTTCCTCGGTCTCGATCTCCTTGCGAGCCTCAAAGTCCGCCTCGCCGGATTCCAGATCCTTCGCATAGCGCAGGATAAAGTAGCCGTAATCGGTCACGATCACGTCGGAAACGTCGCCCACATGCTCAAGCGCCATCGCGCCCGCCATGAACGCTTCGCCGTAGGTCGTGCTGTTTTCGGCCACCGGGTAGCCGCGCAGCATCTGCTCTTCGGTGGAGCCGTCCTCCGTATAGGCCTTCATGGTCTCCTCGAAGTCCGCGCCGCCCGCAATCGCCGCGGCAATCGCCTTCGCCTTGGCATAGCCGGTCAGGGACGCGATATCCGCCGCCTCGTCCGCCGTCGCCTCGGCCATGGTCGCCTCGTCAGCGGTCGCCTCGTCGGCAGTCGCTTCGTCCTCGGTCGCCTCGCCCTCCACGCTGGCCACAAAGATGCACTCCATCAGGCGCACGTTTTCCGGCGTGTAGAGGATTTCGCTTTCATTCACATAGTCGTTGACGAAGGCATCCACGCTAGCGTAGCTTTCCTTCTGCTTGGCCACCTTCTCGTCAAACGCCGCCTTGACCTCGTCCTCGGTCACGGTCACATCCGCCGTCGCCCGCTCATACAGGAAGTTGAGCACGTCGTTCAGCTCGGCGCTGTCCATCAGGGTCTCCTCGGTATAACCGGCCTGCGCCATCTGCTCCTCCACGGCGGCATTCAGCTCGTCGCCGGTGAAGCCGGAAGCGGAGAGGTAGCTTTCCAGATATTCGCGCGTGTTGTCCAGCGCGGTCTTCACCTGCGCGGCCAGCTCGGTCTTCTTTTCCTCGGTCAGCTCATAGCCGTTCTGCGCGGCGTAGTGGCGGACGATGGAGGTGCTCAGCTTGGTCTGCACCGTCTCCTGCGCGACGGAAGCCTGCAATTCCGTGTCGTACTCGTCCACGCTGTAGCCGTACTGCGCGTAGTAAGCGACATACTGGCTGAGCATCTGGTCGTATTCATCCTGAATTTCGGATTTCAGCACCGTCACCGCGCCGTTGTAGGCGGAGGCCAGCACGTCGTCCGAAAGCGTCAGCGCCGCTTCCTCGGCCACGGGTTCTTCGGTCGCGGCGGGCGCTTCCGTCGGCACAGCAGTCGGCGCTTCGGTCGGTACAGCCGTCGGCTCAGCCGTCGGCGCTTCCGTCGGCACAGCCGTCGGCGCTTCGGTCGGCACAGCCGTCGGCGCTTCCGTCGGCTCAGCGGTCGGCGCTTCGGTCGGCACAGCCGTCGGCGCTTCGGTCGGCACAGCCGTCGGCGCTTCGGTCGGTTCGGCCGTCGGTTCTTCCGTCGGTTCGGCGGTCGGCGCTTCGGTCACAACCGGCGTCGCCGTCGCTTCCGGCTCTTTCACCTTCGAGCCGCACGCGGTCAGAGAAACCAGCGCAACGGCCAGCATCAGAGCCAGCAAACTCTTCTTCATCAGGTTTTCCCTCCATTTTGTCATGCAAATTCTTCCGCATCCGTTTCGCGGCGGGCGCGAAACCGCGGGATTTACATTTTTTCTCGGCGATGCATCCGGCGTTACGCCGGTTTGTTACGGCATCAAAACCATGTCCTTCATTATACGCGACGCGCGGCCAAAAGGCAATCATTTCGTCAAATTGTCTTTTCGGCTTCATGGGCGATTCACAATTTTGTCACAATCAGGCGGGTTGGCCCCGTCCTTGCCTCCGCCGAAGTCTGCAAAACATCAAGCGCATGCCCGCGCTGGCGTTTTTGCGCGAAAAAAGGCCGCCCTCCCCGCGCGGGGAAGCGCGACCCATTGATTTTAACGTCTCAAATTCCGTTTCAATGCCGACGCGCCGCGTCAGAACGTGTTTTCCGGGTCAAAGCCCGCGTTTGTCGCCGGCGCTTCGCGCCGTTTCTGCCGCGCGAAGGACTCAATGAACATCGCCATCTGCCGCACGGCCGGGGCCATCATCTGCGGATTGAGCACCGCAATGCCAAACTCGCGGTATTCCATCGGTTCAATCGCGTAGGTCTCCACGTCGCCGTGCACACGTTCGAGCGTCAGGCTCGGCATGATGCAGATGCCGAACCCGCTTTCCACCATCGCGATGGTGGAAAGATCGTCCACCACGCGGCAGGTTGCCCGCACCGTGATGCGGTATTTCGCCAAAAACGCCTGCACGTCCGCGTCGGTCGCGTCGCCCTGCACAACGAACGTCTCCGCGCGCATCTCCTCAGGGACGATCACGCCCGGCGTTCTCGTCTTAAATCCGCGCGGCGCCACGCACATCAGCCGGTCGCGATACAGCGGCCGCACCGCCAGATCGCGCGTGGATTCCGTCGAGAGGAAGCCCAGATCCACCACGCCGGTCTTGATCCACTCGATCACGTCGTCGTAGGTGCCCTGATCAATTTCAATTTCCACGCCGGGGTATTTCGCGCGGTATTCCGCCACGAGCTGCGGCAGCCACGCCACGCACACGCTGTTGAACGCGCCGATGCGCACCTTGCCGCGCTGAACGCCCTTTAATTCGCCGACCGTCTGCGTCAGCGCCTCGTCGGCGGAAAGCACCTGCCGAATCACGGGATAGAGCGCCTCGCCGCTGCGGGTGAGCGAAACGCCGCCCTTGCCGCGGACAAAGAGCGAAAAGCCGCAGGATTCCTCCATGGAGCTGACGGCGTGGCTGATGGCGCTGGGCGTCAGGTGCAGAATCTGCGCGGCGCGCGCAAAACTGCCCTGCTGGGTGACCGTGTGAAAGATGCGATATTCAAGCAGCGTCATCGCTGTCCCTCCTGCCAAAGACGGAATAAATGCGATTTATCATCGCCTGTTTCCACTGTAACACTTGAAGGGGGGCGCGTCAAGGGAAAGTTTCATTCCACCGTCACGCTCTTAGCGAGGTTACGCGGCTTATCCACATCGAGTCCCTTAGCGCAGCTGATGTAATAGGCCAGAAGCTGGAGCGGCACGACGGCCAGCGAGGTGGTCAGCAGCGGATCGGTTCGCGGCACATAGACCGTGAAATTCACGGTATCCTCGATGGCGTATTGGCCGTAGGTCGTCAGGCCGAACAGGCTTGCGCCGCGGCTGCGCACCTCCACCATGTTGGAAACCTCTTTTTCAAACAGCTCCGGCTGGGTCGCGACGGCGACGACGAGCACCCCGTCCTCGATCAGGCTGATCGTGCCATGCTTCAATTCACCGGCAGCGTAGGCCTCCGAATGGATGTAGCTGATCTCCTTCAGCTTGAGGCTGCCCTCCATGCTGATGGCGTAATCCAGCCCGCGGCCGATGAAGAACACATCCTTGCAGGCGGCCATCTTGTTGGCGTACCACTGCACGCGCTCCTTGTCGGAGAGCACCCGTTCAATCTGATCCGGCAGGGCGAGCATCGCGTCAATCAGCGCCTCGCGGCGCGCCGGGGTGATCTGCCCGCGCACTTCGGCCATATGGACGGCGATCAGATACAGCGCCGCGAGCTGGGTGGAATACGCCTTGGTCGTCGCGACGGCGATTTCCGGCCCCGCCCAGGTGTAGATCACGCTGTCCGCCTCACGCGCAATGGAGGAACCGACGACGTTGACCACCGCCAGCGTCCGCACGCCGCGCTCCTTGCACAGGCGCAGCGCGGCCAGGCTGTCGGCCGTTTCGCCGCTCTGGCTGATGATAATCACCAGCCCGCTTTCCTCCAAAATCGGGTCGCGGTAGCGGAATTCGCTCGCCAGATCGACCTCGCAGGGGACGCGCGCCGCCTTTTCAAGGACATAGCGCGCCGCCATGCCGACGTGATACGCCGAACCGCAGCCGATGAGATACACGCGGGAGACGGCGGCGAAATCCTCGTCCGTCAGCCCGGTTTCGCTCAGGTCGATATACCGTTCGCCGCTCTCGTTTTCCTTGATGCGCGGGGAGAGCGTGTCGCGCACGGCGCGCGGCTGCTCGTGGATCTCCTTCATCATAAAATGCTCGTAGCCGTCCTTTTCGGCGGCGGCGGCGTCCCACTTGATCTCCACAAACGGCTTTTCGATTTCCTCGCAGTCGATGTTATAGACGTGCAGCTCGTCGCGGGTGAGGCAGGCGATTTCCTGATTGTCGATGTAGACGACGTTGCGCGTGTAATTCAGCACGGCAGGCACGTCGGAGGCGATCATGTGCCCCTGATACTCGCCGTCGCAGCGTCCAAGGATCAGCGGGCTGTCCTTGCGGGCGGCGTAAATCACGCCGGGCTGGTCGCCGAAGAGAATCCCCAGCGCATAGCTGCCGCGCACGCGGATCATCGTGTTGCGAATCGCGTCGAGCGCGCGGGCGCGGGGATCGCTCTCCCGCTTGGCCGCCTCGGCATAATAGCTGTCCAGCAGCGCGGCGGCGACCTCGGTATCCGTCTGCGAGGCGAACGTGTAGCCCTTTTTGAGCAGGGATTCCTTGATCTCCTGATAGTTTTCGATGATGCCGTTGTGCACAATCACCACGCGCTTTTCGCGGGTATACTGCGGATGCGCGTTGACGGTGCTCGGCTCGCCGTGGGTCGCCCAGCGGGTGTGGCCGATGCCGCAGAGGCCGTGCACGGCGTTGCCGGAATCGGTCATCTCCATCAGGTTTTTGAGGCGGCCTTTGGCCTTGACAACCTCGATATGTTCGTTGGTCTCGTCGCGCACGGCCAGACCGGCCGAGTCATAGCCGCGGTATTCGAGCTTTGACAGCCCGGAAAGCAAAATCGGGGCAGCCTGCTTGACGCCGACATAGCCGACAATTCCGCACATGGTTTTTCCTCCTTACACGTTAAACAGCAAATCCCCATAGGTCGGCATCGGCCAGAGCCTGCCGTCCACGATCATTTCCAGATGATCGACCGGGGCGCGGAGCACCTCCATCGCCGGGCAGATCACGTCGTGCGCATAGCGCGCCTGCTCCGCTCCGGTGAGCGCGGCGGCCTTCTCCTGCTTGACGCGCAGATCGGCGAGCGCGTCGCCGGCCTGACGCAGAAGCACGTTGACACGGGTGAGCAGCTCCTTCTGCACAGAAGCGTCCACGCCGAGCGATTCCACCTCGCGCGCGGCGCGCGCCAGCTCGCCGGTGTAGCGCACGACGGCGGGCACGATATCCTTCCCCGCCATGTCGATCATCGTCAGCGCCTCGATGTTGATCGTCTTGGCGTACAGCTCGTAGGATACGTCCGCGCGGGCGCGCAGCTCCTTCTCGGTGAACACGCCCTGATGCGCGAACAGCGCGACGGAAGCGGGCTTCACCAGCTCCGGCACAGCGTCCACCATGCTCCGCAGGTTCGGCAGGCCGCGGCGCGTCGCCTCCGCCACCCATTCGTCGGTATATCCGTTGCCGTTGAAGATGATGCGCTGGTGCGCGGTCATTTCGCGGCGAATGAGCGCGTGCAGCGCGGCTTCAAAATCCTCCGCCTTTTCCAGCTCGTCGGCAAACGCGCCGAAGGCCTCGGCCGCGATGGTGTTGAGTACGGTGTTCGCATCGGCGATGCAGCCGGAGGACGGCACCATGCGGAATTCAAACTTGTTGCCCGTAAAGGCGAAGGGCGAGGTGCGGTTGCGGTCGGTCGCGTCGCGGCGGATGAACGGCAGGGTCGAAACGCCCACGCGCATGATGGATGCAGAGGGCACGGTTTCCTCGCTGCCGCGGATGATGTGATCCACCACGGCGGTGAGCTGGTCGCCCAGGAACATGGATATGATCGCGGGCGGCGCTTCGTTCGCGCCGAGGCGATGGTCGTTGCCGGGGTTGGCGGCGCTCATGCGCAGAAGACCGGCGTGCTCATCCACCGCCTTCATCATCGCGGCGAGCACGAGCAGGAACATCCGGTTTTTCTGCGGATCGCGCCCCGGTTCGAGCAGGTTGTGGCCGGTGTCCGTCGTCAGCGACCAGTTGTTGTGCTTGCCGCTTCCGTTGACCCCCGCGAAGGGTTTTTCATGCAGCAGGCATACCAGCCCGTGGCGCAGGGCAACCTTTTTCATGACGTTCATAACGAGCATGTTTTCATCCGTCGCCACGTTGGTGGTGTTGTAGATGGGCGCAAGCTCATGCTGCGCGGGCGCGGCCTCGTTGTGCTCCGTCTTGGCCGGGATGCCGAGCTTCCACAGCTCGATATCCAGATCCTTCATGTAGTTGCTCACACGTTCCTTGATCGCGCCGAAGTAGTGATCCTCCATCTCCTGCCCTTTGGGCGGCATCGCGCCGAAAAGCGTCCGCCCGGTGAAGATGAGATCCTTGCGCTTCAGATAGGTTTCGCGATCGACGATGAAATATTCCTGCTCCGGGCCGACGGATGTGGTCACGCGCTGGGTCAGGTTATCGCCGAAGAGGCGGCAGATGCGCACGGCCTGACGGCTGACGGCCTCCATCGAGCGCAGCAGCGGCGTTTTCTGGTCGAGCGCCTCGCCGTTGTAGCCGCAGAACGCCGTGGGGATGCACAGCGTTTTGGTGTCGCCGTTGTCGTAGAGAAACGCGGGGCTGGTGATATCCCAGACGGTGTAGCCGCGCGCCTCGAACGTAGCGCGGATGCCGCCGGAGGGGAAGGAGGAAGCGTCCGGCTCGCCGCGAATCAATTCCTTGCCGCGCAGCTCCATGATGACGCTGCCGTCCTTCTGCGGGCTGATGAAGGAATCGTGCTTTTCGGCGGTGGTGCCGGTCAGCGGCTGAAACCAGTGGGTGTAATGCGTAGCGCCCTGCTCAATCGCCCACGCCTTCATGGCGCTGGCGGTCGCGTCCGCCACGGCGGGGTCAAGCTCCTCGCCGGTCGCCATGCTGGCGGCAAGGCGTTTGTAAATCTCTCTGGGCAGGCGCGCGCGCATCTCCTTATCGGAAAAAACGCTGCTGCCGTAAAGCGACGGAATATCCTGATATTCGCTCATGCGTGCTCTCCTTGGGCTGTATTTCTCCCGCGCTCCCATCGGCGCCGGGAGGGATGCATACCATATTACAATACACCATTCGACCCGAAATTGCAATTAAGAAAAGCATTTCGGCCAATTCGTTTCGTTTTTTCGGTGTTTATGCCTTTTTTCTTTGGTTTTTGCGGCAGCTTTTGCCGCTGGTACTTTCTGTGCCGTCGTTTTTTATGCCGCAGGCCGTTTAGGCCGCCGCGTTTCCAGCATAAAATGAAAATGCCGCGCTCCTCTCGTTTTTTCAAAACGGATGACGCGCGCGGCGGCGGGCAAAATCATCTTGCGGCAGCGCGGACACATCGCCCCGCCCCGGCATAATCTGCCATCAGGCGGGTTCGCCGCCGCAAAGCCGAAAAAACGGAGGGATTCTCATGGCGCATTATGCGGTTCGCGAAAGCCCGCCGCTGCGGGGAGAAATACCCATCAGCACATCCAAGAACGCGGTGCTGCCCATCATGTGCGGCGCGTTGCTGACCGGCGAGGACGTGCGCATCGAGCGCGTGCCCGAGCTGACGGATGTGAAGACGCTCTGCGCGCTGCTCGCGTCCTGCGGATGCAGCGTGAAAAAAGAAGGCGACGCGCTGGTTCTAAACGCGGGCGCGCTGCAAAATCCGCAGGATGAGGAGGATGTACGCAAGATGCGCGCCTCGGTGCTGGTGCTCGGGCCGCTGCTTTCCCGCCTCGGGGAGGCGCGGATTCCCCTGCCCGGCGGATGCGCCATCGGCCAGCGGCCGATCGATCAGCATCTCAAGGGCATGAGCGCGCTCGGCGCGAAGGTCAAATTTGACCACGGCGGCGTGACGCTCTCCGGCCGCCTGCGCGGCGCGGTGATCTATCTGGATATGCCTTCCGTCGGCGCGACGGAAAACCTGCTGATGGCGGCGACGCTCGCCAGCGGCACGACACGCATCGAAAACGCGGCCAAAGAGCCGGAGATCGTCGATCTGGCGGCGTTTCTGAACGCGATGGGCGCGCGAATCTGCGGCGCGGGCACATCCACCATCGTCATCGAGGGCGTTCGGGCGCTGCACGCCGTCAGTTGGCAGCCCATCAGCGACCGCATCGAGGCGGGCACGATGGCCTGCGCCTGCGCCATCACCGGGGGCGAACTGCTGCTTTCCGGCGCGCGGGCGGAGCACCTGCGCTCACTGCTCTTCAAGCTCAGCGAAGCGGGCATACATATCAAGGATACGCCGGGCGGGCTGATGGTCTTCGGCCGCGCCAAGCAGCCCTTTGAAATCCGCACGATGGTCTACCCCGGCTTCCCGACCGATTTGCAGGCCCCGATGATGGCCGTCGCCTGCAAAACGCCCGGCACAAGCGTATTTCTCGAAACGATTTTCGAAAACCGCTTCATGCACGCCGCCGAGCTTTCGCGCCTCGGCGCGCACATCCGGGTGGAAAACCGCGTCGCCGTCGTGGAGGGTACGCCGTATCTGACCGGCGCGCCGGTTCGCGCCACCGACCTGCGCGCGGGCGCGGCGATGATAATCGCCGGACTCATCGCCAAAGGCACGACCGAGATTGAAGAAATCTCGCACATCGACCGCGGATATGAGAACATTGTCGAAAAGCTCACCGGACTCGGCGCGGACATTCGCCGCGTTGACAGACCCGAACCCGACGATATCTCAAGAGCAGTCTAAAATATAAATGCAAGAATCCTGCATCGGTCATGCCGGCGCAGGATTTTTTAAAGGAGAAAAATATGGCAAAATTCTGTCCGCTCTTCTCTTCGAGCAGCGGCAACTGCATATACATAGGCACTTCCGACGGCGGCATACTCATCGACGCGGGAGTCAGCGCGAAAAGAATAACCGGCGCGCTCGAAAATATCGGCGTATCGCCGGACAGCATCAGCGCGATTTTCATCACCCATGAGCACTCAGACCATATAAACGGGCTGCGGGTCTTTGCGGGCAGCAGGAATATTGATGTCTATGCGTCGGCGGGCACGCTCAGGGCGCTCGACTCCATAGGCATACTCAACGGCAAGTTCACCGCGCGCGAGATAAGCGAAAACGGCGCGGAGGCGGCGGGGATATATGTGAAGCCCTTTGCAACGCCGCATGACGCCGCGCAGAGCTACGGCTACACGGCTGTCACGCCGGACGGCAGGCGTATATCTATAGCGACCGACCTCGGTCATGTGACCGACACAGTGATGAACGCGATTTATGGC
>OLOH01000621.1_pt1 | contig 24161 bp, 13 predicted proteins | sample 1673221 | NCBI WGS metagenome assembly OLOH01 (sample SAMEA3136767, study PRJEB25190) | human gut metagenome
CTGCCGGAGCGGTGCTTAAGCCGCAAGGCGGGAATTGTGCGGTGTTGCCTTTATTAGCGGCTGCTCATCCGTTCAGTTTGGCGTACTCTTCGTCGGTAACGGGCTCGCACCATTCGTTGCTGCAATCTTCGCCGGGAACTTCCACAGCAATGTGGCTGAACCAGCTGTCGGCCTTGGCACCGTGCCAGTGCTTGACGTTGGCCGGGATGGTGATCACGGTGCCGGGGGTCAGGCTGACGGCAGGTTTGCCTTCTTCCTGGTACCAGCCTTCGCCTGCGGTGCAAACCAGCAGCTGGCCGCCGCCCTTGGCCGCGTGGTGGATATGCCAGTTGTTGCGGCAGCCGGGCTCAAAGGTAACGTTGGCCAAAAACAGGCCGGTTTTGGGGTCGGTCAGCGGGTTCAGGAACGACTGGCCAATGAAAAACTTGGCATAAGCGGTGTTTGCGGCACCGGTTCCAAAAACATTCTGCTGCTCAAATTCATGTTTATCCATGCACTTCATACTTGTTGCCTCCTGTTTTTCTGTGTCCCTGCCCTGTTGTGCTTGACGCTGCGGCGCTGGGATACTATGTGGCCGCTATATTTTTTCAAAACCCCTTATCGAAAAAAACTGCCCGCACAACGGCTTATCATACCGTGTACGGGCAGTTGATTTATAATTTTCTACTTTTCTCTCAGGTCTGGGTCGATAAACGCAACCCCACCTGGTACCCCAGCAGGGTGCGGGTTTCCACCGGCTGATGGCGGATGAGGGAAAGCAGCTGCTGTGCGGTACGGCGGCCCAGCTGTTCGGCATCAAAAGAGACCGCCGTGATCTGTGGCGTACACCCCTGCAGCGCTTCGTCGTCATACAGGGAGGCAAGGCGGATATCCTGCGGCACGCGCAGGTTCAGCTGTCTCAGGGTGCTCAAAGCCAGCTGGGCAACCTGGTCATCCATGCACAGGATGCAGTCCGCCCCACGCTGTACCGCGAGCTCCACAGCGCTGGTGCGTAGATCGTCGCTTTCCAGCTCCAAAAACAGCAGGCTCTCATCAATCTTGCAGCAGGCGCGGTCATGCGCCTGCTTATAGCCTTCCAGGCGGGACTGGTTGACGGTGTACAGCATGGATCCGCCCAGCAAAGCAATGCGGTGCAGGCCCTTCATCAGCAGCAGGCTGACCAGCTCGCGGCAGCCGCCCACCTGATCATGGTCCACCGAGATGACATCCTGGTCAGCCGGGCGGCCAATGGCAACAAAGGGGATGCCGCTTTTTTGCAGCATGGGGATCAGCGGATCACGCTCCAGCGTGCGGGCCAGAATCACGCCATCAATCTTGCGGTTGACCAGCAGACGCTGCATCGGGCTTGTTTCCTGCTCGCCCACCATCGTCATCAGCACATCATAATCATTGCGGGTGGCAATATCGTACACGGCGCTGACGGTTTTGCGCAAAAATGGTGCGGCAAGGTTGCCGAACTGGCGCGAGAACACCAGTGAGATATTATAAGACTGCTGGGTTACCAACCCGCGTGCCAGCATATTGGGCACATAGTTTTTTTCTTTGGCGTACTGGACCACGCGGGCGCGGGTCGCTTCGCTGACACGGCCATTGCCCGAAAGGGCACGGGATACCGTGGTCTTGGACACGCCAAGGTCTTCAGCCATCTGGCTGATGTCAATTTTTTTTTCTCCTTCTGTCTGTTTACGGCGCGGCATGGGTTTACTCCTGTTAACGTTTGCTTCTATAAGATCTTCTTTCTGTCCTTGCCGGTTTTCTACCCCACGGGCAGTTCCCAGGGTACTGTTCCAGAAGCCAGTCCCCCACCCCGGCCATTCCCTACTTGGTTAATGGACTTAACATATTATACCACATTTTCCTGGATCATGGTAGCCCTCTGTGCAAAGAAAGCAAAGAACACGCTACCCCAGTACGGGGTCATTATATCATTCCTGGCTCTGCTTTTCAACCGATTTCTGGCTCTGTTTCCGTTTTCCAGTGTGTTTTATAACCTGGTAAAGTTTTCTCATTTTGTCCGCATCCTTCTCAGTCATCGTACCTGCGCCAAATTGGGCGGCTTGGGCCAATGCCAGCAGAGCTTCGGCATCCTGGGGTTCAAGGGCGGGGACACAACTTTGCAAAAATGCGGCAAACTCCGGCGCATCGGATGGTGTATCCGGCGGCAGGCCGCGATGCACCAAAAGGCGGTAGATGCTGCCAAACACGGCCAGCACCCGCGCGTTGCAGCTGCCCCGGCCATACCCCATGGTATGGCGGCGGGCCAGCACCAGCAGCACCGCAGCAGCCAACAGGCACCCCCCCAGCAACGCCGCCAAAACCAGCCTGCTGCGGGGCACGATGGTGGCTGCGGGTTCGTTTGCGCTGCTCTCCCCTGCTGCGGGGGCGGTGTCTTGACCTTGAGTTTCGGGCAGCGGGTCGGTGCGCAGGTCGGCCTGTTGGGCGCTGACCAGCACGCCGGGGGTCATCTCCATGGGGGTCCAGCCCTGGCCGGAAATGTACACCTCCGCCCAGGCGTGGGCGTTATCGTCCTGCAAAATGGCGTGCCAGCTGCCGTCCTCCTGTTGGGTAAACAGGCTTTGCGGCGCGGCATAGCCCACCACATAGCGCGCAGGCAGCCCGAACATGCGGAACATAACCACCGCCGCCGAAGCAAACTGCACACTGTACCCCTGTTTGGATTCCGTTAAAAAGTAACGGATGGGGTCGGCCCCCTCCGGCGGCTGGGGAGCGCTGGCGTTATACTGGTAGTTGGTGTTTAGGTAGGCGCGGATGTAATCGCCAATGTCCGCAGCTTCGGTCAGCTTCTGGTCCTTTTTGGCTTCATCGCACAGGGCTTGCAGCTCGTCATAGCCGTCCGGCACGGCGGTGTAGCGGCTGGCGGCGTAAGCGGCATAGGATGCTTCCATCCGGTCCAGCACGCTGGGGTCGGCATCGGCGCGGGCTTCCAGCTGGGTTTGGGCGGTATCCCGCGGGTAATACAGGAACACATCGTCCTGCGCGGTCTGGCCCGCGGCGGCGCCATCGCCCTGGATGGTGTAATAATCACCCCAGTAGGCGTTGTACGGTGCATAGGTGTACTGGGTATCGGCGTGGATGCGCTCCACCGTCAGCGTCTGGGGCTGGGCTGTGCCGTCATAGGCGGTGCGCAAAAACGGCAGGCTTGCAATGGTCAGCCGGGCGTTATCCTCGGTTTTCCAGTTCATAGCGGCGCTGTCAAAGGCATCGGCATCAGGGGCCTGCCAGGTGGTGCCGTCATAGCTGCCGCCGATAAATCCCCGCAGGTATACGGTTTCTTCGGGTTTGTCGCTGGCGGTCAGGGCCAGATCCGTCACTCCGCTGACCTGGATCCCCCCGCCCTGGCTCAAGGCGCCATCCGCCACACCACCGGCAGCGGCTTCTACCTGAATGTTCAGCCTGCCGCCGCTGACCCGCGGCAGCCAGGTAATGGCGGTGCTCAGCGCGGCGGATTCCACCCGCTGGGCCGCGGGCTGCAGCCAGCCAAGGGGAACCCCCAGCGCCGGGCGCAGCAGCCACCAACAAGGCAGCGCCAGCGCAAGGCAAAGCCCGCCCGCCGCCAGCGCGGCAGATTTTTGGATGTTATAATGGCGGCAAAGGTTCTGGCGGTAGTTTTCGGTATCGCGCCTGCCCCACAAGGCCCGCCGCTGCACCGAGCAGGAAGCCGCCCACGCCCCCATCCAACCGGCCAACAGCAGCAGGCAGGCAGGCACAGCCGGCGCGGCCCCGGCCAGCGCCAGCAGCACAACAACGGGCAGCAGCATTAGATCCAGCAGCAGGGCATCCGCACGGCGCAGGGCCGCAGCGGCCAGCGCCCCGGTAACGGGCAGGGCGGCCAGCAGCAAAAACAGCCCCAGCTGCGCCGCACTGCCGCCCTGGGCCACCGGCAGCGCACTGCCAAGGCGGGCGTTCAGGCTTTGGGCAATGTTCCCGGCGCACTGCTGCGCCCCGGCCAAAAAGTTTCGCTGGCAGATGAACAACACCACAAGATACACAATCACCCCCGCCAGCAGCCCCCAGCGGCGCAGGGCTTGCGGCGCACGCAGGAACAGCGCCCACCCGGCGCAGAAAGCGGCTGCCGCGGGCCACACCCACAGCGGCACCGCAATGTCGAACCCGGTGGAAAGCACCAGCAGCAAACCAAAGGTGAGCGCCAGCAGCAGCGCGGCATCTGCCGCCAGCCACAACGCGGGGTGCGCTGCGGGGCGCTGGGTGCTCACCAGCACACGGTCCACAAACTTCAGCCCGCTGCCGGGGTCGGCAGCGCCGCGTCGGCTCAGGGCAGTACGTTCTTTTTTGCGCTTGGGCGGGTTTTTGCGGTGCTTCGCCGCCTGTTGGGGAAAATCCCCCCATTCCTCCGCTCCGTCCAGGTCCCCACCGGGGGTCAGGGCAGCGCGCAGGGCGGTCAGCGGTTCGCGCACCATCAGGCGGTCCAGCTTGGCGCTCAGCTTCCAGTGTACCTGCTTGATGGTATCCCCGTCCCGGTACTCCCGCAGCTCATAGCTGCCGCCCAGGGCGGCGCGGGTGTCGGCTTCGTCGCCGTCCTCATCGGGGGCGGTTTCCGCTTTGGCTTTGCCAGCCGCGGCAGCGGGCAGCACACAGATGCTCTGGCTTTGCACGGCAGCCGGGCATGCCGCGGTGAACACCCCCAGGTGATCCCGCAGGGTGATGCCCCGCACCGCAATGCTCCACACGCCGCTTTTGCCTGCGTTTAGGGTAATGCGCTGTTCGGCGCTCTCCTTGCCGCCCAGCATGGCGGCGCAGCGCAGGGCGATCTGCCCGCCGCCCCATTCATCGGCGGCGTTCAGCAGCACCACAAGCGCAGGGATGGGCAACCGGCTGCGGTTGTGCAGCCGAACCGTCAGGGTAAAATCTTCGCCCTGTATCACGGGTTTGTCCGGCACCAGCAGCTCTGCCGTTACCTGCCTGCGCAGATAGGCGGCGTCCAGCCGCAGCAGCACCAGAAGCACCAGCGCAAACGCTAACAGGAACACCGCCAGCGGTGCCTGGGTGATGAGCGCCGCGGCCAGCAGCACCAAAAGCACCAGCGCCCGGCCCAGCTTACCTGCCATGGCGGTCAGCCTTTTCGGGGCGGGGGCGCGGCACGGTGCGCAGCAGGTCCTGCATTACGCTGTCCACCGTTTCGCCGCCTGCGCGGGCCTGGTCGTTCAGCACCAGGCGGTGGCGGGCAACCGCATCAAACACAGCGGTCACATCCTGCGGGGCAACAAAATCCCGCCCCGCCAGGTACGCCGCCGCGCGCGTCATGCTGGTCAGCGCCAGGGTGGCACGGGGGCTTAACCCCACGGCCAGGCGCGGGTCCTTGCGGCTGGCCTGGGCCAGCGCCACAATGTAGCGGTACATCAGCTCATGCACAAATACCGTGCTGACCTCCTGCTGCATGGCAAGCAGATCCGCCTGACCGGCAACGGGGCGCACACGGTCCAGCAGGCGGCCTTTGCTCTGCCCGGCCAAAATTGCCAGCTCCGCTTCCTCATCGGGGTAGCCCATTACGGCGCAGACCATGAAACGGTCCAGCTGAGACTGCGGCAGCATCTGCGTGCCGACGGCGCCGATGGGGTTCTCGGTTGCAATTACGGTAAAGGGTGCGGGCACCGGGCGGGTGACGCCGTCCACCGTCACCGTGCCTTCTTCCATCACTTCCAACAAAGCCGACTGCGTGCGGGAGGAGGTACGGTTGATCTCATCGCCCAAAAACAGGTTGCACATCACCGCACCGGCGTGGTACACAAACTTGCCGGTCTCTTTCTGGTAAACCGAAAATCCCACCAAATCGGACGGCAGAACATCCGGCGTAAACTGCACGCGGCTTTCTTTCAGGTCCAGCGCGCGGGCAAAGGCCAGCGCCAGCGTGGTTTTGCCCACGCCGGGAATATCCTCAATCAGCACATGGCCGCCCGCCAGCATGGCCATCCAGATGGTGTTTACCGTTTGCTGTTTGCCCTGCACGGCCTTGTTTACTTCGGCCGTAACGGCGGCGGCCTGCTGTGTGTACTGCATGGTTAATCCTCCCGGTGTTTTTTCCATATCACCATAATGCCAACGGCGGCGGCAATAACCACCAGCCCGGCCCACAGTGCGTTGTTTTCCAGCCAGATCATGGTATTGGAGATCGCGCTCCCCTCGGATTCCGCGCTGCCCTCCCCCGGCAATGGGGTCAGGGCCTGGGGGGCCACTTCGGCAATGGAGCTGCCGCCGGCATCCTCCACGGTCACCTGGCGCGGCGTTTCGTCCCAGGTAGCGGCGCTTTCCTGCAAATCCTCCTCTTTGGTGGTGTCCGCAGCGGCGGTGTCGTGCTCCGCAATTACCAGGTAGCGCTGGCTGTTGCGGGTGTAGGGGTGGCAGGTGGAAAGGGTCAGCAGGTCCCGCCCCGGCTGGATCAGCACGGCGTTGATATCGCTGGGGTCAATAATTTTCAGCTCGCTCACGCGGTAAATCAGCGTTTCCCACGGGGTGGTCAGCTGGATCTTGTCTCCCACCTGGATCTGCTGCACGTTGCGCAGCATTTCCGCGCCATAATAGCCGCGGTGGGCGGCAATCACGGTGTTGGTGTTTTCGCCGCCCAGCGGCATCGAGGTCTGGCCCAGCAGCGCCGCGCCTTTGGCCAGGTTTTCGCGGCTGGCGCCCAGGTAAACGGGCAGCTCCAGGTTCAGGCGTGGGATCCACAGCACAGCCAGCACATCATCGTCATAGCCATAGGCAGCAAGGTCCAGCGGGGCTTCCTCGTAGGCGAACGGGTCGGTCAGGCCGCTTTGGCCCCCGGCGTAAATTTCCGCGTTATAGTCCTGCATCGCGGCGTACAGTTCAGGGTAGGCGCGTTCCGGCTCCGGGGGTTCGGCTGTGGTTTCCTCCGCCGCGGGGGCGGTGGGCTGGGCTTCGGCGCGGGCCGCAAACTGCGCAGCGGTTTTGGCGTTGCGGGTGCTGGTCCACCACTGGGCAGCGGTGGGCTGTATCAACAGCGCCAGCCCCAGCAAAATGGCCAGCCAGGCCAGAATTTTAGCAATCAGCCGTCCCATTTAGTCATCCTCCTCGCGCTTTTTGCAGCGGTGCAGCAGCAAAAGCAGCAGCAGCGCTTCGCCGCCGATCACAATGCTGCCCGTTACCGCGATCCACGGCCAGGCATCCACCACGCGCTTGACCACCGTTCCGGTGCGCAGCGCCTGATACTGCACGGCCTGCGGGGTGTTGGTTTCTTCCTCTCCATTATAAGGGATGCGGGTGCCGCGCACAAGCATGCGGTGGGTGTTGATGGCATACGGCGTGCAGGTAACAAGGGTGCAGTAATCCTGCCCCGCGGTGATGTCCAGATCCTCGGTGTGCTCCGGTTCCACCACTTTGATTTGATCCACCTGGTACGCCAGCGTTTCATCCAGAATATGCAGGTAGAAACAGTCGCCCTCTTCCAGCTTGTCCAGGTCGGTGAACAGCACGGCTTCGGGCAGGCCGCGGTGGCCGGTCAGCACGCTGTGGGTGCTTTCGCCGCCAAGGGGGTAGCTGGAGCCTTCCAGATGGCCAACGCCCCTTTGCAGCACATCATCGCTGGTGCCTTCGTAAATGGGCAGGTTGACGTCAATTTTCGGGATGGTGATATACCCCAGGCTTTCGCCCACATCCACAAGGTCCACATAGCTGGTGCCGGTATCCTCCGCTTCGCCTGCGGCATCGCGCTCCACGGCGCTGTCCAGCTGCTGGTTATAGCGGCGGGCGGCCTCCTTGGCGGCGTCCAGTTTTTCGGTATCCATGCTTTTTACGGTATCATCGTAATTTTGGATCGCTTCGCTGGCGTGGCGCTGCGCCACCGCGTTGCTGATAACCGGGTACGATGCCACCCCAATGCCGGACAGGATCATCAAGGCCGCAAAGCCGACTTTTAGTTTTGTTGTGGTATCCATAGCGTCACCGCGAACCTTTCCGTGAGAGGGTTGAAGTTGGGAACTGATGCAATTAGAAATTAGAAATTAGGAATTGGAAGTAGGCAAAAGAATAAATAATAAAGAATAATGAATAATTGTGATGGACCGCGGCGCATTGCGCCGCTCAGGAGATATTGGGTTGGGGGTGGTTTTTAGGGTAGTGAATAACAATAAAATAATCTGTAGGGCCTTACGGCGTTGCACACCACAAAATTGTAATAAACCTCGCCCTGCATGTAGGGGGCGGCGTCCCCGACGCCCCGTTTGACGGGCCTAATAATTGCCGCCCATCCACCCCGCGCCGCAAACGTTGCAAATCATTTGTAGGGGCCGATGCTCGCCATCGGCCCGTTGACGGGCCTTGCCCTATTTATTTTTAGGTTCTGCACGGGGAACCACCCCTCAGTCTGCGTTGCAGACAGCGCAAACATAAGGTGAGATATTGGCGCCCCTTGAGGGGAGCTGGACGCGGAGCGGCCTGAGGGGTGGTTCCCCGCCACAAACCTAACGGCCGTGGGGTGGTTCCTCGCCGCAAACCTGACGACCATGGGGTGGTTCCCCACGCAGGGCCTAAAAATCAACCGAACAACGGCCATGTACACCCAAAAAAATTTATTTCCCAATAACCCACCATAGGGGGAGGGCCAAATCCGGCCCTCCCCCTGTGTATGATGGATTATCCCTCTATACCCTATTGGTGAATTGTAACATTGTTTTGCCTTGCGGCGGGCGCATCAGGTGCGGTTCTTCTTTTTCAGGCTCAGCAGCACGCCAACACCGGCCACAACCAGCAGCACACCAATGCCGCTGAACAGCAGGGTGCCGAAACCACCGGTGGTGGGCAGGTCGAAGCCCTTGCGGTTGATGATGACGATCTCTGCATAGCTGTACGGAGTATCGCCATTCTTAACCACGGTGCTATTGTAGTCATGCTTAATCAGTTCACCCGTGTTGCTATCAAAGGTTTTCGTATCACTCCATGCGGTGGTGTAGTCCAGAGTCAGGTTTGCGTCCACCGGACCAGTCAACAGGTTATAGCCTTTGTGAGTCTTGGTTTCAACCAGCTTATACTCGCCAGTCGGCAAACCTTTTGCAACAGCCTTACCGTCGGCCTCCGTCTTCAAATCCATAACAGCAAACCACTTAGGCTCATCACTAACAGTAGCGTTCAGCTTTTTTGCTGCTGCTTCCTCAGGCGTTAAAAGGGTCTTATCAGCACCCATAAACTTAACGGTGCCATTTTTGTTCATCGTATCTTTTTCTGCATCATACTTTTTATAAAGGGTAAATTCAACATCCTTCAGCGGTTCGCCATCCTCATTCTGTTTCAGGATGCCAGTCTTGAACGTATAAACAACAGCTTCGTCATGGATATCATACGGAGGATCCGCTTCAGTAGTGGTAATATTTGTCTTCTTGGAGTATTTCAGGTCGGCACTGTTTACATTGCCCACTGCACCAACCGAAGCGCCATCCTGGAGCTTTGCGGTATAGGTAATGGTAATGGTTCCACCTGCATATTCCGCAATCTTGTCAGTAGCAAATGCAATCGTAAAGCCAGACTTACCCTCAGCACTCGTTATCGTCAGGGTATACTCAGTACCCTCTTTAAATGTCGTTTCTTCAGTTTCGCCAACTTTTCCTGTAACAACAATATCACTATTAACAACCAGCTGTTTGCTATCCATTTCATCAGATACGGTGAAAGTCTTCAGTTTTGCAACGTTTTCAGGAACATTGACAGTCAAAGTATACGGAACATCATCACCAATGCCATAGTCTGCATCCTTTTTACCTGTAATTTCCTTTTTGAAGTCCGGCTTGTAGTTCTTTACTTTAACCTGTGCTCCACTAAAAGCATTAGTGTCAAAGCTCGTTGCATTTTCAGGGTATTTCCCGTTTACAACATCAGCTTCGGTCGCTTTAGCCATCTCGCCATTGTCATTGATCTTAAAAACATAGGCAATGCCGGAATCCAAAATGTAACCATCGTTTGCATTAACTTCAGTTTCCACAAAGGCATATACACCTTTGGTCAAACCAGAAACGCTGATTTTGCCATCTGCACCCGTGGTAAGGACACCCGTTTTATTATCTGCGTCAAGCCACTCGCCTGCATTATCTACGCCATTTGCAGGCTTCTTCTCAATCCAAGTCCATGTTCCGTCTTCATTCTTCTTATAGAGCTTAAACTTGTAGCTCTGCATGGTTGTAACTTCTGTATCCGTACCGCTCTGCTTACCGACTTTCTGCAAAACAGCCTGACCATATGCAGTAGAGTTTTTCGGGAAGACATGAACATCGTACAGCCAATCAGTCAGACCGCCATTCGTATCAGTCGAGACTTTTGTCATAGGAACAGAGACAAAGAACGGCTCACATGCAGTCTTGACAGAATCCGGTGTTTCGGTTTCAAGCACAAGGTAAAGACCCAAAGGCAATACTTCTTCCTGCACTTTGCCAAACTGAACAACGCCACTAGCATCTGTCTTTTTCGAACCGAATTCAGTTGCAGACACGCCAGTCTTCAGTTTATAACCGCCGGTAGTAGTATCTTTTTCTGCATATTCTTCCCAGCTTGTAGGCCAAGTTACATTTTTACCATCATAATAGTCTTTCAGGTCTTCTTCATTCTTAACCTGATAAACGGTAAAGGTTGCACCTGCCAACGGAGTAGGCTTTTCAGTTTTGCCATCAGCGTCTTTCGAAGGAAGATTCCCTGCGTCTCCTAGCTCGCCGGTTGCAGGCCCTCTAGTATCATCGTTCCACTCATATTTATGAATCGTAATGGAACCTTCCGTTTCCGTCCAAACCGGATTTGCAGTGGGTGCCGGTGTTGTTCCACTGCCATCATCTGCCATTGCTGGCATGGCGCACAGGCTGAGGGCCAGAGCGGCGCTCAACAGGCCTGTGAGAAAACGTTTTACTTTTTTCATTTCAGTACCTCTTCTCTTAAAAAAAATCATCATCGGATGGGCGGCGGGGCCGCCCGGCTTAAGGGTTCTGCATCAGCACGGCGTGCAGTGCGGGGCGCTGCAGCGGGGAAACGCTGCCGCGCCGCCCGCACTGTGCCGTGAAGAAAAAAGGAGGAAAAACTGGGCCGCTTGCCTACTTGGCTTAAGGCTGCGCCCTGTCGTAAACGGGCGCGCACTGACGGGCAGGCCCTGTACCCTGGGGGTTGCTGGGTTTCCGGGGGATGGTTAATGTCGCCGGCCCCCTTTCCTGTTGTAGCGGAATGTGAATATCAACAGCCCTGCCACCGCCAGCGGCATGCCGATCAGCAGCCACAGGCTTGGCGCGTCTGCACCCGTGTGGGGCAGCTCAGGCGTTTTACGGTTCAGAACGGTAAGGTGCATGGTGTAGATGTTGCCAGACTGCGTAAACTTGTTTTTGTCATCAATTAGCTGCCCATCAATAGAACACTTGCCGTCTTGGGTAAATTCGATCACAATTGGCTGTGCCAACAGGTTGTACTCCGGATGTGCCTTGGTTTCCGTCAGGCGGTATGTACCGGGTTCCAGATTTGTGAACGGGTTCGAGATTATCTTGCCGTCCGTTCCGGTTGTACCAGTAATGGAACCTGTGTTTGTGCTATTGAATGGGTAGTTTTTATCTACTACCCACTGCGTTTTTCCTTCGGCTGTTGTTTCGACCAGCTTTTCCAGTTTGAACTCAACACCACTCAAGAGCACGTCATTGCTATTTTCGTCTTTTTCCGCGTCCTTCTTGATGATATCCAGTACAAACTTCGGGTTCTGCAGCGTGTTGGTCAGCACAATCTTGCCGCTGCCGCCGGTGATGGTTCCATCGGTGGCTGTGGCTGGCGTTGTAGTTGCGCCGGTTTCGCTGTCCTTTTCGCTTTTTGCTGTTGCTTCAGCCGTTACAACATACGTATTGCCGTTAATCGTAATGGTTCCGTCTGCCTGGGTAAATTTACCTTTATCGTCCACCTTACCTTCCACAATGCGGTATTGGTAGTTCGTGTTGGTATCGTCAACCGGGTACTGATCCAGGTTGCTAAAGGTAAACTGCCAGCCGTAATCATTGCGTTTAATGGTAACATAGTCTTGCGTGCTGTTAGCCGGGTACTTTACCAGTGTCCAGTCTTTATCGTTTGTGCTGGTTGCCAGGCGGCGCTGGAGCTGGATGTAAATCTCGTTCGGCTGGTTCGTTGTACCAAGGACCGTATCATTTGCATCTTTCCAGAGCTTGTCGAACTCAATGTTGATCAGTTTGCGCTTGGTGTTGGTAAAGATTGCGGTAACTTTCAGATTGGTCGGATCGTTCGGCTTTTCGCTCGCCACAATCATGCCTTCCACCATGGTGTTGTTGATCACATGGGCGGATTTGCAATCAGGCGGAACGGTTACGCTTTGCAGTCTGGAATCATCGGTTTTGACTTCCTCGATGGTATAGCGGGTGCCAACGGGGATGCCGGTGATGGTTCCGGTGTGTTCTGAGTTCTTCTCATCGCTCATGTTGATCTCAACATACTTTATGATGGGCTCTTTTTCCAGACCCTCACCGCCAACATCATTAAAGGTAACTTTGAAGGTGTAGGTGCCTTTAATGGTATTTTCCTCACCAGCTGCGGCCTTCTTTTGGATTTTCAGCCCGCCGGTTTTGACGGTGTTGACGTATTTTACCTTTAGCTTTGTCAGCGTGGAGCTTGTTTCGTCCGGGTCCTTATAGGAGCGGAAGACGATGGTGTCGCCTTTGGGTTTGGTTCCGGTATAGTTATTACCCGTTTGATCATCATTCGGTCTTATTTTTTCCGTTCGGCCATCATTGGGGCTGCTTCCCTCCTGCTTGTCCAGCGACTTGTTCGTGTCGGTAACTGTCACGGATTCGCTATCGCCCTTCATCGAAGTAACCGCCTGCCCGTTCTCGCACACCGTCCATTTGGTGTCGTACAGGTTTTGGTTCAGATCCTCTTTGAGCGAAATGTAGCTGCCGCGGCGGAACTGGTCACTGAAGGTAACGGTTTCTCCATCTTCCAGAACAAAGCGTCCGTCATCGTCCACTAACTGGGTGTCGCTGTCCTTGGTGGAGGTGTACTGTGCGTTTATGGCGTTTTGCAACTGACCGCTTGTGGCGGAGCCGTAATCCGGGATTTCCTTCTGATCGGTTGTAAAGCCGGTCATCTTACTTGGCACCGCTTTGGGAATGAAGGTAAAGTCCCTGAAATAGATGTTGCGGTTATAGTTATCGCCCACGCGGATGGTTGTAACGTTGTTGTTAAAATCGCCCTGCTCTTTCATCTTGTGCAGGTCCAGCTTTACGGTGACCCATTGGTCTGTCGTCACTTCGACCGAGCCATACGTTGCGCCGTTAATGCCTGTTGTGCCAAGGCTGCCTTTTTGGCCGGGGGTAGGTGTCTGATTATCCAGCAATTCCAGATACAGGTTGTTGAGGGAAAGGTCACCTTCACTACCATCCGTTGTATCAACGTAAACCTGGAACTTAAGGAAGCGCATGTCTTTGATATTGATGGGGCTTTCCAGCGTCAGGATGCCACGACGTTTATCACGCGCTGCACTTTGCGTATCCGTATAGCGTGCGTACCAGTGAAGGACCTGTTCGTTTTCATTCCCGGAATCTGGCCAGGGGTTTGTTTCCCGCCTGAAAATGTAGTCATATTCGTTTCCTGGGGTTGCGGCGGCAATGTTGCTCTCATTCAAATTCACCTTTTGGGACTGAGTTCCGCTTTCATCCGGGCCAACGGCATCTGTTTTTCCATAATGGGTTGCCTGGTTCTGGATGGTGAAGTTGAAGATTTTCTGGTCTGTAAAGCAGTTTTTGAAGTCCGTATCAGTAACGTTGCTCAGATCGACCTCTTTTTGAACCTGCAGCTCGTTATTATCCGGGAAGTTGAACGCCACCGCCATGTTGGACCCCCACATACCGCGTTCCATATAGTACATGGTAAGGGTGTGCTTTTTGCCTTTGTCGAGTGGAAGAGTAGTGCCTTGCGCGTAGAAATTAATGTCATGGCTATTATATTTCACGGTCTTGACAGCGGGTTTGACATTGTATTCATCTTGATCTTTATCATTTGACGTTCCGCTTATTTTGACCTTACTGACATAGGCTGTTACACTATTTTGGGTTCCATCGCCTGTCTCGCCAAATTCCAGCAGGCCGGAAACCTCACCATGGGCGCCGCCAACGTCAAGCGCCAGCTTGCCATCAATGAATACCCAAACGTCATCGTCACCGGAGAAGAAGAACTTGATGTTGGTTTTTACATTTTTTCCATCTACAGTCTTGTTTGTTTCAACTTTGCCGTCATCCGTCAGGGTAAAATCCATCTGCAGCTTGGTGCCAAAGCCGTAATTGTAGGTGGAAGCCACACCAGAAGTTGCTGTTTCATTGAACGGGAAGTAGCCATTTTGGCCTTGCGAGCCCGATGACGCATTCACATTCACAGAATTCTTCTTTTTATCCTCGGTACTTTTTTGGAGAAAATATTTTGAATCCGAATTTTGTCCCGAATCTTGTTTTAGATACAAGGTTGTATCCTGGCTGTCAAAGTACCAATAATCAACGCCGGTATCGTCGTTAAAAAGGTTCTCCTTTTTAGTAAATGGGAACTTTACATTCTCATACACTTCACCAAGCTTTGCATTTTTACTATTCTTTCCTAAGAGGAAGTCTTTGTTAAAGTGCGGTTCTACTGCTGATGTTGTTCCGTTTAACAACGGTGCTCCATCTGCGTTACCGGTGGATGTTGTATCCGCAACCAAGCCCTGATAGGCATAGTATATATGATTATTTCCATTGGTATTATTGTCATTACGCTGAGAGTTATTGATTGCCATAAAACGATTAAAATTGTCTTTGTACCCAAACAAATTTAATGTATCTGCAATCTGGCTAAATACAGGTCCACCTTCAGGCTGGAAATGTCCGGTATAAATCGGGTATTGGGCATTTGCATCCCGATAATAATCGCTCAGCGCCTGATCAAATTCACGGAAGGGTACCCAGGTGCGGTGACTTTCACCAGTCCAGTTACCGTAGCTATCACGGTTCTTGCCGTTCAGTTCGTAATCTGTATAATAGTCATACAGCGTACTGGTAACATATTTTGTGTTTGCTTCTTCCGTAAAAGGAGCGGATTTAATATCTACTACTTTAGTGCCAGTATCTTTCCCCTTTTCGGCATCACGCAGGGTACCTTTTGGAGCCCAGTAGCCGCCACGAGTGGTACCTTTATATACTGCATCGTCATTCGTATCCGCATAGAAGCAATTTTTGCCATCTGTGGGAATCTCCAGCCACTCTGTACTTACTCCATTTCCTTTTGTCGCATTGTCAACGTTAATTTCTTCACCGGAAAAGATGATTGAACTATTTGAACTATATTCTTGGGGAATGTCAACATAATAAAGGTTTTCGTTTGTATCATCTTTTACCAGCGTGCCTTTTTCGGAGTTTCCGTTGCCTCCTTTTATCCGATAATAAATGGTCTCTGAATTATTGGCTTTTGGGATTGAATAGTTGCCGCTAGTATCACCCGTTCCTGTTGTTGGCAGCTTTGAGAAAGTAGCATCGTAATAGATACGGAAAGAGTTTTCTCTACCCCATCTTACGTTGTCTGCGCCAGTATAGATAAAGCAGTTCCTTGTTTCACTGTACATAAAGGATTCTTTATCATTACCACTAACAGATTCGTTATAGAAGTTATAGAAGTTGCTGGATTTGTTTTTACCGTCCTCAACCCATGTAAACTGAACATAAGAGCATTCCACGTCTGGGATGGTAAAAGTAACGAATTCTTCCTTAGCAACAGGTTTAGCTTCTGAGCCATCATTAACCAATGTTAAGGTTTCACTTTTTTCATCAGGGATATAGAAATTTGCCTTTACGCTCGTTAAATCAGCTGTACTGCGGTTTTCGAACTTGATGGGTTTGCCTGCATAGTATGTATGACTCGTCAGGATGGAATCGTCTGTCCATTCACCTTTAGTTGGATCATACATTTTGTTATTGTAGTCGCTTATAGGACCCAGGTTACTATTTAGCTTAATCTTTCCTTTCCAAGTAGAACCTTCGTATAACTGGAACTGTATTTCTAGAAAGTTTTTTCCTTCTATATCTTTACAATTCTTAACGGCATAAATCTTATGTCCATCTTCTGTTTTCCGTCCGGTCGGCTCCATTGGATGCGAATGCCACCACTCACCCTTATCAGAATTGCCCGGAGTTGCATCAGTTCTTACATTAAGCCTAATTTCATGGGAAGCTGAAACGGTCTCCCCATTAATCTTATCCGGAACGACAAAGTAAACCGTGAATCCATCTGCCGCTTCCTGCTCACTAACTGCCTGCACGTTATCCACGCTTTCTGCGGCGTACATCTTCTGCGGCTGTTCGGTCGGTTCCAGGGTGGCGGTGGGGGTCACGGTCGGCACAGGGGTGGCCGTTGCGGTGGCTGCCGGTTCCGGGGTCGGGGTGGGTTCTGCCGTGGGCTCCGGCGTTTCGGTCGGGGCGGGCTGCTCTGGCTCGGCGCTTTGTTCCGGTTCCGAGGTGGCGGCGTTCTGCTCCGGCAGAGCGGTATTCTCCCCGGAGGCCGTTCCCGACTCATCCTTCAGCAGCTCTACTTCGTCAGGTGCGTCGGGCAGAAGATCCACCTCGGCGTATACAGGCAGGGCCATTGCCATAACCAGGCAAGCGGTGACAAGCAGCGCTGTCAGCCGGCGCGCCCAACCTGTTGTGTTTTTCCCTGTTCTATTCAATCTGCTCACTCGCCTTTCGCGCTGGTTTAATGAAAGCACATTGTTCCACAGGGGATCCCTGTGGAACAATAAAAGAAGCCAGCTTCTTTTACTTGCGCAACCGTTGCCATGTTGTTTTCAAAAAAAAACCGCATCGAGTCTTCTCATTGCGCATTTACTTTTTATTTTCTTAATATAGCACCTTTACACCAGAAAGGCAATACAATCCACGCAAATTCCTGTTTTTCAGCACTTTTACTGATTGCGTTTTCCTCCAATTATACAATGTATTCAAAGCCTTTGTATAATTTATTCCTGATTTTCTTTTTGGCAGCGGTCACTTTTATATACTTTGACCGCGCGCTTATGATCCTCTGCGCACACAGAGCGCAACTTTGCAGCAAAATTCACCTTTTTTGCTACATTTCCCTGTTTTTGCGCAATTATTTGTTTCGCATGCGCCTGTTTGTGGCGGGGCCTGGCGGCTGGGTGGGCGCCTTGTGGGAGGGATGGCAGGTTTGCGGCGCACGGTTCCCGCTTTTTTGCGGCGCGATGGGTACACCGCGCCCCTGCAAACGGTTTGCGGTGTTTGCGGCGGCGGGTGTGTGTGTGGTGGATTGCACGCCCACCAACGGGACGCCGTTCTCCCTTTACAACGGGGTGCGGGTTTGCTGCAGATATGCCATTCGCTTTTTTGTCCCCCCTGCCCTGCCCCTGATTCCCGGTTCCCCCTTGCCGATTTCTATTTGCGCCAGCTCCTGAGGTGCATCTGAGAGCAACGAAAATAGCGGATCTTTCGCAAGCACAAAATCCGGCTGCGTTTACTGAAACAGACGAGCTTTTTGACGTTTCAGACAGGACTAAGGTGTATCTGAAAAGTCGAAAATTTAGTCTATTTCTACAAACACAGCGGGATTTTGCGTTAAAGCGCCTTGGAATCCACAAAGGATTCCTGCGGCTCTCTGCCTTAAATCCTGCTTGTGTTTGCGAAATATCCGTCATTTTCTTTGTTTTCAGATACACCTCCAGCTCCCAGCTTTCAATCTATCCTGTGTAAACTGCAACCCCACACGCGCCATTCTGTGCGGCACTTACCTTATAATATATGGGTGCTGCCCTGTGTAAATTTGCAACCGATCTATTTGAAGCAGCTGTGAGCTGTTGCAATTTTGCACAGGGTATTGCCCGCATTCTGTGCCGAACATTCCCGAAACGTGTTGGAAAAACGCACAGGATTGCCTTGTTTCCCTATGCCGCTTACCGTTGGAAAAACGCACAGGTTACCCCCGGAACAGTTGCATTTTACACAGGGTATTCCCGCTCCCCTGCCCCGCCGTGACCGCGTACCTGTTGGAAAACCACACAGGATAGGCCCGTTCCCCGTGTTGCAATTTACACAGGTTTGGCTGTTTTTGGCTTATTTGCAACTTTACGCAGGTTGCTTTCCGCACAGGAAAATGGTGGTGGAATGCACAGGCTGCAGTTGGTTGAACACACAGGTTTGCGTTGTTAAATTACACAGGCTCTACCTATTACTAATATAGAACTAAACATCTAAGCCATAATAACAACCAGAGGTAAGCCGGGAGATGGGGGAGAACGGGAAAAAATTGGTGTTGCCATTCCATCAGGTTACAGAACCCTGAAACAGCAGGACAGAAAAGCACAATAAAACCCTGTGTAACCTGCACCCGGACTGCAGCCCCCACAGGATATATGGCAAACTACAACGCGGGTGTTGCATTTTGCACAGGGTAATGACGGTGAAACCCTGTGTAAATTTGCAATTCTTGCGCTGGACAACAGGATGTGCTATAATGTTTAGCATGATGTGCGTGACCACCCGGGATACAGCAACCGATATAGGAGGCCCCTGCTTATGGCGGCAAGTAAACAGAAAAAAGATGATCCGTTTGTCGTTACGTTTGAAGAACGCGGGGACCAGACCATCGTTCGCAAATCCAATGACCTTGTACAGATGACGCGCAACAACCTGACGCTGAGCCAGCAGCGCCTGATGCTGCATATTTTTTCGATGATTAAGCCGGAGGATACGGACCTGCCCTCTTATGAGCTGAGCATTTATGATTTTATCAAGATGACCGGCATGGACCCGCACAGCGGGGCGCTGTACAAGCAGGTGCGCAAAAATATTGAGGAGCTGGCCAACGCGCCCATCCAGTGGATCAAGAATAACGGAACTTCCACGGTGGAAACATTCCGCTGGATCGATAAAGTGCGCATTGATGAGGGCCGCGCGCGCATGACCATCACGCTGGATCCGGTGCTGAAACCGCACCTGGTGCAGCTGAAAACCCTGTATACCACCATGGATGTGACCTACACCATGCTGATGCGGTCCACCTATTCCATCCGCATTTACGAGCTGTGCAAGAGCTACCAGAGCCTGTACCTGAAAAAGAAAGCGGCCGGGGAACCGCTGGTATGGAACCTGAGCATGCTGTATGAACAGCTTTCGTATACGGCCAACCGATGGTCGGATTTCCGCCGCCTGGCACTGGAAAAGGCAAAGGCGGAAATTAACGAAAAGACGGATATTATTTTTAATTACGATGTGTACGAAAAAAAAGGGCAGAAGGTTCTTTCGCTGGTGGTAACGATTGACCCGGTGGATGATGCCGCCGCACAGGCCAACCTGGACAGCATCAACAGCACAGTGCGCAAAAAGAGCAAAAAGAAGGGCCGCCCCACCGTGGCGATTGAGGATTCGCTGCTGGATGACCCCAGCGTGATCACCTTTGATTATGTTTCGGCACCGGAAACAACGATCCCCTATTCCTTTGGACGCCACCGCACCGAGCTGCGGGAGGAAATTGTTGTGAAAGCGCGCATGGATCAGCTGCGCGCGGAGATTACGCCCGAAGAGCTGCACGCGGTGGAAGTGATCATTGATGTGTTGGCTGATGCCTGCTGCACCATCCAGGCAGGCGATGGCGAGCAGGACGGCGGCAACAAAACGGTGTTTGGAAAGATGAATGCCATCATCCTGGATTGCGGTGGGCTGACCAGTTGGCTGGCCGGTGTGGCACCCCGCTATGCACAGGAGATCATTCCCCGGTCGCAGACGATGCGCAGCCCGGCGCGGTACCTGAACAAGGTGCTGCGCGAGGATATGGATAACTACCGCATTTATATTTTCCGCAAGGCAAAGCCGGCAGCCGAACCCAAAGAAGAGCTGTTGGAAGCGGAGTACCATGTGATGGATGAGCCAGTGCAGCAAACGATGCCGGAGCCTGAGCCGCCCAAGGTAGAGCTGATTCCCGAAACGATTGTAAAACGGCAGGATATGCGAAAAGAGTTTGCAAAGTTTGTAGATGATGGATACCTGGAAAAGACGTTGACGAGCGGCCAGCGCGGCGCTTACCACGAAATTTACCGCCACCTGGCAGCGCGGTGCGTGCCATCGCCTTCCAGCCTGCGCAATGGGCTGAAAGACGAAATGCGGCTGCATTACCTGGCCTGCATGAATGAAGTGATTGAAAAGTATGGCAGCCTGACCCCGTTGATGGAAGCTATGGCGCATGAACTGGACTTTGATGTGTTCTGGGCAAAGGCCGCCAAGGACCCCAACGTGAATAACCCGATGGGGCTGTTCTACCACATTATTGAAGAACGCGCACTGAACCCGATCGGCACCATAATGAACGACCAGGCACAACGGCAAAAGGTTGCCGCCAAGGAAAAAGGTGAAAAAGATAAGTGGCACAACGAAAGCTGGATGGATGCTTTTGAGGAAGATATCCCGGATGACAGCGAAGAGTAATTGAGATGAAGCGGAGCGGAACATCCGGGAGCGCTATTATAATAAGGTAAGCAGCGGCTGGCAGATTGCTGGCCGCTGCTTTTTTGTTGGGGTGCAGCTGAAAAATGGAAATATCCGGCGTTTTTTGATTTCAGATAGACCTTGGGATAATAGGTGAGAATGAAGGTACGTGAGCGGGAGTGCCTGGATGAAGTGAAGAAGGATGGGAAGGAAAAACGGCAGAGAAAAAGCGTGAACAGCAACGAAGAGATGCCTGCATAATATTCGTCAAAATATCCGTTGACACACGCGAAGCATATGATATAATAGAAGCTATAACAGCAACGAAGAGATGCCGCACGGCATGGGGTACCCGTTTTTGCAACCCGCGGTATTGCCTTAGATTAAGATGCCAGCGTGCGGTACCGCCAAAAGAACCGAACAAAAGGCAAAGATTAACCGACAGCAACGAAGAGATGCCTACACAAAGGCGCTCGCAAGGAGGAAAACAATGGGATATTGTATCTCAGTCTGCATTGAAAAAGGCGGCGTGGGAAAAACCGTTACCGTCTGCAACCTGGCGGCGCTGATGGCGCAGGACGGCAAGCGGGTGCTTGTGGTGGATATGGATGCCCAGGGCAACTGTACCTATACCCTGACGGGCGCCCGTGTAACCGATAATACTTTTGACCGCGCTGGCGTGTATGATATGTTCCGTGCCTATGGCATCAGCGGCACGCAGAACTATATTTCCCGCACGCAGTTTGATAATATTGATATAATTCCGGCAAATGGCAACACCCCAATGGCGGCCAAGCAGCTGCAAATCCTGGAACAGTCCGAAAGCACCAGTATCAATATGTTTTTGGCCATGTGCCTGGCACAGGTTGCCGGCGAATACGACTATATTTTGATCGATACCCCGCCGTCCCGCGATGTAATGGTGACCAACGCCCTGATGGCCAGTGACTTTGTGCTGATCCCCTGCGTGTGCGATGACTACAGCCGTGACAGTGTGTACCGCACTGTGGCCATGTGCCAGCAGTTGGAGCACGATGAGGGCGAAAAAATTGATGTTTTGGGCATTATCCTGACTATGGTGGAAAAAACTGCCCTGACCGAAGTGATCCGCAATGAACTGCGGGAAAGCCAGCTGGGCAGCAAGCTGTTTGCTGCCGAAATCCGTAAGGGACAGGCTGTAAAGGATAGCACCCGCCTTGGTGCGCCGGTTGTGCTATGTGCACGCAGCAGCAACCCGGCAAAGGATTATGCAAAGGTGTATGCCGAGCTGAAAACGCGCGTTGAACAGGAGGCAGAGTGATGGCAAGCAAACTGGACCGACTGCAGAAGAAAGGCTTTAAAGTAAACGAAGCAGCGTTAAGTAAGATCGCGCGCGGCGACCAGGAGCCGGGCGGTGAATACAGCGAGATCAATATCAATGATATTGAAGAAAACCCGGATAATGCCCTTTACCGTGAGCTGGATACCGAGGAAGATATTGCGCTGCTGGCCGATGATATCCGCCGCGCGGGGCTGCTGCACAACCTAGTTGTGTTCCCTAAGACCGGTGTTGGCGGAAAATATGTGCTGCTTTCCGGCGAGCGCCGCCTGCGTGCGCTGCGCCTGTTGGTGGAGCAGGATAAACGCGAGCAGGAAGAAAAGCAGCTGCCCAACCGCATGAGTGAATGGCAGAAAGTGCAGTGCAAAGTGGTGCGCAACTTGACGGAAAACGAAAAAGTTGTGTATATTGACAGCGCAAACCTGCAAGTGCGCGGCGGCATCAGCAATGAACGTGTGATGCGCCAGGCGGCGGCGCGTTTTGTGGAAAACCTGCAGAAAGCACCGTATAACCTGAGCGCAGCGGAAGCGAAAAAAGCGCTGAAAGAGGTCAGCCCGCTGAATTCCCGCACGATTGATAAGGCGCTTTCGATTCAGAATGATCTCAACCCTGATCTGCGCCGCTTGCTGGATGAGGAATTCCTGAACCGAGCCGAGTGCGAAACCTATCTCCGCTTGACCCTGGAAGAACAGGCCCGTGCAGCCGCAATGTTTTTGAAAATCGCAGCCCTTGACCCACGCAGCCATGAGCGCCGCGCCATCAAGGACGCATTGACCACAGCCATGCTGGATGTAGCAGTGGAACGCCGCAGCATGCAGGAGCGCGAGAGCGTATTTGCAGCAGCGTTGCAAAATGCACAGGATGCAATCGGTCAGGCCAAGACGCAAGAAAACAAGGCGGCGGCAGTAGATAAAGACCACAACTTTATTTCGGCCAAGCTGCCTACCACGGCCCGCAAACTGCGTAAAATTGCAGCGGCAAAAAATATTGAAGCTAAGATCCGCAGTTATACGGCAGAGGACCGCAAAGCAATGTCGGACCAGATGCAGGAGCTGATTGCGGCAGCGCAGGAGCTGAAAGCACTGATTGATGCTGTGGAATAATCCAGATCCACGAAAGCAGCAAACAACAAAAATCCATGCAAATAGGAATACAGGAATCCACGATATGAAACAGCGAATTGTCATCCGGCTGCACCTAGCTGTGCGGGCAGTGCTGCAAAGCGAAGCGGACTGGCGCGGCACGCGGCTGGGCACCCTGACATCGGAGCTGATCCATGAACAGGCTGCGAAAGCGCGCCTGTGCGGGGTGCAGAATTACGAGTTGAACCCCGTCAGCAGCCGCTATGTTCCCGTTACAAACGGGACAAAATATAAGCAGACATCTGGTCTGGAGCAGATCTCCATCTATCTGAACGATGAGGATATGCAAACCCTGAAAGAGCTGGCACTGGCCAACGATAGTGTGCGTGTGATCAACGGCAGGCAGGCAATCACCTACCGATATGTTGTTCCCGGAATGCTGCTGAACGACCCGGTATTTACGGGGCTGACAGAGCAGAACAGCACGGCAGGGTAAGCACTTCAAAATCTTGAATAAATCAAAGGCGGCACCGCGTTTTTTGAAAGACGCGGTGCCGTTTTGTATACAAAGCAGCCTGAAAATACTACAAAACATAAACCTGTGCGAAATTACAACAAAACGGATAGAAGATGAGAATAGGGAAAAAAGGAGAAATATGTTGGAATTTTACACAGGTTTACAGAGCAAAACATGAGGAAAAGCGCGATGCAGCGTTTGCGAAATAAAGCGGATTTTGGGTGAATCAGGTGAGGGGAACCAAAAAAGAGGGGAAACCTGTGTAAATGGCAACAATCTGCAGGGTAAATTACCTTTTTATAATACGACAGGGATAGTAATACCCTGTGTAAAGATGCAACACTGTACGCTGCGAAAGGGAAGAGTTGCAATTTTACACAGGGTATTGGTTATTCTGTCAGCCGGAGTAGAAGGAAAACACTAAAAACAAAATGGCATATATGAACCATATTATACGATTTGGAATTAAAACAGCCGACCAAACGATAGGATTTGGCGGGATAGGGAGAAAGGCGAAAGTTGATATGGAGAGAGCGAGGGCAGAGGTTGGCATGCTGCTTGGTAGACAAAAACGTGGAAACGTGATGTGAAATGGCGGGAATACAACGCTATTTTTGTATTAAGCTTATTAAATAATACAATTTGTATTTCGGTACAGAGAATCTCTTTGGAAACCAAGCGGGAATAATTTGACGATTTAAGCAATAGTAGATGGCCTGCAACTTGAGAAAGTATTGGCAACACCGCATAATTCCCGCCTTACGGCTTAAGCACCGCTTCGGCGGCTGCGG
>OLOH01000625.1_pt1 | contig 24086 bp, 28 predicted proteins | sample 1673221 | NCBI WGS metagenome assembly OLOH01 (sample SAMEA3136767, study PRJEB25190) | human gut metagenome
GGCTCTTTCTGGTGGCTCAATCTTTCATGAGCGTTTTCCTCTCTGCTGGCTCACTCTTATTTTAGCGTTTATACCCACGTGATGCTGGTGTTTCTGGCCATCAACGGCGTGGAACTGCGCTATACCCAGCAGGAACTGGTGGACATCATTTTCTGCAAGTGGCCTCCGGAGAAGACCGGTATGAGGACCTGCTGGCCTGGCTTTTGGCCCACTCTCTGTAAGCTGACCCTGGCGGTTTTTCCGTTTCATAAGCAATCTCGGCGAGGGAGAAAAATCCGGTTAAACCAGCATCCCGCCGGAACCGGATCCCTGCACTACCGGAAGGGATATTCTGAAATTATGCAAGAAATAGTAGGCATCTGTATGCGCATAATTTTTGTTTCAAACCCTGAACCTATCCCCAGCCAGTGTTTATCCTGACGGCCTATGACAAGGACGGCGCCCCCAATGCCATGAACGCGGCCTGGGGCGGTATCAGCGCCGGCCACAAGACCACTCCCAACATCATCGAGCACAAAGTGTTCACCATCAGCATGGCCACGGCGGAACAGATAGTGGCCGAGGCTGGCTGACACACCACCAAGTCGGAATTTGTGGATGCGCCTCTCATCGATGAGTTGCCCATGGCCGTGGAGTGCCGCCTAGTGAGCTATAACCCGGAGAGCTGCCGCTTGGTGGGCGAGAAAGTGGCCAGTGCGTTTAAAGATGGCACCAAGTTGAAATAATCGCCCGATTCACTCCCGGTGTAAAAGAAGGGCGGAGATGTATCGGGGCGCCCTCATAAGGAAGTAATTTAATTGTCGCAGGGCGGCATGGCTGAAAGGTCATGCCGTCCTGCCTTTTCTTTGCCGTTCCACGGTCTGATCGTCGACTGGCAGGTTGACTTTTCCGATGAAGTTCCAGACCAGTTCGATCTTCTGCCCGCGGTGGCCGCTGGACTTATCCGGCGTATGGACGATGATCTTTTTTACAAACTCATTGACGATGGTGGGCGACAGTTCCCGGATACCCACATACTTCCGCACAATAGCTGCAAAGCTAGCGAAATCGGCTTGATCTTGTTCAAAGGTTTCTACTGCTTGCCGCCATGCCTTGACCTGTTCTGTCAGCTCTTTTTGCTCCGCTTCATAGTCAGTGGAGAGTTTCAAGAACCGTTCATGGCTGATTGTACCGCTGATGTCGTCCTCATAAATGCGCTTGAAAATACGATCAAGTTCGGCAATGCGCTTTTCCGCTTGGTCGATTTCACGCTTGCGCTTCTTTGCCTCTTTCTCCGCTTCTTAAAAACGCTGATTTTTCGCGGTTTCCTCAAATGCCATGGCATCGTCAAAGAACAGCGCCGTCACATCGAAAATCCGTTGCAAGACAAACCGTTTCAGCGTTTCTTCCCGGATAAAGTGCATGGTACAATCACCCGTGTTACTCTTATACCGGGAACACCGATAGCAGTCTTGCTGCGGTGTCATACTTTTGCCCGTTGCGAAATGCAGCTTACTTCCACAGTCGGCGCAATACAGCAGACCAGAAAACACCCCTTGCCGTTCGGCTTGCTTAGCCGGGCGGCGTTTGTTCTCTCGCAACTCCTGTACCCGTGCAAAGACTTGTTCTTCGATAATGGCGGGCTGGGTATTGGGGAAAATCCGATGGTTCTCCGGGACATTATGCAGCCGCTTTTTCAGCTTGTGGGATTTGGAATAGGTCTTGAAATTCACCGTGCAGCCGGTGTACTATAGCCACTCCAATATCCCCGCAATAGACTTGAGACTCCACTTGTAAGGCCTCTCCGGCAGAGCCTTTCTGTCCCGCTAGGCGTAGTGAGCTTTGACGGTCAGGACACGTTCGGCAGTCAACAGTTTGGCAATCTGTATGGGGCCTTTCCCCACAATGCACAGGTTGAAAATCCGTTTGACGATCTCGGCAGCTTCCTCGTCCACGATCCACTTCTTTTTATCCGCCGGGTCTTTCATGTAGCCGTATGGCGGATTGGTGCAGAGGTGTTCTCCAGCATTTCCTTTGGCCCGCCATTTCCTTTGGCCCGCATAACAGCCCGAATCTTCTTGCTGGTATCGCGCGCGTAGAAGTCGTTGAACAGGTTGCGGAATGGGGTAAAATCGTTGTCCCCTTTGTCGCTGTCCACGCCGTCATTGATGGCGACATACCGAATATCGCATTCAGCAAAGAAACTCTCGGTATAATAACCCACTTTCAGATAGTCACGCCCCATGCGGGACATATGACGGTTCTGACCTTTCCTGCTTCGGCCAGCCGGATCATCTCATTCCAGCCCGGACGGTCAAAGGTCACCCCGGAAACGCCGTCGTCGATGAAAAACGTGGGATTGGGGAAACCGCTGTCAGTTGCGTACTTCAAAAGGATTTTCTTTTGGAAAGAGATTTGTCAAGGGTGTTTTCTCAACTAAAACACCCTTGTTTTTTATAAATAACTATGATGTATAAAACATTGCACTAAATTATAATATGGTCTTAAGTGCATTTACCAACACATCAATATGCTCTTTCTGCAAAATCAACGGAGGCAACAGACGAATTACATGTGAACCCGAGGGAATTACGATAATCCCCGCTTCTTGCAAAGCATTTATGAAGTGTGCAGCAGGCACAGACAGTTCAATGCCTTTCATAAGGCCCAATCCACGTACCTCTTTGATTACAACTTTTTGGGCAGCCAATTCAGATAACGCCTTATCCAGATAGAGCGTCATCACCCTGACGTTTGCTAATATGTCATACTGTTGGTAAAGCTGGAATACAGCAGTAACGGCTGCTGCTGCCAGAGGATTGGAACCGTAAGTTGTACCATGATCTCCTGCACGCAATACACCGGTCGCTGCCCCTCTGGTTCCAATTGCGCCTACCGGAACTCCACATCCCAAAGCCTTTGCCGAAACAACAATATCGGGAACAATGTCATACAATTGATACGCAAACATATTCCCGCTTCTACCCATGCCACATTGAATTTCATCCGAAACCATCAAAATTTCGTTCTCATCACAGAGCTTTCGAACTCCTTTGATGAAGTAATCAGTGGCAGGATAAATTCCGCCCTCGCCTTGTACTGTTTCCATGAAAATTGCACAGGTATTGTCAGTTATCAAACGTTTGACGCTTTCCAGATCATTGAAGTCAGCAAATTTAACATGGGCAAGCATAGGAGCAAAAGGTTCCTGGTAGGCTGCTTTTCCCGTTACCGATAATGCTCCCATAGATCTACCATGAAAGGATTTCTTCATGGCAATAATCTCTCCATTATGATTATTATGCTTCAAAAAATGATATTTCTTAGCAATTTTAATTGCACCTTCAATGGCTTCCGTTCCAGAGTTAGTGAAAAACACCTGCTCCATATCTGATGCCTGATTAAACAGCTTTGCAGCTTCAATTGCCGGAACATTATAAAAAAGATTAGATGTGTGCAGCAGCTTTTCCATCTGTTCTTGCAGTGCGCGTGTGTAATTCGGATCGTGATATCCCAGGGCACACACACCGATTCCAGACCCGAAATCCAGATACCGGTTTCCCTCTGTATCATAAAGGTACATACCTTCTCCATGATCCAAGACAATAGGATAACGGTTATATACAGGAACAAACTGCTGATTTGCTTGTTCAATATAAGGATTCATTTCAGTCCTTTTCCTCCACCACTTCAATTTTAAACACATTGATCACATCCACATCTGGACAACAGAATACAATGGAGCCATCCGGTTGGCTGGGAAGTTTTCCTCCGTACCGCAGAATGTCAATGTAAGGGAAAGCCACATGCATGGCCATTGGACAGAGATTGCCTCTTTCGGTATCAAAGTCAAAGGTGTCTCCAATTTGATGACCACGATGACATCCCATATGACCTTTTTGATCAATTAAACTGATTTTAATTTTAGGCTTTTTCATCATTGATTTCCTCCAAAAATTGTTCAATGGGAATTCCCTTGTATTTATCAGTATCATGCACATTGGCATAAATAATTTTTTCGAGTTGTCTCATTGCGATTTCTACGCTCTCTAAAAGCAGTCCTGATTTTAAATAATGCCCTACTACAATTGCCATAAAAATATCCCCTGTGCCTGGAAAAAGCACCGGTATTTCATCATAAGGGAGCAAGACACACGAATTTTTCGGAGAGTTTTTTACAACAGAAAACATTCTTCCGTTAATGTTTGCGCTTGTAATCACAACCGATTTAGCACCAAGCATATGTAGTCGATTTGCGATTACTTCAATTTCCGCCTCAGAATAGGTGTGTTTAACTGTGTATCCGGATAAAAAACACGCCTCCGTAATATTGGGGATAATCACATCTGCAATAGAACACAACCGTTTCATATAAGTGACTGCTTGATCTGTCACACCATTGTATCGTTTTCCGTCATCCCCCATAATAGGGTCAACAAAAATCGAAGTACCTGATTTTTGTTGTTCTTTGCAATATTCATATATGAGACATGATTGTTTTTCTGACACAATAAATCCAGTACAGATTGCGTCGAAAGAAAACATGAGTTTCTTCCATACCAGAAGCGTATTTTCCATATATTCTGTTGTGTCCAAAATATCAAACTGCCCATAATCCAGAGTGTTGGAAACGAGTGCAGTCGGCAAATTGAAAGTTTCAAATTTCAAGTGAGATAAAACAGGAATCATGACAGATAAGGCGACCTTTCCATACCCCGCCATATCATTGACCAGTAAAATTCGAGTTTGCTTTTTATCTTCCATAGCCATACTCCCTCAGTAACTCAAATAACAAAGTCTGCACAGCATTTTTCCTGACTCTGTTTGAAAAATCTTCTGTAATGTGGTTTCTATTGTGTTCTTCCCCAGATTATCTTCATAAAAACTCACTAAAAAATCCGCTTCCACAAGAATTTGATAGTCAATCCCGTCTATATTTGTGTAAGTGTGATGATGGCCAACCAAATAGCAGATGCGTTCAATATCTGTTTCTTCAAACTTAAGCTTTTTTAACATTTTTCGAGCATATGCAGGACCTTCCTGCTCTTGCAATTTTCCATTACACCTTCCGTATTTTTCTTCTGACGGACGGATTCCGATATCGTGTACCAGTGCTGCACATTCGGCTAAAAACTGGGTGTGTTCATCCAGCTGTTCCATATGGCCAATCATCTGTGCAAAGCGATGCACCTTTATCAAATGGTGAATACGCTGGGGATCGTTTTGATTGAAAGCAATCATTTCTTGCGTTAAAAGATCGATTATTTTTTCCAGATTCATAAAGTCCTCCTATTTCACTTCCTCTTTTAAACAAAGTGCCAACAACTCTTTCCCTCCATCAGTTTGGAAAAGCCCTTTGATATATTCTGCTTTTTTTCGATCTGGGCGAGTTTCGTAACAGTTTACAATGAGATCTGCTTCTATCAGAAGCTGTAAAAGTTTGTTTTTGATATCATCGTAATCATGATGGCAGATAACTAAGTCGATAATTCTTGGAATATACGAGGGAATGTAATTTGCTTCTTTTAAAAAACGAGTGACAAGAAGCGGAACCGCCTGCTTCTGATTATCTTGACTGGCATCCCCGTTATAATGTTCTTTACAATACTTGATTGCAATATCATGTAAAATCGCGGCTGCTTGTAGTATCTGCTGTTCTTCGACGGGAAGCTTCTCTTGCTCTCCCAATAATTTAGCCAATGCGTAAACCTTAAGGATGTGCTGTGTACGCCTGCTATGCCCTTCCTCATAGCACATTGCGTTATACAAGAGATGAGTTTCATCGTTTATCACGTTGACAATCATCCTTTCATGAAAAGATTGTAATATTTCTTTATAGAATATAACATTACAAACGAGTCTTGCGTTGCGCTTGCAACATATAATTCAAAATGCTATACTTTAAATTAGGAAAGGAGGGACAGCATGAGGCTTGATATTGAACAACTAACCTTACTTCCAATTTTCAAAGGCATTCGTGAGGAAGATCTTCCGGCAATGTTGACCTGCCTGGGAAGTTTTCAGAAAAAATATCAGAAAGATGAAGTTATTTTTTTGGAAAGCAATGAAGTCAGAAATATTGGTATTATATTGTCTGGAACTGTGCATATGGTCAAGGTGGACTCCGAAGGCTATCAAACACTTCTTGTTGTAATGAAAAAGAATGAACTATTTGGGGAATCATTTTCCTGCGGAAGTCATTTAGATGCACAGGTCAGCTTTTTGGCCGCTGCACCCTGTGAAATTTTGTTTTTGCCCTTTCACAAAGTCATCCATTCCTGTAAGATGAGCTGTACCTTCCATCATCGGCTGATTGAGAACATGGTCCAATTGATTGGAGATAAAAATGTCCAGTTGATGCACAAAATTGAAGTGATTTCCCAAAAGACACTTCGAGAAAAAATATTAGCATACTTACGACAACAGGCTATGGAGCAGAGCAGCAAACAATTTACAATTCCTTTGGGACGGCTCGAATTGGCTGAATACCTGTGTGCGGATCGTAGTGCAGTGACCAGAGAATTGTCCTATATGCAGCGAGATGGTCTAATTATTTATGATAAGAACACATTTCAGCTGTTATAATTAAAAAGCACAGATCTTTATGTTGTAAATAGGAAAAACCTGTTTGAGAAAATATTGGGGGTTACTCATATTCTAAAATTCCATAAGGTCCCAATTAGCTCATTGGCACAATCCAAACAAAAAAGAATCCATGTTGCGCACGCAACACGGATTCTTTTTTGTTTATGTTACACTTCGTATAGTTATTATGAATTCATATGAGCATAAGGAGGAAAATATATATGGGCTTTCATGTTACCAATATGCAGCTGAGTGCATTATTTCAGACATGGCAAACCAATTATGACATCTATGCTCCCCGTAATTTTTCCGGCGGTGGGCGCTTTTCAGACACAGACTGTATCCGATACGGAAAAATCGACTGTGTGGATGAGATCGTATTCGATAAGAAGTCGGAGTATTCCTTCAAGGAGATTCTGACCCCCATTTCCCAGACACTGTTTTTCTTTACGGAAGGCGAAACCAAAGAAGCAGATGCGCCCAAGAAAGGGGCGGTTATTTTCCTGCGCAGCTGTGATCTCCATGCGCTCAAGCGGCTGGACGATATGTACCTGCACAACGGCCCTGCTGATTACTACTACCAGCGCCTGCGGGAGAACATCAAAATCGTGCTGATGGGTTGTGCTCACTCCTTTGGAAACTGCTTCTGTGTCAGTATGGGCACCAATGTAAGCACCAACTACAACATGAGCATTGATTGCCAACCAGACGGCACCTACCTGGTGGACTGCAAGGATGAGGCATGGGCACAGCAGCTGGAGGCTGCGGAGACGCCTCGGTTGGAGGTTATTCCGAGCCATGTGGAAGAAAACAATGTCACTGTGCAGATTCCGGAACATCTGACCGCAGAGGTAGCCAAAAGCACCATGTGGAACGAGTATGACAGCCGCTGCATCAACTGTGGACGCTGTAATTTTGTTTGTCCCACCTGCACCTGCTTCACCATGCAGGATCTCTTTTACAGCGAGAATGGCAAGGTAGGAGAACGCCGCCGTGTCTGGGCCTCCTGCATGGTGGACGGCTTTACCGATGTGGCTGGCGGCGGCAGCTACCGAAAGAAGAACGGCGAGCGGATGCGGTTCAAAGTGCTGCACAAGGTGCTGGACTACAAGCAGCGCAATGGCTATCACATGTGTGTAGGCTGCGGCCGGTGTGATGACATCTGCCCGGAGTACATTTCGTTCTCGGGCTGCATCAATAAATTGGACAATGCTATGGCGGAGGTGACCGAGCAATGATGAAAAATGATTATATCCCGTTTCCTTCTAAGATTTTGGAGGTCATCCGGCACACGGAGATTGAGTATACCTTCCGTATGGAATTTCAGGGGGAAGTCAAGCCGGGACAATTTTTTGAGGTATCCATCCCCAAGTACGGAGAGGCACCCATCTCGGTCAGCGGCATTGGGGAAAACTTCGTAGATCTAACCATCCGCCGGGTGGGCAAGGTTACCAATGAAGTGTTTGAGCGCTATGTGGGTGATACGCTTCTGCTGCGCGGCCCTTATGGAAATGGGTTTGATGTATCCGATTATATGGGCAAGGACATTATTGTCATGGCTGGTGGCACCGGTCTGTCTCCGGTTTGTGGCGTAGTCAGTTACTTTTCCGAGCATCCTGAGCAAAGAGGTCATATGACCTTGATTGCAGGTTTCAAAACGCCCCATGATATTCTCTTCCGTGATAATCTGAATCGCTGGGGAAAGAACATGGATGTCATCCTTACCGTTGACTGTGCAGAAGAAGATGCGGCCTGCCATGTAGGTCTGGTCACCCAGTACATCCCGCAGATTAAGCTGGGCGATGTGCAGAATACCGTGGCCGTTGTGGTCGGTCCTCCTGCCATGATGCGCTTTTCTGTGCAGGGACTACTGGGCATTGGCCTGCCGGAGGAAAACATCTGGATCTCTCAGGAGCGGAAGATGTGCTGTGGCTTGGGTAAATGCGGCCACTGTAAGATTGGCGATACATATGTCTGCCTGGACGGGCCGGTGTTCAATTATACCAAAGGAAAATTCCTGGTGGATTGAGGAGGGGTACCATGGATATCAACACAAAAGCATTAAAAAAGAACGCATTCCGTGTCACCAAGGAGCGTGGTATGACCGCCTCCCGAATCCGTGTTCCAGGTGGACATCTGGATGCCAAATATCTCGGAGAGATCCAGAAAATTGCGGAGATCTACGGCAACGGTACGGTTCACATCACCTCCCGTCAGGGCTTTGAAGTCCCCGGTATTCCCTTTGAAAAAATGCCGGAGGTCAATGCTGCTCTTCAGAGCCTGATCGACGGGCTGGATATCAATCAGGATGAGGTGGGTCACGGCTATCCCGCCTCTGGAACTCGAAATATCACAGCCTGCGTGGGCAACCGTGTCTGCCCCTACGCTTGTTATGATACCACAGCCTTTGCGCAGCGCATTGAGAAAGCGGTGTTCCCAAATGACCTGCATTTTAAGATCGCTCTGACCGGCTGCCCTAACGACTGCGCAAAGGTGCGGATGCATGACTTTGGCATTATGGGTATGACAGTGCCTCAGTTTGAGCCAGACCGCTGTGTCAGTTGCGGAGCTTGTGTGAAAGCCTGCAAAAAGAAGTCCGTAGAAGCTCTGACACCGGTGAACTTCCGTCCTCAGCGAGACGCACGGCGCTGCATCGGCTGCGGTGAGTGTGTGCTGGCCTGTCCCAATGCCGCATGGACCCGCAGCGATAAAAAGTATTATCGGCTCACACTGCTGGGCAGAACCGGTAAGAAGAATCCCCGCCTGGGTGAAGATTTCATCAAATGGGTGGACGAGGATAGCATTATTAAGATCATTCTCAACACCTATGACTATGTGAAGGAGTACATTGATCCCAACGCTCCCGGTGGCAAAGAACACATAGGCTATATCGTAGACCGAACCGGCTTTGAGGAATTCAAGCGGTGGGCCTTGCGGGATGTCACCCTGCCGGATATCGCAGAAGTTATGACACCCATGTACTGGAAGGGTGTGAAGTATTGATATGTGCCGGAAAGATAGAGAAATTATGGGCGAAGAAATCGAAATGATTCTCCAAAAGGGAGAATACGGAATTCTGTCCACGGTTGGCCAGGATGGAAAGCCGTATGCAGTTCCACTCAGTTATGCCTGGAAGGACGGGCTGATCCATCTGCACTGTGCTGCAAATGTGGGAAAGAAACTCGAAAATATATCCTACTGCTCGGATGTTTGTTTTGTGGTCGTTGGTGATACCACAGTGCAGCCCGAAAAGTTTGGTACTTTGTATGAGAGCGTCATTCTGACCGGTCAAATGATGCCGTCAAAAGATAAGCAGGCCAGCCTGATTGCATTGCTTGAAAAGTACAGCAAAGAATTTCTGGAAAAAGGGATGCAGTACATCCAGGCAGCATGGGACAAGACCGGCGTATATATTATTTACCCCGAACAAATAACCGGAAAAGCGAAACGAACCGCAATGCACAGTAAAGTATACTTTTTCCCACAGCCGTAAGAAAATTGATTTTTTTAAAAATGAAGGGTTATCTTGCTCTGAAAAGAGCCGATAACCCTAATGTAATGAGTTTTAAGGAATCTAGCCAAAAAGTATATCTTTCGATAGTAATTTTTATTGTTTATGTGTCAACCGATACTCCCGCAACCGGCGGTAGAAAGTAGTACCGCTCATGTGGCACAACTGGGTTACATCCTCGAATGAAAGCTCCTTTCTCTCCCACCATCGGACAATTTTTTCAAAATCCTTGGGCGTCGCAATTTCGGGCCTACCAAACCGTACTCCCTTTGCTTTGGCTGCCGCAATCCCCTCAGCCTGGCGTTTACGGATATTCTCCCGTTTGCTTTGGGATACAAAACTGAGAATTTGCAGCACCAGATCCGCGATGAAAGTACCCATCAAATCCTTACCCTGGCGGGTATCCAGTAAGGGCATATCAATGACACAGATGTCTACACCCTTTTCTTTTGTGAGAATATGCCACTGGTTCTGGATTTCCTCGTAGTTGCGCCCTAGCCGGTCAATGCTCAAAATGTAAAGAACGTCACCTGGCTTTAACTGGCGAAGAAACCGTTTGTAGTTAGGCCGATTAAAATCCTTACCGGATTGCTTATCCATGTATAGATTTTTTACAGGAATATGCTGTTCTGCCATGGCAACCCGTTGCCGTTCTTCGTTCTGATCTTTGCTGGAAACCCGTATGTATCCGTATCGTATGCTTTTCATACTCCTCAACCTCCTTTGAAAATATGAAGCTATCCTACCATATTTCCCCAAAAAAGCCTTCCGTCAGTTCCTCTGGAAGGCTACTTTTTATAACTTTGAGAGGTTTTTTATCTTGGGTAAGTGTTCCAGCATATACCTGTTAGATGAATCCGCTTAGTTCCAACCAAAACTGTTTCTCCACTGGGAAAAATCTGACCTTTTGCAGATCCCGAACATTCGGCGCACGGTGCTTTTCCCATAGTTAGAACCGTTCCAGCAGAGTTTTCTTTATTGGCACTGCCCCGGAGTATAGCTACACCGCAAAAATAAAAACTGCCCTCGCAAAGCGAGAGCAGTCCAAAAGCAACCAACCCACTATTCAAATCTTACTTTCTTAGCAAATACGGTTTTCAAGAAAGGATTTCCCATCACCAGCCCCCTGTAGCACCGTTTTGGATGGGTGCTTTCTGTCGGCAGAAACGGCAACAAATTTTAGAAAATGATATCACCCCACAAAAAGAGGGACGGAGGTCACACCTCCGTCCCTCTTTTTGTGACCAGAGATTATTTCCGCCCCTTCTTCCACCGATTTCAGAAATTCTTCTCAATAATGTCCTTTCCGTGTTCATTCAGGGCCACGCCACTCCCACTCCGATCATTTTTCCCAGTGTTCCAGCCCGCGCGTTTCGACCTTTTTCCTCTTATTATTGCCATGGTCTCGTCACGGCTCATATCCAGAGCGTTTTGATCCGTCCATCCAGCACGCTGCCATCCAGGGCGACGGTAATCCAACTGGACTCACTCATGTGGTAATCGGAGAAAAATCCGGGCTGCTTTTCAGCGACCCGATGACAATGGGGTCGCACTTGCGGTCGACTGCATCAAGGGGCTCCGCCCCCTATAGTCCCAGCTGAAAGCGAGCACCCTGGCAATCCAGGAAACCAAGTGGAACGGCTTTTGCCGGACCTGTTTGTTCACCATGAGGGCACCTGCCCACGGGGCCGGATCGGCTGCCGGTGCTTTCCAAAGACAGGGTGGACGGTTCCATAGCAGCGCTGCCTAATTATTTCCCGCTCAGCACACCCTGCAAAATCGGCAGCAGATGGTGGTACATCATCTCGTTAACTCTGGAGGTATCCGCACGATGGGCCAGATCGTTTCTGGTGAGGATGATCTGCCCGAGTATCTCGGGCGTCAGAAGGGAGCAGCGGTCAAAATGGCGATATTCCGTTATGCCAAACTGCTCCTTTAGATATTGATACAGCAGATGGTTCCGGTTCCTACGTACCCATCCTCTCTCTCCCGGATGGGCCGCTTTCCCGGCCGCTTCCAGCTTTTTGTATCCCTCTGTGTCATACAGAATCTCAAACAGATAGTACAGAAGGATAGCCGTAGAATCATGAAAGCGAAAGATTCCGCACGGAAAAAACATGAGTTTTGGGAATGGTTCAAAGATAAGGGAGTGGATATTCTAGCCGTCATCATCTCCCTGATCGCACTTATAAGAACGTTCTAACCAGGGCTACTGTTGCAAGCGCTAAAGCCAACATCTCTGGCCATTTTTCTTTTAACCAAATCACCCCTTCTCACCTCCTCTCACCCTCCACCTTAATTTTAGTCTCATATCGTGACATAAGTTGCCATAAAATAAGGCCTGTACTGTGGTTTGGTAATAGTCGGCCAGTTTTACCTTGATTTCATCCCGCGGGATCCGTTGCCCGTTTTCGTACATGGATATGGCAGAAATCGTTACACCAACCGCTTTTGCAACGGTTTCCCGTGGAATATCCCCCCGCGCCTTTTTAAGACGTTCCGCAATCTCTCGTTCCATAAGCCTCACCTCCTAAAGTCACTTTTTGTGACATTTTCATTATAGCAAGGTCTCCCCTGTCTGTCAACACATTTCGTGACAAATTTTCATTGACTTGTGACACGCTTTGTGCTAATATGAGACCTAAGAAAGGAGGGAAGCGAATGGCAGCGTTGAGCGATATGCTCACCTACTTACGTAAGCGCAAAGGCCTGACCCAACAGCAGCTTGCAGATCAGTTGAATATGTCCCGCAGCGCCATTGGAATGTACGAGACGGGGAAGCGGGAGCCGGAAATCGAAGTTTTGGAGGCTTTCGCGGACTTTTACAACGTGGATATGAACACATTGACCGGCAGAGTCCCGACAGCGCCTATTGAGCGAGATCCGAGCTTTACTACTTCTTCCCTGATCGCTTCCATCCCCAACTTGATGCCCCTCCCTAAAACTCAGGAGGTTCCCAGGCTGGGTATCATCGCCTGCGGAGAGCCGATTCTTGCCCAGGAAAACATTGAGAATTATGACCGTGCTCCCGAAGGAATAAACTGTGACTTTACCCTAAAATGCAAGGGAGACAGTATGATAGGTGCCCGTATCAATGACGGAGACATTGTATATGTCCGCCAGCAGAATGAAGTGGAAAACGGGGAAATCGCTGCTGTCTTGGTGGACGATAGATCGGAGGAATCTTTCGCCACCTTGAAACGTGTATACCTGTACGAAAACCAGATTGTACTTCAAGCGGAAAATCCCAAATATTCCCCTTGGGTCTATACAGGGGAGGACATGAACAAGGTGCGTATCATTGGTAAGGCCGTGGCTTTTCTCAGTGAAGTACAATAAGAAGCTACCTACAGCGTAAAGCTGAGGAATATACTGAGGAATGAGGTTTTTTTCATGAAAAAGAAAGTGTTGTCCATTATCTGTGCGATTCTACTTTCTACAAGCGCTGCAGCTTGCGGATCCACCGGCGTTTCAGATGAGGAATATCAGAGCCTTTTGGATCAAAATTCTGCTTTGCAGTCACAGATAGAAGCACTACAAGCAGAATTAGAGGCGACGCCAGAACCTACCCCAACCCCTGAACCTACTCCCACTCCGGAACCCACTCCGACCCCTGAACCCACTCCCACTCCTGAACCTGAAATGACGGAAGAGGAATTCAAAGCGGCATGCACAGTTGGTTATGACTATAAAACCCTTGCAAGAGACCCCAAAACATATATTGGAAGCAAAGCTATGTTCCGGGGAGAAGTGATTCAGGTCATGGAAGATAGTGGAATCACAGTTTTGCGTGTAAATGTAACTCAGGATGAGTGGGGTTACTGGGAAGACACCATGTATGTGTGGTATATTCCCGATCCCGATGAACCCAGAATTTTGGAAGATGACATTATCACTATGTACGGCGAAATGCAGGATCTGATGACCTATGAGACTGTAATGGGTTCTACTGTGACAATCCCCCAAATGTACGCCCATTATATCGATATAGAATAAAAAGTGCCCCTGATGCTGGAACACCAGGAGCGGCCCTAGAACAGCTTACTTGAAAAAGGCTTACATGGTTTGTTCTAAATGTGATTACATGAATAAATAAAAGGAGCGTTAAAAATGGGACTGTTGAAAAATTTAGGTGGGCAGTTGGCTTCGGGGTTGATGGGAAATCTCAGTGAGGTTTCTGCCGAATCTCTCACGCAAGAATACGGGATGTATCTGATGGACGGAGAAACCATCACCACAGGGTTTAAACTGGTGAGGGATGTGGTCATCATCACTGACAAGCGGATCATTGACTTTGACAAGCAGGGTGCCACCGGCGCTAAAATGCGGGTTGACTCTATCAACTTGAGCTGTGTTTATCACGTTTCTGCTGAAACCGCAGGCTTTGGCGTCGATGACAGTGAAATTAACATTCACTACATCACCAGCCCTTACTTCAAGTGCAGCGGTGGCGTATCCGTGGCTGAGAAGAAGCTGGAATTTCCGAAAAGCTACAATATTCAACCACTTTACAAATACCTGCAGGAGATTGCATATCAAAATCATGAAGCTTTAAATGCCTAATTTGCGAAAAAACCGCAAAAAGTGCAAATAAAAAGTAAAAATTTCAATTTATAATTAGAGTTTTTCTGAATTTATTAGAGATTCTCTGAAATAAAAAAAGCCGCCCCCGGTGCTGGAACACCAGGAGCGGCCCTAGAACAGCTTACCCGAAGTGGATAACCTGCCTTCGCAACACAGATTATACCACCTCAGGGCAGGCTTTGCAAGTCATACCCTGGAGGTGATTTTTTGAAGTGCCGAAAGTGCCGGGCAGAAATACCGGGCGGAAGCCGCTTTTGCAACCAATGCGGGACAACTCAGCAGGTTAGCCACCGGACCAAAGCTCGGGGCAATGGCCTGGGAAGTGTGTACCAACGCCCCAACCGCACATGGGTAGCGGTGAAAACCCTGGGGTATAAACTGGGAGAAGATGGCAGAAAGCGGAGAGTTACAAGGTCAAAATCCGGGTTTAAAACAAAGCGAGAGGCTTTGGAGTACTTGCCTCTTTTGACGGGAGAAAAAGCCAAACCGGCGGTCACTTTTCAAGGGCTTTATGGGATGTGGCTTCCCACCCACCAAGCCTCCAAGTCTACGTTGGATTGCTACAAGGCAGCCTATAAATACTTTTCGCCTGTCTGGTACACAAAACTGGACGACATATCCATTGACGATCTGCAGGAGTGCCTGAACGATTGCCCAAAGGGAAAGCGGACCCGGCAAAACATGAAAGCATTGTGCGGCCTGCTTTACAAGTATGCGATCCCCAGAGGATGGGCAGACCGCAACCTGGGGGAATACCTGGTGATACACGGGGAAAGTGACAGCCACAAGGATGCGTTGCCCTTAGAGGCCCTGGATCAGCTGGCAGCTCACCTGGAAAGCGTCCCAGGGGCCGACTATGTATACTGTCAGTGCTTCCTGGGGTTCCGACCGTCTGAGCTTCTGGATCTGGACTGTAAAGACTATGATCGCAAAGAGCGGGCGTTTGTGGGAGGTGCCAAGACGGACGCCGGCCGCGACCGGGTGGTCACAGTTTCTCCGAAAATACAGCCTATTGTGGACCGGCTGACCAGCCACAAGATCTCCGGCCCGGTTTTTTGTGGGGATCATGGCCAGCGAATGGGGATTGCAGCATACAGGGCGCTTTTCTACAGAGTTTTAGATGCCTGCGGGATAAATAACCCCATCGAAGAAAAAGACGGCGTCAAGAGGCGAAAATACACGCCGCACAGCTGCCGCCACACTTTTGCCACACTCATGAAACGGGTGGCCGGGTCTGACAAGGACAAGTTGGAGCTGATGGGCCACACCAGCACCGAAATGCTTCGCCATTATCAGGATGTATCTTTTGATGATCTCCGTAAAGTGACAGACGCCTTATAAAACAAGAAAGCCCGCTGGAATTCCAGCGGGCTTTCTGCGTTCTTCTGCGTTCTTCTGCGTTCTAAATCGTGTTAGTAATACGTTAGTAATAGCACACAATTTTTCAATTTTTTTCAAGACTTTTTAAAAATGAAATTGAATAGCAAAAACACCGGTTTGTGGCTTATTTCTGCCATAAATCGGTGTTTTCTTTGGTGGAGATAAGCGGGATCGAACCGCTGACCTCTTGAATGCCATTCAAGCGCTCTCCCAGCTGAGCTATACCCCCAACTATTTACTTCTGCGTCGTTTGCGTCTCACTCACGGCGCTTAAATATAATAGCACGTCATGCGGGAAAATGCAACCCTTTTTTTCAAATTTTTTAAAAATCTTTCTTGCGGGTTTCTGGCACCATTTTCCCGGCCGTTGGATACAATGGGATAGATGATCTGCGGAAAACCTCGCTAAAGTGATTAAACCTTCAAAAGCCAGGCAAAACTAGAGATAAACAACTTGAACGGAGCGTGAAAACCGTGATCGTACACAGAGGAGAGATCTACTACGCCGATTTAAGCCCGGTGGTCGGTTCGGAACAAGGGGGCGTTCGCCCCGTTTTGATCGTCCAAAACGATGTGGGGAATAAATTTAGCCCCACCGTTATCGCCGCGGCAATCACCAGTCAAAAAGATAAAGCAAATCTTCCTACTCATATCGCCGTCAACGCCCAAGGGTCCGGTTTGATGAAAGATTCCATCATCCTGCTGGAACAGGTGCGCACTTTGGACAAACATCGCCTGAGAGAAAAAATGGGTCGTCTGGACCGGGATTCCATGGGTCGGGTGGACCAAGCTCTTTCTGTCAGTTTTGGGCTTCGCTCTACATAAGGTAGAGCGAGCCAGCGCCGGGAAGGTTTTCCTCCCCGGCGCTTCTTTTTGCCATTTTACTCTTTCTCCTGGTTTATCAAACGGCGGGCAAAGGCTTCCAAGGCCTCCTTTTGATTGGGCACAGTTCCCTCCCACACGCTTTCCAACAGGCGGTGCAGCAATTCCCCCATCTTGGGGCCGGAAGGGACTCCCAACGCTTTCAGCCCTTCCCCATCCAGAGCCATATCCTGTAAGGTCAAACAATCTCCCCGGGCCAAGATCGTTCGGGCCAAAGTTCTGCTCTCTTCCAAATCAGGCAGGCGGCGCTGGAAAACTCCAGGCGCTTTTGCGGACATATCCGACTCCATCAAATCAAGAAGCTGAAACACAAAGCACTCCCCATACTGCCCCAGCAATTTTTTCAAATGCTTTTCTTTCATGGGAAGCCCGTCCTCGTGGTGATCCACCAGAGTGGAGATCCATTCTATTTCCCGATTGGAAAAGCGAAGCCGGCTCAGGACTTTCCGGGCAATTCTGCCGCTTTCCGGCGGGGGCCCATAGAAATGGGCCACTCCATCCGGAGAAAATGTCTTTTTCCCAGGTTTTCCCGCATCGTGCAGCAACGCCGCCCACCGGAGTTCCGGCTTTTGGGGAGCGTGGGACAGCGCTCGCAAAGTATGCTCCCACACATCAAAGCAATGGTAAGGGGTTTCCTGGGTACAGCCCGCCATAGGCGCCAATTCGGGCAGCACGGTAAACACCACAGTTCCATACTCCCGCAGCACTTTCGCGGCGTCCTTCCCGCAGAGAAGCTTTGTGAGTTCTTCCCGGACGCGCTCATGGGACAGCTCCAGGAGAAGGTCTTTTGTTTTCCAAACAGCTTCCCTGGTTTGGGCTTCTATCTCAAATCCCAGCTGGGAAGAAAACCGCAAGCACCGGAGGATACGCAAAGCGTCCTCGGAAAACCGCTTTACAGGATCCCCCACACAACGCAGGACACCCTGTTTCAAGTCTTCCCTACCTCCAAACAGGTCCACCAACCCCCGCTTTGGATGGTACGCCATAGCGTTGACGGTGAAATCCCGGCGGGAAAGGTCCGCTTCCAGGCTGGGGGAAAAGGTGACGGAATCGGGATGGCGCCCATCTGTATATCCGCCGTCGGTGCGGAAAGTGGTGATCTCAATGGGGTGACCCTCCTTCCCCACTACCGCCACAGTTCCGTGGATCATCCCTACCTCGATCAGCCGCTCCCCCGCAAAGCAGGCCTTTGTCTCCTGGGGAAGAGCACTGGTGGCCACATCCCAATCGAAAGGGGTTTTGCCCAAGAGGGAATCCCGCACGCAGCCGCCTACGCACCAAGCCTGGAACCCAGCAGATTCCAAACGTTCCATCACTTCCAACACCGCTGTGGGCGGTTGAATATGAATTCCTTCCATCAGGCGCCTCCTTTCCTGGTTTTCCCACCCAGTATACCATAAAAAAGGGGGGTTGAAAAGCCGCCTGCATTGACACCACCGCCGAAACATGGTAAGATACAACATCGAAGAACGTGCAAAAATCTCAAGGAACGAGGCGAAACACCTATGGCATTGCTGGAACAATGGGAGCGTTACGCTGAGGAACAACAGAAAGGTCCTCAAGGCGCCCAATTCTGGAAACAATATTTGGAGCAGGAAACCAAAATCTACCAGCGTATTTTGGAAAGCAAGCCCCAGAAAAATACGGTAAAGGGCTACGCTGAAAAATACGGCGTGGATGTGTTGACCATGGTGGCTTTCCTGGACGGCATCAACGACAGCTTGAAAGTGAAAAACCCCCTGGAAACCATGGAAGAGGATACGGAAGTCAACCTGAACTACGACAAGGAACTGCTGTATAAAAACATGGTGGAAGCAAAAGCCGAATGGCTTTACAATCTGCCCCAGTGGGACAAGCATCTTACCCCGGAACGCCGCAAAGAGCTGTACAAAGAGCAGAAGCTCTCCAAAACTGTGGTGAAAGGCCCCAAAATCGGCCGGAACGATCCCTGCCCCTGCGGCAGCGGCAAAAAATATAAAAAATGCTGCGGCCGTGACTTATAAGCGGCAGCATATATGGAAAGCCTTTTCCCCGGTTTCTGCCGGCGGAAGAGGCTTTTGCCTTTGATTAAACTTCCCAAAAAGCGCAAAGACTACCTTCGGATGAAACATTCGGAGGTGGTCTTTTTTATGCAGGGAAAAGTGGAAATCTGCGGCGTGAATACATCCCGCTTAAAAGTTTTAAAAAGTGACGAGATGAAGGATCTTCTGGTCAAAAGCCACAACGGGGACAAACAAGCGCGGGAAGCCTTGATCGCCGGGAACCTGCGTCTTGTTTTGAGCGTGATCCAGCGGTTTGGAAACCGGGGAGAAAATCCCGACGATTTGTTTCAAGTGGGCTGCATCGGCCTGATGAAAGCCATTGACCATTTTGACGTGGAACAAGGCGTGCAATTTTCCACCTACGGGGTCCCCATGATCATCGGGGAAGTCCGCCGGTTTTTGCGGGATAACAATTCGGTACGGGTCAGCCGCTCACTCCGGGACACAGCGTACAAAGTCATTCAGTGCAAAGAACGCCTCACCGCCCAAAAGAACCGGGAGCCCACAGTGGAGGAGATCGCCCAAGAACTTTCCATGAAACGGGAAGACGTGGTCCTGGCACTGGAAGCCATTGTGGAGCCTGTCTCCCTTTACGAACCGGTCTTTTCCGATGGAGGGGACACCATTTATATTATGGATCAGGTGGGCGATCCGGCGGGAGATGGGGACTGGTTGGAAGAAATTGCCGTTAAGCAAGCCATTCAAAACCTGAGCCCCAGGGAAAAGAAAATCCTCTCCTTACGATTTCTGGACGGAAAAACTCAAATGGAAGTGGCCGGGCAGATCGGTATCTCCCAAGCTCAGGTCTCCCGCCTGGAAAAGGGAGCGCTGAACAAGATCAAAAAAGAACTGCGCTAAGCAACACAAAAAGCGGAAGGGTTATCCCTCCCGCTTTTTTCATACAACACAGTTTATTTTTCGTGAGCCTTTAAAAACTCTCGGACTTCTTCCTCGGTTTCCAAAGACATGGCCTCTTCCGTCACTTCTTCGGCTTCTTTGGACGTCCACAGGGAGATGGCTTTTCGCACGGGCAGCAACGACACAGGCGCCACACTGAACTCCTTTAATCCGAAGGAAAGCCACACAGGGGTCAAGGCCGTATCCGCCGCAGCCTCACCGCACATGCTCACCTTTGTCCCGGTACGCTGCGCGGTCTCCAGTACCTGACGCACCATCCGCAGCACTCCGGGATGGAAATAGGAATACAGGTGGGCCACCCGGGCATTGCCCCGGTCCACTCCCAACACATACTGGGTCAGGTCATTGGTGCCAAGGCTGAAAAAGTCCGCCTCTTTGGCAAAGGCTTCCGCCATCAGGCATGCCGCCACAGTTTCTATCATCACGCCCACAGGAAGATTTTCGTCAAAGGCAATCTTCTTGCGGCGAAGGACCTCTTTTTCTTCTTCCAGTATCTCTCTGGCATGGCGCACTTCTTCCACTCCCGTGACCATGGGAAGCAACAACCGGGCTTTGCCGTAAGCGCTGGCTCGAAGCACCGCGCGCAAGTGGACCCGGAACATGTCCTCTTCCCGAAGGGAAAAGCGCAGGCCACGGCATCCCAAGAAGGGGTTGTCCTCTTTCACTTGAGGCAAATAGGGCAAGTTTTTATCGCCGCCTACATCCAACGTACGGATGATGACAGGCTTTCCACGCATGGCGCTTAAAATCTGCCGGTACGCGTGGAACTGTTCGTCCTCCCCGGGCTGGGAAGTCCGGTCCAGATACAGGAATTCCGTACGCACCAGACCAATGCCGTCACAGCCGTAACCTGCGGCACGGGTAGCGTCTCCCACGCCGCCAGCGTTGGCTGCCAGCTGAATCCGTTCCCCATCTGCGGTCCGGGTCTCCCTGCCCACAAACTCCCGCAAGGATGCCCGAAGCTGCTGGAAATCTTTTTGCCGGTTCACATAGACTGTTTTCATTTCCGGACTGGGCGAAAACACCACACATCCCCGGTTACCGTCTACGATCACAGCTTCTCCTGGAGCAGTATCCATCACCCGGTCCTCTACGCCCAGCACAGCGGGAATTTCCAACGCTCGGGCCAGGATCGCACTGTGGGATGTGGGACCGCCTTTGCCCAGGACGATTCCTTCCACATTGGCGGAATTGAGCACGGACACTGCCGAAGGGGAAAGTTCTTCCGCCAACAGCACCGTACCTGGCTGCAAAGCGGAAAAATCCATCTCCGGCAAGCCCAGCAGCAGCCGCAGCATACCGCCGCGCAGATCCCGCACATCGGCGGCTCGCTGGCGGATGATCTCGTCATCTGAGGCGGTAAACAAGTCGATAAACAAGTCGCAGGACGCGGAAAGCGCCGCTTCTGCCGACTGCCCCAAGGCGATACGGCCTTCCACTTGGCCGCTCATGTACGGGTCGTGGATCATATCCGTTTGGCAGCGGATAATATCTCCCTGCTCTTTACCGGCCATTTCTGCCACCCGGTCTGCCTTGACTTGGATCACTCGGCAAAAGGTCTCTACCGCGTTCCGGTACCGCTCCAACTCCATTTTGGGATCGGCGATCTCCCTATCCAGGCTCCCCATGGGCTTTTCTTTGTACACCAGCGCATGGCCGATTCCTATTCCGGGCGACCCTGCCACACCATAAAGCACACGTTCTCCTGTCACAGCTGACCACCTCCCGCTTCGCCAAGCCCTGACTGGATCAGATCCACTGCCCGGTCAAGGGCTTTTTCTTCATCCGGACCGGAACAGCGGATCTCCACTTCATCCCCGCACTGAATCCCCGCGGCGATCAAATTCATGATACTTTTCCCGCTGACTTCCGCTTCCTCATGACAGACCAACACGTCTGAAAGAAATTTTTGCATTTCGTTGGAAAATAGTCCGGCAGGCCGCACGTGCAGCCCCTCCCTATTTTTCAGCACCACTTTCTTTGAAACCACATCCATCTCTCCTTCCTTTGCGGTCTGCATTGCAATGCATTTTAAACGCTTTCCAAAAGGGTTATCCTTCCGGAATCGTTTCCTTATCCGGGGTCACATAGATGGTCTTGTAATTGACGTAGATCACCATGCCCGGTTTTGCTCCCTGAGGTTTGCTCACGTTCCGGATCTGGGTATAGTCCACCGGCACCTGGGCAGAATCCTTTGCCCTACTGTGAAGCGCCGCCAACTTGGCAGCTTCTTCCATGGCTGTTTCTGTGGGAGCCTTCCCTTCCGTCACCAACACAGTGTGGGAACCGGGAATATTCTTTGTATGAAACCAAATATCGTTGTTGTTGGCAGTTTTTAAAGTAAGCTTGTCATTTTGCCGGTTGTTCCGCCCCACCAGCACCGTAAATCCATCGGAGGTGGTAAAACGCATGGGCGCGCTTACGGCAGCAGGCTTTTCCTTCTTGTTACGATGCACCCGGAGGTATCCCTGTTCCGCCAGTTCCCCACGGATCTCGGACAGATCCCGCTCCGTTTCTGCGCGGGCCAGGGCATCCAACACGCTTTCCAAATACTCCAACTCTTTCCCCGCCAAATCGATCTGCTCCGTCAGCTTTTCCTCCGCGGTTTTTGCCTTGCGGTATTCCTTATAGTATTTCTGGGCATTTTGAGAAGGCGTCAGAGCCGGGTCCAACTTGATGTGGACCAAGGGTTGGTCCTCCTGGTAAAAATCCGGAAGGTCCACACTGGAGGCGCCTTTGGAAATGGCATACATGCTGGCGCTGATCAGATCTCCTGCCACACGCAGGGCATCCCGGTTAGCGCACTGTTCCAGCTCGCCCCGCTGGGCATTGATCTTTCGGGACAGCCTCTCGGAATGGGTGGAAAGCAGCCGCAGCAGATCCTGCTCCCGGACCCGCATCCGCTCCTGCTTGTCCCGCTCCCGGTAGAACTCGTCCAAAAGCTGGGAAAACGTTTCCGCCTCTTTCACCACTGCGGATGTGCCATACTGGTGTATCTCCATAAAGGAAAAATCCATGGGTTTCTTTTGCAGGTTTACCGCCATATAGGGTTTTCCCGAAACCTGGTCGATGGTTTCCTTCATCTGCTGATAGAAGAACCCTGCCCGGAAATACTGTTCCTCGTCCATGGTTTTGACGGTCAACTCCGCACCCCGGCCTACCCGGTGGGCAAGTTCCCGGCACACAATGGGCGACACGCCTTGGAGCACCGACAAAAAGCCTTTGGAAAGTTCCATATCCTTAGGCAAGGCTTTCAGTGCCTCCACCACCTGCTGCTGGGAAGTGGAAAGAGGGCACAATTTATTTTGCGGCGGCGGGAGCTGGTAGGAAAGCCCGGGCAGCACCAGCCGCTGGGAGGACATCTCCGCGTCTACCCGCTTCAGGGCATCGATAATTTTCCCGTTCTCGTCAGACAAAATGATGTTGCTGTAGCGTCCCATGATCTCCATGGTCAACGTCAGGATAACGTGGTCGCCCAGCTCGTTGATAGAATCAAAATCGAAGTGCAGCAGCCGTTCCAATTCGGGCTGGCGAATAGCCACCACTTTCGCCCCTTGCAGCTTCTTTCGCAGCAGCATGCACAGCATGGGCGGCTGCTTGGGATTTTCCAGGGGGATCGTGGTAAAATGCACCCGTGCGGAATTGGCACGAGCGGAAAACAGCACTTTATACCCGCTTTCCCGGGTACGGAACGCCACCACCAATTCCTCCCTGTTGGGCTGGTGGATCTTATCCACTCTGGCCCCCAGGAGCTTTTCCTCCAGCTCCTGTTTGATGTGTCGCAGAAACGCGCCGTCCAATGCCATAAATATGTAGTTCCTTTCTTCTTCAAATATTACAAGGCCGCCATGGGCGCCGACTCCACCTGAGAAAGCAGAAACGCCGTATCTGGAATACGTTTACGCAGATAGGACGCCAAAAATTCGGCGAACACCTTTTCGGTGTGATAGTGCCCTGCTGCCACGCAGGTCAACCGGGAATAGGCAGCTTCCAGCTCTTCGTGGTGTTTGATCTCTCCTGTGAGATAAGCGTCCGCACCCCGGCAAGCTGCTTGGTGGACATACTCCCCACCGGCGCCGCTGCACAGGAACACCTTCTGCACCGGCCGGTCCCCGGGGACAAACTTCACTGCCGGAGCGGAGAGCTTTTTCTTCACCAGGGCCGCGAAGGCCTCGGCATCCAGGGGCTCCTCCAGGTCGCCGGAA
>OLOH01000628.1_pt1 | contig 23985 bp, 13 predicted proteins | sample 1673221 | NCBI WGS metagenome assembly OLOH01 (sample SAMEA3136767, study PRJEB25190) | human gut metagenome
TCGGAAAAGTCCGTAGTTGTAACCAGCGATATCCATATTTGCAAAAGCATCTTTTGTTTTCCAGTCACATGGCGGAAGGGTCGCACCAATTTTCATAAAATAGTCGCCAACCAGACAGGCAAGTGTATTATAGAATTCACTTCCTACCGGTTTTTTCTTTTCTTTTTCCTGTTTTTTTGCCTCCTGCTCTGCAATCTCCGCACTTTTTTCTGCTTTATCATCGCTGTAGACACCCATTCCCATGGAGCTTAAGAAGTTAAAGAAAATGTTGATTCCGCAGGTTACCGGTCTGTATGGATCCAGCTTATGAAGATAAGAAGTCATTCTGCCGGTCAGTTCGATTCCTTTTTTCTGTGCAGTTTCTGCAACTTCATTTCCGGTGGAATACATGATCACACATGGATGATTGTAATCTTTCTCCACCATATCTTTAAGGTCCTGCTGCCACCATTCATTCAGATATCCTGCATAGTCATATTTTGTCTTATGAATATACCAGACATCTACATATTCGTCCATCATCAGCATTCCCTGACGGTCACAGGCATCCAGCATGTCTTTGGAACACGGATAATGAGAAGAACGGATTGCATTATAGCCATTCTCTTTGAGGATACGGACTCTTCGTTCTTCCGCTTCCGGATAAGTGCAGGCTCCCAGTACACCATTATCATGATGTACGCAGGCTCCTCTGAGGATTTCCCTCTTACCGTTGATCGTAAGACCTTTTTCCGGATTCCATTCAAGAAGTCGGATTCCAAATGTTTCCTCTACGACATCCTCTCCAAACGTTGCACGCAGAGTATAAAGATTCGGATGATCACAGTCCCAGAGCTTTGCGTTCGGAATTTCCATACGGAAAACCGACGGGTGTCCGGTATTTTCAACCTCTTGTGTAAGAATACAATTCTCTTTATCCAAGACCTCTGCTTTCACCCTGCCCAGGCAGGAAGTTTTTATTTCTACCTCAATCACTGCCGGAGCATAGCTGACTGTATGGATCCTGATTCCATTGACCGGAATGTATTTCTTGTCGCCTGTCCAGAGGTACACCGGACGGTAGATTCCTGTTCCTGAATACCAGCGGCTGTTTGGCTGGTCAGAATTCCGTGCGATCACGCGGATTTCATTCTGTGCTTCGTATTTCAGAAATCCTTCCGTATCTACATAGAAATTTGTATAACCATATGGTCTGTATGCGGCTTTCTTTCCATTAATATAGACTTCTGCATTATGATAAACACTTTCAAACTCAATGAGAACTTTTTTTCCACTGTATTCTGATGGTACAAATACATGTTTTGTGTATTCATAATCGCCACCCAGATACCATCCGGAATTTCCCTCGCTGACACTTTCTCCGGTACGCGGTTCACTCCGCATGGCATCATGTGGAAGTGTTACGGAATATGGTTCTTCATCTCTGGTCAGGCATCTGCAAGTCCAGTTTCTGTTAAAATCTATCTTCTTCATTTCAAATCTTCACCCTTCTTGTTTCTCCTCTGACCAGAGAAATTTTTTCTTCACCGAGTTCCAGAACTCCACCTTCTGCATCTGCAGTCACTTCCAGACATTCTCCATCCCAGGCCAGCCGGACCGTCCCGTCACTTCCCACAGGAAGTGTACAGTCCAGGTCTGTAAAATACTGCATCTGTGGCTTTAATACATAAGTAACTCCATCCTTGTTTACAAGATCCAGTCCGGCAAAGTATTTTGCCAGAAAATAGATAGGACTTGCCGCCCATGCATGGCAGAGACTCTTGCCAAAATGATCCCCGTACATATCATACTGTTCTTCCTTCGGCACGGACGGATCATACTCTTCCCAGAATGTGACTGCCCCAAGATCCAGCATGCCGCCCCAGTAGGAACGGATCTTGTCCAGAACTTCTGTCAGTTTTCCCATCTGGCACAGTACATCCAACTCAAAGAAGTTAAAGTATGGTGTTGTGATCGCCGGAATCTCATCATTTTCAAGTACATTTGTGAGAATTTTCTCCTGCTTCTGTTTGTCTGCGATATCAAACAGAATTGCAAAAATATTTGCATGTCTCGTTACATTACGTTTTCCGGAAGTAAAAGAATCGATATACGCACCTTTTTCTTCATCCCAGAAGAACTTTTCAATAGCAGCCGTCAGTTTTTCGTATTCCTGTCTGTAAACATTTCCATCTTTGCCAAGCTGCTTGCTAATCTCTGCCATCACACGGAAACATGCTGCATAAAGCATCTGTTCCGCACAGAGCGGACCATCTTTATCCATATCAGCCCAGTCAATATATACCCAGTCTTTTTCTTTTCCGATCAGAACACCATGCTCCTCTCGTCTGCCATTACAGAACCCCATAAGGGACACCATCTTTGGATAAACCAGTTCCAGAAATTCTCTGTCGCCATATCCTTCATTGTGATAATCCACGCCCAGAAGCCACAACAGAGAGTAATCTACAATTGTATTAATATGTCTCGTCATCGGATCATTGCCACGAAGCGCGAGGATCGTTCTCTGATCGATTTCTGCATCTGCCATCAGATAACGGTTTACGAAGAAGCTCTGGTATGCATCTCCCGACCAGATCCATTTATCACGTTTCACCCCATCAATAAAAAAGATTCCACTGCAAAGACGGAATGTATGCTCTGCCACCGACCAGATCTGATTCAGACGTTCTTCTCCACAATGAAAAGCTGCTTTTACCGGGATATCCACATACTGATGATTTGCTCTGAGGATAACTTCTCCCGGCTTACAATCCGGAATATACGCAAAACGTACTGCACAGCATGGACACTTTCCAGTTTCTTTGTCCGGCTGCCAGCTATAATAGCAGTTTACCGTATCGATTGCTTCTTCTCTGGATTCGCCACAGCAGATCAGTACCGGCTGATATCCATTTTTAAATTTTGCCTCCAGAACCGCATTCAGCTCCGTTTCAAATTCATAGAGAGTTCCTCCGTTATACTCCGTTACACTGACTGGTTCATAAACCTTTTCACTGTATTCCCAGACTGTCGGATTCTGTTCCGGTCTGGTGAAATATTTGCTCTTGCCTGCCGGCTGTGGGTCCTTTTCATAATCCTCTGCCATCCATCCTGTATCAGAGCAGATCACATCGCCTTCTATATAAATACATGGAAAAGCCTCAATGCAGCCTGCATGAACAGCTATTGCAACTTCTCCCGGTCCACAGGTAATCTTTTTTCCAAATGGATATTTTTTTTCTCCTGCCAGCACATGTCCGATCGCATTGGAATATACAGTGAAAGATGTTTCTTCCTCCAGGTGATAAGTGCGGCGAAAAGCAACACGGTTACGGAAGCCTTCACTCTTCCAGAAAGCCGGCCATCCAAACCCTCTCTCCACACGACTGAAATTCTGCTTCATTCCATGATATAACTCAAAATCTCCCGGATACCAGATCCAATAACTTTTGCTCATTCCCGATTCCTCCAGTTTTTTCTATTTTATTCAATTCCATTTGCACTGAACAGCTGGTTTTGGCATATAATTTCTACCTTAAACTATATGCGTTACTTCTATATAAAGTCAAACACAGTTGACGTACAAAAAGTACCCGTTCACGATATGACCTGCAAAAGTATTTTTTTCGAAATTTATTCCAGCAAAAAACAGCCAGGATTTTACTCCCGGCTGTTCTTATTCATATTTCAAATGTCTTTCAGGCATTCCAGATATTCAGTTAATCCCAGCCACCATATTCTTTGATGGTCTCTTCCACTCGTCGTTTCACTTCTGCAGCAATCTCCGTAGTCTTCATGTCCTTATACTCGTCATAATACATTGGCTTCAGGAAATGCACCTGCACTGTCAGTGGTTCTATGGAACCAGTATCAAAAGCCTTATACGTATCAATCAATGCAACCGGCACGATCGGGCATCTGGCTTTTGTTGCAGCTTTGAAACTGCCGCCTTTAAATTCCAGTGGATGATTTCCATTCTTGCTTCGCGTTCCTTCTGCAAAGATCAGATAATTTCGTCCCTCTTTCACTTCCCTGGTAACATTAAGGATAATCTGCATAGACTGTCGAATATCCTCTCTGTCCATAATATATGCTTTCATACAGGCAAAAACCTGTCTCAGAAACGGAACATTCCCCACTTCTTTCTTTGCCACTACAGAAAAAGGTGTCGGGCAGGCATCCACAATTGCAAGGACATCATACAGTCCCTGATGATTCGGATAAAACATAAATCCATTTTCGTTCGGTATATTTTCTACACCGTATGACTGAACCGTAATATTTCCACCTTTATTAGCCCGTTGATCTATTTTCTTCAGAAGTGCATAACGCTCTCCCTCTGTATAATTATCAACGTTTTTAGCATATCGGTTCAGCATAAACCATCCCCATGGTACAAACAAGAGATTCCTCAGCACCATCATAATGATTCTTTTCATTCCGCTGCCACCATCCCTTCAAGGATTCTATATTGCTGTTCGCTTAGCTATTTTAATTTTGCAGCTATTTTTTCCTCATATCCAGGATTCTTCTTGATAAACTTGTCATAAGCAGTCGTATAATCCTTATATGCCTGTGTATTCATAAAATCAGCATACTTCGTCGCCGCCTGCTTGCTCAGATCATCCGTAATCTCTGACGGTGTCATTACATAATACTTGCCGTTATCTTTCTTCTGTACCATGTAAGTGCTGATACAAGGGTAGCTCTGTCCATTCTTCAGAACCAGCTCATAGGTAATATACATATATGTATAGTTACCATTCTGATAAATTTTATCACACTGTGTGATTTCTGTTTTTTCAGCCTCGAATGCACTGAAATATTTTACAGTCGCATCCATCTCCTGCTGCAGAGTATCATCTGCCTTGGATACACCATAGCATTTTTTGACTTTTTTCTCATTTCCACCTGTGTATGATTCGATCAAAGTTCTGACTACTCTTTCCGGAGTCTTATGGCTGACTCCGCATCCCTTTGCAGCAAATACAATGATAATGATCAGAACGATCAGCGCAACAGCGCCTGCCAGAACCGGTTTCGGTAATCTGGCAATCACTGCAGCTATATCAGAACCTCTGGAAGTTTTACGCCGGGTTCCTGAAGTTTTACGTCTGGTCTGCGTTTTTCTTCTTGCTGATGCGGATTTTGAACGTCCGGATGCACTTGAACCGGATCTGCGTCTGACATTTGTTGCCGCATTTTCCTTATCCATGATTCTTATTCCTCTGTGCTGTCTGTATTTTCGTTACTGTTCTCTTCTGTGGAGACATTTTCAGAGCTTTCCTCTGTCTTTTCAGAATTTTTATCTTCTTCTTTTTCACGGACTTTCGCAAAGCTTGCAACCGTTACTCCATCAGAAAGATTGATCAGTTTGACTCCTGATGTAATTCTTCCAAGGATAGAGATATCAGAGCACTGCAGACGGATAATGATTCCTTCTGTGGTGATCATCATGATCTCATTTTCTTCATTGACAGCTTTTGCTCCGATAACATTACCGGTCTTCTCAGTAATCTTGTAGCACTTCACACCTTTACCGCCTCTGTTCTGGCAGGTAAATTCGCTGATAGAAGTACGTTTACCCATACCGTTTTCAGATACAACGAGCAGATAATATCCCTGTGTATTCAACTGCATTGCAACAACTTCATCACCATCCAGCAGATTGATGCCTCGAACACCCATGGAAACTCGTCCGGTACTTCTGACATCAGACTCTTTGAATCGGATACACTGACCATATTTCGTCACAAGGATGATATCTTTCTTGTCGTCCGTTGCCTTAACTTCGATCAGTTCATCGTCATCTCTCAGAGAAATAGCTGCCAGACCAATCTTACGGACATTTGCATAATCCTGGATCGGAGTCTTCTTAACAAGACCCTTACGGGTAGCCATCATCAGATACTGACCTTCTTCAAACTTACTGATCGGAATGACTGCTGTGATACGTTCTCCCGGCATCAGCTGCAGAAGGTTGATGATCGCAGTTCCACGGGCGGTTCTTCCAGCTTCCGGAATCTCGTATGCTTTCAGTCTGTATACACGACCAGTATTGGTAAAGAACATGACATAATGATGTGTTGTTGTCATCATCAGTTCTTCAATATAGTCATCATCCAGTGTCTGCATTCCCTTGATACCTCTGCCGCCTCTGTTCTGGCTACGGAAGTTATCTACTGTCATACGTTTGATATAACCAAGTTTTGTCATGGTAATGACAGTATTTTCTCTCGGAATCATATCTTCCATAGAAATATCAAACGCATCGAATCCGATAGCTGTTCTTCTGTCATCACCGTATTTCTCAGAAATTGCAAGAATCTCCTCACGGATAACGCGAAGAAGTGTATTTCTGTCTGCAAGGATTGCTTTCAGTTTACGGATCTTTTCCATTAATTCTGCATATTCTGCTTCCAGCTTCTCTCTTTCCAAACCGGTGAGAGCACGAAGACGCATGTCCACGATTGCCTGAGCCTGAACATCTGTCAGTTCGAATCTGTCCATCAATTCCTGCTTGGCTACCTGGACACTTCTGGATCCACGGATGATACGGATAACTTCATCAATATTATCCAGAGCTTTCAGTAGACCTTCTAATATATGCGCACGTTCCTGTGCTTTATTCAGATCATATTTTGTCCTTCTTGTCACAACATCTTCCTGATGTGCAAGATAATATTTAAGCATTTCAGGAAGTGTCAATACCTTCGGCTGAAGGCTTCCGTTTACAGCCACCAGACACAGCATGATAACGCCAAAAGTATCCTGCAGCTGTGTATGTTTATACAGCTGATTCAGGACTACATTGGCATTGGCATCTTTACGAAGATCGATACAGATACGCATACCTTCACGGCTGGAATGATCATTCAGGTCTGTGATTCCATCGATTTTCTTGTCTCTTACAAGCTCGGCAATCTTTTCGATCAGACGGGCTTTGTTTACCAGATACGGAAGTTCCGTAACGATAATACGTGATTTACCATTCGGCAGTGTCTCGATATTTGTCACCGCGCGGACACGGATCTTGCCGCGGCCGGTACGATATGCTTCTTCAATTCCTCTTGTACCAAGGATAGTAGCACCTGTCGGGAAGTCAGGACCTTTTACGATCTCAAGAAGTTCTTCTATCGTAGTGTCTCTGTCCTCTTCAATGATATTGTCGATGATCTTGACAACGGCACTGATCACCTCTCTCAGATTGTGAGGCGGGATGTTAGTAGCCATACCAACGGCAATACCGGAGGTTCCATTTACAAGAAGGTTCGGATAACGGGATGGCAGTACAACCGGTTCCCGTTCTGTCTCATCAAAGTTCGGCTGGAAATCAACCGTATCTTTATTGATATCAGCCAGCATTTCCATGGAAATCTTACTCAGACGTGCCTCTGTATATCGCATCGCAGCAGCTCCGTCACCATCCACAGAACCAAAGTTTCCATGACCGTCTACCAGCGGATATCTGGTTGACCAGTCCTGTGCCATATTTACAAGTGCTCCATAGATGGAACTGTCTCCATGCGGATGATATTTACCCATGGTATCACCAACGATACGGGCGCATTTACGATGCGGCTTATCCGGACCGTTGTTCAGCTCTATCATGGAATACAGCACCCTTCTCTGTACCGGTTTCAGACCGTCTCTGACGTCCGGAAGAGCACGGGAGGCAATAACACTCATGGCATAATCTATATAAGATTTTTCCATGGTCTTCTGCAGATCCACCTCATGGATTTTATCAAAAATATTGTCTTCCATTTTCTATTCTCCTAGATATCCAGATTTTCTACAAAGCGTGCGTTTTCTTCGATAAATTCACGTCTTGGTTCAACTTTGTCACCCATAAGAGTGGTAAATGTCAGGTCAATTTCAGAAGTTGCTGATTCATCCATAGTTACACGGAGAAGAATTCGTTTCTCCGGATCCATGGTTGTCTCCCAGAGCTGTTCTGCATCCATTTCTCCAAGACCTTTGTAACGCTGGATCTTATTATTGTTATCACGTCCGATCTGCTCAAGGATGCTGTTCAGCTCTGCATCATCGTATGCGTACCAGACTTTTTTGTTCTTTTCGACTTTGTACAGTGGCGGCTGAGCCAGGTATACATATCCCTGCTTGATCAGTTCCGGCATAAATCTGTAAAGGAATGTCAGAAGCAGTGTCGCAATGTGCGCACCATCGACATCGGCATCCGTCATGATAATGATTTTATGATAACGCAGTTTTGTGATGTCAAAATCTTCATGAATACCAGTACCAAATGCAGTGATCATTGCTTTAATCTCTGCATTGCTGTAGATTCTGTCCAGACGGGCCTTTTCTACATTAAGGATTTTACCACGCAGTGGAAGGATTGCCTGTGTTGCACGGTTTCTGGCAGTTTTTGCTGAACCACCGGCGGAATCTCCCTCTACGATGTAGATCTCGCAGTTTTCCGGATTCTTATCTGAGCAGTCTGCAAGTTTACCTGGAAGAGACATTCCGTCAAGTGCAGATTTTCTTCTTGTAAGATCTCTTGCCTTACGTGCTGCTTCTCGTGCTCTCTGCGCAAGTACTGATTTCTCAACTGTTGCCTTCGCAACCGTCGGATTCTGTTCCAGGAAGATCTCCAGCTGTTTGCTGACTACAAAATCAACAGCTCCACGAGCCTCACTGTTACCAAGCTTCTGCTTCGTCTGTCCTTCGAACTGTGGCTCCTCGATCTTAACACTTACGATTGCTGTCAGACCTTCTCGAATGTCATCACCACTTAAATTCGGTTCACTGTCTTTAAGCAGCTTATTCTTTCTTGCATAATCGTTGAATGTCTTTGTCAGTGCATTACGGAAACCAACGATATGTGTACCACCTTCCGGTGTATTGATATTATTTACAAAGCCATAGCTGTTCTCTGTGTAGGAATCATTGTGCTGCATGGCAACCTCAACCATGACACCATCTTTTTCACCTTCACAGTAAATAACTTCCGGATACAGTGCTTCTTTACTTCTGTTGAGATAAGTAACAAATTCCCTGATACCACCTTCATAGTGGAAGATTTTTTCTTTTTCCTGGTCTGCTCTGGTATCTCTCAAAACGATACGCAGACCTTTTGTCAGGAACGCCATCTCACGAAGACGCTGTTTCAGAATATCGTAATCATAAACAGTTTCTTCAAAGATTTCTTTATCCGGCAGGAATGTTACCTTTGTTCCTGTCTCTTCAGAATCACAGACACCAATCTCTTTCAGAGGATACATAGTATGTCCTCTTTCATAACGCTGCTGATATTTCTTACCTTCACGGCAGATCGTAACTTCCAGCCACTCAGACAGTGCATTTACAACAGAGGCACCTACACCGTGAAGTCCACCGGATACCTTGTATCCTCCACCGCCAAATTTACCACCTGCATGAAGGATGGTAAATACAACTTCTACTGCCGGTATTCCTGCTTTATGGTTAATTCCTACCGGAATACCTCGTCCGTTATCAATTACTGTAATGGAATTATCCGGATTGATAGTTACCTGGATTTCGGTACAAAATCCTGCTAATGCTTCATCTACCGCATTATTCACGATCTCATATACAAGATGATGCAAGCCCCGGCTCGATGTACTTCCAATATACATACCAGGTCTTTTACGAACAGCTTCCAGTCCTTCCAGAATCTGAATCTGATCCGCGCCGTACTCTGTATTCTCTCCGCCCATTTGCTTCCTCCTGTCATTCTATATTATAATGGAAACCGACATATCGACATTTTTCGCAGTCACCTGTTTCCAGATAGGCATAATAATACTAATTTATTATAGCACAAAACAGCCTTCATTCCAACAAAATCCCTTTAAATAAGAAGAAAAAAACGAGAGCCCGGTTTACACCAGACTCCCGTCAAACGTCTTACACTTTATTTCTGTTTTCTCTTTTTGTAAACAACTACTCCACCTGCGATCACGATCACAGATACCAGAAGAACCAGACCCCAGAATGCCGGATTCATCGGGTCACCAGTCTTAACCGGACGACTTGTTGCACTTCCGCCATGGCTGGATGCATCACTTCCACCGTTAGATGTACCAGAACCACCATTGCTTCCGCCAGGTGTTACAGTAGCATCCTTCTTGGTATTGGTAATCTCGATGCTTCCTTTATACTGATCAGACTCATTCAGCTTAACACTGCCTTCACCACTTACTACATATGCGAAAGAATCTTTATCGAGTACATTACCATTCTTATCGGTTTCCTTAACTGCATAAGTAACAGTATCTTTTATATCTTCTGAGAATGGAACCGTAACAGTAACTTTATCATTCTGCTTCAGTTCAACGGTGCTTACCGCCTTACCAGAATCATCAAATACAGTTGCATAGAACTTGTCGTCTACAGTCTTTTTCACACCGTCCACTACAACGTTCTTTGTAATCTCGATCTTTCCATTTACAAAGAAGCCTTCCGGAAGAGTTGAAAAAATGTTATTTACATAAGCTGTAATATCTGTAGCAACCGTATTGTCATCCACTACAACACTGTTGTCTTCCTTGTCTGCTGCATTCGTAACATTGTAATGGAAGCTGTTTTCTTTATCAATCTGCACCTCATCATTCAGCTTGATCGCCTTGTTATTCTCATCAAGCTCGAATACATAATAGGTACCTCTAAGAACATTACTGTAAGAAGCTTTGCCTGACTGTGCATTCTGGATATGGATCGTTCTGATGTAATCATCACCATATGGGATCGTACCATCCTTATCAAGGAAAAGACCAACCTTGTAAGTTGCATCGTCAGCAGTTATTTCATCCAGTTCAAACGTATTCGGATTAATACGATAAAGTCTCTTCTCAACTGTAATACCTGCAGTGTTGCTCTTCTCTGCCTTTGGATAAGCCTGTACATCGTAGATCCAGCCTTCCTCTGTGCTTGCAAAAGGAACTGTTAAGAGCATTGGAGTAACCTTAACGGAACTCTCCGCTGCACCGATTACCAGGTACATGCCCTCTTCCATATCGCTGTAAACAACCTTGCCCTGCTCATCCGAAACAGCCTCAACCGGCTTTACTGAAGAAGCAGCTGCAACCTCGGCAAGCTTTTCGGCTGCTGAATACCATTCACTTGCATTCTTGAAGGAATCAAAATCGTATCCTGCAGATGACATGGAGCTAGTCAGTACAAAATGCACATTTCCATCAAATGAAACATCCCCAACTCTGTAAAGCTCTAACTTGACACCTGTCAGCGGTGTTGTCTTGCCGTCCTCATCCGTCTGCTGTACCGTCAGATTCAGACTTCCCTTCTTTCCGGCTTCGTAAGAACCTGCCTGAACCGTTCCTGCCAGGCAGCCTGTCAACATGACAAACATTCCCAGGAAAGCCAAAAGCTTATTCCACATTTTAAATTTCTTTTTCTTCTGTTTCACCACGATCGGCCTCCTTGTTATTTTCTGTGATCATTATTCGTCTTTGCGGCTACTCTCCTCTGTTTTTCGGCTTTTACGTCGAATAACTATATAAACAATGATGATCATTATGACCATAGCTCCAAGACCAATGATCATAATCTTCACCGGATCAACCTTTGCGATCTGCTGGATCGGTGTCTCCTCAGCTTTCTCCTCCGGTTCAACATACTCTGTCCGGATTCCCCTGATAAGAAGCCTGTGAGTATTGACTCCATAAGGAGTACAGGTTACCAGCGTCACATGATCCTCTCCCTCGATGATATCCAGCTCACTGGATTCCTCCGGAAGAACCGTTTTAATCTGATCTACTTTGTATGCAAGAGTCTTTCCCAGAACATGGATCAGAAAAATATCTCCATTCTTCATCTGGTCAAGATCCGTAAAAATCTTTGCACTCGGAAGTCCCCTGTGTCCCGCCAGCACCGCATGTGTGCTCGCTCCACCTATCGGAAGACTTGTTCCCTCAACATGCCCGACACCCTTTTCCAAAACCTCTGTACTGAGGCCATGGTAAATAGCAAGTATCAGATTCAGCTTGGGGATCTCGATACTTCCCATCAGCCCGTCACCATTTGGATCAAGGACCTCATCGTAAGGATGACTAAGAACGTAATCCTCTTCGTTAAAAGCATCTACGATCGTATTGACCTTGTGCTCTGCGTTGTATTCCTCAGCCTCCTGCCAGAGCTTTTCGTACTGGTCATCCGACAGATCACTGACGGATTCGTTGTACTTGGTTACAAGCTGCGCGTTTCGGTACTCGTTCCAGTAATTACTGATTGTTGGATAAGTAAAGATACCCGCACCGACGAGAAATATCAAAACAATAAATATATTAAGTAATTTTGAGCCTTTTTTCTTCTCTTTTTTCATAGTTTACTTTTTGTCGCGTTTTTTCTTTCTGTTTTTCTTATCCCCCACCCGATTAACAATCGTCACAATCACTACCGCGATCACAATACCAATTACTATACAGAGAACCAACATCACCTTACTTGGGTTAGCAAGTACTGGTATCTTTTTCTCTGTCTTCTCTATCTCTTTGGCTTCTTCATAAGGAATTCTGTGCCCTCTTACAAGAATCCTGTGCGTATTGACTGCGTATGGTGTACAGGTAATAAGAGTTACATAATCCTCGCCTTCGGTAATCGCCAGTGAGGAAGTTTCCTCTGGCAGAACCGTCTGTATCAGGTCCGCCTCGTAGGCAAGTGTCTGACCCAGCACATGCAGGTAAAAGACATCTCCGGTCTCTACCAAATTCAGGTCTGTAAAAAGCTTTGCACTCGGAAGTCCTCTGTGTGCGGAGATGATACAATGTGTACTCTCACCACCAACCGGAAGACTGCTCCCAAACAGATGACCTGCTCCCTTTTCCAGAGATTCCTCTGTGGTGTAGTGATAAATTGGAATGGTCTGTCCGATCACCGGAACCTCCACATATCCCATCATCCCGTCGCCATTTAAATTAAGAAGGGATTCATAAGTTGCATCCGTCTGCCCATCCCTTACGGAAAAAGCATCCGGCACACTTTCCTGCTTGATCTGCTTGTTATATTCCTCTGCTGCCTTCCACATCTCAGCTGTCTGATCCGACTCTGTATTAGAAGATACCACCGAATCATATTTACTGATCAGGAGACTGTCTCTGTACTGGTTCCAAATGTTACTGACTGTAGGATACAGCAGTATGGACAACCCTACCAGAAACATTAATATCAATCCCAAATATTTTTTTGCGTTCTTTCTCATAGGTTTCTCCATGCTGTTGTAATTTATTTTTTACCGTTACCGGCCTCCGAAGAGGCCGGCCGGTAAGAAGATGAGTTAATGAGTATTTCTTTTATCATAGATACCTATCTGGTATCATTATACCACTTGTTACTTGTAATGATAACTATCAGTTATCTTATTTGTTAGTTTTTCTGCGGCTTACGAAGAATGCGCCTGCTGCACATGTCATAAGAACAACACCAACGATTGTGAAGAGATATGTACCCATACCACCTGTGGATGGAAGAGAACCAAGTTTAGTGTTCTGAATTTTTGTAATATTAATTACAGGTGTTTCACCATTTTCACCAGGTTTTAATCCTTCTTTTACATAAGTATTTGAAATTTCTGTTCCTGTTTTTAAATCTTTTACAGTAACTTTATACTCTAACATGCTTCCATCTGCATTAAATTTAGGAGCAAACTCGATTTTATAAACAGTATCATTTAATTTATATTCAGAAGATGGAGTTTCAATTTCTTTCATATAGTATGCTTTATCATCAAGTCCTGTGAAATTAATTGCTCCTGTTCCATTAGCAGATGTTGCTTTGATTTGAGTTTTTTTAGCATCATTTGCATAATAAGCTGCTGTTTTGCACTCCTCATCTGTAAACAATCCAAATACTGCTCCTGGAAGCACTTCATTATTAGGACCTACTTTCTGAACTTCTCCATTAAAATTAAATGTATAATGATAAGTCTCTGCTTTTTCAGAATCCGTTGCATTATCTGGTTTATTTGTATAATTTACATGTACTGTATTGGTACTTGCATCAAAATTAACAGATTTTCCATTTAATACTGCTGAATAAATAAATTCATATTTTCTGCCATCATTATTTGTAAGACTATCTGCAGTTTTATTTGCAAGAGACAAAATATAAGCAGAATCTAAAGTAATTGTGATTGTTCTACCATTTACAGCAACTGTAGCCTTTCCTTCACCAAATAAAGTATTAGCCTGTGTCTGTAATTTAGCCTGAGTTCCGTCCGCAAAATCTAATCCTTCGCTTATAGTATCACTTATTACATAGGATGCAGTCTTGTAGTAATCTCTATTATAGGAAGGAATAATTCCTGAAATTTTATAATTAACAGTATCTCCCTTAGCTACTGCATCACCTTTCCCTGCAGCTTCGCCATTTACAATAACATTTCCTGTAGTATCAACAATTTTCTTATCTGGAATAGTATCTTTTGAGGATTTAACATATGCTTTTGATCCATTAACTACATAATCACTATCTGCACTTACAGTTCCATATAAAATTTTTGTCGTATCATTCGCGGAAACATATGATACAGTTACAACCATTGGATTATATACAGTAATATTGTCTTTACCAGCTATTACTTTAACAAGATAAGAACCAACCTCTAAATTAGTAATCTCTACAGAACTTCCCTTAGCAACTACTGATGCTGATTCTGCTTTTGTAATTTCATCATTATTAGCTAAATCAGCAATCTCTTTAGCTGTAGGTATATATGTAGTTGTATCCGCAATTGTTTTATCAACTACTGCTGAATATCCATAAAAACCATAAGTATTATAATTAGCTTTTACAATTTTATAAAGTTTTACTGTATCACCGCTCTCAATACCGGAAATTGTTACCTTTCCTTTATCATCAGGGCTAGGTATAGTACCCTTCATATCACCCATACTAGCAAATACTGCTGTGCACATGGATAATACCATAATCGCTGCCAGTACTAATGCACTGATCTTTTTAAATAAATTCTTCATATCTGTTCCTCCTTGATTTTTCTTTTTCTTTTTTTCCTTTTCTGTTTTGTTTTTTTGTTTTCCGTTCAACCAATGAGTTGCATCTAAACTTTTATCCTGCTATGTTATCCTCCTTTCGTTTATTATTTATAAACAACAGGAGTGCAGCTGTAATAAATGCCACGCCACTGATTGTAAAGCCATAGATTCCCGGGCCACCGGAGCTTGGAAGACTGTAAAGTCTTGCATTTTCAATCTGATAAGTTTTCGTTGAACCCGTTATAACTGGTACGATCTCATTATTATTTGTTTTAGTTACTTTAACCTCTCCAGTATTGCTAATTATAATTCGCCATGGGTCTGCAGGTAACGAATATCCAGTTGCTGCTTTTGTTTCAACTAACAAATAATTACCTGGAAGCAATTTTTCAAGTTTAAATGCTCCATCTTCACCAGATTTAATAACATTAGAATTTACTTCTTCGCCTTCTGTCCAGTTATCACCAGCTTTACAAAGCTTGAATTCAACACCACTGATTGTAATTGTATTACCATTCAAATCTTTTGTAGCATCAACCTTTACAAAATTTACATCTGCTGTTATTTCTTTATTTGTGAATTTAGCTACACCGACACATCCAGGTCCTGCATAAGTTGCATAATCAACTTTTTCAGCCTTTAATTCTTCAGCCTCTAATGCATTCTTATCATTACCGTATGTACCAATTGTAAATGTAACATCCTCGGTGTTATTAACTGCTAAACAATTTGTTGTTTTATCATTGTATTCTGCAGATTCTAATTTGTAACCATCGTGCGATGTTTCTTTTACAACATACTTACCTCTGGATAAGTTTTTGATTGTAACACTCTCATTCTTACCAAACTTAGCTACATTGTCACCTTTTTTAATCATTGCAGTTATTGACTGAGGATCAGTTGTCAATTTCTCTTCGACTTCTTTTCCATCTCTTGTTACAACTTTATAAATCTCAAATGTAAATTCTGCATCCTGTTGAGCTTTATCTTCACCAGAAAGTTTCTTGGTGATTTCAATCTGTCCAGCAATTGCGTTTACCTTATAAACACCTGTAACACTTTTAGCTTTCGTTACTTCTGTTCCAGCTTCAGCTGTTGGTACTTTTACTCCACTAACCTTGCTCTGTCTATCCACTATAGAGTATGGATGATAAGTAACTACAAGTTCATACTGCTCCACTGCTGTTCCAACCGTTGAAACTTCATGTTGCTCCATAGCTCCATTCGAATTGTCTGCCAACCTATATTTATAAGTAAAATATCCTTCAACATCGCTGGTATTGGAATAACTATATTCATATGGATGAGATCCATCTGGATTTGTTCCAAGTGTTATTGACTTATTCTTTTTTAATTCTTCTAGCTGTTCAGTTGATAATGTTGGAGTTGATAATGTTGGAAAACTTGGTCTATTTGGAATAACAATCGTATCCTTATCGTTATTCAGCTTTTTAATTTTTAGTGTCTCAGCAAGTACCTTCGCATATCCAGTTGGATCAATAGACTCACCTTTGAATACGGTTGTTTCACCATTACTAATATTCAAATCCAGAAGTTTAACATTTACAGATGGCTGATCAAAATGTTTTACGCTTCCACCTTCCAAAGTAATACCAGAATCCGCTCCATTGGTAGGAATCATATTTCCACCGATGAAATTATCCTTTGCCTTTATTTGTAAACTAGCATGCCAACCTCTGTCTTTTGGATCCTCTGCTTCAGCATTACCTATTTTTGCTGCTGCACCAGTCCAGGTAATAATGGTGGATCCATTATTTGGGTATTCGATTGTTATCTGTCCTATTATCTTGCTGTTATCTTTACTGTCACACCATTTAATAGATGATATTCTTCCATTTTGATCAATTGTTGTTTCTCCTTGTCCCAAAACGCTATTTTTTGCCAAATCAGTTATAGTCTTTTGAGTCAATTCAAAACGTGAATCAATAACATCTACAATTTTTTCCGGCTGGACTGAATAAAGATCTCCAATCTTTTTGGCAATATCTTCAAAAATTTTATCAAGACCTTCTAGACTATCGGTATTAAATGCATAAGTCTTACCATTTTTCGGTTTAGTAGCAATCTCAGAACTAAGGAATCCAGAACCTGAAATTTCCTCATGGTTAGCATTCCACTCTGTTTGCGTAGACCACCAGTCCGATTGGATATATCCTTCATGTCCATCATAATTGAAACTATCTGAAGAATGCCCTTTTTTCCACTCAAATGTATCATTAGAACTAAGACCTACTCCAACCGTATACAGAACTGCATTTTCTTTTATTTTGGTTGCATTAGCAACTGCTCTATTTGCAACCATACAATTCTTATTGTTTCTTTTTCCAGCAGGATCGTTATAACCCTCTTTTGCAGGGTCCCAATATCCTGGCAAACCATCTGTCATAAACACTACATATTTATTAGTATATTGGCCTTTTTTCAATTGTTCGTTTGCAACTTGTAAAGCCGCTCCCATTGGTGTTCCACCACTCACTCCTCTGGAACAGTTATCAATATATTCGTCTAAAGCAGCTTTACCTCCATTTGATAATTTCAAATAACCGTTTGCTGGCTCTATAGTTGTTAATTCAGAGTCTGATTTTTCATCTTCACTTCCACTATACCAAATAATTGAAACTTCACTGTCTTCTGAAGCATTAGCCAATTCAGATATAAACTTCTTTGCTGCCTCTTGTAGTGCTTTTATTCTTGTAGTTTTAGTTGTACTAGAAGAACTATTATTAATTTTTTCCTTCATAGAATTACTGACATCCAGTACCATTACCACACTTGCACCTTTTGCAGCTTCACCTTCTTCTCGTCCTGTCACCTCCGCATTTAAATCAATTTGATAAGTTCTGTCATTGTCATTGACCAGTTTAGCAGTTTTGCTACTTGTCAGATTTTTTTCTGCTTCTTCTTTTTCTGTATAGTTGACAATCTGATTATTATCAACTGGTGTTGTTCCATCTGCATGGTAAAGGGTTGCTGTAGCTTTACCATCATTTTCAGTTACTATAACTTTATACGTTTCTTTTGAAGAAACATATCCATTCGGAGCCATAGTCTCTGTTAATGTATAAGTACCGACTTTCAAATTATTGAATTTCACATTACCAGAACTATCTGATGTTATAAGTGGATAGGTTTCTCCACCATTAACATTCTCAAGTCTGAATTTAGCTCCCGGAATACCTGCCTCAGAAGAATTTACTTTATGAATTGTGATATCTGCTAATGGAACATTGGTTACATTTACAAATCTGGCATCTGGAATTGTGAATTCCATCTGACAATTAGAATTACCTGCGCCTCGTTCCATATAAAGAACGGTAATTCTATGTGTAGCATTCTTTGCATCTATGTCATTTGGATCAGGTCTAGCTCCGTTTTTATATCCGAGATCTTCCCAAAGATCAGTTTTTCCCTCCAAAGCTTGATGAATACCACCTAAATCAATTACCACTTTTTTACCATCAAGTAAAACCCATAAGTCGTCATCACCTGTAAATTTATAATTTAATGGTCCAATATAATCGCCTAACTGAAATTCTATATCATACCGAATTCCAAAATAGTAATTTCCATCTTTTCCATCTTTGTCCCAAACTTTATTTACACCCTTGGAATCTAGCGGATAGAAATCTGCGCCTGCATTGGCAACTGTATTATCAGGTCTGGTTACTCCTGTTAATTTATATTTATTTCCCTCTTTACTAAAGTTTAACTTGTAATCTGTATACTTCTGCTTTCCTTCCCTTTCCCCACAATTTGTATCTGTAAAAAATCCTGGCTGATCAACCTTCCAATAAACTTCTTTATAATCATCGAGAGACAAACCTGTTATCAGACCTTTCGTAATCTTTCTTTCATTATAGGTATTGGCATTATGATCATCTGTTCCCTTTGCATTCCAATTTAAACCTGCTTGTTGCTGAGTTCCCATGATCATCCGATTCTCATTATCCTTGCCAGAATAATGAGAATCATCATTAATTCCTTTTTTTCCTTCTCCCGGGTTTATCTGGTAATCATAAAGAGTCATATCACCCTTTTCATTAGAGGATCTTGCTTTATAATAAATCCTTACAGTAGTATCTTTTACAACTTCTATATTGTTTTTATTTTCAACCTTTGTTTCTTTACCGTTTTCAACAGTTACAACTTTCTGTATATCATAATTTTCAGCTGCTCTGTAATCTGGAATTTTTCCTCCCACATTTATATATTTATCAATTTCTGCATAAATAGGTTCTTTTGTATCCGCATCATAATGCTGTAATGTAACTTTTACCGTACCACTTAGACTTTTATTTACAATTATATAAGTAGAAAAATGAGGTGTATCAAATTCTACATTTCCTTCTTCGTTAACGCTGCCGTTCATGTTCTCAACGTTTTCATTTTCGTCTACATGATATACGTCTGCGTCTTCTGCTGTTTCTTCTTCCGGGAATGATACTTCAACTTTAACTGTTTCACCCGGCTGGATTTCTTCACCATCAAGAAGGAACTTGATATCGTATGCTCGAATGTTCTCAATTGCTTTTTGCTGTTCGATTGCATCCTGATTAATCTGCTCTTCTGCTTCCTGGCTGATTTCTACAGGTGTTACAGAAAGTTCTGCTTCGTCCGGAAGATCCTCTGGATTTGTAAGAGTAACTTTAACATTTACTTCATCACTCTCATAATCATATCTTGTGATTTCAGCAGGTGTCTGTTCTTCTACTTTAACATCCTGCTCTTCATTCTCAACGACTTCCGCAAAATCGCTTCTTACATAAGCTTCTGCTTCTTCGTAGGAAACTTCGTACCAGGTGAATTCATCTTCACCGGTTACTGTTTCAATAAGTGGAAGCTGAGTGTCTGTATCTACTGTTGCGATTGCTTCTGCTTCTGTGGAAGGAGCTACGCGAAGGTTAACTTCGTCTGCGATGATGCGGATCATTTTGATCTGTTCCTGATCTGGTGCTTCTTCCGGATTCTGTTCTTCCTCAGAGTTTTCTACATTATTCTCTGTGTTGGTTTCTTCTCCGTTCTCTTCGGTATTTTCGGTGTTGGTGTCTGCTTTAACTTCTTCGTTATTTACTTCACCGTTTTCTTCGTTGTTTTCATTATCATCTGCTGCCGGTGTGCTGCTCCATACAAATGTGTATGCTGCGGTAGCTGCTGACTGGAAAGCTGTTTTTGTGAGCTGTCCGCTTTCGTTTGTTTCAACTGTAAGCTTGTCTTCTTCGGCTTTGAGCTCTGTCAGTTCCAGTTCGGAAGTTTCTTTGTTGGTTCTGATCATGGCTGCTGTCACTGTGGATGCTGCCGGGTCTGTCAGTTCCGGTGAAGAAGCTTCTTTATAAGTAAAGCTGTAAGTAACTTTGTCGGACGGTTCAACCGGGTTGCCATCTGCATCTGTAAAAGATACGTTGTAAGCGAGGAAGCCGTCGAGGTTTTTGCCCTGGTTCTGAAGCTGCTCTGTGATCTTGGCTGCCAGTTTGTTGTACTGGTCTGTCAGCTCAGCATCTTCGGTGTTGTTCTCGACTGCCTTGACGATCATCTGTGTTCCGTTTGGAAGAACACCTGCAGGAGCTTCTGCTTTGACCTCGATTGTTTCGTTTTTAAGCTTTACGATACAGCTTACAGGCTGTGCTGCTTCTTCGGCTGGAGCGTTGCTCTCGGATGTTCCATCTGTGAACATGTTCTCGCCTGATGAGAAGTCAGCATCGCTGGAACCGAGGTCATCAGATTCGCTGTATGTTTCGTCCGTACTCTCTTCCGATTCGAAATTCACATCTGTGCCGAGATCGTCTCCTGTATCTTCGGATGTATCAGCTGCTGCGGAATCCTCCTCAATTTCGACCATGTCTACCATGTCATCGAAGGAGCTTGCCTGAGATACATAGTCTGTATTTATTAATACAGTGGAGCAGAACAGCACGATTGCAAACATCATACTGAGCACCCGACATGTCAGGCTTCTGTTCTGATTCCGTTTCCTTTTTTTGAATTTTTTATTATTTTCTCTTTTCATATTAACATCCCCTATTATATGCATGATGATAATAAAAAAATTATCGTTAACTGCTTCACGTACAACTTATTTAAGATTTAACGACATTATAACAGGTGAACTGTTTCGTCACCTATTTCGTCAGCCGCTTTCAGCAACATTTTTAGTACTATTTTGACAATTTTCGATTATTTTGAGTAAATCGAGCTCGCTGTTGAAATCTTCTCGCTCGTTGTTTTTCATATGATAGACACTTCCCTGCCATGTAGCGCTCTGACGGTATCTGACATATACAGCCAGGGTGTCTATGCTTCCTCTCTGTTCAAGGATCTGTTCGCGGTTGCTGACCTCTGTAAAAGAGATTCTTTTTTCATTTGCTGGTTTCTGCTGTTTGTCTTCGTATGTCCGCAGCTCTGTTGATGACTGAGGAAAGTTCAGCTCGTTCATGAATCGCTCCATATAGCGGAAGAGTTCATGAATACTTCGGAAGAATATAGGATCTTTACTGTAATAACAGTAAAATCTTCCGGACCTTTCTACTCCGTCTATGTTGTCTATGCAGACATTTACGATATTGGAAGCAGAAATGTTGAGCTTTTCTTTCATCATTCATCCACCTCCAGTGCTCCGTCAATCAATCTGATCAGTTCAAGTGCACTCCTGAAACTTTTCTTTTTATTGGCTTCCGCCCAGGTCACTTCGCCCTGCCATGTGGCATTATCACAGTGACTCACATGTATTACAAATGTCCCTGTATGTTTTTTTTTGCCTTTTTCCATCTGTTCTGTATCCTCCGTCAAGATCCGACCACGGTATTTTTGTTTTTAACCACACGATAACACGCACTTATTTCAGAGTATTTTTATTATAGCATCGGGGTTATTTCTTCAACTATTTCGTGATTCTGCTTTTTGAACATTTTTTCATATTTTTTCGACAATGTTTCTGATAATTTGCGAGGGGGGCTGAGATTTTTGGGGGACGGGAGATTTCCGGGCGCAAAAAAACCCGGAGGGGATCTCCGGGCTGAATAGTTTTACTTCTATATTAATTATTAATGTTGTTTGTTTTAGTCGTTGCAGACCTCACCGAGTGAAGCAACGTAGTAGTCGATTGATACGTTCTTGCGGCGGGGGAGTCTTTTGTTGAATTCTTTGTTGATTCGTTTTGATACGAGTGTGCAGTTTTCCTGGGTTATCCCTATCAGCATTACGAGATACTGCTGGATGTTGTATCGGGTGTAAAAATCGCCTTTACGGACTGCTTTCTGAATGGACTCGCGGAGAAGTTCTGAATAGTATTTCTGATTTTCGTCGTCTGTCTCGATATTTATAAAGTCCAGGGTGCAGAGCATGAGGAACACGGACATGCCGGTTCTTTCCATCATGCGGCCGAACACGTGGTAAACGTCCACGAAGCTTGGATAGGTGCAGTAGTAAGCGCCTTCGATGGATTCTTTTTCGCGGAGGCGGTACTTGATGTCTTCGATCGCGCCTGCTGCCTGAGAGGTTCGCTCTCCCATAAGTTTGAATCGCTCGAGCATTCCGGCAGATGGTGACAGGCCGAGTTCGTCGAACATCAGCTTGGTTGTTCTTTTGTAGACATCGAGGCCGTCTTTGTATCGGGACATTCCGATGAGGCTGTCGATTTCCCATACCTGCCAGTTATCAAAAGGATATATCTCTGCTGCCCGATGTGAAATCTTATGTATATCTTCGTAACGTTCCTTATCTTGCAGTCGCGTACACAATTCTTCCACGCAGTAAAAATAGAGTTTCCGGCAGCTTGCGTTTTCTGCGGCTGCCCAATTCTCCCCAATCATATCCGGAAGAAGTTCCCCTTTATAGAGTTCCCATGCCTTCTTCCAGATTTTGATTCGCGTCTCTTCTCTTTTTTCTTTTTTGCCATTCTGAATCAGTTTCCGAAACTGACATACATCTACAGAAACAGGAACATTTTCATCCCAACTGCACATTCCTGCATTGATCTGAATATAGTTACTCTCCGGAAGACCTGCTTTTTGTAACTGTTTACGAAGACGGAAAATCGTGTTATTCAGGCTTCCGTTTTTATTTTCAACTTCCGCTCTTCCATAAAGAGCTTCGATCAGAGCGGCTTTAGAGATACCGCCGTCTTGTGAATGCAATAGTATCAACTGCAAAAGCTGCATAGTTTTGGAAACTGCATTTCGGTCCAAAACTACTTCTTTGCCATTGAATTCCAGTGAAAAACCACCAAACATCCTGACTTTCAGTAGATTATTTTCCATATGCTTTTCCTCCGCTATGCAGCTTTTTCTGCTGCTGTCGTTATTTTAACAGATACTGGTAAATTTCCCTCTTGCTGACGCCACGGTCTTTTGCGACCTGTTTCATCGCATCTTTACGGGAAATACCCTGTTTTTCATAAATCTCCATATGTTCTTCTATTGATATTTCTTCCCAGGAAGCAACTGCCTCTTCTTTGAGCTCCTGGCGGCTTTTACCCTCAATTACAAGAACGCATTCACCAAGTGGCTTCTCATTTTCATAATATGCAATGAGATCTGCTATTGTTGTACGAAAAGCAGTTTCATGCTTCTTCGTCAGCTCCCGGCAAAGTGTCATCCGACGATTGCCCAGTGTTTCGTACAAATCTTTCAGCGTACGCACCAATTTGTGCGGAGCTTCATAAATAATGATCGTCCTTGTTTCATTTACCAGTTCATTCAGAATTTCCCGGCGCTCCTTTTTTTCCATCGGGAGAAATGCCTCAAATGCAAACCGACGGGTTGGAAGTCCTGATAAAGTAAGTGCCGTAATACAGGCTGCCGGTCCCGGCAGGGATGTCACTTCGATTCCTGCATCATAACACATTGCAGCCAGTTCTTCTCCCGGATCAGAAATTCCCGGAGTACCCGCATCTGTAATAAGTGCAATATTCATCCCATTCTGCATTTTTTCTATCAGTGTGTATGCTTTTTCTATTTTATTATACTCATGATAGCTGGTCATGGGTGTTTTT
>OLOH01000634.1_pt1 | contig 23699 bp, 21 predicted proteins | sample 1673221 | NCBI WGS metagenome assembly OLOH01 (sample SAMEA3136767, study PRJEB25190) | human gut metagenome
ATCAACCAGTTGGCGGAGCAATATTCCACATTGGATTCTGGAATCGACGGATATACCGATGGCGTGGCCCAGTTGGCAGCGGGATACAGCCAGGTGATGGAGGGTGTATCCTCCCTGGCCCAGGGAAGTAAAGTGCTTGTGTCCGGTTCCGGAGATTTGTACGACGGTACGGTGGAATTGTACGACGGAGTGGCATCCCTGTGCGATGGGGCCCAGGAAATGGCCAGCGGTACGGGAGAATTCCGCCAGGAAGCGCCGAATATGCGTGAGGAATTGGAGGGGAAAATCGACAGCCTGATGGATTCTCTGGGTGGGAACCAAGGACCGGTAGAGTCGTTCGTTTCGGAGAAAAACACCCAAGTTGATTCTGTGCAGTTTGTGCTGCAAACGGCCGCCATTCAAAAATCAGAACCTGAGCAAGCACCGGAACAGGAACAGCAGGAACCCAGTTTTTGGCAGAAATTTGTGGGACTGTTCACAGACCATTAAAAGCAAAGGAAGGTTTAAGCCAACGAGAACCCATACGAAACTTTCTGGGTGTTGTGTTTGAAAACATTCCCATTTAGAAATGAAAAAGAGCGTCGCTGCGGCGAGGCTCTTTTTTGTGCCCTATCGATCATTGCAAGGAATACAGGGGTGACGCTGTGTAAATGAAAACCCAGCAGCAGGTTTTCTTCCCCCAGGGCAGAAACAGGAAAATTCCTTGCGTCCCCGGGGGATTAGAGATATAATTATAATTCAACGAAACAAGAGACGGATACCTGGTGTTCCAAAGTCTTCCCTAAAAGCCGGAATGGTTTTATTTTCGAGTTTACGGGTGAGGCGGATAGCTTTGCGTAAAAGCGGCTTTTTTAAAAGGAAAAAGCGAATGTTGCGCAGAACGTAAAGGATGTGAAAGAATGTCCAAAAAAGGAAAGTGGAAAAAAGAACTGGTGGGATTTGTATGTTTCCTGCTGGTGTTGGGACTTTTTTGCGCAGGGGCTTCTGCGGTGGTGTTGCCGAAGCGTTATGATTATGGCGCCACGTGGGACATGTATTTGAAGGAAGAAAAGGACTCTGTGGACGTCATGTTCTTTGGCTCCTCTTTGGCCTATTGCGATGTGGTCCCTTCGGTGATCTATGAAACATCGGGAAATACAGCCTATGTGATGGCCGGGCCGGAACAGACCCTTCCCATTACCTGGCGGTATTTGAAACAGGCGTGCAAAACGCAAAGTCCGCAAATGGTGTTCATCGAGGCCACAGGGCTGCTTTACGCAGAGCATAACCGTTCCACGCATATCAATATTTGTTATATGCCTTGGAGTCTTGACCGGTTGGAATTGACATTCCAGGAGGCGACACCGGAGGAACAGTTGGGACTATTGTTCCCGCTGGCGTCCTACCACAGCCGCTGGACGGAGATCACCTGGGATGAAGTGGGGCAGGGATTGTTCGGCTATGGGCCGGATATGTTGGCAGGTTACACATTTTTACAGGAAGTTTGCCCGGTGGAAGAGCTGGGGCTGCGGCAGATGGACGATTATCCCGAAGTCTATCAGGAGAATTTGAAATGTGTCCAGGAAATTCTGGATTTCTGCGACGAAGAAGGGATTCGTCCTGTGTTTTTCGTGGTGCCCAATGCCAACCGGCCCACGGATGAAAATATGACCCGCTTGCGGGAAGACATTACCGCACTGGGCGGGGAATTTTGGGACTGCAACCAGGACTTCGACCAACTGGGTATTGATTTGGACACGGATTTTTATGATACGCTGCATTTCAATTACCGAGGCGCAGAGAAATTTTCCCGTTATTTGGGAGAGTGGATCTCTCAGCAAGGGTTAAAAGAAAACCAGAACGCAGACCAGGAGTTGTGGCAGCAGCGAGTGGAGTATTTCAACGCCAAACGGGACGAGGCGAACAGTCAACCCATAGAGCTCAGTGGAGCCGCAGAATGACAACCAGGGAAAGGAGCTGGAACGGTGAATTTTAATTCTTTGCAATACCTGGTATTTCTGGCGGCAAATGTGCTTTTGTACTATCTCTTGCCCCGCCGGGCACGCAACGTACAGTTGCTGGCGGCCAGTTATTATTTTTATATGTGTTGGAATCCCACATACGCCCTGCTCATGTTGTTCTCCACGGCAGTGACGTATGGCTGCGGATTGCTTGTAGGCAAAAATTTCTGGGGAAAACGCAGACTATGGGTGGCGCTCAGCTTGGTGCTGAACCTGGGAGTGCTGTTTTTCTTCAAATATTACAATTTTTCCGCCAACGTGATCACACGGGGATTGGACTTTTTGGGACTTCACATGGAGATCCCCTTCCTGGATGTTTTGCTCCCTGTGGGCATTTCCTTTTACACCTTTCAAGCCTTGGGGTATACCATTGACGTGTACCGCAAAGACATTGAAGCAGAACGGAATTTTATTAACTACGCTTTGTTTATTTCCTTTTTCCCCCAGTTGGTTGCCGGTCCTATCGAACGTTCCGGCAATATGCTGCACCAGTTAAAGGAATACCATCCGTTTCAGTTTGAAAACTTGAAAGCGGGGGTTTTGCCTGTGTTGTGGGGCTTGTTCAAAAAGGTGGTGATCGCCGACAATTTGGCGGTGGTGGTAAACCAAGTGTACAACAATCCCCAGGGCCAGACGGGGGGCGCGTTTGCAGTGGCGACGGTGGCCTTTGCCTTCCAAATCTACTGCGACTTTTCCGCGTATTCAGACATTGCCAGAGGTTCTGCCAGAATGTTGGGTTACAGGCTGATGGAAAACTTCAACTGCCCTTATTTTGCCGTATCCATTCGGGATTTTTGGCGCAGATGGCATATCTCTCTTTCCAGTTGGTTTAAAGATTATCTGTATTTCCCCCTGGGGGGCAGCCGGTGCAAAAAGTGGCGCACTTGCCTGAACGTGATGATCGTGTTTTTTGTCAGCGGTTTGTGGCATGGGGCTGCTTTGACCTTTGTGGCTTGGGGACTGCTCAATGGGTTGTATCAGGTGGTTTCCCTTTTGCTCAATCCCTTGCGAAAAAAAGCCATGGCCTTGTTTCACCTTGGGGAGGACAACCCCTTGGTCAGGGTGTTTCGAGTGTGCTTTACCTTCTTTCTCACCTGTATGGCTTGGGTACTGTTCCGTGCCAACTCCCTAACGGACGCCCTCACCGCGTACCGCGCTATTTTCTCCATTCCGCTGCGGGGGTTGGAGGGGACGCTAGCTTCCTTGGGAAATGTTGGAACTCGCACCTGGATCATGCTGGTTGGATGCGTGATCGCCTTGGTGGTGGTGGATTGGCTGGTTGCCCGATTCCAGGCAGATCAAAAGTTGAACCAGACCGTGTTCCTGCGATACGGAGTGTATTTCCTTTTGGTGGTGACCATTCTGCTGTTTGGCTCTTACGGCGAAGGGTATGACCCCCAGGACTTTGTATACTTCCAATTTTAAATGTAACCGGATCGAAAAGGACCTTCGCCCCATTTGGGTGAAGGTCCTTTGTTGTAGTGGTATGGTTTGCCGGTCCAGCCTTTATAGTTTCCAAAATGGAGGTTCTCGGCGCAAAACCGTTGTTTAGCAAGGACTGCCCAGTCCAAGTGCCGCAAAGTCAAAAGAACGGATTCTATCATATTCCTCGTCCGTGATCTTCAGAATGGTGCCATGCTTAAAGCCATAGGGGAAGGAAAAATCTTCATCCGCACGCCGGAAATTGGCTTCTTTCAGACTGTCTGCCACAAAAGGCACATAGCCCTGTCCGGCGCCCCGAACACCGAAAAAGTCCAGGAACAGGCACCAGCGGCCATCTTCAATGCGCACAGCAGTGGGCGCCTCGTAAACCCCGCCGTTTAAGTCCTTCATGGCTTCGTCAAAGGCATTCACCCGTTCAAAGGGTCCGGTGGGGGAGTCGCTGCGCAGAAGGATGATGCCGGTGGGGTTTGTGCCGCTCTTGACAAACAGGTAGTAAGCTCCATCCTCTTCATAAAGCGCAGAGTCGATGATGTCGCTGTCCTCTTTTTTGTAGAGGACTTTCGCCTCTTCAAACGTGGAAAAATCCCGGGTCCTGCGGTAGAAAATCCGCTTTTGGGCGTAATCGTCTTCCTTTACAGGGGAGGACCAGTGGAGCAAAAAGCTGCCGTCCTGATCTGCGAAAACGTCAGGTGCCCACACGCATCCCATGTTTTCAGTGCCGGTGGGGATCAGCTTTTGTTCCGACCAGTGTACCAAGTCCTCCGATTCCCACAAGGAAAGGAAATGGCTTCCGTTGCGGCTGATTTCCTCCCAAGAGCCGTGGTATTGATTCCGCATGCCATAGGCCAGACTCAAATCTGTGGCTAGGATGTAAAATTTTCCTCTTGCCGCGTCCCGTACAATGGTGTGATCCCGGACGCCCTTATCGCCGTAGTACGCCCAAAGCACAGGACGGCCCTCGTTGACCGTCTCCCAGTGGAACGCGTCACGGCTCAGGCCAAAATGGACCTGTTCCCCGTCCGGGGTGGCTTTCTCTCGAAAGTGAACGAATAAGTAAGGCATAGTTTTCTCCTTCCCAGTTGGCCCGTCTGCAAAATAACGGGCAGTTTCTGAATTTTAGTATACCTTGACGGCTGGGGAAGCGCAATGGAATTTTTCGAAAAAACATGTGGGATTTTCACTGTTTCCCCAGAGAAAACCGGCGGTATTGAGAAGGAGTACAGCCGATCTGCTGGCGGAACCGCCGGGCAAAATAACTCAGGTCGTTAAATCCGCACAGGGCAGCCACCCGGCTCACCGGCAGATCGCTGTTTTTCAGGTATTGACAGCTTTTTTGAATCCGCACTTGCTGCAAGTAGGAAAAAGGGGTCCGGTGAATGACCGCGGAAAAACTGCGGCAAAAATGGCTTTCACTCATGTGGGCCACTGCTGCCAAATCGGCCAGCGTCAGATGAGAAGCGTATTCCCGGTCAATGTATTCCATCACGCCCCGCAGCTCGGAAAAACGGCGGCCTTCACTTTCTAACCGTTCGCCGTGAGCACATAAGATGGCCCAAAGGTGAAACAGCCGGGACTTGAGTTCCAGCTCGTACCCTGTTTGGTGGGGAAGCTCATACATGTCCCAGGCGGTGCCCAGGGCCTGTGCCTGCCAGTCGTCCTCTCCAGAGCAGACAGCCGGCAGACGAAGTGACCCACGGACAACGGGGGACACATATTGGTCCATGACCACATCGTTGAGATAGGAGCCGAAAATCCGTGGGGAAAACACCACCGCGAAAAAAGAGACTGGTTCGTGACTGTCCGGGATTCCCAGATGGATGCTTTCCGAATTGACAAAAGCGCCTTGGCCTTCTGACAGCCTGTGGGAATCGCCGTCAATGCGGAGAATGCCGCTGCCTTTTGCCATTACCAGAAATTCGAATTCCTCGTGAAGGTGGGGATATAGCCGAAACCCGTCCTCACATTGGGTCTCGTAAATTTCAATGGGAAAATCCGGCTTCCCGTGGGGGATTTCCTTATGTACCGCCATGCCGTGCCCTCCTTTTCCAATCACTTTGCAAAAAGCAAAATCGTCCTAAAAAATGGCAGGATAATTCTAGCAAATCAAAGTTCCTGACAATATAATTTTAATCAATAAGGCGCCATGGTCAATAGGCCATTTGCGGAAAAGGGCGTCCAAACTGGAAAAGCAAGGTGAAAAAATATGGGCTTTACCATTCAGAACGACAAAATCCTCTTTGTTCGGGCAGGGGAGACCGTTTGCATCTCCGCTTGCGGAAAGGACAGTGTGCGTTTTCAGGCGGCACCGTCCGGAAAACTCATTGACCAGAACTGGACCCTGATGCCCCAGCAGGTTCCCGCCAAGGCGTGGATCGAGGAGAATCGGGCGGTGCTGGAAACGGGCTCCATGCGGGCGGAGCTTTACGAAAATGGAAAAACCATCTATTACCGGAACGGGAAAAAGATCCTGGAGGAATTGAGCGAATTGACCTTCGACTCCCAGTTCCGCAATTACCGCAACCAGGGAAGCGACTTGTGGAAAGTGCGGGTGTCTTTCCGGGCCAACGAAGAGGAGCATTTCTTCGGCCTGGGGCATGAAGCTACGGATTGTTTCGACTTGAAAGGCTGTACCATCGATTTGCGCCATCTCAATTCAAAGTGCGCCATTCCCTATGTGTATTCTTCCCTTGGGTATGGCTTTTTGTGGAACCAGCCTTCCACAGGGCGGTGTGAATTGGCTTGCAACCGTACCCGCTGGACAAGCGACGCCACCCGTCAGGTGGATTATGTGGTCCTGGGGGGCAATCCTCGCCAGGTGGCGGGAACGCTGGCGGATTTGACAGGCCATGCACCAAAAATGCCGGAGTGGGGCTTGGGCTTCTGGCAGTGCAAGCTGCGTTATGAGAGCCAGGACCAGCTTTTGGCCGTGGCCCGCCGTTATAAAGAACTGGGCATCCCGCTGGACGTGATCGTGATCGACTATTTCCATTGGACAGAGCAGGGCGATTACCGGTTTGACCCCAAATATTGGCCGGACCCTCAAGCCATGACGAAAGAGCTGCATGACATGGGAATCAAACTGATGGTTTCCATGTGGCCCACGATCAACGAGCACAGCGAAAATTACAAGTACATGTTGGAAAACAACCTGTTGATCCGCACCGTCAGCGGTTCCAACCGGGTGTTCGAATTTTACGGTCCCCAGGCGGAAATCGATCCCACCAATCCGGAGACCCGGTCGTATGTGTGGAAGCGCCTGAAAGAGAACTATTTGGACAATGGGGTCGACTGCCTGTGGTTTGACGAAGCAGAGCCGGAAATTCATCCGGAGCACTTCGACAATCTGATTTTCTCCATTGGCAACGGCAGCGAAGTGGCGCTTTTGTATCCCTATTACTATGCCGAGCTCGTGTATGAAGGCATGGTGGATATGGGCCGTGACGATGTGCTGACCCTGTCCCGCTGCGCCTATCTGGGGGCACAAAAGTATGGTGCCTTGGTGTGGTCGGGAGATATTCCTTCCACCTTTGAAAGCTTGCGGATGCAGGTGAAATCGGGGCTGAATATGGCCATGTGCGGTATCCCCTGGTGGACCACCGATATTGGCGGATTTTACGGTGGAGACATTGAAACCGACTATTTCCGTGAACTGATCGTCCGTTGGTTCCAGTATGGCCTGTTTTGCCCTGTTATGCGGCTGCATGGAAGCCGGGATGGCCACGACAGGACTCGTGATATTCTGGAACCCACAGGTGGCGACAATGAGATCTGGAGTTTTGGCGATCGGGATTTCCCCATTCTGCGGGATTTGATTTTCCTGCGTGAGCGGCTTCGTCCCTATTTGCGGCGGCATATGGATATTGCTTCCGAAACAGGTGTCCCGGTCATGCGTCCCATGTTCTTCGATTATCCGGAGGACCCGGTGTGCTATCAGCTGGGCGAGCAGTATCTGTTTGGCGATGACATTATTTTTGCGCCCATTGTCCGCCAGGGACAGAGAAGCCACCGTGTATACCTGCCGGAAGGCCAGTGGATTTTTGCCCGCAATGGGGAAGAATACCAGGGCGGCGCGTGGTATGATGTATCTGCTGAGTTGGACGAGTTTATTGCATTTGTCAAGAAAGGCGCTGATGTGCTTTCAGCTTTTACAAAAGAATAAGTAGGACCAAATAAAAATCCAGCCCTTTGTTCCGTCTTTGGAATAGGGGCTGGATCTTTTATTTTTCGGACAGGATCTGTTTCCGTTTCGCGCGGCGTACACGGTTGATGTGCCGCTCAAAATCACCGCTGGAGATCAATTCCGCCAGCACGAATTGCTCAAATGTGGGAACGGTACAGGAATAGAATCCAAGTTTTTGAGAAAATGTTGGAACCAGGCATTTGGGGAGCACCATATAGCCAATACGAAGGGCTGGGGAAATGGTTTTTGTAAAGGTGTTGATATAGATCACGTTGTCTTTTCCGGAGAGTGTGAAAAGAGTTTCTTCCGGTTTCCTGGAAACGGAAAATTCCGACTCGAAATCGTCCTCCACAAGGAACCGATGATTTCGCTCCGCCCAGCGAATATACTCATGACGCTTGGAAGCGGAGGCGGTGATCCCGGTGGGAAAGCTTCGGTAGGGGGAAAGATGCAATACAGTGGCTTTTGAATTTGCCAGGGCAGTGCTTTCAATTCCATCGGAGCCAAGGGGCAGCAGTTCGCAATCCACCCCGGAAGATCGATACACCTGTTGGATTTTTTCATACGAGGGGGATTCCAAGGCAAAAATGGTATCCCGGCCAAATAGGCCCACGATCAAGTTGTAAATGTACTCAGCGCCGGAGCCAATGACGATCTGGTCGATCTGGGCATAAATACTGCGGTTCCGGGCCAGATATTTCTGAATGGCTTCCCGCAGCTCCACGCATCCCGCGTTGGGGGATTTTTCCAGGATGCTGTTGCCATAGTCGTTTATCACCCGGCGCATGGTCTTAGTCAAAACGGAAATGGGAAATTCCGGGAAGGTGTCCTGCGAATGTTCCCAGGATCGATGGACCACTTGCTGTTCGCCGGAGGAGGCGAAGCCATCGGAAGAGCGGAAAATCACAAAAAATCCGCTTCGTTCTCTGGCTTCCACATACCCTTCCTCACAGAGTAGGGCATAGGCGTGTTCAATGGTGATGGTGCTGACCCCCATTTTTGCAGCCATATCCCGCTTGGAGGGGAGCTTGCTGTGAGTGGGATAAGTTCCTTGAAGAATGAGGTTTTTCACACGGTTGTAGATCTGCAAATAGGCAGGTGCTTTTGTTGTATTGCTCATCTGGTTATATGAAATTCTCCTATTCTGGGTATTTTAATAGAACCAGTTGCATTGTAGAGTATTTCATAAAAGAATGCAAGGGGGAATTTTCTATGACAGCAAATCGATATGAGTTGAATAAGAACTTGGCGCAAATGCTCAAGGGCGGCGTGATCATGGATGTCACAACACCGGAACAGGCAAAAATCGCGGAAGCGGCTGGAGCCTGCGCTGTAATGGCGCTGGAAAGGATTCCCGCGGACATTCGGGCAGCCGGAGGTGTTTCCCGGATGAGCGATCCCAAGATGATCAAGGGAATCCAGCAGGCAGTTTCCATACCGGTTATGGCCAAATGCCGAATCGGCCATTTTGTGGAAGCGCAGATCCTCCAGGCCATTGAGATCGACTATATCGATGAATCCGAAGTGCTCACTCCTGCGGACGACAAGCATCACATTGATAAGACGAAGTTTGACGTTCCTTTTGTGTGCGGTGCCAAAGATTTGGGAGAGGCCTTGCGCAGAATCAACGAAGGCGCGTCTATGATCCGCACAAAGGGCGAGCCCGGTACAGGGGATATTGTCCAGGCGGTGAGGCATATGCGTTTGATGCAGTCGGAGATACGCCGGATCGGATCTATGGCGGAAGAGGAATTGTTCGAGGCGGCCAAACAGCTTCAAGTTCCGTATCAGCTGGTGCAGTACGTCCACGAAAACAAAAAACTTCCTGTGGTGAATTTTGCCGCAGGAGGTGTGGCCACTCCGGCGGACGCGGCCTTGATGATGCAGCTGGGGGCGGAAGGCGTGTTTGTAGGTTCCGGTATATTTAAATCGGGAAATCCGGAAAAACGGGCTTCTGCCATTGTAAAAGCAGTGACAAATTATTCCGACCCGCATATGCTGGCGGAATTGTCAGAGGACTTGGGAGAAGCCATGGTGGGGATCAACGAACAGGAGATCCACCTGTTGATGGCGGAAAGAGGAAAATAAAATGCGGATTGCGGTACTTGCCTTACAAGGAGCCTTTGCGGAACACGAACGCATGTTGGCCCGTCTGGGTGCTGCCACAGTGGAGATCCGGCAAAAGGCAGACTGGAATCAGCCGTTCGATGGACTGATCATCCCAGGAGGGGAAAGCACAGTCCAAGGAAAATTGCTGAGGGATTTCCAGTTGTATGAGCCTATAAAGGAGCAGATCCAGGCAGGACTTCCGGTGTTTGGAACGTGTGCGGGGCTGATTTTGCTTGCCAAAAAGATCGAAAACGACAGCCAGACTCATTTTGCAACCATGGATATTGAGGCGGTCCGAAACGCCTATGGACGGCAGTTGGGCAGCTTCTACACAGAAAGCGAATTTGCTGGACTGGGAAAAATCCCCATGACTTTTATCCGCGCGCCCTATATTGGAAAAGTCTTTGGAGAGGCCAAAAGTCTGGCCGAAGTAAACGGACGGATCGTTGCGGCGCGGCAGGGGAATCAACTGGTGACGGCGTTTCATCCAGAGCTGAACGAGGACCCTTCCGTGCATGAGCTTTTTCTAAACATGGTGCGGGGCAGAGGGTGAATCTGCGAAAATTTTCCGCAATATAAAAAGCACTGGGCTTTCATTTTTCCAAAATGAAAACCTCAGTGCTTTTCGCGTTGTAACACAATGTAGAATGGCAGGTTTCGTATAAAAGAACTTTTCCGAAGGGGGTCCGGGAAAGTGGGGTTATTCCATGGAGGGATTGACGTGGATCATAATGTGTTTTACGTCCGGGAATTGGTGTTCCACGTTTTCATGGACTTCTTCAGCCACTTGATGGGCTTCCCGCAAGGATTTGTCCCCGTCCACTTGGATCTCCAAGTCGATGTAGATTTTGTTCCCAAACATTCTGGAACGGAGCATATCCACGGAAATCACACCATCTTGTTGGGAAACATAGTTGCTCAAGGTTTCCTCGTATTCTTCGCCGCAGGAAGTGTCCAACAGTTTGATGACCGCGTCTTTCAAAATATCGTAGGAAACTTTTACGATGAACAGGCAGATCACCACACTGGCCACAGAATCCAGTACAGGGAACCCCAACATGGCGCCCCCAATGCCCACCAGGGAGCCGATGGAAGAAAACGCGTCAGAGCGGTGATGCCATGCGTCCGCCAAAAACGCGGTGGAATGGATCAACTTTGCGTAATAGCGTGTGTACCAGTACATAGCTTCTTTTCCCACAATGGATACAATGGCAGCAACCAAAGCGATGGCACTGGGAATGGCCAGGGTTTCGTAATTCCGGGAAAAGATATTTTCCAATCCTACTTTGCCAATGCCAAATCCGGTGATCAAGAGAACGGTTCCCAGGATCAGGGAGGCGATACATTCCAGCCGTTCGTGGCCATAAGGATGGGAAGAGTCGGAAGCCTTCTTGGAGATTTTTACCCCAATCCAGGCGATCAGTGTGGTGAGTACATCGGAAAAAGAGTGGATGGCGTCGGAAATCATGGCGCCGGAATTGCCTGCGATGCCGGCAAATAGCTTGAAGCCGGACAAGATCGCGTTGCCGATCACGCTGACCAGGGACAATTTCCGGATGACCAGCGTTTCGTTTACTTCTTTCTTTGGAGCGGGTGAGTGAGCGTCGTTTTCTTTCTTAGTTGCCATAAAAGAATCCTCCTAATTGTGCCATAAAGCATGGCATTGATTTCTCTTATGAGCACCTCATCGAGATAGTATGTTCCAAAGAAATACAAAAAGCACCTGTGGAACATACAACTGTCCCACAGATGCTTGGAAAAACATCTGCTGCCGCGATAAGCGGCCCGGCCCCATGCCCATGCGGACATCGCCTGCTCAGTTTGTACTGGTGATCTCGCATCCTGAATTTGGATGTAATGCAGTGCAAAGAGTTTGTTTATTGTAATATAGAATATTCCACTTGTCAAGAAAAAGTTCCCACAATTTTTGGACTTTCATGCTGGGAAGAGGGAAAATCCCCGCTCTTTTCCCGAAAAGTATTGAAGGAAGATCTATTTCTGCATTATAATAGGTGAGATATTTTAAGAAACGTTTCCACCAAGAGAGCAGTTGGGACAATTTCTCTTGAAATCGGATGATAAGCGGTGAACCACATGGATAGACAAAGAAGCGATTTCTACTTTAATATATTCCTCAACCTGATCCGCGCCTCTTATATGCGGCTGGAAAAAGGCTGGCAGGAGGAAGCGCAAGTTTCAGGGATCTCATACGCCCAGCAGCATGCGCTTTGGCTGCTGCATGTGCAGGATGGGCTTACCTTGGACGAACTGGGGGACATTGCTGTGTGGAATAAATCCACCACCTCGGCGATGGTCACTCGTTTGGAGAAAAAAGGATTTGTGCGCAAGGTGAAGGAGCAGGAGGGAAGCCGTACTCTGAGCATCTATCTGACGGAAGAGGGACGCCGTAAAATCGAAGAAAGCATCAACACGGAGGAGTGCCTTTCTTACATGGCCCTGTTCCGCAACACAGACGAAGAGACTCTCAAGCGGTTCCTTTTCGATTTGGAAAAGGTGTTCGATATGATCGACCAGGGTGAGTCCGAGAATTTTAAGCGATTCATCGATGTGTATTCAAAAAATCTGCTGAAATGACTTGCTTTTCCACAGGGGGAGGTCTATAATAGGGGTATAAAATTCGTTAACGAATATTATGGGAGGTATCCGAAATGAAAAAGTGTTTTACACCCATTAAACTGGGAAATCTCAACTTAAAAAACCGCTTTATGATGGCCCCTATGGAAAATGGTTTGGCAGCAGTAGGGGGCGGAGTCACCGACAGACTGTGCGACTTTTTTGCAGAGCGCGCCAAAAATGACGTGGCCATTATCATGACCGGTTCCATTGGCGTTTCTCCGGAAGGCCGCGGCCTTCCCACTCAGCTTTCACTGTACGAAGAGGCCCACCGGGATGACCTGAAAAAACTGGTAGACCGGGTGCATGAAGCTGGCGCGGCGATTGGCGCGCAGCTGTACCATGCCGGCCGTCAGGCGTCGGAGGCCATTACCGGGTTGACGCCTGTAGCTCCTTCCGCCATGCCTTGCGCCATCCTTGGAAACCATCCCAAGGAGATCACTTTGGAAGAGATGGAAGACATCAAGCAGAAGTTCGTGCAGGCGTCCAAATGGAGCATTGAAGCAGGTTTTGACCTGATCGAAGTCCACTTTGCCCATGGGTATCTGCTGCACAGTTTCCTGTCTCCTCACAGCAACCACCGTACCGATGAATATGGCGGGAGCTTTGAAAACCGGATGCGGTATCCCATGGAAGTGCTCAACGCCGTGCTTGCGGAAGTGAACGGCAAAGTGCCGGTGACCATCCGCATCAGCGCCGACGAGTACCTGGAAGACGGACTGCATTTTGACGAGGTGAAGCTTGTCTGCAAAGAGGTGGAAAAAGCCGGCGTGGCAGCGATTTCCCTCACTGCCGGCAGCTATGATTCCGTGGAATATGCCATTCAGCCCATGTTTGTGCCCCAGGGCTTCCTGATTCCCTTCTCTGAGCAGCTGAAGAAAGAGGTCAAAGTGCCGGTGATCGTTGCAGCGCGCCTGAACAACGCCGACTTGATTGAGGATACCATCGAGACGGATAAGGCGGATATGGTGGCAATCGGCCGTGGACTGATCGCCGACGAGCAGCTGATCGTCAAGATGAAAGAGGGGAAAAAGGACGAGATCCGCTATTGTGTGGCGTGCAACCAGGGCTGTATCGACCGGGTCCTGGGCGGTATGAACGCTCACTGCTTGGTCAACCCCAGAGCGGGTCAGGAAAAAGAGCGCCAGGTGGAAAAAGCGGCTTCTCCCAAAAACGTGGTGGTTATCGGCGGCGGCCCCTCCGGCATGGAAGCTGCCGTAACAGCTTGCGACCGGGGCCATCATGTTACGCTGGTTTCTCCCGCTTTGGGCGGAAGACTGCCGGAAGTTGCCACGCCTCCCGAAAAGGATACCTTTATGCTGTTCGATCAATATTTGATCCATCAGGTGAAAGAGCGTCCCATCCAGGTGGTGGAGCAAAAGGTCACATCCCCGGAGGATATTCGTGCATACAACCCGGATGAGGTGATCGTTGCAGTTGGCGCAGAACCTGTGACCCCCAAGATCCCCGGCGTGGATCTGCCCCATGTGGTCACGGCGGACAGCGTGTTGAATAAGCGCGTTTCTTTGACCGGTGATACGGTAATCATCGGCGGCGGCCTTGTGGGAAGCGAGACTGCCAAGTTCCTGGGTTCCCAGGGCGTGAAAGTCACGATTCTTGAAATGGCGGACAGCATCGCCAATGGAATCGGTGCCACATTCATCGGCCATCTGTTTGCCACCCTGGAAAAGCTGGGTGTTACGGTGCGTTGCGGCGTGAAAGTGACGGAGATCACAGCGGATGAAGTGCGCACAGAAGAAGGCAGCGTACCTGCCAAAAACGTGGTGATCGCTGTGGGTTATCGGAGCAACACCGCTTTTGTGGAAGCGCTGGAGAAAGCGTATCCCCATGTCAGCGTTGTGGGCGATGCTAAGACTCCCCGTCGTATCCTCGACGCAGTTGATGATGCGTACGCAGCAGCTCAGATCTGATACCATATTTTGCTGAAAAACTCCCGTTTCTCACCTCGGAGGTGAGGACGGGAGTTTTTTTGTCCCAAGGAGGGTTTGTCCCATGTGGCGCGTTTTAGAGTCCTGGGGGAAAACTGGAAGTTTCCTCTTTTATTGGAAAGTGGAAGCTTGCATCTGCTGATTGGAACTTTCTGTAATCCCCAAATACTCTTTGGGCTGGGAAATGCTTCGCTGCGCTGCAATGGTGAACAGAGTATCGGCAAGCTGGGTCAAGGATGAGCCAAGCACACTTAATTGGTCATTTGTCATGTTACAGGCCAAGGTGTTGGCAATGGCTGTGATAGAGGCGGTCAATTCACATGGATTCATAAACTATTCCCCCTTATCCATTTTATGACCGGATAAGGGGAACGTGCACCATTTTCCACTCTCTTTTTTTCAGTTTTCCGTTCCCTTTTGCAAGGTCTGTTTCTCGTAGAGGACGAATTTTAAATTCCGGTCGCAGAGAGCCAGAAGCACGTCCTTAGCGGAGTGAATATGGCGCTGCTTTAACTGCTTTTCCAGCCAGGTCAAGTCTAGCCCCATGCGCTTCAAGTTTTCTTCTAAGATGCGGCCGTCCATAATCAGTTCTGTGAACAAAAGCTCTTGTTCCGGTGCCAAGTTCAGGTCTTTTGGTGTGGCCGGACGTTGATCGCTGACGGGGAGAATGGTCAGTTTCCCGTTGTATTCAAACACCGCGGTCTGGATGCTAGTTAAATCAAAGTATCCCTGCTGCCGGCACATGACCATGAACTCGCTCAGGTCCAGTTTGGCTTTTTTTAAATTATCATAGTATAGCTTGCCGTGATCCAAAAGAATGGTGGGAGTCCCGTTAAGGTATTTCCGCGTCCTGGGAAACCGGCTGGAAATGACGCTCAGCAGCAGGGTGACTCCTCCGTAAATCACCATGGCCGTCAGAGGCTTCCAAGGTTCTTCCAGTTCCGTGGCCATTTCTGCCGCAATGGACCCAATGGTGATCCCAGTGATGTAGTCAAAGAAATCCAACTGTGAAATCTGTTTGTGCCCGATGAACTTGGCCACTAAAAACAATATGCCAAAAGAGCCCAAAGCGGTCAGACAAAGTTTGAGAAAACTCATGCGGCAATCCCCCTTTTGCTCTATTCTTGCCGAAATCGTGGAAAGCATACAGGGACTGTAAGCATGAAACCAATTCTTAAAATTGGGGAAAAGACGGAAAAAGAAAGCAGCCGTTGTGCGCGGCTGCTTGGATGGTTTTAAGATGTGATTTAGAGACCGATCACAATTTCCTTAAAGGAAAACCGGTTTCCTCCTAAAAACACATCTTTGCAGTCCCGTCTCAAATTTACGGGACTGGTGGGGATTCCAGCAAATCTCGCTGGAAACCTTCCATGCTAGTTCTATTATATACTGCTGGGAGGGACTGTCAAAGGAAAAATAGAGATATAGCACATTTTGATGAAATGATACGCTAGTTTTTTTGTCAGGTAAAAGGAATGTCCGACCGTTTGCCACTTTAGGTGCTTACTGCTTCACGTCAAAGGTGGGGTGAGCCAACATGTTCTTGAAATAGGACACCATCACTTCCGGATCTTCCTGGCAATCGTTTTGCAGCCATCGCAAAATGACCGCAATCAGACCGGCCTTAAAGAACGTGAAATAGTATTCAGTGGCGCTGTCCTCTACATGGATTTTGTGCATTATCGGGCGTACGACCTGTTCCAGAAGCTGGGAAAAAGCCCAGTCCACCTGGCGCTGGGAGGTGCTTTGAACCAAATAGGCCCGGTAAAATAGTTGCTTTTCCCGGATGTGTTCCAGAACGAACGTTAAATTATCCATGGAAAAGGGGTGGTTGGCGTCGTAGGTTTCCGGGTTGAACCGCTTGAAAAGATTGGCGGCGATTTCCATTTCCAACTCTTCCATGATTTCTCCAATGCCGTCATAGTGGCTGTAAAAGGTGGAGCGGTTGATCCCTGCCGTTTGGCATACTTCGCTTACGGTAATATCCAAGATGTCCTTGCGTTCGAGAGTGTCCAGCAACGCTTTCTTGATTCGTCCCCGGGTTTCTAGGGATCGCTGATTGTTTTTTGTGTTCATATTCTTCTCCCTCATTATCCCAACACAATGCAGAATGGTTGTGGTGTACTTTGATGTCTGTCTTTATTATACTGACATCAGATGAAAACAACAAGTGTTGCAATAATGAGTTGGGAGGTAAGTCAGATGAAACGCATCTTGTTGCCCAAAAGCCTTTGTAAAGGTGAAAAAGTGGGAAAAGCAGAGCGGTATCTGGGCCATTTGGTGGGTCCGTTGGGATTTGGATTTCTTTCCATTATGGTCAACAGCTACTTGAATGTGTATTACACCGATGTTTGTGGGCTGGGACGTTTGTGGGACGGGTCGTTTATGAGTGTCTATCCCATTCTTGTGAAAATTTTGGATGTGTTCACCTATATTGCCGCAGGATGGCTTGTGGACCGTACTATGACAAAGCAGGGAAAAGCCCGTCCCTACCTTTTGCTGAGCGCGGTGCTGCTTCCCCTGAGTGCCATGTTTTTGTTTCTGGTTCCCCAGACCAATGATGTTCTTACGGCGGCCGCGGTCCTTGCAAGCAATACCTTTTTCTTTGCCGTGGTTGTGACCCTCTATAGCACCGCCAGCACGCTGATGGTTCCTCTTTCTTCTGTGGATATCCAAGAGCGCAGTCAGCTTGCGGTGATTGTCAATTCCCAAGGTTTGATCACAGGAGTGATTGTTACAGTGATCTTTCCTGCCTTTATTTTGCCGGCAATCGGCGTGGACCAAGGCAGTTGGGTCACCGTGATGTTGCTTACGGCAATCTTTGCCGTGCCGCTGCTGGTGCTGCAATATTTGTTCACCCGGGAACGTGTCACGGAGCAGGAGCAGACTGCTGGAGAAACAAACCAGGGAAACAAGCTTTCCCTTCTGGAGCAGTTCCATTGCTGCAAAAAAAGCCAGATGTGGCTGCTTTTGATGCTCTATTTTGCTGTGTTGAGCCTTGCAAACGCCATCTCTTCTGCCGCCACATTTTACTATTGTAACTGGGTACTTGGCAGCTATAACGATGGGGTCACCCAGGTGATGTTTTATGCCATTGGCAACTTGCCCATGGGTATCGGCGTCTTTTTGTGCAACCCAATCTGCAAAAAGCTTGGCCGTACCAGGGCCATGGTTGGCGGACTGCTGCTGGCATGTGTGGGATTGGCGCTGTGCATCATGTTCCCCACAAATTTGCTGCTAGTCCTTTCCGGCCAGTTTATCAAAGCCTGTGGGACGATTCCATCCGGGTATCTGGCAAGCGTCTTGCTCAGCGAAACAATGGACGATGTGCAGGAAAAAAGCGGGGTTCGCTGCGACGGATTCACTTCCTCCCTTTACAATTCCATTCTTACCCTTACCGGAGGAATTGCCACCAGTATTTTAAACGCGGGCATGGCACTGTTCCATTACGTTGTGCCATCGGCTGAGACAGTGGTAATTCAGCCCCAAGGGTTGCAGGTGTTTTTTGTGTTCTGTCAAATGGGTGTTCCTCTTCTGGCGTACCCCCTTCTTGTCATCATTCTGAAGGTATTGGACAGAACCAAAGGAAAAAGCCATTCGTCCAGCTTGACAACGGTAAACAAGACCGCATCAAAGACCGTTTAGGGAAAACCCTTACCAGGGGTAAAAGAAAAAAGGACCGGGAATCGTCCCAGTCCTTTTTTCTTTGGGGAAAGTCTTTGTCAAAGATTCTCGGTATATGCCAGATATGCACCTGCAAAGATTTTACGGCTTCTCTTTTTTGGGAAAAAACTGTTCTGCCAAATGCATATAGTGTAGATACAGCACTCCGAACCGGTGGCGGTAGTGGGCTTTCCAGGGCTTTTCCTTTCCGCAGAAATGAAGGATGGCAGTGTGCTCCATCACCCAGGGAAGACTGGCTTCCCCCAAGCTGCGCATAAAGTAGTTGCTGTAGTTCCGGGCATCGTAATTCCAAAGAACATCATCCAAGGGCAGAACACGGTTGCCGTACAAAGCGTTGAGAACGTCTTGGTCGGGCAATACCAGTTCTTGCCCGTGGTCTTTTACAAAGCGGAAAATCTCGTCCGGAACGATTTCTTTCCGGCATCTTTGCAAGTCCATCAGCAGTACGCCGGAATTAAAATAATCCTGTTCCGTGCCCAGCCGCACCCGGTTCACATTGTTGGAAAGCTCGGTCTTGCCGGTGTGGGCGGCTGCTGCAAAAAGATTTCCGTGCAGATTCATTTCCCATAAAGGCGCAATGGAATTGATAATCAGAATATCCGGGTCCAAATACAATACCCGGTCCAACTCCTTGGGAAGAAGCTGGGCCGCCAGCAGCCGGTAATACATCTCTTGGGGATATTGCTTTGAGACCGGCGCCTCTGCAAACAGCCCCTGATCCACCAACACAGGGGAAAGCTCATAGCCCATCCCTTTAAGGTCGCTTTCCAGCTTTGCCAGCGTATCTTGAGAAAATCCCCGGTGCAGCAAGAACACCCGGCAAGAAATGCCCGGATTGTTTATGGAAAGAGAAGACAGCATTACCTGTAGTTGGGGCAAATAATGCTCGTCCAAAGTGACCAGAAGATTGACTGGTTGATTCATCCTGCAAATCCCTTCCTAAAAATAAATTGGAACATGTTTCCCGCTTGTTTTTCAATCGGTAAGGTCCAAAGCGCCGGCCAGACCGGAAACACATACCACACTCAAAACATCGGAAATTTCTTCCAAAGACTGGCTGCGGTCAGAGTTGAACCAGGTCTGGTAGACAGCGATCAACCCGGTGACCATGTAATCGATGAGAATATCCATCTTTTTCTCATCATAGGGGATCTGCTGCAAAAAGGCTTCCCGGGATTTGACTTTGAGCAGGTCCACCAACTTGTAAGCCAAGGTTCCCTTGTCACGCATTTTAAACAGGTAACTGAAAAAATCCAAGTCGCTGCTGAAAATAGCGTTGAGCTTTTTGAAAATCCCATAGGGGTTTTGAATGTCCCGCCGGATATCTAGGTCTTGTATGGCCCAGTCACAGGCGCCGATCATTTCATTTTCAATTTCGTCGATCACTTGGTGAATCCCGTTGTAATAGTTGTAGAAGGTCTTTCGGTTGATGTCCGCTGTCTCTGCCACATCCTTCACGGTGATCTCGTCCAAGTCTTTTTCCGAAAGCAGTTGGGCAAGCGCGCGGCGGATGGCGCGCTTGGTTTTCAGAACGCGCCGGTCAGGCTTCTTTTCGCTCATATAAAGACCTCCTTGGTACAATTTGACCTTGCTGTGTTGCTTATGTTACAGAATTCCATAAAATGTGGTATTTTACACACTTTTATCCTGTTTTGTCCGTTGAAAACTCATCAGGTGTATTATAATATACATATGTGGTAAAAGTCAACGTAGAAGAATTAACTTGGAGCTTTTGGGAGGCTTTCTATGGAATCCGTCGTTCAAAGCCCGGTAGGAAATCCCCATGTCCTGTTGTTGAGCTGTGGGACGGGGGAAGGTCATAACCGTGCCGCCAAGGCAATCGGGGAGGTCCTGACAGATAGGGGAATCCCATGGGCCATGGAGAATCCTCTTTCCTTGGATGGGAGAAAAGAAGGGGAACGGGTGGGTTCCGCCTACGTCCGGATGATTCAAAAGGTGCCCGGGGCTTTTAACGCCCTTTACAAAGCAGGGGATAAACTGAGCAGTCCGGATCGGTTGTCCCCGGTCTACTACGCCAACGCCCGCCATGCCAAAGAATTGGCGGCGTACATAGAGGAAAGCGGATTTACCCATGTGATTTGTACCCATTTGTTTGCCATGGAGATGATGACGGCTCTCCGCCGGGAAAAGATCTGTAACTTGCCCTGTTATGGGGTACTAACCGATTATACATGTATTCCTTTTACAGAGGAGACCCGGTTGGATGGGTATTTCATCCCCCACAAGGCGTTGATGGGGGAGATGAAGAGCAAGGGATTTCCGGAGGATCGGATCTTCCCCACAGGGATTCCCGTGTTGGAAAAGTTTGCTCATCCCACGGAAAAGGCTGTTGCCCGGAAGGAACTGTGCCTGCCTGTGGAGAGTACGGTGATCCTTCTCATGGGAGGCAGTGCCGGATGCGGCAAATTGGAGGACCTGTGCCGGGAACTTTTGGAGCAGCCCGGGGAAAAGGTGGTCTGTGCGCTTACAGGACGCAATGAAAAGGAACGGGAGACTTTGGCTCGCCGTTTTGCCGGGGAGAGTTCCCTTCACCTTGTCCCCTATACGGAAAAAGTGGGACTGTACATGGCCGCGGCGGATGTAATGGTTACAAAGCCAGGTGGGCTTACCAGTACGGAAGCTGCGGTAATGGGGCTGCCTTTGGTGCACTTGCTGGTGTATTCCGCTTGCGAGGAAAGGAACATGGACTTTTTCACTTCCAGGGGAATGTCTCTGAAAGCGAAGACACCCAAAGAGGCGGCACAAGCAGCAGATTATTTGGCGCACGATGAGGCGCTGGCAGAGGAAATGGTAATGGCGCAGCGAGAGAACAGCAATCCTCGCGCAGGCGAAGAAATCGTGGAAAGGGTGATTGGATCGTGACGCGGCCATTGATTTGGCCCTGGCTTCTGTGGATAGCAGGGGGATTTTTGCTGGGTGGAATGATGTTCAGCCAATGGGTGCCCCGACTTTTTGAAAAACGGGACGTTTTCCAGGATAGTGACGATCACAATCCCGGGGCGGTCAATGTGTTTCTCCTTTGCGGCCCGGTACTGGGAATGGTCTGCCTGGTGCTGGATTTGCTCAAGGGGTTTGTGCCGGTGTATTTGGCCAAAGGAGATGTGGATTTCCGTTCTCTGCTCTTCGCCGGCGTGATCGCTGCGCCGGTGGTAGGCCATGCTGTGGGAGTGTTCAACAAGCTGCGGGGCGGAAAATGTATCTCTACCGCCTTTGGCGTGTTGCTGGCCCTGGTGCCGGAGTGTTGGGCGGTCTTTTTGCTGGCAGGGCTGTACATCCTGTTTTCCACTGTTTTGAAAATCTCCTCCATGACCAAACGCAGCATCTTGGTATTTACCCTTTTTGGAGCGGTTGCTTTCGGATATTTGGCGTTCACAGGGCAGCTTTCCTTTGCACTGGGGTGTGGGATTGTTTCCGCGGTGGCGGTGTTCCGCCATTGGAGAGCCTACCAGCAGTGTCCGGTATCTCAGGAATGAAAAAGGACAGGGTGTAGGGCCCTGCCCTTTTCTTGTACCCAAAAAGCACCAAAGGTCGGGAACGTTCTCGGCCCTTGGTGCTTTTTTTATAAGGTGTTGGATTCGGCTCTTGCGAAACTCCCTTCGGAAGCTTTACCAATGCTTTTTCCGGAAAAAGAAAATTTCAACCAGCAAAATCACCACACTTAGGAGAAAAATCCCGGGATAGGCCCAGGGGAGGGAAAGCTCCGGCATGTGGGTGAAATTCATGCCGTACCAACCGGTGATCAGCGTAAGGGGGAGAAAGATGGTGGTGACCACGGTGAGAAACTGCATCACCCGATTTTGCTTTAGGTCGATTTTGGACTGGTAGATCTGGTGGAGCTGGAGGGAATACTCCCGTAGGGAAGCGGTTTGGCTGTGCAGCCGGCTGGCGCGGCGGGAAAACAATTCAAATCCACGGCAATCTTTTTTGGTGAACAACCCGTTTCGGTTGGAGGCCAGTGTGTCGCCCAATTCTTCCAGTTGGGAATAGTAAGCGGACAGTTTTAACAGCCCACGCCGGTAACGGTGCAGCTGATTCTCAAAATGTTGGGGTTCCTTTTGTGCCAGCAGTTGTTCCTCCAGTTCGTCCAGATGGGATTCCAAATGCTGTAGAAACGGAGCGTCCTCCTGAATGACCAGTTCCAAAAACTCCCGGAATAGCCCGATGGGATTGGATTCCAAACCGGGTTGTTGGGAAAGGCGTTGCAGCAGTTTTTCCACTTCGCCGGTATCGTCTACAAAAAAGAGACAATCCTGCGTCAGGCAAAAAGCGAAGGAAGTCCCGGGACTGAGCAGTCGTTCTTTATGGGGTATGAGCAGTGTGCCTGCTGCGCAGTTTTCCAAAAGTTCCGCTTTGCAGTTGTGCCCGTGGCGAAGACTGCGTTCCAAGAACGGAGTGTTCAGGGAGGCCATCTGCTGTCCCAGCTCTTGCTGAGTGAGCAGTTCCACCCAGGGCGTTCCAGGCGACGGCTGGCCCTGTATCACTTTCAAGGTAGGTTTTAATTGATAGCGCATAGACGGTCCTCCTTGCGTTTCGATATGGGTTTCATGAGCTGGGGCAACCCCGTGCAATGGTTTTGCGGCTTGAGAAGTACGCCCTCAAAGGGATGGACTTGCAGGAACTTTATAGATTCAGCAGGACCAATGCTGCCAGGATCATCCCCATTGCGCCCAGTTGCCGGCGATTCAGGCGTTCTCCAAACACCAGAAAGCTTACCAGGCTGATGACCAGAATCACCCCCACGCTGTAAGACGGATAGACCAAAAACGCCGGAAGTTGGGTAAGGGCAGCCAAAAGCAACCGGGAAGAAAGAAAATTGGGAATGCCAACCAGCGCGCCGAATAGCAGGTCACGGCGGGTGAGAGGACGGCGTTCCCGTATCAGTAAGATCAGGGTGAGTAAACCGGCAAACAGGAAAATGTAGAACACAAAAAGCCCGTCATCCTGCCGTTGTCCTACCTGGGTGAAAACTTTAGACATGCTGTCACTGGCGCCGTTGAGAAGGAGCGCCAGCACCAAAGGAATCAGATAGATGGATTTTGCCGATGGGGCAGTTTGTCCTTTTCCGGGAAGACCGTTCATCACCACAGCGGCTGCAACTGCCAGCAGGACGCCCACTCCTTGGACCAAGGTGGGGCGCTCCCCAAACAGTGCCACGGATAGAAGAATGGGGACCAATACCCCCAGTCTGGTAAAGACCGAGGAGAGAATGGCGCCATTCTTGTGGATGCTGTATCCATTTGCCGCCAAAGAGGAGAGATAAAAACAGCCTCCAATGGCGCCCAACCACAGGGGATGCAGGTCCCCGTTGTATAAGGATTTGGGCTGCATGGTGATAAAAGCCAACAGGGCGCAGGTCACATAGTTGATAAAATAGACTCCATAGGCGTAGCTGGAATTCAAATATTTTAAGACGATGGCCAACACAGAACTGGCCAACACGGCCAAAATCAAAAACAGCACGTTCACTTACCCCTCTCAATTTATCAAAACAACTTCTTTACTATACTCCTTTTTTGAGAAAAAACAAAGGGATACGCCTTAAAAATGGCTAGAATATGGGGGAGAAGGGGAAAAATGGGGCGTTTAGGCGGTGCGCTGTTTTTCCGTTGGAAATCTCCAAAAAATCTGGAAGTATTTGTGGACGTGAACACGATAAACCTTGAATATAAACAAAACAAA
>OLOH01000638.1_pt1 | contig 23585 bp, 18 predicted proteins | sample 1673221 | NCBI WGS metagenome assembly OLOH01 (sample SAMEA3136767, study PRJEB25190) | human gut metagenome
AAAGGAGACACCACTCATGAATAAGCTCAAACGTTACATTATCTTTCTTATCGGATTGTTCATCAATTCCCTTGGCGTAAGTCTAATTACCAAAGCCAATCTCGGTACATCCCCTATTTCTTCTATCCCATATGTACTGAGCCTGAATTTTCCGTTGACCCTCGGTAATTTCACCATTATTTTCAGTCTTTTGCTGATTTTTCTGCAGCTGCTGATTCTCCGCAAAAATTTCAAACCGGAATACTATCTTCAGATTCCTGTTTCCATTTTATTCGGCTATTTCATTGACTTCACTATGATTCTGCTGGCTTTTGTTCAGCCGGAATCTTATCCTTCTAAAATTATTTATCTGCTGATAGGATGTGTCATTCTCGGATTCGGCGTATATATTGAAGTTCTGGCAGATGTCGTCATGCTGCCCGGCGAATCCTTTGTCCGTGCCATCGTTCAGACATGGAACCGTGAATTCGGCAGCACAAAAGTCTGTTTTGATGTTTCCATGGCTGTGATTGCCGCTGTACTTTCATTTGTACTGGCTCATCGTCTGGATGGCGTCCGTGAAGGTACTGTTATCGCTGCACTTTTAGTCGGTTTTATTGCCAGACAGTTCGTCAAAGCTCTGACTTTCGTCAAACCGCTTCTGTTCCCGGAAGATTATGCCAAATCCGCTGAAGAAGAATCTTCTGGTAAAAATGCAAAAACAACAGCCAATTCCTCTGAATACGCCTCTGTTATTACCATCGGCCGACAGTACGGCAGCGGTGGAAACGAGCTCGGACAGATTCTGGCCGACAAGCTTGGCTATAATTTTTATGATAAGGATGAGCAAAAAAAATCTAACAGAGAAAGAAGCCAAGCATCTGATTCTCAAGGAGGAACGCCGCAGGGCAGATAATTATCATTATTATACAAGACAGATATGGGGCGCTTCCGCCAACTACCATCTGTCTCTGGATACATCGCTTGGTTATGACTATGTCATGGATGTTATTCTGGGAACAGCAAAAAGACTTAAATAGTCCATCCCCTCTTGTCATCATGACAAAAAAAATATATAATAAGCTCGAAATACATACAGGCATCGTCTTTTTCAGACGGTGCTTGCTTTCGTTAAATATAAGCAAAGGAGCTTCCAATAATGAACGAATTGAAATGGGCAGTACTGGGCACCGGCGTGATTGCCAATGAAATGGCACAGGCCCTCCACAATATGGGCCGTACATTGTACGGTGTCTGCAACCGAACTTACAACAAAGCCGTATCTTTCGCTGAGAAATATCATGTTGAAAAAGTTTATACATCTTACAACGAAATGTATGAAGATTCGTCTGTAGATGTCATTTACATTACAACACCCCACAACACCCACTATGAATTTATCCGTCAGTCTCTGCTTCACGGCAAACATGTGCTTGCCGAAAAATCCATTACCCTTAACAGCAGTGAATTGAATAAGCTTAAAGCACTGGCCGATGAAAAGGGCCTTGTTCTGGCAGAAGCCATGACAATCTGGCATATGCCGCTCTACAAAAAGCTCTGGCAGATTGTCGAAAGCGGTCAGATTGGCCGACCTCAGATGATCACGATGAATTTCGGAAGTTTCAAGGATTACGATATGACAAACCGTTTCTTCAACATTTCCCTGGCTGGCGGCGCTATGCTGGATATCGGTGTGTATGCATTGAGTATTGTCCGAAGTTTTATGTGTGAATCACCGGATCAGATTCTCAGCCAGATGAAACCGGCACCAACAGGATGTGATGAACAGGCATCCATTCTGCTGATGAATCCTTCCGGCCAGATGGCCACAGTTGCCCTTTCCATGCACTCAAAGCAACCAAAACGCGCGATGATCAGCTGTGAAAAAGCATATATCGAAATTATGGAATATCCCAGAGCCGATCATGCTGTCATTGTTGACGCTGAAACCGGAAAGCAGACCATCATTGAGGCCGGTCGCACCTCCAATGCGCTCCAATATGAACTTGAAGATATGGAAACAGCGATTCTTACAGGCAATACGGCGATCATGAAACTCCGGGAATCTTCTGATGTCATGGATATTATGACAAAACTCCGCAGCGACTGGGGATTGTTTTATCCTGAAGAAATCCATTCATAATGACTACTCAATCTATATGCAGATATCTCCATGATATCTGCATATTTTTTTATGTAATTGGAAATTCCGAGGAATTCCCTATTACATAAAAAGGCACTAACGCGCCTGTGATGCGCACTCGCGCAAAGATGTAGATTGTCGCAAGCGACCGCGCTCGGCGCGAGAATGTGCTTTAGCACATTCTTTTTTTTCTTATTCGTTTCAAACTGCGGACAGAATTTGTCAAATATGCTATAATGAAGTTTACGATTACAGCAGGCTGCAGCTATTCCGGCCTGCTATACGCTGTGCAGCACGAACATGCATTCACAGCTGAAAGGAGTTTTCATGGCAATTACCAGAATAACTGTTATCAAAGCCTCCACTGATGCAAATTATCGAAAAGGTCAGGATATTTTTTTGATCGATAAGCGCATTAAAAACTTTGAAACGGATATTAACACACTGACAGGTACCCCTATGATCACAGCTACTGTCCTTGATGCAGACGGCAGTGAACATGAAACCCAGGTATCCATCGATGAAGATGAGAACCAGATTGTCGGCAGCTTATGTTCCTGCTCCGATTTTTACCAATCAGAAGGGCTCTGCTGCCACTGCGTCGCTATTCTTTTGAAATATATCTCCAGACGACATATTCAAACAAGCTTTCCGGCAAAAAAACAAAATCGGATTGGCCAGGCATTGATTGAATCTTATATTCATCAATCTTCCGGCACCCACTATCCTGCTGAAGCATCTGAAACCAAAGTTCTGATTGAATTGGAGCCAATTCTTCATAAACAATATCATAAACTTTCCGTCGACTTCAAAATCGGCACCGGCAAGAAATACGTCATCAAAGACTTGCTGGAGTTTGCCCGCCTTATTCGTCAAGGTGAATTATTTCAATATGGAAAGAATCTGAAATTTTTCCATGAACCTGAAGCTTTCACTTCTGAGAGCCGCAGCATGCTGGCGTTTATTATGCAGCGGATTGAAGAGTACGAATACCATTTCCACTGTGTTCAGGACAGCACTTATCGTTTCCAGACAATGAAAGCACTGCGTTACCTTCCACTGTCTCCAACCGCTGTCGACATGTTTCTGAATATGATGATCGGACATACACTTCAGTTTGATCTCGATAATCATATCCGGCCCATTTATGTTACAGATGGAGACCCGGAACTTACGCTTGAACTCAAAGCCGAAGATAGTGACACCTACCATCTGACCATCGAAGATTGTCTGATACTCTCCGTTGCCCGGACATTCTGGATTCTAAAAGATAAAATCCTGTATCGCTGCTCAGAAGCCTTCAAAAAGGACATGCAGCCCTATCTGACAGAGTTAAATCGTCAGAAGATCCGTGAAATCACACTTTCCGAGAAACAACTTCGACCTTTTTACGGCAGTGTACTGAAGCATCTGGAAGCCCATACGGATTTTCACACTGAAGGTGTTGATCTGACCGATTATGAACCGCCTGAAGCGCATTTCAGTATTTACCTTGACAATCCGGCTGAGAATATCATCAGTTGTACAGCTTATGCTCGTTATGGCGAAGAAACATTTTCTCTTGCCACGCCTATCTCCTGTGAAGATGGTTTCCGTGATGCCGCTATGGAGAACAGAATCCTGACGGCTATTCAGACTTATTTTCAGCCTGCCGCAGTATCTGGGAATGAAGATTCCCCTGTTGCTGATGCTGATTTTATCATCAGTCATGATGATCAGGCTGCTTTCCTCTTTCTGGAACAGGGACTGCCTCATTTTTACGAACTGGCTGAAGTTTTCATATCTTCGAATATGAAACGCATCCGCATCCTGTCAGCGCCGCGGACCGCTGTCGGTGTTTCCGTCTCTAACGGTCTGCTGGAAATAGATATCCACTCTGACAGTCTTCCTTATGAAGAGCTGGCCGGCATTCTGAACAGTTACAGACGCCGACAGAAATACTACAAATTGAAATCCGGAGAATTTCTCAAATTGGAGAATAATTCTCTGAGCGTTTTGTCTGAATTAGCTGACGGGCTTCGGCTCTCTGAACAGGCTATCCGTGGTGGCAGGATTTCTGTGCCTTTATATCGCGCATCCTATATTGATGCCGTTCTTACCAGCCACAACAGTGATATACAGTCCCATAGAGACCGTTATTTCAAATCACTGATTCGTGATATGAAATCTGTGGCTGACAGCGATTATGAAGTTCCTGATGCCATGAAACCCATTCTGCGTGACTATCAGAAAACCGGCTATCGCTGGCTCTGTACCATTGCACAGCTTGGATTTGGCGGTATCCTTGCTGACGATATGGGACTTGGAAAAACTTTGCAGATCATCACACTATTGGAACATGCCAGACTTGAAGCGATATCCAAAACTGTCGATTTGACAGATACTGCTTCTCATACAGCATGTCCGCCTCCTGTCAGTCTGATCGTCTGCCCTTCGTCACTTGTTTACAACTGGGACAGTGAAATCGAGCATTTCGCACCCAATCTGAAAACCTTGCTCATCACCGGTACTGCCCAGGAACGGCAGGAATTACTGACACACTATGCGGATTATGATGTACTCATCACTTCCTACGACATGCTGAAACGTGACATTGCAAGCTATGACAATCTTCATTTTCATTTTCAGATTATCGATGAAGCGCAATATATCAAAAACCATCGTACTCAGGCAGCACGTTCTGTCTGCAGCATCCACTCTGTCACACGTTTTGCTCTGACCGGTACCCCGATAGAAAACCGCCTCAGTGAATTGTGGAGCATTTTTGAATATTTGATGCCGGGATTTCTATATCCTTATGCTTATTTCCGTTCAGAATTGGAACAGCCGATTGTAGAAAATAAAGATCAAATTGCCGCCACAAGACTTCAGCAGCTTGTTCGTCCATTTATCATGCGCCGTCTGAAAACAGATGTCTTAAAGGAACTGCCGGACAAACTGGAGCATGCGGTTTATGCCCAGATGACGGATGAACAGAACAAGCTTTACACTGCCAATACACTGAAGCTCCAGAAAGATCTGGAACAGCAGAGCGACAATATGTTTAAGACGAGTAAAATCCAAATTTTAGCTGAATTAACCAAACTGCGCCAACTTTGCTGCGACCCGTCCTTAATCTATCAGAATTACCATGGCGGCTCAGCGAAACTGGATACCTGTATCCAGCTCATTGAAAATGCCATGGCTGGCGGCCACAAAATTCTTCTGTTTTCACAGTTCACATCTATGCTGGATGTGATTGAACGCCGCCTGAAAGCAGAACGCATTCTCTACTATCGACTGGACGGCAGTACAAAGAGTGAGCAGCGCACCCGCCTTGTCAATGCTTTTAATGAAAACAAAATTCCTGTTTTCCTGATTTCTCTAAAAGCCGGTGGAACAGGTCTCAATCTTACCGGAGCAGATATCGTCATCCACTATGACCCATGGTGGAACGCAGCTGCCCAAAATCAGGCAACAGACCGGGCACACCGTATCGGTCAAACACATACAGTCACTGTCTACAAGCTGATTGCCCGACATACCATTGAAGAAAAGATTCTGGAACTGCAGGAAAACAAAAAGACTCTGTCAGATCTGATACTTTCAGAAAAAGGCGTCACTGCCAGCCAGTTGACAAAAGAGGAACTGCTGCAGATTCTTCAAAATTAAAAATGAAAAAACCCCGAGTTTTGAGTCACCTGATTTCACATAATGTTTTGCAAACAGGCTCATCACCAAACATTTTCAGCACATTATGTGAAACCAGGCTCTTTAAAAACTCGGTTTTTCTTATTCCGATTTATCTTTTACCTATCTCTTTCAAGAAATTTCCTGATGTAAATACCTGTATAGGAGTTCGGATTCTCAGCGATTTCTTCCGGTGTACCGCAGGCAACGATTGTTCCGCCTCTTGCACCGCCCTCAGGACCAACATCTATAATATAATCTGCTGTTTTGATGACATCCAGATTGTGCTCAATGACAACGACGGTGTTGCCGCCTTCAGCCAGTCTTCTGAGGATTTCTGTCAGTTTGTGAACATCGGCAAAATGAAGACCGGTTGTCGGCTCATCCAGAATGTAAATAGTACGTCCTGTGCTGCGCTTGCTGAGCTCTGTTGCCAGTTTGATGCGCTGTGCCTCACCGCCGGATAATGTGGTGGATGGCTGGCCCAGTTTGATATAGGAAAGTCCCACGTCATTCAGCGTTTCCAGTTTTCTTCGAATAGACGGTACATTTTCAAAGAACTTCACAGCTTCTTCAACCGTCATATCCAACACTTCATAAATATTCTTGCCTTTGTACTTCACTTCCAGTGTTTCTCTATTATAACGCTTGCCATGGCAAACCTCGCACGGTACATAAATATCCGCCAGGAAATGCATCTCAATCTTGATAATACCGTCACCTGCACAGGCTTCACACCTTCCACCCTTCACGTTAAAGCTGAAACGTCCTTTCTTGTAACCTCGCTCTTTGGCATCTACAGATGATGCAAATAAATCACGGATCAAATCAAACACGCCGGTATAAGTTGCCGGATTAGAACGCGGTGTACGTCCAATCGGGGACTGATCAATATTGATCACCTTGTCCAGCTGCTCCATCCCCAGAATATCATCATGCTTGCCCGGATGAATGGTTCGCGCATGATTCAGATCTCTCGCCAGACGCTTGTAAAGAATTTCATTCACTATGGAACTCTTGCCCGAACCGGATACACCTGTCACACAAGTCATCACTCCCAATGGAATATCTACATTAATATGCTTCAGATTATTCTCTGCTGCACCGATAATATGCAAAAATCCAGTTGGCTGTCGTCTCTGCGATGGCACCGGAATTCGAATGCGGCCGCTTAAATAAGCGCCCGTCACAGACTTCTCGCATTTCATAATATCCTGAGCAGTACCTTCTGCAACAAGATAGCCGCCATGCTCACCGGCTCCCGGACCGATATCCACAATCCAGTCCGCTTCCAACATCGTATCCTCATCATGCTCAACGACGATCAGCGTATTGCCCAAATCTCTCAGATTCTTCAGGGTCTTCAGCAGCTTGTCATTGTCTCTCTGATGCAGACCGATACTTGGTTCATCCAGAATATAAGCAACGCCCACAAGCCCAGAACCGATCTGTGTCGCCAAACGGATTCGCTGTGCCTCGCCACCGGACAATGTGCCTGTAGAACGATAAAGTGCCAGATAATCAAGGCCTACATCGATCAGAAAATGCAGTCTCGCCCGGATCTCCTTTAAAACTGCCCCGCCGATCAGCATCTGCCGGTCTGTCAACTTAATATTATCCATAAAGTTTGTAAGATCCTCGATCGACATTCTGGTCAGATCATCAATATTCTTATCGGCGATCGTAACAGCCAGTGCTGTCGGTTTCAGACGTTTTCCTTTACATTCTTCACATGGCGTGATCGTCATAAAAGTCTCATACTCGGCCTTGGTCGTCTCACCTCCGGTCTCCCGGTATCTTCGCTGGACATTCTTGATCAGTCCTTCAAATGTAATATCATAGACGCCTTCTCCACGCTGTCCTTTATAGTGAACCTTTACCGGACGGCTGTTCTTGCCATATAATAACAGATCTTTGATCTCATCACTGTAATCCTGAAATGGTGTGTCCAGTGAGAAATGATATTCCTCTGCTAATGCACGAAGCACTGCATTTGTGAAACTCTTTCCATCATTACAGGACTGCCAGCCCAGCACAACAATTGCCCCTTCATTGATCGACAGCTTGGTATCCGGTATCATCAGATCCGGATCAAATTCCATCTTAAATCCCAGACCGGCACAACATGGACATGCGCCAAATGGATTATTGAATGAAAAACTTCTGGGCTCGATCTCATCAATGCTGATTCCACAATCCGGGCAGGAAAAGCTGTCAGAGAAATTCAAGATCTCATTTTCTCCATCTGCATTTATAACCTCAATCTTCATCAGACCTTCTGCCATCCGCAGAGTTGTCTCTACAGAATCTGTCAGTCTTCGTTCCATATCAGGACGAACGACCAGACGATCCACAACGATATCAATATTATGCTTCTTATTCTTATCCAGCTTGATCTCCTCGGATAACTCATACATACTGCCATCAATGATCGCACGGACAAAACCGCTCTTTGCCGCCTTCTCCAACAGCTTCACATGTTCCCCTTTTCTGCCTCTTATAACCGGTGCGAGTACCATGAATTTTGTCCGTTCCGGCAATTGCATGATATCGTCTACCATCTGATCCACGCTCTGTTTGCTGATCACTTTTCCACATTTCGGACAGTGTGGGATTCCTGCTCTTGCATATAACAGACGGAAATAATCATAGATCTCTGTTACTGTTCCGACTGTGGATCTCGGATTCTTATTCGTCGATTTCTGATCGATCGATATCGCAGGCGACAGGCCCTCGATCTTCTCGACATCCGGCTTCTCTGCCTGTCCAAGGAATTGTCTTGCATAGGAAGATAAGGACTCCATATAGCGTCGCTGGCCTTCGGCATAGATCGTATCAAATGCCAGTGAGGATTTGCCCGAACCGGACAGACCTGTCACAACGACAAATTTATCTCTCGGAATCCTCACATCTATATTCTTCAGGTTATGTTCTTTTGCACCTTTAATCGTAATATACTTAATATCACCCATTTCGGTTGACCTTCTTTCTGCTCATTTTATTTGAATCTTATAAACATGTATGATCATTATATTTATTATTACTTTTATACAATATGAAAGATACATTACATATTATTCCGTAAGACGCTTCCGCTCGTATCCTCGTGCAGCGGTACATAAAGTTGCAAAAAACGCAACTTAAGTACCGGCCTCGGATAAGGCTTACTTCATAATAGTAATGATATCTTTCATATTAGTTTAACAACTAATATTCAAACAAATAATATTATGATCATACATGTTTATACACTTTCAATTAGTACGACAGCATGATCTGTATTGTATTTTCTACTTATCATAGTCCCGAAGTGCTTCTTTATACTTCTTCAGCTCATCACGGACGATCGCTGCCATTTCAAAGTTCAGGTCAGCGGCTGCCATGTTCATCTTCTTTGTCAGCTTATCGATCATTGCTTTCAGCTCTTTCTTTGTCAGGGATTCAATATCTTTCTCTGCATCCACAACCGGTTTATCTTCTGTGACTTCATTTGTAATAAGATCACGGATACTCTTCTGGATCGTCTTCGGTATGATCCCATGTTCCTTATTATAAGCATCCTGAATCTTTCGACGACGATTTGTCTCCGAGATCGCACGTTTCATGGAGTCTGTCATCATATCTGCATACATGATAACGTGACCTTCTGAGTTTCTCGCAGCACGTCCGATCGTCTGAATCAACGATGTCTCCGAACGCAGGAAGCCCTCTTTATCTGCATCCAGGATAGCCACCAGTGTGATCTCCGGAATGTCAAGTCCCTCACGAAGGAGGTTGATACCAACTAATACGTCAAATACACCCATTCTGAGATCGCGCACGATCTCTACACGCTCCATTGTATCAATATCGGAATGAAGATATTTGACCTTAATGCCATTCTCACGCAGAAAATCTGTCAGATCCTCTGCCATACGTTTTGTAAGTGTTGTAACCAGAACCTTGTGTCCCTGTTCTGTCTCTTTCAATATCTCTGACATCAGGTCGTCAATCTGTCCTTCTACCGGACGGACATCCACCGGTGGATCCAGCAATCCGGTCGGCCGGATGATCTGTTCAGCCCGGAGCAGCTCGTGCTCTGCTTCATATTTGGATGGTGTCGCCGATACAAATAACACCTGATCTAACTTCGATTCAAATTCTTCAAAATTCAACGGACGGTTGTCCAATGCGGATGGCAGACGGAATCCATAATCTACCAGATTCTGTTTTCTGGAACGGTCACCTGCATACATTCCTCCGACCTGCGGAATCGTCATATGCGACTCATCTATGATCAACAGGAAATCATCACCGAAGAAATCCAGCAATGTACTCGGAGTCTCCCCGGATTCTCTGCCGGATAATGGCCCTGAATAGTTCTCGATACCGGAGCAGAAGCCTGTCTCCCGCATCATCTCTATATCAAAATTTGTCCGTTCTTCAATCCGCTGTGCTTCGATCAGCTTATCATTTTCCTTAAAATACTGTACCCGTTCAGCCAATTCCGCTTCGATCTTTGTAAGTGCACGTTCCAGCTTCTCATGTCCGACAACATAATGAGAAGCAGGAAAGATACAGGTAAAATTCAGGCTGCGCCTGATCTCCCCGGTCAACGGATCAAATTCACAGATACGGTCGATCTCATCACCAAAGAATTCAACACGCACAGCATCTTCAAATGTCGATACCGGAAGAATCTCCAGCACATCCCCGTGTACACGGAATGTTCCACGGTGGAAATCCATATCATTTCTGACATACTGAATATCCGTCAGTTCATCGATCACCATATCCCGATCCTTGATCATGCCGACACGGAGCGACAGCATCTGCTCCCGGTATTCATCCGGATCACCGATACCGTAAATACAGGATACCGAGGATACGACCACAACATCTTTTCTGTCGATCAAGGCCGCAGTTGCACTGTGACGCATCTTGTCAATATCATCGTTGATCGCAGAATCCTTCGCTATATAAGTATCAGTCGATGCCACATATGCTTCCGGCTGGTAATAATCATAATAAGAAACAAAATATTCTACTGCATTTTCCGGAAAAAATTCCTTCATTTCCGAATATAACTGTGCCGCCAGCGTTTTGTTGTGCGCAAGCACCAGCGTCGGTTTATTCAGTTGTGCTATTACATTTGCCATGGTAAATGTCTTACCGGAACCGGTTACACCTAACAGGGTTTCAAACTGATTTCCTTCTTTAAATCCATCCACCAGCTCTTTGATCGCCTGCGGCTGATCACCGGTCGGCTGATATTCTGATACTAATTTGAAATGATCCATTATGTTCTCCTGATATATCTATATAAATACAATCAATATTCTTATTATTGTTCTCTGTCTAATATATCATTCCATTTTAAAAAAGTACAGAGTAAATCGAATATTTGTTCTTTATTCTGTAAGAACCTTCCGCTTCCCACTATGTCATCCGCAAAGCGGATTTAAAAACCATGCCATCCATGGTATACTATAATTTATCAAAAAATGAACGAGGTGTAACATGAGCGCAATCGTAACATTAAAGAAGGGCGAGGGCAGAACCATCAAAGCCGGCGGCGCCTGGATTTACGACAATGAAATAGATACCATCATGGGGAGCTTTGAAAATGGGGATATCATCATTGTAAAAGATTTTGACGGATATCCGATGGGTAAGGGATTTATCAATACGAATTCCAAGATCACTGTCCGTATGCTGACACGTCACGTCGATACGGAGATCAATGAAGATTTCTTCCGTATGCGTCTGCAGGCAGCATGGGATTATCGTAAGAAAACCGTGGATACAAGCAGCTGCCGTATCGTATTTGGCGAGGCAGACTTCCTGCCCGGTATCGTGATTGACAAATTTGAAGATGTGCTGGTCGTTGAGTCACTTGCACTTGGAATTGACAGAGTTAAAAATTTGTTAATAAATATTTTAAAAAATGTCCTTAAATCGGATGGTATAATAATCAAAGGTGTTTATGAGCGTAGCGATGCTAAAGTTAGAATAAACGAAGGGATGCAGCCATTCAAGGGATTTATTGGGGATGAATTCGACACGAACGTGGAAATTGTTGAAAATGGCGTACACTATATTGTTGACGTAAAAGACGGTCAGAAGACCGGCTTCTTTCTTGATCAGAAATACAACCGACTTGCGATCCAGCGTCTTTGTAAGGATGCAAAAGTTCTTGACTGTTTCACACACACAGGCTCTTTTGCGCTGAACGCCGGAATTGCCGGTGCCGCAAGCGTACTGGGTGTAGATGCTTCCGCACTTGCGGTCAGACAGGCACAGGAAAATGCAAAGCTGAACCATCTGGAGGATTCGGTTACATTTATCTGTAAAGATGTCTTTGATCTGCCTCCTGAACTGGAAGAACAGGGCGAGAAATTCGACGTTGTAATTCTGGATCCACCTGCATTTACAAAATCACGCAACTCAATTAAAAACGCTGTAAAAGGTTATCGGGAAATAAATCTGAGAGCCATGAAGCTCGTTAAAGATGGCGGCTTTCTTGCCACCTGTTCATGCTCCCATTTCATGGACTATGAACTCTTTACAAAAACCATCGGGCAGGCTGCTTCCAACTCTCACAAACGACTGAGACAGGTTGAATTCCGTACTCAGGCTCCTGATCATCCGATTCTGTGGGCTGCAGATGAATCATATTATCTGAAGTTCTACATATTTCAAGTAACCAGCGACAAATAGCTGGAGTTTCAGAGATGGGTCCTCTGTCATTTATCTTACTTGTAATACTTTTGGGAGGTAAACATGAAGCTAATACAGAGAAATAGGGATGCAGCATATCTACAGTATGATAAATATGTCGATTTCGACAATCCCATGGTTATGGAGAAGGCTATGGATCTTACCAAAAACTGCAGATCTGTTTACGAAAAAATAGAAACCATATATTATTTTGTCAGAGATGAAATTGATCACACCTGGGACGCCAAAGATTCCACGATCACGATCTCTGCATCAGATGTTCTGGAAAAGAAAACCGGTATCAGCTATTCAAAGGCAAATCTGTTAGCCGCACTGATGCGTGCAAATGGTATTTACACCGGATTCTGCTACCAGAGGATCAAACGGTTCACATATGATAACAAGCTGGCACTTCATGCACTGAATGCAGTATTTGAACCGGATGTCAAGAAATGGATCCGCTTGGACGCCAGAGGAAACAATTACCAGTTTCAAGCTGATTTCTCGATCAACGAACGAAATCTTGGATATGAGATCCGACCGGAGCTTGGTGAATTTGAATTCGACGATCTGATCGCGGTTCCTCTTCCATCGACAATGGCAGTTCTGGAAAAGAGCACAAATGCGATCAAAATGTACTATAACGATCTGCCGGACCAGACTCACCGAATGTATCATTCACACCGATCTTCATAACCTGTGTCGGAGCTTTCTCTGAAAGTACATCACATACAGCACTTCCAAGTCCGCCAATAACGGAATGCTCTTCAACTGTAACAACTTTTCCTGTCTCTTTTGCAGCTGCTACAACAAGTTCCTCATCGAGAGGTTTGATCGTATGAATGTTGATCACTTTCGCATCAATTCCGTCTGCTGCAAGCTTCTCAGCTGCTTCCAGACAGTTACTTACAGGAAGTCCTGTTGCGATGATTGTCAGGTCTTTTCCTTCTCTTAACACAACACCTTTTCCAAGCTCAAACTTGTAGTCCGGTCTGTCATTGATCACCGGCACTGCGAGACGTCCAAATCTCAGATATACCGGTCCCTGATGCTCGTAAGCAGCACGTACAGCTGCTCTTGCCTCTACATCATCAGCTGGGTTAATTACAACCATTCCCGGAATTGTACGCATCAGAGCGATATCCTCATTACACTGATGTGTTGCTCCATCTTCTCCTACAGAGATTCCGGCATGTGTTGCACCAATCTTTACATTCAGGTGTGGATATCCAACAGAGTTTCTTACCTGCTCAAATGCACGTCCTGCTGCGAACATTGCGAAAGAACTTGCAAATGGCACTTTTCCTGTTGTTGCAAGACCTGCTGCAACACCGATCATATTAGACTCAGCAATACCACAATCGATAAAACGATCCGGATGTGCTTTCTTGAATACACCTGTCTTTGTAGCTGCTGCCAGATCGGCATCAAGTACTACAACGTTATCATGTTCTGTTCCGAGTTCAGCCAAAGCATTACCGTAGCTGTCTCTTGTTGCGATCTTCTTTACTTCTGACATAATGCTTCACCTGCTTTCTCTAATTCTTCCATTGCAATCTTGTACTCTTCATCGTTCGGAGCTTTTCCGTGCCATCCTACCTGGTTCTCCATGAAGGATACACCTTTTCCTTTTACTGTCTTAGCAATAATAGCTGTCGGCTGTCCTTTGACTGTCTTTGCTTCTTTGAATGCAGCATCGATCTGATCAAAGTCATTTCCATCAATATTGATTACATGGAAATTAAATGCCTCAAACTTCTTATCGATCGGGTACGGAGAGTTGACTTCTGTAATTGCTCCGTCAATCTGAAGATTGTTATTATCAACGATAACAACGAGATTATCCAGTTTTCTATGTGCTGCCAGCATGGAAGCCTCCCATACCTGACCTTCCTGGATCTCACCGTCTCCGAGCAGTGTGTATACTCTGTAGTCTGCATTGTCAAGCTTTCCTGCGATTGCCATACCTACAGCTGCTGAAATTCCCTGTCCAAGAGATCCTGAAGACATATCAACACCTGGAATGTGTTTCATGTCCGGATGTCCCTGCAGATAAGATCCTGTATGACGAAGTGTCACGAGATCTTCCTTCGGGAAAAATCCTTTCTGCGCAAGTGTAGAATATAATCCCGGAGCTGTGTGTCCTTTAGAAAGAACGAAACGATCGCGATCCGCTTTCTTTGGATCTTTCGGGTCTACGTTCATCTCTTCAAAATAAAGGTATGTAAAAATCTCTGTTGCTGAGAGAGATCCACCTGGATGTCCGGCCTTTGCGCTATGCAGTGCTGTTACAATCCCTTTCCGGATCTCATTCGCAGTTTTCATAAGCTCTAACTTGTTCATGATATCTCCTTTTTAATTTCCATTCTGATTCCATTTTCAGTCTTAACGTTATTTCCCGGATTACTCACCAAAAACAGCAATATAATCCTTTTTAAACTTCTCGATACCTGCATCTGTCAGTGGGTGATGTGTCATCTGTTCGATTACCTTGTAAGGTACTGTTGCAATATCTGCTCCTGCCAGTGCACATTCTGTTACATGGATTGGATTACGTACACTTGCTGCGATAATCTCTGTCTCAATTCCTGCTACTTCGAACATCTCTACGATCTCTGCAATGAGGTCAACTCCCTTTGTAGAAATGTCATCCAGACGTCCAAGGAACGGAGAAACATAAGTAGCTCCTGCTCTTGCTGCAAGAAGTGCCTGGTTTGCTGTGAAGATCAGAGTTACATTTGTCTTGATTCCCTCTGCTGTAAGAACTTTAACAGCCTTCAGGCCTTCTACTGTCATAGGAATCTTAACTACCATGTTCGGATGGATCTTTGCAATCTCACGTCCTTCTGCGATCATGCCTTCTGCATCTGTTGTTGTAGCCTTAACCTCTCCACTGATTGGTCCGTCTACGATAGATGCGATCTCAGCAATAACTTCTTCAAAAACACGTCCTTCTTTTGCAATCAGAGACGGGTTTGTTGTAACTCCGCAGATCACTCCCATGTCATTTGCTTTCTTGATATCCTCTACATTAGCCGTGTCGATAAAAAATTTCATTTTTAAGTCCTCCTATACATGAATCTTCCTCTTACCACTGATACAACTCACTGTTTTTCCAGCAGTAATTCGTTTGTTTATGAGCTGATTATATAGCTTCCAAAACCTGAGGTCAACTGTCTGAAAAATTATTAATAGTCATTTTTCACTTAATAATCCGACATATTAACCGTTTTTATTAATATTAGTTAATATCAATCGTTTTTATTCTGTATAAAAATCTTTATTTTAAAGGCTTTATCAACATTTTCTAAAATCAGAATCGTTTGTTTTTGTTGTTTTTATTAGTAATAATTTTATTATTTTTTATTAATTTTAAATAATCCAGCGTCTATACATCAACTATTTTGTCTTCGCATAAGACGTTGTTCCACGAACCACGATCTGTGGCTCATATTCCACATGATAAATACTGACCGGTTCAAATTCCGTATACTTCCAGTCCCTTGAACTGATCTTTTTCATGATGATATCACAGGCATCCATTCCTTTGTGAACTACAAAATGCTCGATCGTTGTAATTGACACTTTCTTAACTTTGGAAAATAAAGTATTATCACATCCCATAACCGAGACATCTCCGGGAACTTTATACTTCATATCCTGGAGTGCATCCATAATCCCAAATGCGATCATATCATTCAGCCCCACGATTGCAGTGAGATCTTTTTCTGTCCGGAGCAGTTCTTTTGTCAGATCATATCCGATGCGGTACTCTGAATCGATTCCCGGAACATTCCGGTCAAATTCTTCATCTGCTTCTTTTACAATCACCTGATCGCCATATCCGGCTTTCCTGAATTCATCCAGAAAACCTTCCACCCGGCGGAATCTCTGCTTCTGTCTCGCAGTTAATGGCGGTGTAATGTATGCCACATGCTGATGCCCCAGTTCCAGAAGATGTCTGCCCATTAATCTTCCAAGCTTTGTATTGTCCAACTCCACTGCATCTACATCCAAATGCTTCTCCTGATTATTGATCACAACAACCGGAATCCTTTCAGACATTTCTTTGAGCTGTCCGAGAAAGCATTTCCCCGGATTGCACATATAGATAATTCCCTGTGCATTCAGAGTCGAGATCATTTTCAGATAACGCTCTTCCAATTTTAAATCTCTCTGTGTATTACAGACAAAGATTCCGAACCCCTGCTCTGTTGCCCTTGATTCAATTCCTTGCAAAAGCATTACATAGTATGGGTTTGTCAGGTTCGGGCTGATGACAACGAGCAGTTTTTCTCGTCGCTCTCCACGCTGTGTTCTGCGTTTCGGAAGTTCATACCCCAGTTCTCCCGCCGCTGCCTCCACTTTCTGGATTACTTCTTTTGAAAAAGAGACGTTATACTTCTTATTGAGTACCATCGAAACCGTTGCCTGTGAAACTCCCGCGCGCTTTGCCACATCTGAAGATGTAACTTTTTTCTTCGCCATAGCCAGTCCCTCCTGCCGGTGTCTCAAATGCTTTTACAATTCTGTTCTTCCTTCCAATGCCCGAAGCAGTGTTACCTCATCAATATATTCCAGATCACCACCAACCGGAACACCACTGGCAATCCTGCTCACCTTGATTCCGACCGGTTTGATAAGTTTACTGATATACATTGCTGTTGTCTCGCCTTCCAGACTGGAATTCGTCGCAATGATCACTTCATCCACATCTCCTTGCAGACGCTCCATCAATTCTTTCAGACGGATATCCCCGGGACCGATTCCAAGCATTGGAGAAATTGCTCCATGAAGTACATGATAGACTCCGTTGTACTTTCCGGTCTTCTCATACGCTGCCAGATCACGCGGTGTCTCCACTACCATGATTGTCTTATGATCTCTGTCCGGATTGCTGCAGATTGGGCAGATATCCTTATCCGTCAACGTACAGCACTCCTTACAGTAACGGACATTCTTGCGGGCATCTACGATTGCATTCGCAAGTCCTTCTACCTGTTCTACCGGCATATTGATCACATGAAATGCAAGTCTTTGTGCTGATTTATTCCCGATTCCCGGAAGTCTCGAGAACTCCTCGATCAGACGGCTGATCTGATTACTGTAGTAATCCATTAGAACATTCCGCCTCCAAGACCGCCAAATCCGCCTGTCATCTTAGATACTGCTGCATTTGTCTCCTGCTCAACCTGACGCAGTGCTTCATTTGTCGCTGCTACGATCAGGTCTTCCAGCATCTCAATGTCGTCCGGATCTACAACTTCTTCTGCAAGTTTTACTTTTGTTACTTCTCTTTTGCCGGATACAGTTACTTCTACTGCTCCGCCGCCTGCAGCTGCTGTGAACTCTTTTGTCTCAAGTTCTTTCTGCTGCTCTTCCATCTGACGCTGCATCTTCTGTGCCTGCTTCATCAGATTCGCCATATTTCCCGGCATTCCGCCGCCTGGAAATCCTCCACGCTTTGCCATGTCTAATCCTCCACTGTTATTTCCATATTTATTTTCTGTTCTATGTCCACAAATGTATCCTCAAAGTGTCTGCCCTCTTCTACATGACGGACATCTACCTCGACTTTCTTTCCAATCTTCTCTTCAATGAGCTGTTCAAGTTCCTGCACATGATCTTCTCTGCCAACCATATCTGCCGACATAGCATCTGGCAGTACAATCAGCAAACGATTGTCACCACCAAGACTCAGTCTTGCTTTTTTAAGAAAGCCTCTGATCATACCTGACGCTTCATCTGCGATAGAACGGAAATTCTTCACCACCTCCTGCACATCCTCCGGAATTGCATTCGGCAGCTCCGGTTTCGCCTTCCTGCTTCCCGCAACGCCTGATCCGGATGATGACGCATCATCTCCATTCACGTAAACAACTCGCTGCGGCATATCTGCGGCTGCAGCAAGTCCTTTCTCTACTTTGTCTTCTACCGCACGGATTCTGTCCAGAAGTGCATCCTGACCAGTCTCCATCGCCGGAGTGCAAAGCTTGATCAGTGCAACTTCCAGAAGTACTCTCTTCTGCGTTGCATACTTCAGCTGACCGGAAAGTTCTGAGAATATACGGATATAACGCAACAGCATATCAAGTTCAATCATCTTTGATTCTTCCTTGAGCTGCAGCATATTTTCCGTAGACACATCCAGCACGTCCTCTATATTATCAGAAGTTTTAACCAAAAGCAAATTTCTCAGATACCATGTAAAATCTGCGGCCAGCTGGGTCAGTTCACGTCCCTGCATAACCAGATCTTCCACGATATCAAGAACTCCGGCAACATCTCTTTCCAATACTTTCCGAAGCAGGCGGCTGAACACATCCGTATCCACCGCACCAAGTACTTCAAGCACATGATCATACGTCAGCTTCTGTCCCAGATAAAATGCAATACACTGATCCAGCAGACTGAGTGCATCACGCATAGATCCGTCTGCCGCCTTTGCGATATAGCGAAGTGCTTTTTCTTCCACTTCTACCTGTTCTGTCTGCATCAGATCACGCATGCGGTCTGTAATTGTCTCAATGCTGATTCTCTTAAAATCATAGTGCTGACATCTGGAAAGAATCGTAATTGGGATTTTATGCACTTCTGTCGTCGCCAGAATAAAAATAACATACTCCGGCGGCTCCTCAAGTGTCTTAAGCAATGCGTTAAATGCTCCGATGGAAAGCATATGCACCTCGTCGATAATGTATACTTTATACTTACCTTCTGTCGGTCGATATGTCACTTCCTCCCGGATCTCACGGATATTATCAACACCATTGTTCGATGCAGCATCGATCTCGATCACATTCATTGAAGTGCCGGCAGCGATAGATTTACACATCTCACACTCTCCGCATGGACTTCCATTTACCGGGTGCTCACAGTTTACTGCCTTCGCAAATATTTTCGCAACCGTTGTCTTACCGGTTCCTCGCGTTCCGCAAAACAGATACGCATGTCCGATCCTGTTCGCCTTAATCTGGTTCTGAAGCGTTGTAACAATATGATCCTGTCCTTTTACATCTTCGAATTCAGAAGGACGGAACTTTCTGTATAGCGCCGTATATGACATGAATTACACCTCGTCTCCGAAGCTGATACCGATTGTTCTCGCTTCTTTGATCAGACCACAGTTCGGATCAACATATTTCAGCTTTCCTGCAACCTCTTCCAACGGAACTTTCACTGTCTCACCATTTCTCATGGCTACCATATATCCGTATTCTTCATTCAGGATCAATTCTGCTGCCTTCGCTCCGACTCTTGTTGCAAATACACGGTCATAAGCACAAGGTGTGCCACCTCTCTGTGTGTGTCCAGGAACTGTGATACGAACTTCCTTGTCTGTCTCTTTTTCAATCTGTTCTGCCAGTTCATAAGCGATAGAAGGATATTTTCTGTTTGCCAGCTTCTCTTTGTATTCTTTCTTTTTCAGTTTTGCATCTTCTTTGGAAATCGCACCCTCTGCAACAGCAAGGATTGTAAATCTCTTACCTGCCTGTGTACGTTTGTCGATCACATTCTTGATTGCTTTAATATCATATGGGATCTCCGGAAGAAGAATTATGTCTGCTCCGCCTGCAATTCCGGCATGCAGAGTTACATGACCTACTTTGTGACCCATAACCTCGATAATAAATACACGGCTGTGGGAAGTTGCTGTCGTATGGATTCTGTCAATCGTATCTGTTGCGATATCAACTGCACTCTGGAATCCAAATGTCATGTCTGTTCCCCACAGATCGTTATCGATCGTCTTCGGCAGTGTCACTACATTGAGTCCTTCCTCACGAAGAAGATTTGCTGTCTTATGAGTTCCATTTCCTCCAAGAATAACGAGACAATCCAGATGAAGCTTATGATATGTGTGCTTCATTGCCTCCACCTTGTCTATTCCATCCTTGTCCGGCACACGCATCAGTTTGAACGGCTGACGGGATGTACCAAGAATTGTTCCACCCTGTGTCAGAATTCCCGAGAAATCCTTTGATGTCAACATATTGAAATCCGAATAGATCAGACCTTTGTATCCATCTTTAAATCCATAGATTTCTACATCTTTGCGCTTGTTGCAAATTCCTTTTACAACACCGCGCATTGCTGCGTTAAGTGCCTGGCAGTCTCCACCACTGGTCAGCATTCCTATTCTTAACATGGCAACTCCTCCTATTACTCTTTGTACCTGTCTCTTAATCAGTTACTTTCTTTTCTTGTTTATAAGCCCTAAAAAAGCAGTTGGTTCTTCTTTCCCTGCCGCCATTCCTGATATTCCATGACCGGCGGCTACCAACTGCTTTTTATTATACCTTATTTACAAATGCTGCTCAAGAAATTTTAGTTTTCGTTATGTTAAAAATTCTTCCAGAATCTGACGAATCGCCACTTCTCTTTCTGCATTTCTTCCTGAATCTCGCTCCGAATCTCTATCTACGTCTCTCTCTGAATTTCCTTCCGAATTCCTTGCCGGCTCTACCGCTCTTGGTTCTCCCTCGATATTGATCGGCAGCTCCGTCCTCTCTGCTTTTGTTTTATTTCCATTCTGTACGTTGTCTTCTCTATGTATCTCTCTTTCCCCTTTCTTTTCTTCCCACTCCTGCTTTCCGGTATTCTCTGCAGCGATCACATTCAATTCTTCTCTCTCCGTAGTCCGCTGTCTCTTTACGTGAAATGCACAATTATTCTCAAGATAATCCACCATATACATCCTGACAGCATTAAGCTTGTACTGTTCGTCCGAAAGATGACTGATAACAAAAAGGAGTACCATCTCCGCTAATCCTGTTTCTATATATTGATACGCCGCATCTGAAAATCCATAAGTAATATAACATTCGAATGCACCAAGAGCTGCAAGAATTCCAACAAACCACACCGTCAGCAATTCCATCTGTCTCCAGGTATGAATCCCAAACAAAAATCCTCTATATTCATAAATATATTTCTCCACAAATGCATTCGTATTCTCTACACTGTCATGTACCATACATGCATGTTCGTATTTTGCTCTTACGAGTTTTATCAGTCGGTGTGTACTCTTGGACATATTCCCCGCCGCCTTCAGCATCTGATTCAATGTCTGCTGATTCACTGCTTTTGCCAGCACTCCGATTATGCCCAGAAGTGCCATCAGATAATAGATGACTCTTGTGTTCACTGCCAGTTCTCTTAACATAGCAACCCCTCCTGGTTTTAAAAATATTGCGCGTAACTGTTCGGGCCTCCCCTTCGTTACGTTTGTAGATATTATAAACCTGATTTTATATTCTGTCCGCATAAATCGTTCTACAGATTTCTACAGCAAAAATCAAAATTGTCGTATTGAGGAAAATTATGCTGAAAGATGTGAAAAGAAAAATTGTTTTTTTATATTTGATTTGCTATAATTCAAAAGGTAACTAAAAGATCTAAAAATTTAAAAGAAAGGATATCTAGATATGGATTATAGAACAAAAGGTGTCTGTTCCCAGAGCATTCACTTTGATATCGAAGATAACAAGATTCATAATGTTTCCTTCGTTGGCGGATGTAACGGTAACCTGCAGGGAATTTCCCACCTGGTTGAAGGAATGGATGTAGATGAGGCCATCTCACGCCTGGAAGGAATCCAGTGTGGATTCAAGAAAACTTCCTGCCCGGACCAACTTGCTCAGGCACTGAAAGAAGCAACAGGAAAATAATTTAAAAAATGGCAAACTAATAGGGAAGGATCGCTACTCTTGATTCAATCCTTCCCTTCTGCCCTACTAGTCCATGGACTGATTAACAGCCGCTTCTGGTGATTATATGCTCATTTATTCAATTGTGGTGTATCAAGGAACAAGGCTCTCACTTTTATCTATTAGAATCTAATTTGTGAGTTTCCGAGCGAACCACCGCGCAGCGGCTGTTAGGCCAGCCCACGGGCTGCATCTTCTGCCGTTGAGGTGGGAGAAAGATGCTTATGGGACTAAGATGCCATCGGTGTAGGAATAGGTTTCCTCATCTGGTGAGCCCAATTTACATACAATATGATCTGCATGAACTCGATAATAATGTCCACGCTCTACTTGTATCGACTTTGATGCTGCTACATAATAATCATTTTCTACTTTTTTTGAAAATGCATCAATTTGATACCATTCATCATCTTTTTCATCATAGCGTTCTACATACACAATCACTGCTACTGTATCAACTGTATGATTCGCTGTCGTTGCACCGTATGTATAAATTCGCTTTGTTCCTGCTTTTGTGATTGAGCATTCTCCATCCATCAGATGTTCACCACGCTCATTACTCTTCGGCGTATGCCCTGTTGATGAATCCGCAGAAAGCAAATAAGAACCATCGACCACTTTAACATCACTATCATCTGCTTTAGCTCCTGTTGTTGATGCACACACTATAAAGCAAAATACAATGGCACTCACCATTATTGATGCTACTCTATTTCTTATCATAAGACCATCTTCCCCCTCTTTTTATTATCGTCTTCTGATAAGTAAACAACTGAGTTCCAAAAAACTTACGCATTTTTTATACAAAAAATAATTTTTCTATAATTTTATCTAATTCGTCTTTTTTTATAACTCCTTTCAGTTGATACTGAACTCCTTTATACTCAAATTCTGCCACATATCTTCTACTCTCCATATCTTTTACTTCGTATTCCTTGACAGTAATTTCTTTTTCTCCATTCAGTACCACATATTCATTCAATAATTTATCAACTGTTTTTTGCCCTAATGATGAATCTTTGGAATTCATATACATTGCATAACGGATAATTTCATTTTCATACTGATAAAATAATATAGCTCTTCTTTGTTCTTCATCTACTACATATTTCTTTAATATCATTCCATCGGGTTTATATTCCATTCTTACTCTTGATATTCCTAACGTTTTTGTGATCTTTTTATCCACTTCAAATTCATCATCTGTTTCCTTCGTCTCCATATCTTCTACATTGATAATATTAGAATTCTCATCCCCATTTTCTCGTTCCCACAGAACTTTCCAATACGACTTACTCCCCACGCTGGTCATCACGCTACCACACACCAAAATCAGCACTGCTGCCAGTGCTCCGATTACAAGCTTGCTTTTCTTCTTTTTGCGG
>OLOH01000649.1_pt1 | contig 23385 bp, 9 predicted proteins | sample 1673221 | NCBI WGS metagenome assembly OLOH01 (sample SAMEA3136767, study PRJEB25190) | human gut metagenome
CGCAGCCGCCGACGAACGCCCATACCGGCATGAGATGCGGCAGCAGCAGCATGCCGAGGCCGGCGATGAACATGGGGGCGCTTGCGGTAAGCGCCGCGCAGACCTGGTTGCCGCGCACGTTCATGAGTTTCGGAATGAGCAGGCCGGAGAAAATGCCGATGCCTTGGAAGATGAACAGATGCACGCCGGCGGTGGAGGCGTCGTAGCCGATGGACGCCGAGATGGACGGCATCCAGTTGGACATGGTGTAGAAGGCGGACGATTGCAGTCCCATGAAGGCCGTCACGTACCACGTCATCGGACGGCGCAGAACACGGGCGAACACGCCACGCGACGATTGGGAACGTGCGGATTGGGCGGAAGGCGAGTTCCGTACGGCGGCCGACGCGACGACGATCTTGCGATTGTGCAGGATACGCAACGCCCACAGCGCGGCGACAACCAGCGGCGGCACGCTCCAGAAGGCGAGCGACGCGCGCCATCCGCCCCACATCTGCGCGAGCGGCGCGGACAGCAATCCGGCTGTGGCGCTGCCGGCGGTGATGCAACCGGAGTAGACGCCGGTCGCCATCGCGACATGGCCGGCATAGTCGCGTTTCGCGATCACCGGCACAAGAACGTTGCCGACGGCGATGGCGGAAGCGAACACCACCGTGCCCAGCCAGATGCCGACGCCGCCGCCGAACGAGCGGATGGCGTCGCCCGCCGCGATGCACAGCAGGGCCAGCAGAATCGACATGTCGATGCCGATGCGGCGTGCAAGGAACGTGACCAGCGGGCTGACCGCGGCGAAGGCGATCAGCGGAATCGCCGTCAATACGCCCTGCACGCCCTCATCCCACGCAAGGTCGGTTCCCATTTGGGCGAGGACCGGCCCGACGGCGGCGATGGCGGGCCGCAGATTCAGCGATACGAGGAAAATCAAAGCCACCCACAATCCGGTGGAGGACCGGTCGTACGCCAGCATGTTTCGTTTTGAATTCATTCCGTTCCCATTCCCGCTTCCACTTCCGTTTACCGCCGTTCCAACGGGACGTGCCGCGCCTAGATTTTCCCTATCAATCTTCAAGCTCATTGAGCGCATCGAAGCAATCGTTGATGCCTTCGATACGCGCGTGCACCTCGTCTTCGGTATCGACGAGGCATTTTCCGACTTCGTCCACCATCAGGGCGATCAGGGCGAACGCCGCGGTGAAGCTCGTCAGCACGTGGGAGTTCAGCACCACTTTGAAGAAGGCGACGTTACGGCCGATGACGGCGTTGCGCGCCGAAATGTCGCCAATCACCACCACGGTCAGGCCGCGCTCAAGCATCACGTCGATGAGCCGTGAGAAGAAGGGAAGACGCCGGCCCACGCCGATGATGACGATTACGTCGCCTGCCGCATAATCAACCAGATCTTCGGCTATGGACTGGCCTGGATTCGGCAGAATATCAACGTTTCCGCGTAGCCGCATCAGCTGTTCGCGCATGTGCAGCGCCACGGGATAGCTGCTGCGGTACCCGACCACCGCCACATGCGGGGCCGTGGCTATGGCTTGGCATGCGGATGACAGTTGCGCGCGGTCGATGCCTTCAAACGTGCGTTTCAGGCTTTCCTCGTCACGGCGCAGATGGTCGGCGACCAAATCGTCGCACTGGGTGTGCCGTGAAAGCTCCGGAGAGCCAGGACGATGGACGCGACGCACGTCACGTCTGAATTCGCCCGCGTTCGCATAGCCGAGCTTGCGATACAGGCGGCTGAGCGTCGGCTGCGAGATGCCGCTCAACTGCGACAATTCCACGGAATTGCAGACCAGCACGTCGGTCAGATGACCCAGAATGAACTGCGCGGCCTCACGTTCCGTCGCAGTCAGCGAATCGAAGGATTCCCGGATGCGCGCCACCAAGCCGAGGTCCGCGGCAGCATTGCCTTCCTCGTCCATGGCGTCCTTCGAAGCCCCCATATTGTCTGAAAGCATAATTCCAGAAGTCACGCTCATCGCCCTTCCCTGCAGTACATTCTCACGCGGCGCATCCGCTCTCCTGACGATGCTACCCCTTGCTTTCCGGGTTTCACCAGGTTTGGCCGCCGACAACTGTCACGACGAATGAAGAATTTCAGATGCCGTAAGCACTGAAATGCATCCATCACAGGCAGTGGCGCCTCTTGGCAACGCGACCCACCATCAGGAGATGACCGACCATGGCAAAAACAGATTACCCCACACAATCAACATCGCATATCGGGCGGATTCGGCATAGAAGAAACGGTGCCAAACCAGCGAAATGGGCGACTAACGCGGCAACAAAATCCCCGACTGCTGCGAACACTGTTGAACGCGTCATCGCGCCCGGCCGAATGCGAGGCGAACGCGGTGCGCAAGATCGTACGGCTGGTGGCACGCACCGGCTGCCGCACGCATATTCTGCACGTGTCCAGCGGTCTGAGCGTGGACGTGCTGCGGCGGGCGAAGGCCGAAGGACTGCCGGTCAGCGCGGAGACCTGCCCGCATTACCTCACGTTGGATTGCGACCATATTCCCGACAACGCCACCGCGGTCAAATGCTGTCCGCCGATTCGTGATCTGCATGAGCAGGACGCGCTATGGGCGGGGCTTGCCGACGGCACGTTGGATGGTGTCGTCACCGATCATTCCCCGGCCAGCGCGGATATGAAAGCCGGCACGCTCGCCACCGCGTGGGGTGGCGTTTCCAGTCTGCAGGTCGGATTCCGCGCGGTGTTGACGGGTGCGATGCGGCGCGGCTTGAGTTTGGCCGACGTCGTGCGGTGGATGTCGTGCAACACCGCACGGCTTGTGGGACTTGACGATCGTGGCGATATAACGCCGGTATTGCGGGCCGATTTGGCGATTATTCGCCCGTACGAACGGTTTGTTGTGGATGCTACCGCTTTGGAAAGCCGCAATCCGATCTGCGCCTGCGATGGCATGACGCTTAACGGCGTCGTCACGCGCACGTTTGTAGCGGGGCGGGACGCGCTCTCCGGAGTGCGGGAGGGGAATCTTATCGTTCGTCCGTGAATCGGAATCCGTAAATCAACCATTCAACAAAAATCCCCAACCCGCCGACGGCCGGATGTCATTCGATGTCGGCAGATTGGGGACGGACGAGAATCAGGTCTCAGCCCAGGTAGGCGGCCGGGTTCTGGGCGAACTTGTCGGCGCAACCGGGGTTGCAGAAGTAGTAGGTGACGCCGCCGTATTCGCGGGTCGCGGCCGCGGTGGCCGGATCGACGCTCATGCCGCAAACCGGATCCTTCGCAACGTTCGCCGCGGAATCGCCCATATTCGAAGCCATGCCGTGGCCGTCATGACCGCCGCAGCAGTGTCCGGCGCCCATCGCGCCCATGTTCTCGGCTTCCTTCTTGGCCTTGTGATCGCTGAACAGTCCCATGATCGTTCCTTTCCGACTGCGCTGGTTGCCATTATTTTTGCTCGGATCGGGCTTGCGTACCCGATACGTCTTGTTTTTCGCCGCCTCCGCGTCCGGATCGAACAGGCGCAGCCGGCTTGCGTTCGTCACCACGCACAACGACGAGAACGCCATCGCGGCGCCGGCGATCATCGGATTCAGCAGCGTTCCGGTGAACGGATACAGCACGCCGGCCGCGATCGCGATGCCGATGCTGTTGTAGCCGAGTGCGAAGCCGAGGTTTTGCGCGATGTTGCGCATGGCGGCATGCGTCAGGTCGAGCGCGTGCACGAGTCCCATCAGCGATCCGCCCATCAGTGTCACGTCGGCGGATTGGATGGCCACGTCGGTGCCGGTGCCGATGGCGAATCCGACGTTGGCTCGGGCGAGGGCGGGCGCGTCGTTGATGCCGTCGCCGACCATCGCCACCGTATAGCCTTGCGATTGGAGTTTTGCGATTTCGTCGGCCTTGCGTTCCGGCCGCACGCCGGCGATCACATGACGTTCGTCGATACCGACCTGGCTTGCGATGGCGCGTGCGGTGGTCGGATTGTCTCCCGTGAGCATGACGGCTTCGACGCCACGTTTGCGGAGCAGTTCGATGGCTTGGCGCGAGTCGGCTTTCGGCACGTCGGCGACGGCGACGATGCCGGCGAGATGGCCGTCGATGGCCGCTAGGATCGGCGTTTTGCCTTGCTGCGACAGGAGTTCCATGTCGGCGATGATGGCGTCGAGGTTCGTATCGTGGATGGTCTCGGAGGCAATTTCGGAGGTATCGGACGTAACGTCGGGCATGTTGACGTCAAGGTCGTCGATCAGGTCGGTGTTGCCGACGGCGACGGTGTGCGGCAGACCGCGGAAGGTGACACGCGCGGTGACGCCACGGCCGGCAATCGCCTGAAAATCGGTGGTTTGCGCGAGTTCCGCAACGTCCGCGACGTCGGCTTTTTCCGCAGCTGCGGCAACGATCGCAGCAGCGAGCGGGTGTTCGGAATCGCGTTCGGCGGCGGCGACAATCGTCAGCAAATCATCGGGACGCCGATGCCACACGCCCAACGGCAGCACATCGGTAAGGGTGGGTTTGCCGGCGGTGATCGTGCCGGTCTTATCCAATACGACGGCGTTGACTTTACCGCACGTTTCCAACGCTTCGGCGGAACGGACCAGCACTCCCATACGGGCCGCGCGACCGGTCGAGACCGTCACCGACAGGGACGTCGCCAGACCGAGCGCGCACGGGCAGGCGACCAGCAGCACCGACACCGCGGCGACCAGCGCGTGCGTGACGCGCGGGTCGGGGCCGAACGCGAACCACAGCGCGCACGACCATACGGCGATGAGTACCACGGTCGGCACGAAAACGCCGGAGATACGGTCCGCCAATCGTTGCACGGGGGCTTTCGAGCTTTGTGCGGCGGCCACCATGCCGATGATCTGCGCGAGCACGGTGTCCTTGCCGACTTTCGTGGCGCGGTACCGCAGCGAGCCACCACCGTTGATGGTGGCACCCGTCACTTCGCTGCCCTCGGTTTTGGCGACCGGCATGGCTTCGCCGGTGATCATCGACTCATCCACGGTGGAGCTGCCGGATATGACGATGCCGTCGACCGGCAGCTGCTCGCCGGGACGGATGGCGATGATGTCGCCGACGCGCACGTCATCGATGGCGATGCTGGTTTCCTTGCCGTCTCGCACCACGCGGGCGGTTTTCGGTTGCAGACCCGCCAATGCGCGCATGGCTTCACCGGTGCCTTTGCGGGCGCGCGCTTCGAGCAGCTGGCCGACAAGCATAAGCGTGACGACCACACCGACCGCTTCGAAATATGGTTCGCGCGCATTGTCGGGCAGGATGCCCGGCGCGAAGGTGACCACGCAGGAGTAGGCGAATGCGGTCAGCGCACCAAGGCTGACGAGCGCGTTCATCTCCGGCGAGCGGTGGGCGATCGCGGCGAAACCGCTGCGGAAAATCGGCAATGCCGCATAGCCGACGATTGGCAGCATCAGCAGGAACTGCAGCCAGTTCGGCATCGGATACAGCATGAGCATGGTGGAGCCGAATACCGGAATCGTGCAGACGGCCGCCACGATAAGACGGGTGATGAGGGCGCGAATTTCCGATTCCAATCCGCGCGATTTGCCCGAATCACCCGAACCGGACGTTTGGACGGCGCCTTTTTGCGCGCATTGCACGCCTGTTTCCGCGGAACCGGATGCGTGGGCACCGTCAGCAGTCGCGCGAATGTCCGAATTGCCGGAATCGGACATACTGGCGCCGACGGAACCAACCGCGGAACCGGCGGCGGCACCGACACTTGCATGCTTTCCCGGCAGTATGCGCAACGTGCCGTGCAGCATGTTCATACCGCATGCGAAGGGATACTCGCCCGGCTGGTCGGGATGAAGCGTCAGCGTGGTCGTGCGGAAGGCGGGCAACGCAAGATCGACCCCGAAATCGGAGAACACGACATGCGACGAGCATTCGCCGTCTTCCTTGCGATCGAAGATCAGCCGTAGCGGCACGCCGGCTTCGGCTTCGATGACGGCCGGGCTGTACCCGCCTTTGACTTCGACGACCGCTTCCTGCACGCCGTCGCGCAACGGCGCACGATACGCTTTGCGCGGTGCGAAGAAGAACCACAGCACGCCCGCAGTAACGAGCAGCGCCATAATAAGCGCGATTGCGATGTGCATATTCCAGCCGCCTTCCGTCCGTAATTGGCTTTCGATTTCGGCAAACACCATCACAATATACCCCTATAGGGTATATTGGCAAGAAGGACGAGCAAACTTCAGCCGTAGATAAAATTTTCAGCGCAGCGAGGAGGACGATATGAACGCCACACAGCATGGGTACGCAAGCGACCAGAAGAGGATCATCGCACGATTGAATCGCATCGAAGGGCAGGTGCGCGGCATTCGGCAGATGACGGAAAACGGCGAATACTGCATCGACATTCTGACGCAGATTTCCGCAGCGGACAGCGCGCTGAAGTCGGTGGCGCTACTGCTGCTCGACGACCATCTGCACCATTGCGTCGCCAAAGCCGCGGCGGAGGGCGGTACCGTCGCCGACGAAAAGCTGGCGGAAGTCAGCGCCGCCATCGCACGCCTTGCCAAATAATCGGAACAGATCCGCCATAAAAAAAACTGCCGACGGGAGACACATGCACCCGTCGGCAGTTTGAAAAAAGAATTACGATTACAGGTCGAGGAAGTGGTCGAGACCGACGGTCAGACCCGGGTAGGTTCCGGTGGAGACCTTGCGCACGGCCAGCAGCACGCCCGGCATGAAGGAGATGCGGTCGAAGCTGTCGGCGCGGATGGTCAGCTGTTCGCCGGAGTTGCCGAACAGCACCTCCTCGTGGGCGTTGAGGCCGCGAAGACGCACGGCGTGCACGTGGATGCCGTCCACCACCTGGCCTCGGGAACCGCCGTCGGTTTCGGTGGCGTCCGGAACCGGACCCAAGCCGGCCGCCTTGCGCGCTTCGGCGATGCCCTGCGCAGTGTGGAAAGCGGTGCCGGACGGAGCGTCCACCTTGGTCGGGTGGTGCAGTTCGATGACTTCGGCGGATTCGAAGTACGGTGCCGCGACCTTTGCGAAATGGTCGGCGAGCACCGCGGAAATGGCGAAGTTCGGCGCGATGAACACGCTCTGGCCCTCACGCGGAGCTGCTACGAGCGCGGCACGCACCTGGTCGAGTTTCTCTTCGGTCCAGCCGGTGGTGCCGACCACCACGTCGACGCCCTGCTTGACGAGGGCGAGCACATTGCCCAGCGACACGCTCGGCACGGTGAATTCCACCACGACGTCGGTGTTTTCGGGGGTGATTGCGGTCAGGTCGTCGCCTGCGTCGAGCGCGAGCGCGAGTTCGGTGTCGGCGGCGGCATTGACGGCGTCGACCACGTGCGAGCCCATACGGCCTTTGGCGCCGACTACGGAAACCTTGATCATTGCAGCTCCTTGATGTTTTCGCGGGCGCGCGCATGCCGTGCGCGCTTGCCGCGCGCATAATCGCATGCGTTTTCACACATGTTTTTGAATCACGCGCCCACGTCCATAACGTGTTCCACTTACGAATCTAAAGAGACGCTTCGACGCGCCAGCAGCCAGCCAATCAGCGCGAACGGAATCGAACAGCCCACGAACACGGCGGGCAGGCTCAATCCCACGCTTGGATTGAAATGGTCGAGCACGATGCCGGTGATCATGGAGCCGAACGACGCGCCCATTGTGCCGGCGGTGCTCACCCAGGACAGGCCTTCGGTGAGCGATTCCTCGGGCACGGTCTCCTTGACGAGGAGGTTGCCGGAGGCGAATACCGGCGAAATGGTCAGGCCGGTGAGGATCTCCACCAGTCCCATCACGATCAGGTTGCCCTGGCACAGGTGGATCACCACGAAGCCGACGGTCATCAAGGCGAGGAACATGATCATGTGACGCCAGCGGGAGCCTTTGAGCTCGCGCGAGCCGAAGACCAGCGCGCCCATGCAGGAGCCGACGGCCAGCATGGCCAGCTGCACGCCGAGCACGGAGTCGAGGTGCAGCGATTTCATGACGGCGGTCATGGACGTGTCGAACGCGGTGAACGCCATGTTGAACACGATGAACACGGCGAGGAGCGGCAGCACACCCGCATAGGTGAGCACGTTGCGTTTCCTGCGGTCGCGATCGCCCGTCTTGAGCCGATCCAAATCGAAACGGTCCGCGGAAACCGCGGCACCAGCGGCACCGCCGGCCGCCAATCGCACGTCAGCATCGTCCGTACCGGCCGCGACGACCGTGATTTCGCGCAATACCGGCGGTTGAGTGTCACGCAATGCGAAGAACACGGCACCGCCGAACGCGCAGGCGAGGGTCGGCACGAACAGCTGTGATACGGGATGCACGGACGCGGCCAGGAAAGCCGCCAGAATCGGCCCGAAGATGAACACGATCTCGTCGATGGCGGATTCGAGCGCATACGCGGTGTTGAGCAGGTCCTCCTTGTCGGCGCGGTCGAGCACGTACGCCCAACGGGTGCGTACGAGCGCGCCGAACGAGAACTGCGTCATGCCCATGACCACGGCAAGCACGAACAGCAGCGGAATCGGCACGCGCATCAGTGCGGCGAACGCGAAGCCCAGCATGACGATGACCTGCACCGTCAGGATCACCGGACCGACCTTGCGCTGGCCGAACCGGTCGAACAGGCGCGCGTACAGCGGCGTGACCGCGGCGGTGGCGAGCACGTACGCGGCGCTCATCACGCCGGCGATCGTCCAATTGTCGTACATGTGGTTGAGCGCGAGCACGATACCGAGGCCCATCATGGACATCGGCAGTCGCGCGATGGCTCCGGACACGCAGAACGCCTTCGTGCCGGGAATGCGGAAAAGCTGCGCGTATGGCGATTGCGTTTTCTGCGATTCGTGCGGTTCGTGCGATTGCGATTGCGGTTTCGCGCTCGTCACGCCGTCACCTTTCCCCGGTAGATGAACATGTCGTCGAACAGTGGCGGCACTTCGCCGTCGGCGCTGCCGCCGAGCCGGGCGACCGTCTCGCTTGCCGTGCAGTGCGCGATGCAGTCCAACCCCTTGTGGTCGTAGAAGCTCACGTCGCAGTCGGAATCGGTGTGCAGGTAGAACGCGGGCACGTCCCATGCGGCGAAATGCTCCTGCATGCGTCTCCAAAGCTGCCCGCCCACACCGTGGCCGCGCACGTCGGGGTTGACGATGAACAGTTCCAGCTCGCCCATGGTGGTTTCGTTGGCGCGCCCTTCGCGTTCCAGATCGAGTTCCACCGAGAAGCCGGATTTCAGCGCCGCCATATGCTTGGCGGCCTCCGGATCGGCGTCGATGCGGCGTTCCAAGGCCTTCATTTCCTCGCCGACTTCGATTTCGTCGAGCTGCGGCGCCTCGCCGGCGACGCGGATGAACGTGACGCCCGCGAGTGTGCCGTCGGCGGCGAACGCGCCGTTGGCGAACGTGGTCGGCAGCAGGTAGTGCAGCACGAAATATCGGGAGATCAGCCGCGACATGTCCGCGCCGACCTTGTCCACATCCTGCGGCCAGGTACGGTCGAACAGGTCGACCACCGCGTCCAGATCGCCCCAGACGATGGGACGGAAGACGATTGCCGATGCGTTGTTTGTTCCGGCACCCATGCCGGCGTTCGGGATTGCGGTTGCGCTGTTCGCAGCCATATCAAACACTCCTTAACTGTCGTTGCGTCCGGCATGTGCGCCCGCCCACACATGCTGCACGAGGGTAGCGGCGTTCCTCCACAACGCTGCCTGCATAGCGGTTTCTCCCGCAGGCAGGCCGGAAAGCGCCGCTCCCCCGCTTTCTTCGGTCAAGGAGCCATTGCGCACCGGCACTAGTCGTTGTCGGATTGCTGCGGAATTCCGTAGCTCAACTCGGCAAGGATCTCTTGTTCTGTTTTGTCGGGGGCATCCAGCTCCCGGTCGGCCTCTTGAGGCTCACTCACATAGTAGAGACAGGCGTCGATTGCATCCAACGGCACCTCTTCCATCGCCGCGAGCAGCAGGCGGTACAGGTCGAGCTGTGCGAGTTTCTCTTTGATTTCGTCCGGTTTGCGTGGTTTTACGCCGGTTTTCCAATCGACCACGGTGTAGCGTTTCGTCTCGTCCGTTTCGTCGAGACCGCCGAAGAACACCGCGTCGAGTTTGCCGTTGACGATGGTGCCGAGCTGGGGCATGTCGACGACGAGCTGGCGTTCCGCCCATGCTGGACGTCGTTTTGCCCACGGCGAAGCGACGAGACGACGCTGCCATGCGGCCAGTTTCCGTTCGTCTCGCAATTGGGCGTCCTGCGATGGTGCGTCCTGCGATTGCACGCCGCCGTTGTCCGCGTCGACTTGCGTATCACCTATCAATGCGATCAGTTCCGCACGCGACTGCGCGGCCATACCGGCAGCACCTTCCGTACCGCCGATGCCGTCGACGTCCGCATCCGCCATGATGAAACGCTCAGCCCATGCGTGGAACCGCGTGCCGAGCTGTGCCGCCGGCGAGGCGACGTGCGGAATCGGACGGACCAGACCACGCCAGTAGGCGCGGGAGTCACGCTCGCCCATGGAGCCGGCGCGCGCTTGCAGCGAGGTGACGTTTTGGCGGCCGGCAGCAAGGATACGTTCGCCTTTGGCACGCACGGCCTCGTCGAAGGCGTCCTGCGATTCGCCTGCGTCAGCCGCGTCCGGTTCCGGCATGAGGTGTTCGTCGGCGACGAGCAGTTTGGCGAGACGCAGCAGTGAGTTTCCGGTTTCCGGCGATGGCGTGGCGGATTCATCGGCAACGTCGCCCTGCGTTCCCGTGGATTCAGCGATATTCGGTTCGTCGGATTCGACGGCACGTACCTGTTCGGCCGCGGCACGCAGCCTGTCGGCGATATCGGCGCTCAGATCGCACGGCCAAGGCAAAGTATGGTCGTCCGAGACCGGTTCGAGCGGCGTGTTCCACGCATCGCCCACCACGGCATTCTCGAAATCGCGGGCGTGTTCGCCTACGAAATAGCCGTCGGGCAGGTCAAGTCCCAGCGTGTGCGGGGAGCCGTCCACATCGTCGGACAGGTTGTCCGGTTCGCGTACCGCGGTGACGATTCCGTTCATCGAATCGCGCGTCTCCAGCCAGAAATTCGACGGCGCGGCGCTTTTCTTTCCCTCCGCCAGACGGGAGTCGCGGCTCGTCTCGTTGCATCCGCTGTATACGAGCAGCGCCTCGTAGCGGGCGCGCGTCAACGCCACGTAGGCGAGACGGCGTTCGTCGGCGTGCAGTCGGCGGCCGTATTCCTCCTGTTGCGTCAGGTACAGGCTTGCCGGATCCATTCCTTCCATATCGTCGACGGCCATGGTTCGCAAGGTGCCGAACACCTCGTCGTCGATCACTTCCGCATCGTCCAATCCGTCGAGCGATTCCACGGGATTGCCCCCGATGGGCGCGTCGTGCGGGAATCGTGGCAGGATATCCGCGTCGGCGCGCACCGGAACCGGCACCGCGGACGGGTCTTCCAGCCAAGTGTGGGCTTTTTCGAAGTATTCCGGCGGCTCCCATACGCCGTCGCGCCGACCGCCCGGATGGTCTTCGTCCGTTTTGACGCTCAGGTGGTCGCCTTGACTGGACGGGAAGGTGCCGTCGCGCATGCCGACCACGGCCACGGCGTCCCATTCCAGGCCTTTCGACTGGTGCACGGTCATGAGCACCACATCGACGGGGGTATCTGGTGCGGTGGCGTTGTCGTCGGACGCGTCACGCAGCGAATCCACCCACGAGATGAACGCGCGCAGGCTTGGCGTGCCCTGCGCGGCGATTTCCTGCAAGTAGGTGTCCACCAGAGACAGCATCGCGTCGAGTGACGAAGCAGCATGCGATGTGGCACGATTGCCGGCATCCGGATGCCGCATCCGTTCGGCGAGCAGCAGGTCGATGTCCAGTCCGAGCGCGGTGATGGCCGTGCGTACCACTTCCGGCAACGGATGGCCGGCCGTGCGCTGCACCTGTTGGATGACGCGACCGGCGTGGATGACGCTCGCGGCTCCCGTACGGCTCAATACGCCGTCGACGAGGTGCCGCAGATCGCCGCGCAGCAGCACGTCGATCAGGAAGACGGCGTTGGGCACTTGGTCGCGGTAGGCGCGCACGGTGGCGCGGATGTCGGCGTCGGACGGATTCGCATCCGCCTCCACGATGCCGGCCGACACGAGCGCGCGGTAGCGTTGCGCGGTGTTGAGCCGTTCGGCGATGCCGGCGAGCGCCTGCAGATCGTCGGCGGACAGGCCGAATCGTGGCGTGGCGAGCAGCCGCATGAGCGCGGCGCTGTCGGTGTGGTCGCATACGACGTGCAGCAGGGCGAGGATGTCTTTGATTTCGGGACGTTCCAGGAGTGCGGCCTGGCCGACGACGAGTGTGGTGAGGCCGGCTTGTTCCAGTGCGTCCTCGTAGGCTGGCATCTGCGTTTTGGAGCGGAACAGGAGCGCCACGTGCGGACGGTTGTCTTTGGCTCCGTCGGCGAGCTCGTTTTCGGTTGGCGTGTGCAGTGCGATCGCTTGTTTGGCGAAGCGTACGATGGCGTCGATTTCCTGGCCGAATGTGGCGTAGCCGAGCACGCCGAGCGTACCTTCGGGGGCGTTGTCGATGTTGGCGAGCGGGGGCACGTCCACTTCGCGCATAAGCGAGCTGCCGCGACGTCTGGCGGGCAGGCGCAATGGTTTCGTCAGATTGTTGGCCGCTTCGAGCACCATGCGCGAGTTACGTCGGGTGACGGTCAGCGTGTAGGGCTTGTCGGTGGCGTCGTGGCCGAAGTCGTGTTGCAGCATGCGGAACGCGCCGGGGCTGGCTCCTCGCCATGCGTAGATCGATTGGAAGGGGTCGCCGACGGCGTTCACCGCGCTGCGATGGGTGGAATCGGCGTGGAACAGTGCGGTCAGGAGGGCCGCCTGCGTGGTGGAGGTGTCTTGGTATTCGTCGAGCAGCACGTGCGTGTAGCGTTTGCGGTAGGTGGCTCCGATGGAGGGGAATCGGGTGACGAGTTGGAATGCGGCGATGGTGAAGTCGCTGAATTCGGCCATGTTGAGGGCGCGTTTTTCGGCGTGGTAGTCGGCCACGAGGTCGAGTAGCAGGTCGCGTTTGCGGGCCGTGCCGGCCAATTGCGCGGTCTTGTAGACGCAGAGTTGGTGGCATTGGGCGCGGTATTCGCGCATGCGGGTTTCGAAGGCGGTGTCGGATTCCTTTTTCTTCTGTTTCGGAGCCTTGCCCACTTTCGGCTCGTCATCGGAAACGTCCTCGTCTTCAAGCGCTTTGGCCACTTGCGCCACGAACGCCTTATCCCATGCGCGCACGCGTTCCACGGCTTCGTCGAAGCTGGTGCAGTCGCTGCCGATCATGGCTCCTGCGATGGCATTGGATAGGGTGAACACGTTGCCGGCGATGGTGGAGAATTTGCCGAGTTCGTCGCCGCCTTGGTCGAAGGCCATGAGCTGGTCCATGTGCTTGTCGAGCACGGTGTGGATGAGCTGCAGCGCTCCGGCTTCGCTCAATGGCTGCGTGTTTTGGTCGAAGCCGACGAGCAGGCCGTATTGGCGCACGATGGTTTGGAAGAACGCGTCATAGGTGGAGACTTCCGGTTTGAGGAAGGCGACGCGTGTACCGCGTCCGGCTTGGTTGCGTGTCACGGCAGCGGAGACGCGCGAAAGCAGTTCGGAGGCGGCTTTGCGTGTGAAGGTCAGGCCCAGAATCTTCTCGGGACTGATGCCCTGGTCGATGAGGGTGATGATGCGGCGGGTCATGGTGTAGGTTTTGCCGGAGCCGGCGCCCGCCACCACGACCACGTCCTCGTATGAGGGGGCTTGGATGACGGCGGCCTGTTCCGGACTGTCGGTGAATTTCGGCGTGGCGGCCGGCACAGTGCCCATCGCATCGCCCTTTGCGGCGGCCCCGTTCGTTGACATGCTTCCGTTCATACCGTTACTCCCGTTCATGCCACGGTCCTTTCGAATACGGTGTTCTGCTCGCCTTGGCAGGCCGGGCAGACCCCACTGCCGTACGTTCTGCAGTATCCGACGTGTTCCACGGTCGGACGCGCGGTGATGCGGGTGGCCCGGCTCGCCGCGGCCGCATAGAAGACGCGGGAGATCATGGTCAGCGACCATACCGTCATCTTCGACCGCGATTCCAGAAGTTGCTTCCAATGTTCTTCGCTGACCTGCGCCGGCCGTTCGACGTCGTCGAGGCCGCTGGTGAAGACGCTGGCCATTTTGGGCACGTATTTGCGGGATATGAAATCGCCCGCGTTGATGCTTCCGCCGGCGAACAGCGCCTGCTGGTGGTACGCTTCGTCGCCTTGCCCTTTGCGTGGCGCGGGGGCCGCGTATTCCATGACGTGGAACAGGGCGCTTTGGGTGATGTCCGGCATGGTTGCGATCGCCTGCGCGCCGCGTTTTCCGCCGTGTTCCGGGAATGCGAGGCCCAGCTGGTAGCAGACGAGCTGCAGGTCGCTGAACAGGGAGCGTCCGTTTGGCACTTTGCCGGTTTTGTAGTCGATCAGCCGTACCTGTTCGCGGCCGTCGGCGGTACGGCGGTGTTCAAGACGGTCGATTCTGCCCGACAGGCGTACGGTGAGCCGGTCGCTCATGCCGGTTTCCGGCCAGCCGCCGACGAGCGCGCCCATGATGGCGATGAGTTCGTCGCGGGAGATCGGAGCGTTGCCGTCGATGGCGTTGTAGGCGTCGAGGATGTCATCGAAGTCGAATCGCGCGGCGAACTGCCGTTCCGCTTCGGCATGGTCCAATGTTCCCACGGTGATGTTTTCGGTGTTGTTCGACGGGTATCCCGTACGGTTCGACTTGACGAAATATGTGGCGATGTTGCGCAATGCGACCGACGCCTTCGCGTCCTTGCCGAGCGCCTTGTACCGTTCCTCGGGGTCGTCGATGGCGTTGAGGTCGCCACGTAGGGTCTTGTATCGGCCGATCATCCATTGGGTGATTTCGTCGATGTTGTCCTCGTCGCTTACTGCGGTGTGGTTTTGGGGCAGGTCGAGGCCGGCTTCGGTGGCCTGTTGCGCGACGGCGTGGATGAGCGAGCCGAAGCTGGTGGCCGCGCTGCCCATGCGTGGGCCGGCGAAACGGTTCTCCAGCATCCAGCACACCGGGCACGCCCACAAACTGTCCACGGCGGATGGAGAAAGGGTGACCACGTCGGATTGGCCGTCTGTTTTTTCGATGGATTCCGGTTGTTCGATAAGCTTCGCCTTGTCGGCATGCTCCGTTTTTCCGTCAGATTCCATCTTGCCGTCGATTTCCGTCATATCGTCGGCTCCCGCATGTTCCGTAAGGAACGCCCAATTGTCGGGATTCGCGGCGGCGATGCCATGCGATGCCAACAACGCCAAGGCTTGCGCGGCATCGCGCGCTTGGTGGGAATCGGCCGGCGCATGGGCCAGCACGCTTCGCGCGGCGGCGACCAGGCCACGCGGGTCGGCCTCCAGTCCCGCGTATTCGCCGGCCTCGCCGACCGCCGTGTACACGCGTGTTTCCGCATCGGCATCCCGGTCGCGGTCGAACCATTCCGGCAGGTAGCCGTAGAGGAAGTCGGACGGCACATGGCCTTCGTTGAGGACCGCGCTTACCGTCACGCGCTCATCGGCGCGGGTGAGCGCCACAAGGAGGCTTTTCTGTTCGGAGGCGAGCACCGCGGCGAGCTGCGCGTTTTCGCGGCCTGCGGAAGTGACGATGTCGTCGGACAGTCGTCCATGCAGCATGATGTCGGCGAGCTCCTCCCCGCCAAACAGGGTGTTGCGCGGTGAGAGGTTCGGCCATTGGCCTTGTTGGAACGCAGGCATGAATACTAGTTTCCAATGCTTTCCAGCCGCTCCGGCGGGCGTGGTGAGCGTCACGGCCTGATCAATCGGCGCGGTGTGCGCCAGGGAATCGGCTTCGATGGCGAGCGCGCGGACCTGTTCGATGAACGCGTCGATGGTGTGCGCTGCCGTCACGCCGTTCGATTCGCCGCCGGACGCGTAGCTGAACAGGCGCATCGCGGTGTCGAGCCGGTCGTTGGCCGCGCGGCCTTCGGCGTTGTTGCACAACGCCGTTTTCTGCCAGATTTCGGCTTTGCCGAACGCCTGCCATGCACAGTCGAGCATGTATTGCGGTTCGTGGGATGTCAGGCGTGCCTCCGATCGCAGGGTATCGTCGAGCGCTTTCCACAGGCGTGCGAAGGCTTGCGCTTGGGGGTCTTTGCGGCCCAGTACGGAGGCGATCGCGTCGAGCACGCGGTCAGTGTCGCCTTCCAATAGCAGGATGTACAGCGCGTTCATGCCGAAGGATGGTTCGTCCGCATCCTCAGCGGCACGCTCTCCCGCCATCAGCCGGTCGTCGGTGTCGATTGCCGGCAGGCCCATGTCGGCAGCGTTTTCCGCGTCCGACGCCGATGCCGCCGCGCGTGCGGTGTGGAAGGCTTCGACGTAATCGTTCCAATCGTCGATCAGCTGTGGCAGCAGCGCGCGTCCGGACGTGTCGGACGTGGTCGGATCGGCTGTATCGTCATGCAAAACCGTGGCCAGCGAGCCGAGCGCGTTCATCGCCGATTCGACCACGCACAGCCGAGCCGGACGTTCGCCGGGGGTGGTGATCAGCGGCGAGTTCATGATTGATGCGACGCGTAAGCGCACGTATACGCCGGCCGTGTCGAGGTTCATGGACGAGGTGGCGATGCCTTGCCGTTTCAGTTCGGCCAGTTCGATCATGGAGAACAGGCCCTGCACGAACGGCTCGTCCTTGAGGGGGCGGGTCACGCTCGAATAGCGTACGGGCACGCCGTCGGCGCGTAGCCGTTCGCCGAACGTGCGCACGGTGGCGTTGTCGTGGGCGATCACGGCCATGTCGTTCCAGTCGCGGCCGTGTTCGAGATGTTCGGTTTTGATTTTCCACACCACGTCGTCGAGTTCTTCGACGGTGGAACGGTACATCGCGGCTTCAAGACTGCCGTCGTGCGTCTCCGGTATGGCGATGGCCGGCATTTTGCCGGGGCGGTTCGCCAGCGCGTCGTCGGTCGATTCCGTGCTGGCGATGGTCAGGCTCACGCGGCTCGCCACCGCGGCCAGGTCCGTACCTTCGGCCATATGGGACGGTTCCAGCCGTACCAGTCGCGCGCCCAATCGCGATTGCGCCATGTTGAACAAATATTCAGGGTACGATCCGCGGAACGTCTGCACCGCCTCGTCGGGGTTGCCGACGAGCAACAGTCGCACGCCACGGTTGCGCAATGCGGTGAGAAAGTCGAAGCCGGCGAGTGTGGCGTCCTGGAAATCGTCGACGATGACGAGTTTCGGCAGGTCGGACGTTTCGGCTTCGCTCACGGCGGCCGCGGCGTCGATCATGAGCTGCGAGGCGTCGAGACGGTATTGGTCCGGATATGCCTCGTTGATGGCCTGGTTGTATTCGGCACGCAGCGCGAAGGCGAGCCGCCATTGCACGCGCAGTCGTTCGCGTCGTTCGTCGAGCGTGCCGTGCTCGTCGGCAGCGCGGGCGATCAGCATGTCTTCGAGTTCCGGTTTCGCGCCGATCTCGTTCATGCGGGCAAGCATGTCGCGCAGCTGGTTGGCGAAGGCGTCGGTGGCGTCGTCCACCACCATGCCCGACCAGTCGGCGACCACGAAGTAGGTGCGCAATAGCGCGCAGGTGGAGCATTCGTCGCCGTGCTCGGCATGTTCGACATGCCTAGCGAGCACACGGCGGATGACCACGTCCTGTTCGGCCCCGTTAAGCAGTTTCGGCAGGGGTTGTCCGGCATGCGATCGCACGGCGGTCATGATGCGGAACGCGACGGCTGGCAGGGTGGTGACGGGGCGCGCCTGCGAAATCGCGGACAGTTCGCGGATCACGGTGTCGCCGAGCCGGTCGGCCACCTGTCTGCCGGAGACCGTCATCACGGCGTACGCGTCGCCATGCCGCTTCATCGCGGCGACCAGCATGTCCAGCGCGAACCGGGTCTTGCCGCTGCGGGGTGCCCCCGCAACCAATGTCGCGTCATCGAGATCGTCCACATCCATCATGTCTCCCCAGCTTAGCCGAACGGTCCGGCCACGAATCGCATATCATCGTCTGAAGCCGTCCTGAAAACGTCATCGTGGACACCGCCATCTTTACATATGGACATCGATACCCTCTACAAAGTTTTTCGGACACCGCCACCAATAAGATTGACTAGCGGCGCAGCCCGGGAAGGTTCAACAGCGAACAGACGGCCTGCCCATGACGACGAGTACGGTCGAAGCATAGACGCAACGCACGGAACCGGGCAGGAACTACAGGAAAGAGGAAGCATGGAAGCCTCAAGGAGCATTCCCCCTCAGATTCCCGGCTACACACTGATCAAACGGCTGGGCTCCGGTTCCGAAGCCGACGTGTACCTGTACCAGCAGCTTTCCCCGGCCCGTCAGGTGGCCATTAAAATCAGCAAGAACACGCTCGACCCACGTGCCGCGGTCCGCTTCCGTTCCGAAGCGAATTTCATGGGGCAGATCTCCACACACCACTACATTCTTTCCGTCTATGAGAACGGCGTGACCGTCAACGGGCGCGGCTACACCGTGTTCGAATACGCTCCGGGCGGCAATTACAAGACGTTCCTCGAGCATGGCCGTCTCACCGCCGACCAGATGTTCACCGTCGGCATCGATCTGGCGAGCGCGCTGTTCACCGCGCATCGCAAAGGCATCATCCATCGAGACATCAAGCCCAGCAATATTCTCATCAACGCGCACAATATGCCCATGCTCGCCGATTTCGGCATCGCCGGGACCGTCTATGGGCGTCCGGGTGTCGGCTTCACCATCGCGTGGGCCGCGCCGGAGGTGCTTGCCCAAGGCGGTGGCGGTAATGAATCGTCCGATATCTATTCGCTTGGCGCCACGCTGTTCGCCATGCTGATCGGCCAATCGCCGTACGAGTATTTCTATGCCGATGTGCTGGGCGATTCCCAACGGCAGGTGCGGGCCGAACGGCTCAAGTCCGTCATTCTCAACAATCCGCTGCCCAAGCTCAACCGTTCCGACGTGCCGGTCGAAGTGGAACGGGTGTTGCGTAAGGCTTTGAGCCGTGCGCCCGAGGATCGTTACTATTCCGCGTTGGAGTTCGCGCGCGACATGCAGCGCGTGCAACAGGCCTTGTATGGCCGTGCCGTGCAGACCACCGTCGAGGGTGTGCCGGATTATCCGCAGAACATGTACGCGCAGACTTCCACATTCGACCAGTCCGCCCCGGTTGCGAAGCAGCATGCCCGGTGGGTGAAGCCGTTGGCCGTCACGGTTGCTGCGGCGGCCGCCGTGGTCGTGATGGCGTTGGCGTTCGTCACCGTCGTCATGCCGAATATGGATGCGGCTTCCGACAACAGCAAGGTGCAGGTGCAGAACCATGGCGCCCGGAACCATGCCGAGGACGATCCCGATTCGGCGATCACGTCGGGCAGTGTGCCGAGCGTGCAGGATCTTACGGGCGAATACACCGCCGACGGCAAAGTGCGGTTCACGTGGGTCAATCCTTCGCCGAAGGATGGCGATTCGTACGCGTGGTCGCTGGTCGGCGATTCGGGAACCGACCCGAACGCGCAGGGCACCACCACGGAGTCGACGAGTATCGAAATCGATCCGGCCGACGGCGCGCAGACGTGCGTGCAGGTGAGTCTGGTTCGCGCGGACCGGCAGATGTCCGAGAATCCCATGATCGCGTGCGCGGCCAAGCCGTGAGTTTGCGGCCGGATGCGGGTGACATGAACCGATACGAACCAATACAGCCCGGCATGCATGCGGGCAAACAGGTAGGCGCATGCGGTTGGATGCGCGGTCAAGCAAAGTTTGGGCACAATCAGGGAAGAGCCAGTCGATGAGCAAGCATAGGAACGCCGAGAACCAGTCGGCGCAATCGTACGAACGGCAGTTGCGATTCGGGTCGATGCTGCGCAAGCTGCTGCCTTCCGGCAGTCGCCGGTGGATCACGCCGATCGTCATGCTGCTGCTGTTGCTGGGCATCGTCGCCGGGGCCGTCATCGTCAGTTCGGTGACGCAACGTCACGTGCAGCTCGACGATGGCACCGTGTGGATCACTTCGCTCAAGGACCGCAAGGCCGCCCGTTTCAACGTGCGCAACCGGGACGCCGATGCGGGCGTCGCCTCCACTGCGGCCCGGTTCGACGTGGCCCAGCATGATGGCTCCACCGTGATCTCCGAAGGTACGAAGGCCAGCAACATCGAGGCCTCCACCGTCAGCGAAAGCGGCAACACCACCATCAAATCGGATATGCGGACCGTCGTCGGAGGCAACACCGCGGCGTTCATCAACGTCAAGACGGGCAATGTGTGGGTCGGGTCAGCAGATGATGTGAAATCCATGAATCCGACCACCGATTCGCCGAAGATGAAGCTGGGGTCGGGTGGCCGTATCGCGGTGACGCATGACGGTGTCGTCTACGGCTATCGCGCGTCCGACGGCGCGGTGCTCAGTGTCGACGGGCCTCAGGGAACACCCGGCAAGGATGCGACGATCAAGGGCGCCACGAATGTCGAATCGTTCACCGTGGTCGGCAAGACGCCGGTCGTAGCCGGTGCCGGCAAGGTGTTCTGGCCGAAGGGCAGCGCGGATATCGGCCTGCAGGGTCAGGCGACGTTGCAGGCGCCGTCCACGGATAGCAGGCAGACTGGCTGGGTGGCGGTTTCCACGCCGCGGGGCATCGCCATGGTCGATTTGGGTAGTAAAAAGGTCACGCAGCTGCCGAATGCCGGCAAGGGCGATGCCGCGCAGCCGGTGTCCACCAATGGCTGCGTGTTCGCCGCGTGGGCGCAGAAGGCCAACAATTACATCAGGGTGTGCGCGGCGAACGACAAGGACGCACAGTTTTCCTCGTTGGAAGATGTCAATCCCACCTCGCAGCTCGTGTTCCGCACCAACCATCGTCTGGTGGTGCTCAACGACGTGGTCAACGGCAATGTGTGGAATCCGCAGGAGTCCACCAAGGTCATCAAAATCCAGTGGAACAAGGTGGAGACCAAGCAGTCGAAGCAACAGCAGCAGAACAACGACAGCGCCAACAACCAGCATAATTTCAGCAAGAACTGTTCGGCGCAGTCGGGGCAGATCAAGGCCGTGGACGATTCGTTCGGCGCGCGCGTGGGATCGCAGCAGATTCTCGACGTGTTGCGCAACGACGAGCAGACCGACTGTTCCGTGCTGCGCATCACGTCGGTGAGCGCTCCGGATGGCGCGAACATCACCGTCTCCCCCGTGTATGACGGCCGGTATCTGCAGCTCGACGCCTCCGGTGCCGCCGCGGGCAACGTGTCCTTCAGCTATGAGATTTCCGACGGGCGCGGGCAGACGTCCAGCGCCACCGTGTCGCTCACGCTGGCCGGCGGCGACGACCATGCGCCGCTGCAGAGCGACACTCCGCCGGAAATCGACGTGGAGCAGGGTGCTTCGTACACCGCGAACGCGTTGGGCAGCTTCTCCGACCCCGACGGCGATCCGCTGACCTTGGTGTCGGCATCGCCGCAGAACACCGATCAGGTGACGGTGTCCACGCGAGCCGACGGACAATTGGTCTTCAACGCCGGTTCGATGTCGTCCGGCAGGGCGGGCATCGAGGTCACGGTGTCCGACGGCCAGCAGACCGGCATCGGCATGATCTACTTCTCCGTGAAGCCGGCGAACACGCTGGGCGCGGTCATCGACCCCGTGGTCAAACAGACTACGCCCGACACCCGCACCACCATCGCGCTCAAACCGTACGTGCACGGCACGTCCGTCGAACCGGCCGAATTGACCGCGGTGGAGACGCCGTCCGGCGCGGCCACCACCATGAACGCCACCGACATGTCGATCACGTTCACCGCCTCCAATCCCGGCACCTACTATGTGCCGTACACCATCACGCAGGGTTCCATTCCGTCGACCGGTCTGGCTCGTGTGGAGGTGCAGGCGGTGGCCGGAGACGCCGCCAAGCCGATCGCGGCGAACGATGTGGCGCTGCTAGGCGCGGACAATACCGCGATTGTGGAGCCGCTTGCCAACGACGTCGACCCGATGGGCGGCGTGCTGTCGGTGACCAGCGTCACCGCGGACGCGCAAAGCGGCATCAAAACCGGTGTGGTGAGCAACAAGCGCGTCTATATCACCGCGCGTCAGGTGCCGACCGAGCCGGTGCGGATCTCCTACACCGTGGCCAACGCGGCCGGATCGTCGACCGGCGTCATCGTCCTGCAGCCGCCGGCGCTGACCACGTCGAATTCCGTGCCGAAGGCCGAGAACATCACCACACAGGTGCGCACCGAAGGCATCGTGTCCGTGGACGTGCTCGACCATGTCACGTATTCCGACGGCACCACGGTGAGCCTGCAGAACGACTTGCAGTATGACAAGAACACGTTCAAGGGTCTGGTGTTCGTGTCCGGCGACACCGTACGCTATCAGGCCACCAGACAAACCGGCTCCTTCCCCGTCACCTACACGGTGAAGGACAATCTCGGCAACGCGGCCTCGGCCACCATCACCATCAACGTGCATCAGAAGGACGCGTCCAACAAGGCGGCTCCGACACCGTCCGACGTCGAGGCGCAGGTGGCGGCCGGGCAGAAGGTGCAGATTCCGATCACGCTCACCGGCATCGACGCTGACGGCGATGACGTGCAGCTGCTCGGCTTGGGCAACAAAGCGCCGAAACTGGGCCGTATCAGCGAGATGGGCGCCACGTATCTGGTGTATGAGGCGTATGCCGATTCGTCCGGAACGGACACGTTCTCCTACGCCGTGGAGGATTGGACCGGTCAGAGGGCCACCGCGCAGGTGCGTGTGGGCGTGTTCAAATCCGGAGCCGATTCGGGTGTGTACGCGCGCGACGACGAGATCACGCTGCGTCCGAACACCGCGGCCACCGTGCCGGTGGCGCAGAACGACATTTCCGGGGACAATACTGATCTGACCGTGGCCAAGGACGTGGAATCGCAAGGCATCGGCGGCATTCAGGTCGTTGACAACATGCTGTCGTTCACCACGCCGAAGCAGGCGGGCACGTATTACGTGGTCTACACCGTCAAGGACAAGGCTGGCCTGTCCGATTCGGCGACGTTGACGGTGAATGTCGACGAGAACGCCGCCATCGACCCGCCGACCGCGTACGATTACCGTGTTCCGGCCGCCGCCACGATCGACAAGAAATCCGTGGACGTGGACGTTTCGCAGTGGATTGCCAATCCGTCCGGCACCGCCGACGAGCTTCAGGTGGGCGTGGATCCTTCCACGACCGACCATGCGCATGTCAAGGGCGGCAAGGATTCCACCATCATCACCGTTGATCTGACCGATGAGGCGCGCGCGGTGCCGTACACCGTCACGAACACGACGTACGGCATCACGTCCACCGCGTTCATCCAAGTGCCCGCATATGGCGTGTTTCCGCCGGTTCTGCGTCCGAAGGCGCCGGCGTTGAA
>OLOH01000654.1_pt1 | contig 23232 bp, 21 predicted proteins | sample 1673221 | NCBI WGS metagenome assembly OLOH01 (sample SAMEA3136767, study PRJEB25190) | human gut metagenome
TTCAACATCTCAACGAAGAACAAAACCGAAAGTGCGCAGGAATTCGGACGTTATCAGTGGACAATTTTGTATATTTTGATATGGCGATGCAGGTTGTATGAAATCAAGAAATCGACGTCTTGCACAGCCGGATTGAATATAGTGGATGGCATTGCGATACGTACAGGTTTCACTTTTGGTCGGAGCAGTATCCATGTACAAAGGCGATTTATCAATCGCACGAGGAGCTGACTGAAATGGCAGCGTTCGACAGGCCGGAATATGACCGTTATGTACGTCTTGCGGAAATGATGATTTCATTTCTAAGAGATCATGGATACAACTACGACGCCAATCTCGATCAAGACATCCTTGACCATGATGGACCGGGAGTGCCAGTCGAAAATGGCGTTGACGCCATCATCGAGTTCAACCTCACTCCTCCGAAGGATATGATCACCTTGTTTGGACAAGTTCATGATGAAAATCCTTGGTGCGACGAGGAATACGAACAATTTCGCGATTACCTGCGAGAACGCGAAGATGAGCACCAATCGGGTAAATTGATTCCGCCATCCGCAGATTAGAACGCCGACCCACACACACAAGTAATAATCGTTTGCACTGTTCATCGTAGCGGGCGCGGAACTCATTCTCACTTCCCGCAGTGACACCGTATGCCAGATAAAAAACCGGGAACGGACGCGACGTTTGAATTACGACGAACCCGACTCCCGGCATCGCGACTGCTTCTCAAAAGATGTGTGCTTGACTCACATGGATGGTACTGAGAACCATTCGCTTGCGATCTGCTTCCGCACACATGCTGGCGCGATGTAAATACAACGCAGGCACACGGCAGATACAAATCAAGTCTGTGCAAAACTTCCAGCCAGCAAAGAAGCCGAACGGAAAGCCACAGGCCACTCTAGTCGTATGGTCGAATATTCACAAATTAACTGACCAAACCGACATATGTCATGTGAAGTGAGCGATAAATCAAAAAACGGCAGTTCAAAAGCGGACCATCTCAATACACGTATCCCATATGGGATACGACCGGTAGTGAAGGTCCGGTCGTACACGCTTATCGTATTTCAATCCACGCATCCCGTATGGGATGCGACTTCCCCTTTTTCTGGTTGCCCTACGGCAGCATCATTTCAATCCACGCATCCCGTATGGGATGAGACAACTGCTTAACCTGTTTTGCTTCAATTTTTCTTAAGCAATTTCTGCACTATTTTTCCGCAGCATAGGCTGCTGGTTTCCAGCGGAAACTGCACCATATGACCGCCCAGACGAAAACAGGCACCAGCCCGCCGTGCCTGTATATTCCCGAGACGCAGCCCAAAAACAAATCCGCCGGCTGCAGCCGGCGGCGCTCGGGAAGGAAAGGACGATGGCGATACCGATGCCAAACCGCAAGATATCAGGAGACTGGACCGTCAGGGAGTGTCCAGGTCGGAGATCGCAAGGAGGCCGGACGTGGACCGCGCCACTGTCGCGAAATACGCCGATATGGACGACATGACGCCGAAACCGCCCATGGACAGGCGCCAGGGCTCCAAGATCGACCCGTACGCGGCGTTGGTCGACGGATGGCTCGAGGCCGACCGCAGGCCGCCACGCAAGCAGCGCCACACCGCCAAACGCGTGCACGACAGGCTCCGCGCGGAGACCGAGTACGACGGCGAGTACACGACGACGCCGGGGTACGTGAGACGCTGGCGCGAGGCGAACCGGAGAGGTTCCGACGGATACGGCGAGCTCGTCTGGGCGCCCGGCGTCGCGCAGATCGATTTCGGCGTGGCGAAGGCCCGCATCGCCGGCGAGCTCGTGGACGACCACTGCCTGGTCGTCACGTTCCCCCATTCGAACATGCGGTACGTGACGAGCCTGCCCGGGGAGAACGCGGAATGCCTGTGCCACGGGCTGGTCGAGGTGTTCGAGCACATCGGCGGAGTCCCGCCAGTGATCGTCATGGACAACGCCACCGGCGCGGGACGCAGGAACGCGAGGGGCGAGGTGACGCCCGCCGCGGTGCTCGACGTGTTCGACATCAAAAAATCGCTGTCACACAAGGGCAACCCCTACGACAACGCCGTGGTCGAATCGACGAACAGGCCGCTGAAGAAGGAGCTCGTGTACCGGAACCACTACACCACGATCGAGCAGCTGAGGCATGACCTCAACGACTACGTGTGGTGGTCCGACAACCAGCGGCTCCACTCCACCCTCGGATACCGGAGCCCGAAGGAATTCACCGAACAGGGACTCGTCCTCTAAGAAACCGTCCAACACGCTGTTGCCAATCCACTCGTGCTCTACGAGCCCGTCGGCACCGGCAAGACGCATCTCGCGGTCGCGTTGGGCAGGCTCGCGTACATGCGCGCGATACCTGTCAGGTTCTTCACCGCGACCGGGCTGCTTATGATGCTGCGCCGCGCGAAACGGGAAGACCGGCTCGACACGGAGCTCCGGCAGATCGCCAGGGCGAGGCTCCTGATCATCGACGAGTTCGGCTACATGCCGATCGACAAGGAGGGCTCCAGGTTCCTGTTCCAGGTCATATCGGATTCCTACGAGACCCGGAGCATGGCCCATATCATGAACATCGAGTTCTCCGGCTGGGGGCGCGTGCTCGGCGACAAGAACATGGCCGCCGCGTTGATCGACCGCACCGTGCACCACGGAAGGCTCGTCAGATTCGAGGGAGGCTCCTACCGTAGCGAGCACGCCCTCATGACCAGATAGCTAGGAAGAAAAGGGTGGCGGATTCCGACGTCGCAGTTTCTGTTGGAGACCAGCTGCCTATGCTGCTGAAAAATAGTGCCTATACTGTGGATGCCAACTTGCAGAAACACACCAGAGCGCCGCCGCGCACCCGCTCCGGTCGATTTCAATCCATGCTCTCCGTAAGGAGAGCGACCCCTCTACTGGTAAGGAGACTGATTATGGTCGATATTTCAATCCACGCTCTCCGTAAGGAAAGCGACCCGACCGCGAGGTAGTCGGATGATTGCATGGCGATATTTCAATCCACGCTCTCCGTAAGGAGAGCGACCACCGCGCCATGCAGTATTTCAGTACTACCCCGTTATTTCAATCCACACTCTCCGTAAGGAGAGCGACATAGCGAGGCCGTCAGATACGAGCTTCCCAAACTCATTTCAATCCACGCTCTCCGTAAGAAGAGCGACACTCCAAAAACCACTGCATACACTGTTACACCTAATTTCAATCCACGCTCTCCGTAAGGAGAGCGACATGGAAACCCCGCGCAATTCCGATAATTACGATATTTCAATCCACGCTCTCCGTAAGGAGAGCGACCGGCACCACCGGCAAGCTCGGTGAGATCACCATCAAATTTCAATCCACGCTCTCCGTAAGGAGAGCGACTTGAGCGGATCACGCCAGCTCGGGATGATGTAGCCATTTCAATCCACGCTCTCCGTAAGGAGAGCGACAACAGCAGAGTTCGTCTGTTGCTCAAACCTCGATATTTCAATCCACGCTCTCCGTAAGGAGAGCGACTCCGATTTTTGACGAAACGTATCGGGCGAAACTATTTCAATCCACGCTCTCCGTAAGGAGAGCGACAAACCTTTTGCGAAAAAATTTCGATGGAACGCGATTTCAATCCACGCTCTCCGTAAGGAGAGCGACACGTTTCCGCACGACTTGACGCCCTCGAAAAGATTTCAATCCACGCTCTCCGTAAGGAGAGCGACACAAGCGAAAACCCATATCTGGAGGCCACAAAATATTTCAATCCACGCTCTCCGTAAGGAGAGCGACTCTGCAATTGACCGGCGAAGTTCGCCATGCCGACATTTCAATCCACGCTCTCCGTAAGGAGAGCGACACCGGAGAGCGTCGGCAAATGGCGAAACTATTATTATTTCAATCCACGCTCTCCGTAAGGAGAGCGACAATATCAGAGGCGCATGCCAAGCGCAACTCAGATATTTCAATCCACGCTCTCCGTAAGGAGAGCGACCTCTAGTGTCCTAAGTTATAGGCGAGACTTGTGATTTCAATCCACGCTCTCCGTAAGGAGAGCGACGATTCTCTATGGTGATACTCATGATTCGTCCTTAATTTCAATCCACGCTCTCCGTAAGGAGAGCGACATATCCTGCGTGACCAGCTCGTCACGCTGCGGCAGATTTCAATCCACGCTCTCCGTAAGGAGAGCGACTGCCCGTGACGCGAATCGCGTAGCCGGTCAAACCATTTCAATCCACGCTCTCCGTAAGGAGAGCGACGCGTGGAAGCAGCTTTTCGTCAGCTATGGCGCAAATTTCAATCCACGCTCTCCGTAAGGAGAGCGACCGTATCCTCCCTGATCGTCCGCGGCCAGGTCGGAATTTCAATCCACGTTCTCCGTAAGGAGAGCGACGGCCACCGTCATTCGGATATGCGGCAGGCTTGGAATTTCAATCCACGCTCTCCGTAAGGAGAGCGACCATTGAGAGCGTGGAGTCGCGGGAAACTCACGATATTTCAATCCACGCTCTCCGTAAGGAGAGCGACCTGGCGTCCATTGACGATGGAACAGTCCGAAGCGATTTCAATCCACGCTCTCCGTAAGGAGAGCGACTTCGGGTTCCGGGGGAGTGTGGCCGGGAAGCACATTTCAATCCACGCTCTCCGTAAGGAGAGCGACCGGGTTCAGCTGCGCCTTGGTCAGGTCGGCGCTATTTCAATCCACGCTCTCCGTAAGGAGAGCGACGTTTCGGGAAATGCAGCCGCACATGACGCAATAAGCAATTTCAATCCACGCTCTCCGTAAGGAGAGCGACCCGCGACTTGGGGAGGTTGATTCGCAGGTATGCGAATTTCAATCCACGCTCTCCGTAAGGAGAGCGACGCGTATTGCGGGCGAATCATGTCGCCATGCTCGGCATTTCAATCCACGCTCTCCGTAAGGAGAGCGACGCAGCGCATCCTCGACGCCGGACTGGCCATGGAATTTCAATCCACGCTCTCCGTAAGGAGAGCGACATTCACGCCGACGCTGGACTTGGCCGTGTCGATATTTCAATCCACGCTCTCCGTAAGGAGAGCGACTCATGACGGCCATTCCACGGTCGGGGGTTCGATATTTCAATCCACGCTCTCCGTAAGGAGAGCGACGCCTGAACATCCAGAAGGCCACGCCCGCAACATGATTTCAATCCACGCTCTCCGTAAGGAGAGCGACCGCCTCTGGAACCACCACGCCAGCCACCATCAAAGATTTCAATCCACGCTCTCCGTAAGGAGAGCGACCGGCAGTCCGTATTTTGCCATCGTACAGTTCGTATTTCAATCCACGCTCTCCGTAAGGAGAGCGACGCATGCCGACTGGCAGGGAATGGCTCCGTTCTGATTTCAATCCACGCTCTCCGTAAGGAGAGCGACTGGTCTTGTGGTCGGCGCTTTCGTCGGTGACGGTATTTCAATCCACGCTCTCCGTAAGGAGAGCGACTAAAGCTTCTGACTGTCCGTTAACGCCATTTCAGATTTCAATCCACGCTCTCCGTAAGGAGAGCGACGGAGTTCGTGGTTTCCAGCATTTCATCCCACTGATTTCAATCCACGCTCTCCGTAAGGAGAGCGACGCATTCGTGACAGCATCATGCAATACAATTACAATTTCAATCCACGCTCTCCGTAAGGAGAGCGACAACGATGGTATCGGTGGAGCCTTCGCCAGTCCAATTTCAATCCACGCTCTCCGTAAGGAGAGCGACTGGTGCGATATGTTAAGTAAAACGTTTTATCAAATTTCAATCCACGCTCTCCGTAAGGAGAGCGACACGCGTATACACCGGTGATACCAAAATTCTACTGATTTCAATCCACGCTCTCCGTAAGGAGAGCGACGTGAGTCCACCAGAAAAGGCTAGCGTAATCGTCTGATTTCAATCCACGCTCTCCGTAAGGAGAGCGACCACGGCGGATGGCCGCCTGCGCCGCCTTAAGCCATTTCAATCCACGCTCTCCGTAAGGAGAGCGACTTAAAATGAGTCGAAACAGCATGATACAAGCAAATTTCAATCCACGCTCTCCGTAAGGAGAGCGACGTGCTGTTCCACGTCGGTGCGCCGAAGATAAATATTTCAATCCACGCTCTCCGTAAGGAGAGCGACGTCCTTTTCTCGAATTTGAGTATTGAACTGATTCAATTTCAATCCACGCTCTCCGTAAGGAGAGCGACGTTTGACGTATCAACGTTCCCGGCACCCCACGAATTTCAATCCACGCTCTCCGTAAGGAGAGCGACACTGCGCCAATTCCAACATGAGAGTCTGCATGTCATTTCAATCCACGCTCTCCGTAAGGAGAGCGACGTTGCCCGTTCTGGTCAGTACCGCAATTGTAGTTATTTCAATCCACGCTCTCCGTAAGGAGAGCGACCGGGTCGGCATGGCGCAAGGTGTACACCCTCAATATTTCAATCCACGCTCTCCGTAAGGAGAGCGACTGATTTGCGCTCCTAGCCTATCGGTGTTACTGTCTGATTTCAATCCACGCTCTCCGTAAGGAGAGCGACTTGGCCACGCGCTTTGCCGAAGGTGACTATGAATTTCAATCCACGCTCTCCGTAAGGAGAGCGACTGCGACCGAGCAGATAGTCAGTGGAGACATTGAAATTTCAATCCACGCTCTCCGTAAGGAGAGCGACCTCGCGCAACGTTCCAGCCCCGTCTAGCGTAAAATATTTCAATCCACGCTCTCCGTAAGGAGAGCGACTTCGAGCCGCGCGTGAGTCGCCAATTATCCCACAATTTCAATCCACGCTCTCCGTAAGGAGAGCGACCTTTCTGGGCTCAATCACACCGCAATTTTGAAAGATTTCAATCCACGCTCTCCGTAAGGAGAGCGACAAAAATGATTAAGGCCACAGCGTATACGAATCCTATTTCAATCCACGCTCTCCGTAAGGAGAGCGACCCGCCGATATCGCCAAAACCGTTGAAACCGCCGTATTTCAATCCACGCTCTCCGTAAGGAGAGCGACGCCCTTCCTTGCGCCTCACGTCATCGACGGTGAGATTTCAATCCACGCTCTCCGTAAGGAGAGCGACTCGGTGACAAACGGTGACAAACGGTGACACGTCAATTTCAATCCACGCTCTCCGTAAGGAGAGCGACCGTGCAGCTGGACATTTTTGTCCACTTTCTGAGACGCAAGCCAGCTGCTTGGCTTTAAGCATATCAAACAACACCACCGGTACGACGAACAACATGCCTAAAACGAGCAGCTGTCTTTCTGTCTCATTTTAATGTCCACTATTTAGTTTTCAAACGCCCACGAAAATCACAATTCGGATTTCGACAGTTTTTCAGGTGCGAAAGGCACCCCTCATCATGAGCGCTTCCACTTCGCACAAACACCATTTCAAGACCGGCCACCTTGCCGAAACCACAATACCGCCGGCTAGAGAACACGCTCCAGATGCCGGACGTCACACGTCACACTCAAACACTCAACCCGGCATACCCCACACCATATCGTTATGACACCATGCCATTTTACCCTGTGCTATATCATCATCACATCATTAACCGGCAAACTCCGTTCACGCCCATAACGCTCAATCCTATCCGCATATCGAGAGCCAAGTTTATAAAAGCGCAGACTGTCCTCATCAATATTGGCAATCTTCAACAAATCGTGTACCAACACCAGATAATCGGAAGGACTCACCGAGCATTCGAAAACACTGTTCTGTACACGCTGTCCGTATTTCATGCATGTCTTCGCCACCAAACGAAGACGACGCTTCCCCTCAGGGGTTTCCGTACTCACATCGTACGCAACCACAACCATCATGGTTTTTCACCTCCAATAACACATCACCACGAATCATCGCATACCGCCACACACAGCTACGCACCTTTTACTTCCACATAAATGGCGGGTAATCATCAAGATCACCCCGCAACGATCGAGCTAGCAGCAGCGCTTGCACATACGGAACCAATCCCCACGAAATTTTTTCTTGCAGGAACGGATGAAGAATCTGATCACTCTTCTTTTTCTGCCACGCCGTAAGCACTTTCTTCCGCCCGAAATCAGACAGCAGCACCCCGCCATTCTCCCGTATTTCAAAATCCCCCGGCTTAACAGCGCCTGTATTAACCAATGTCAGAACGAAGCGGTCAGCCAACACCGGGCGAAACTCTTCAACCAGATCCAATGCCAGAGAGGCTCTCCCCGGCCGATCCGTATGCATAAAACCAACATACGGATCCAACCCCACACCTTGCAAAGCCGCAATGCAATCATTCGTCAATATGGAGTAGCAAAAAGACAATAATGCATTCAGCCTGTCCAGCGGAGGTCTCCTCGACCTACTGGTGAAAAAGAAATCATCTTTATTCTTCAGAACCAAATCGTCAAAAGCGTAGAAATAATCTTTGGCAGCAAGCCCTTCGACACCCCTCAACTCATCAATCGTCAAGCTTTTTCGAGCTTTTGACAATGCCGCCGACAATTTGCCGCTCTGCTCGGCAAGTCGGTCGATGTTCACCCGCAAAGCATGATCACGTTTCGTGCGTTCGAGCACCCATTTCGCATTGTAAAGCTTGCCAACAATGAAAGATTTCGCATAACGCAAAGATTTTTGTTCGTCATCCGCGACTCGAAATTGTTCACGGCGAAGTAGCACATTACGATTCTCCTCCCCTAACACGGAACAGTAATAATGACCTCTCGGTGAATAGAATGCCATAGAAACGCCCAGTTTGCCGCAGCGCCCCATAAGAGCAGGCGAAGCACCCTTATACGAGAAACACATGATTCCTTCAATTGACCGTAATGGCACTTTCGCCAAGGTTTGGTCATTCTGATAAATCACAACATTATCGTTCTCCAAGGCAAGATAGGCATCTTCTGTCATCACAAACAACGTGTTTAACAGCTGCTTCATCACTCCCCGCTTTCCTTGAGCCGTTCTTCGATATATGCTTTTGCCGATTTCATCTTCCGTAATTCAGGCAGGCACAAATCCCGTAGAGAACATGCCGAACACGATCTGGTCTGTTTCACTTTGGGAGTCCATCCACGGGAGAAAAGATCATGCATTTGCAAGAAGTCAGCTTCGACCATGTTGCGAAGATCTTCGTCAAATTTTACCCGCTCACGACGTTTTGTCTGCTGATAGAACAAAGCACCTTCAGGAATATCACACGCGAGCATTTCTTCCAAGCACATCGCTTCCGCGCATAGCTGTAAACGATCAGCATCAATCGTTTTGGATTTGCCGTGTTTGTATTCAATCGGATATGGCAACCACAATTCATCTCTTCCGTGAAGCGGAACACCATCATTAGACTTATGGAATTCCACAACATCACAGGCTCCAGTTATGCCGAGCGCTCGCGAATAAACTCTCAAATCCCGCATGATCAGCATATCGCCGCGAGATTCAGAAGCCGCATAATCGTGGGCGCGTTCATGTTCCAGATGCCCCGCTGTGGTCAGATAATTTTCTGACCACAGCTGCTCGATATGAATAAGCGCCCATTGACGCTTGCAGAATGAGAAATGCTGAATACCCGAAAGGGCCAGCCAATCTTCTTCTGAATAACCATCTGGCCCTTTCATATAAGCACCTCTCATCTAGGCTTGGACGTTGTAATCAGCGGCCTTCGATTACTTCGTAGCGAAGGCCTGGAATGGAAGCGTCATCTACATTCACGGTTCCATCCGCGTCAACGGAAACGGAACGATGAACTTTGGCCGAAGAATACTGCCCCCCCTTGCAGTTATGTGCAAACCAGACGACATCCAGCACTTCCATCGATCCCGACGGACGTGCCGAACTCTCATCATTCTCGAAAAGCGTGACCAGAGCTTCCTTGATTTTCTCTGCATCTTCTGCGCTGAAACCTGTTCTTTCCGCCAGCTGGGGGCTAATGCTTCCATAAGTTACATATACGGCGCGTCCAGAGACGCGATACTTCATGCCCATGGTGTCGGATGATTTTTTACCGGAATCCGTAGTCTCGCTGTTGACCGATTTAGTGATTTGCACATCGTCAATTGCAATGGGATTAATGGAGAATGCCGGCTGAATCGAGACCGGTCCGCGTACGCCAATCGAAACCTCATCGGTATCCTTGGCCTTCTTAAAGGCGAAAACCTGACCAAAGGACCGCACATCAAGCCAACGCTCGCACACCTTACCGAAGACTACATTCTTCTGCTTCTGCTCATCCTTCGGCAAGGTCTTCAGATATGTATTGAACCTGTCCGACAGCGATTTGGCACCATCATCGGAACGATCATCAGACTGTACAAAGACTGATTCTCCTGCATCCTGCAGACGGTTGCGGATCTTCCTCTTCAAGGCGACGTCGGAAACCTCACCCAGCCCTTCTGACGTCGTTCTCGGACGATTACCATTCAACGGATCACCATTGGGATTTGCGTTATTCACCGCAAAGGCAATCGCAAAATCAATCTTATTTTCCAAAGCTGCCATAATCACATACTCCTTACTTATAGGCGATGAATCGACTCTGATAATTGCAAAAGTCAGTTGTTGCTATTATTTTTTTGAGAAATCTCTTGCGCTTTACGCTTAGATGCCCTCCGCTGACATGAATATCCCAGAAGAAACATTGGCGAAAGCGCCTTATTATCTTCAAAATCACCTTCCTTAAACAAAGCCATAACATCATCGACCTCATTACGGAACCAGGAACCACCGTTTGCCGATTTAAGGTATGGCGTAAGCTGCTTCCACAATGTGCCCCACGTCGTATAGGGCTTCGCCGTGAAATTGCTCATCAATTTGATTGCATTGGTTGGACGGTCCTTGACTCCCTGCTTACGCAAGACGCTTTCCTCGAAATTGTCGGCAAGCGCCAACAACCTTCCATACAGGTAATCACGATCATCTCGATTCGGTTCAAGATACATGGTTATTACATCCTCCTGTCTATGCTGTTTTCTTGTTTCATCGATATAGTGTTTTTTCCATAGGCTGCAAGCGATTTCAAAATCACGACGCCAGACCCTGATATTGTCGTATCCCATAGGCCTGGTGACCTTATGGAATGCGGCATTCAAAATCGACATGGGAAATTGCGCTCCGCCAAACATACATTCAATAAGCCGTTCCTTCACATCTTTCGCGAAGCGTTTATAGCTCTTGCTGCTCCTATCAGACGTGCCACCAGCACAGTTGATAATGTCAGTGAACGATGGGGCCCCTTCATACTGAACGACATTAACCCGCTCAGCTCCCTCCACGATGTTTTTTTTGAAAAATGTAAGAGGCCAAGCTGCATCGACATGCCATTGCAGTATGCGCTTAATGTATTCGTCCTTCTGAAGCTCGCAGTAGAACGTTACACCTAAACGCCCCGTTGTAGCAGCATCCAAGATGACGACAACCATCGGATCATTGTGCTTCTTCAGATCCTCCGCACCCTCATATCCTCTCAGAACCCTTGAGAAAATTTTTGCATACTGAACATTTGTCGCATTTAGCGCATCGCTGATGTCGTCATGAAGCGCTTTGGATTCGTCAGCTATTGGCGAGAGGAAATCATCAAAATCAAAAGATCCTGACTGCGGATTCAATACGGGCTTTTCCTCAGGTCTTTTTATTGCCCAGACAACGATAGCCTGATTGCCTGTCAATGTTCCATGATTATTCACCAACCACCGCAAAGTGGAGTTGATTTTCTGAGAGGACGCACTATCAACCAGCAAAGCTTGTTCCTTACTGGAAAAACGTCCACGAAAAGTAAAATTCGTAGAATCATTAGCAGACAATAGCTTGGCATTGGCATCGGAGCTAACTATCTTTTTAGGGAAATTAGTGGTTGGCGTATAAAGATCCTCACCAAAAACATCCTTCCCCAGCTTGTGTTGGGAACGCTGCAGATACGCAATCCAACGATTCCGAATATCAACGTCATTCGACAAGTCAGAATCTTCGAGTCCGATTTGAACCTCGAAACGAACACCGGCTTTATCGTCCTTATCCGTTAGCTCCACGCCATAATGCGCAGCAGCCTCGCTGATGCTATGCTCCGACACGCACTTGAAAACAGCTTCAAGCTTGGCGTCATCACCTTTCCATTTTGCGAGCTGCTGCAAATACATGCTCGTCTTCTCAGGACTGCGCTCACTATCGACGTACTGTAACTGATCAAACAGCGGATGCGGGACTGGCTTAATGGTCCTTCCCATCGATTCCTCTGTACAAGGAATGATGATGGTGCTCTTTATCTTGGCAACACCTCTGATACAACCATTCGCGTCCAGAAGCACCGACAGTGAAACCGGAAGAGTCGTATGCCCGTACGGAATCAACGCCTTCTTCGCAGCGTCAGCGTCACCATCTTTCTTCGCGCTATGAGGAGTCTGACCAGACGCCCCCTGTATCATTGCGTAGGTAGTAAGCAAATTACCAAACAGACTCATCGTTCACTCCTACTCTGCTGATGTAACGTTCTTGCCTAAGTTGAATTCTTTAACGTTCAAACCATGCCTAACGATGTGCCGATCGAGAAGCGGCGAATCCGGTGATTCGAATCTGATAACGCCATCCTCCATAACCGGCGTCCAGAAGCGCGAAATCAGATTATGGTCAGGATTCTCATCCGGATACGAGAATCCATGAAACATATATCCCATGTTCCATTCTCCGTAAGAGTCGTAGAACCCTTCTCCCCCGCCGAATTCACATGGTTCGATATAAGCTTGGCATTCCCTAGCACCCAGGAAAATATCGCGACGGCCTCCTTGGCGCACGGACCTCATCGCAATATTGTGATGTTTATTCTCATCACGATCACCAGCGAGTTCCTTTCTCTGATCATTCCATTCGAAATGCGCAAGAACCTGATATCTCACATCCTTTAAATATGTGTAGTATGAAAGGTCATTTTTAACATTTTTTTTCTTGGGCTGGTACACAATAGTGCGAACGCCTTTGCTCTCCGTCTGAATCTTATTCATGACTCGCACAGCATCAATGACCCACTTAAACGTGGGCTTCCAATAGATGCTCTCCGTAATCCCTTTCAATGCTTGATATGTTGGCACCTGATACGAGCACTTCTCTCCACCAACACGCGTGGCGACTTCCGAGAACAATGCGTATCTACCCCAAACTTCATATTCGATTGAATTCCGATGCCGTTCCATATAACTCCTTTGTAAACGGTCTTCCAAAGCTATTGGTTAATAGCGTACCACAAAAAAATTTTCTATGCCATATATAGAATTTAATCGGTATTTCGCGGCATACGCTTTATCGACTATCCTTGTGCCTGTGGGATTCCCACTGTCATCGCGCCAAGAGCGATGTGGATTGAAAATATATTTGGCATACGTGTTGCCCCCCAACTACGGCTCTCTCGCATACTCCTTGGAGCTTGCGAGAGAGCACTCATCCTTCCTACATCAGCAGGAGAGGCATCTCCGCCTCCCGTACTACGCCGTACTTGTCGTTGTAGTATTCCTCATTCAGCAAGAAAACTCCAAAATCCTCATTTGCTAACGAGATTGCATGCTTCCTGGCCAAACCACGATAGTCATCATCGAACAGGGAAACCGTATATTCCTGCAACCGCCTTAGCACTGAGATTTTCTCGGGTAATTCTCCCCTGTGGAGCATATCAAGTAACTCAGTCGCCTGACCATACGGGACCACAACATTGTGCGTGACATCCGGAATTACATGGAAGTTATCGCTAACCGTCTGAAAAGCCTGAGCAAAGCACAAACCGTACTTTCCTCCCGTAGTATTCGTGAATTGAGATCGATCACATTCGTTGAAGGACAACAGATCATAAGCAGTCGTCGCTCCCTCCGCTCTTCCCCGAATTGGGCAATCCGTATAGCCTCCTTTACCATTACCGTCCTTCTTACGGAGAAGCATGTCATAGTACTGTTCCAGAATATTCGAAGACAGCAAATCCTTTCCTGGGTAGTTCTCCATAATCTGTAAAGTGAGCTGCTTACCCATTGCGATATCCGGCAGATACCTTTCCATGCTGTCTTCAGCTTTCAATGGATAGACATACACATTCTTTGGTTCTACCGATTCACCATTCCTATTGCAGCGCCCAGCGGCCTGCATAATACTGTCCAGACCAGCCATCGCCCTGACCACGCAAGCAAACGAAATGTCAACACCTGCCTCAATAAGCTGTGTGCTCACACAAATCACAGGTTTCGGATTGCCTGGATCAAGCAGCGCACCGATTCTGTCCAGACAATCCGTTCTATGCCTTCCACACATGGCAGTACTGAGATGAATCAGCTCAAACTCATGATTCACATCAAGTCGTTCCAAGCATTGGAAAATCTCACGCGCTTCCTTTTTCAGGTTGACGATTGCCAAGCAATTGCCGTTCTCCCGCGCCTGCTGATAAATAATCTGCCCTAGTTCATCGCAGCTTTTATTTTCAGTTGAAGCAACGATTCTTGTACGTCGAAGCTTGTCTTCATAGCTTTCCGTTTCAGCAATAAGATCAGGCTTTTCCGAAAGGAGCAGATTCTCTCGTTTGGTTTTTTCAAGTAATGGCTGCGTCGCAGAGCACAAAAGAATCGTTGAATTGGTAATCTTCGATAGGAAGCTGACGATCTCATTGAACAGATTGATTGTGTTCATCGGCAACGACTGTATTTCATCAAAAATGATGACACTGTCGGCCATATTATGGAATTTCCGGAGTTTGGTTCCGCGAGCAGACATGACAGTCTCAAGGAATTCCACCATAGTGGTAACAATTATCGGATTGTCCCAACGCTCTGCCGCCAACTTACGCTGACGCTCCCCGACATCCTCAAACTCACTCGACGCATTATCCGCTACATCAGCGGAACGTTGCATACCTGCAGTGGAGTAATGCTCCAATAGAACATCGCTATCGGCGTTCAAACCAAGTACATCTCGGAAAGTCTTTGCCGTCTGAGTTGTGATAGACAAATATGGAATCACGTAAATGATCCGGTGCTTTCCTGTCTTCAGCGCATGATGCAACGCAAAATTTAGCGACGCCAACGTTTTACCGCCGCCAGTCGGAATCGACAAACGATAAATCCCGGTTTCCCGCGCCCCCGCCAAACAACACTGTTCATTAATCTGATGTCTTATCCTGTTTATTTCCGAACTCGAATCAAAAGATCTCATGCTTTTATCGAGTCGACTAATCAGATTCTGCCAATCAACCGTATTAGGCCGATACTGTTTTCGGGTCTCGAAACAAGCAGCATCCGTCCTATCCGCATCCACCAGTCGCGAATAAATCAGTTTAACGAGCAAACCTAGATAGAAGTATATGCTATCTTTCGACAGCCCCAGCGATTTAATTTTCTTCAGGAAACAAGCGATATCTTCCGCTGAACCTCGGAAATTCGATTGCAAATCGAACGCCAAACCGTTAAGCCCCCGCTTGATTTCTTGATACGCATACTTCTCGTTGCTTTTGTCCGACTCCGTGAACCCAAGAAGAAAAGCTCTATTCCCGGACTCGTCAATGCAATCAGGAAGACCTCCGTGATGTTTAGAAATGGCAAGCTCAAGAATTTCCTTTGCTATCTCTTCAATTTCCCCTTTCGACTCGAAAAAATCATTGACGACAAACGCCCCTTGACGGGCATGCTGCACATCTCCCCTATGCCCATCATCCGATAACAGATATGTTTGAAACTGCTGAGCAACCTTCCCGACATCATGCAAGACGGCTGCCGTACGTGAAATATCAGCGAATTCATCCTCGAAACCACTAGCCAATCTTCCTGCACCATGAAGATGGTCATACAAAGTCTGAGTATTGCCTTCCTCATCTTTACGAGCTAATAGAACCATAACCTGCTCCTTTACAGATACCCCCTGAATGGTCTTTACTCTACCGCATTCCAGCAAAAGATAAAAACGAAATGATTGATTCGAAGATTATCGTCACCAAATACCTGTGCATACGTAGTACGCCCCCAACACAAATAGCAGTAGGGGGTGTGCTTCTCCTGCCAAACTCGACAGGAGAAACACACCCCCACGTACTATCGTCAGTCAGCTACCCAGCCAACCACCTCAGGCCTTCGCAACCTCCACGCCCAGCTCGGCGCCGGCTTCGACGCTTACGCTGTCGGACGAGGTGTCGTGTGCCACGAGGTCCTTGAACTGTTCGACCTTGGCCACATCGTCCGCAGGCACGGTCACCTTCAGCGTGATGCGGTCGGAGATCTCCAGGCCGGCGGCCTTACGGGCTTCCTGCACAGCGCGGATCACGTCGCGGGCGTAGCCTTCGGCCAGCAGATCATCGTTGAGCTCGGTGTCGAGGATCACGAAGCCACCGGTCGGCAGCGCGGCGGACACGGAGTTCGCAGCCTCCTGCGCGTCCTTCTCCTCCACACGGTTGATCAGCTCGTATTCGCCTTCCTCAAGCGCGATCTCACCGTTCGGCGTCTCGCATACCGGGGCACCGGCCTCGTTCACATGCCAGGCGCCGCTCTTGGAAGCCTTGATGGCGAACTGCACGTCCTTACGCAGGCGCTTGCCGGCCACACGCGCGTTCACACGCAGCTCGTTCACGATCGTCAGGCCCTGGGAACCGGCATCCTCCAGCGTGCAGAATTCAACGTCCTTCACATTCAGTTCGGACTTCAGAATATCGGTGTACGCGGCCACGGCCTGCGGGGCCTCAACCACCACGGTCAGCTTGGCGAGCGGCTGGCGCACGCGAATCTGCTTGGCCTTACGCATGGAAAGCGTGCCGGAGACAACCTCACGCACCTTCTCCATCGCAGCCACCAGCGCGGCGTCATCCTGCAGCACAGCACCCAATTCGGTGGTTTCGCCGGTCAGCTTATCCTTCAGGAACGGCCAATCGGCCAGATGCACGGATTCGCCACCGGTCAGACCACGCCACACGGCTTCGGCTTCCATCGGAGCCAGCGGGGCCAGCACGCGCATGAAGGTTTCGAGCACGGTGTACAGCGTGTTGAACGCCTGCTCGTCGCCCGCACCGAAACGTTCACGGGTGTTGCGGATATACCAGTTGGTCAGCACGTCGATGAAATCGCTCACCGCATCGCACGCGTCGGAAATGTAGAAGTTGTCCAGCGAATCCTGGGTCTGTTCCACCAGTCGGCGCAGACGGGCCAGCAGATAACGGTCCATCTCCGGCAGGCCTGCCACCTCGTCGGCACGCAGCGTGCGCGCATCATACCCGGCCGCGTTCGCGTACAAAGTGAAGAAGTAGTAGGAGCTCCACACCGGCAGCATGACCTGACGCACGGTGTCACGAATACCATCCGCGGTCACGATCAGGTTGCCGCCGCGCAGAATCGGCGAGCTCATGAGGAACCAGCGCATGGCGTCGGAACCGAAATCGTTGAACACACCGTTCACATCCGGGTAGTTGCGCAGATGCTTGCTCATCTTCTGGCCATCGGAACCAAGTACGATGCCATGGCAGATCACGTTCTTGAACGCCGGGCGGTCGAACAGGGCGGTCGCCATGATGTGCTGCACGTAGAACCAGCCACGGGTCTGGCCGATGTACTCCACGATGTAGTCGCACGGGAAATGCTGTTCGAAGGTTTCCTTGTTTTCGAACGGGTAATGGTACTGGGCGAAGCTCATGGAACCGGACTCAAACCAGCAGTCCATCACGTCGCTGATGCGGTGCATGTGGCTCTTGCCGGTCGGATCGTCCGGGTTGACGCGGGTCAGCTCGTCAATATACGGACGGTGCATGTTGACATTGCCCTCATGGTCGCGCGGGTAGTCGCCGAAGTCGGCCTTCAGCTCGTCCAGCGAACCGTACACGTCCACACGCGGGTACTTCGGATCGTCCGAAACCCATACCGGGATCGGAGAGCCCCAGAAACGATTGCGGGAGATGGACCAGTCGCGCGCGTTCTCCAGCCACTTGCCGAACTGTCCGTCCTTCACATTGTTCGGGATCCAGTTGATCTGCTGGTTGAGTTCCAGCAGACGATCCTTAATCTTGGTCACGGACACGAACCAGGAGCTCACCGGCTTGTAGATGAGCGGCGTGGCGCAACGCCAGCAGTGCGGGTAGGAGTGCACGTAGCTCTTCTCCTGGAAGAGGATGGCGCGCTGCTCTTCGGGCACGCGGGCCAGCGGGCCGTCGCCGGCACGCAGGTTGCGCAGGATCGGCTTGTTCGCGTCGAACACGTACATGCCCTCATAATCCGGGCACAGCGACGTGAACTTGCAGCCCGCGTCGAGCACGTCCACGCTCTTGATGCCCTTAGCGTTGAGCGTGTTCATATCGTCCTCGCCGTAGGGAGCCTGATGCACCAGGCCGGTACCCTCAACGGTGTCGACGTAATCGGCGGTGAAGATCTGGTAGCCTTCCGGCCCCGGCACCTTGCCTTCCACGGCGTTCTCATCGCCCGCAAAGTACGGGAACACCGGGTAGTAGCGCCAGCCTTCCATCTCGGAGCCCTTGAGTTCGCGCACGATCTCGTAGTTCTCGCCGAGCTCCTTCTCGTAGGAGCCCAGCAGCGGCTTGCCGAGGTAGAACTTCTTGCCGGCGAACTTGCCTTCGGTCGGGCGCACCTCCACATAGTCGATGTCGGCACCGACCACGATGGCGAAGTTGGTCGGAACGGTCCACGGGGTGGTGGTCCAGAAGACGGCGTAGGCGTCCTCCTCGTCGCGCAGCTTCACAGCCACGGACACGGTGGTGTCCTGACGATCCTGGTACACGTCCGCGTCCATGCGCAACTCGTGCGCGGAAAGCGGCGTCTGATCCTTCGGGCAGTACGGCAGCACGCGGTAGCCCTGGTAGGCCAGACCCTTGTCGTACAGCTGCTTGAACGCCCACATCACGGATTCCATGTACGGAATGTTCAGAGTCTTGTAGCCGTGCTCGAAGTCGACCCAGCGGGCCTGACGGTGGACGTAATCCTTCCACTCGTTGGTGTACTTGAGCACGGAGGCACGGCAGGCGTCGTTGAACTTGTCGATGCCCAGTTCCTTGATCTGGTCGACGGAGTCGATGCCCAGTTCCTTCTGGGCTTCAAGCTCGGCCGGCAGACCGTGCGTGTCCCAGCCGAACACGCGGTTGACGCGGTGGCCCTTCATGGTCTGGTAACGCGGGATGACGTCCTTCGCGTAACCGGTCAGCAGGTGGCCATAGTGCGGCAGGCCGTTGGCGAACGGCGGACCGTCGAAGAAGACGAATTCGTTCTGGCTGTGATCGCCGGAAGGACGGCGTTCGATGGACTTCTGGAAGGTGCCGTCCTTGTCCCAGTAGTCAAGCACGGACTCCTCAAGCTTGGGGAAGCTGGGGTTCGGCGCGACATTGGCGCTCTGCTCACCGGCAGCAGCCTTCGGATACACATGATTGGTGGATTCGCTCACCGTATGCTCCTCGTTTGGCGGTTTCATTACTTACTTTACGAGGACGATGATTTTCGTGCGATTGCGCACGTCCGACACCGCGGTACCACCTCGCTTGCCGCACTCCCCTGTTTTCTTACGCAGGCTTCCCTGCACAGGTTTCATACGACCGCTTGACGTTCGGCTGTTCGGGCCGATCCCGCCGGTTCTACTAGGCCGCACCCAAAAGCGCCGACCGTTCTTCCGGAAGCTCCCCGCTGATAACGGATCATTGCTATACGTTTCAAATCGTCAGCCTAGCACTTACCACGAACGTAGGAAACGCGAAAAGCCGCATGGCGTCCACCATGCGGCTCCTTCAGCGCGACGATTGAAATTCAATCGCAATCAAAAGCGAATCAGCCTTCGTTGAGCTGAGTTTCCAGCTGCTCGACAATGTCAGCATGCATCTTCTCGCTGATCTTCACCTTGAGCAGGAACACAACACCGCTCAGGATGATGACAGCCAGCGGCACATAGAAGGCGCAGACCTTGAAAGTGTGGATGTTCGCGGCAGTCATGTCGGCGGCGGTGGCGTCACCAATCATGCCGGCGGCGATGGCGACAGCACCGACGATACCGTTGGAGCAGGCGCCTGCGATCTTATCGAGCATCGGACGCACGGACAGGGTGACGGCCTCGTTACGTTTGCCGTTCTTCAGCTGGCCATATTCGATGGAGTCGGTCAGGGAGAGGATGGCAGTCATCTGGATGAAGGTCTGCGGCAGGTAGAAGAACACCAGGCCGACGGTGACGACAGCGAGGTTGTTGGTGCCGACGATGAACAGCAGGTAGCCGAGGACCATGAGCACCATACCGCCGAGGTACAGGTAGCGACGCGGTATGCGCTTGTTCAGAATCGGGTACAGCGGCGCCATGATGATGCCGGCGATGACCGAGACAACGCCGACGATGGAGTAGGCGGCGGAGTTGTTCAGGATGAACTTGAACATGTACATGAGCACGCCGGTGGTGGCCACGTTGGCGATGGCGTACAGCAGGTAGGACAGGGCGACCCACAGCAGCTGGTCGTTCTGGGCGAGAGCCTTGAACGCGGCGAGTGGACCACCGTTATCTTCGGCCTTGGCGCGCAGGGTGCTGGTGCTTTCCTTGGTGCCGAACGCGACGGAGCACACGGTGAGGACGCCGAGAATAGCCACGATGATGGCGAAGCAGGTCCAGCCACTTTGGCTTTCCTGGTGCTTGCCGGTGAAGATGTAGCTGAAGTAAGTGACGATCGGAATGACCACGATGGTCAGGCCGTTGTAGCCGATGGAGCCGCCGAAGGAACCGAGGGCGGTGTAGGTGGAGCGCTCATGGGAGTCGGAGGACAGCGCCGGGATCATGCCCCAATAGGAGATGTCGCGCAGGGAGTAGAACACGTCGAGCACGATGAAGGTGATGACGAACAGCACGATGAACAGCGTGGTGTTGACGTTCACCAAGCCGAACAGGCCGGTGTAGACCAGCACGAGCAGAACGGCGGAAACGGTGCCGCCGATGAGCTGCCATGGCTTGAAACGACCCCACTTGGTCTTGGTGTTATCGATGATGTTGCCCAGCAGCGGATCGATGAAGATCTCCGCGATACGGATGACAACCACAAGGCCGGTGATAACGCCGATGAGCTTGGTAGCGAGCGCCTTGTCAACGCCGGAGAACAGCGAGCTGGTGACGTAGACGATGAAGTAGGTGCTCAGCGCGTTGTAGAAGGCGGATTGGCCGACGTTGCCGAATGAATAGGCCACGCGGGACAGCAGACTGCCTTTCCTGGTTGGCTTCGCAGACTGCTGCGTCTCCTTCGGTGCGGCTGCGACATTGGATTCTGCCATCGTACTTCTCCTTAGAAGTTGTGATTGAAGCTGTAATCGGAAATCATCATTTGATTTCGCATGAGTTAAGTATATCCCTTTACCCCTGTTTAGTAAAATTTAACATCTGCGTTGTGCACTGTTGGGCGTGTCGCATTTTGTGCGATTCTGCACATATACATGTCATATTGTGTGCGATTCGCGGTATTTCGCCGACAGTAGACAAACAAAAGGCGATTGATGACATAGCATCATCAATCGCCTTTCATATTTTTCCGCACATACGTACGCTAAGCAGCCCGTTTCGACCGGGCAGATCGCTTCGATCGGGTCTGCAATTTTGGCCGCGATTCACGTTTCGGCTGCGCCGGCACGAAACTATCTCGCACTTCCAGCGTCGTCGACAGGTACGCATGCTGCCGTACTGTGCGCTTGCTGGCAATCGCATCAGCCAAGGTGAGAATCGCAACGCGCGCAAGCTCGTTCTGATCGATTGCGAAAGTGCTCAACGGCGGCGACGTCAGCTGGGCAATCGTCTGGTTGTTGATGCTGATGACGCTGATGTCGCGGGGCACAATCACACCAACCGCGTTGAACGCCTGCAGCACGCCGACCGCGATGATGTCCGCCGAAACAATAACTGCGTCAGGCAGTGCGCCGTTGTGGTCACGGATAAACTGCTCCCCCAGCTTGCGACCATTCTCCACGGTGAACAAGCCGTCAGAATACACCAGTCCACGCAGGTCGAGACCATAACGGCCCATTTCACGCCGAAAATATGTGGCACGCCCCTCTTCGTCCACCTCATAAAAATTCGTCAGCCTCCCCTTGCCGCCGATGAATCCGACACGCTTCATGCCAGCCTTCGCACATGCTTCGACCGCGTCATGCACGGTCTGCTGTAGGTCGGGCTGCACGGAATCAAACAGGTTCGGTGCGGGATTCACATCGATGAACACACCGTATGGCATGACCTCATGCAACTTCTCAAGGTCGCTTTCGGCTATGACATTGGCGCCGATAGCCATGAAACCATCGAATTTCCCCTTCTGATTCAACATCTCGTCAAGACTGTGGAAAACAGTGAGCTCCATACGCTGCTGTTTGGCGTTATGTTCCAGCGCCGAACGCAAATCGGCAAAATACGAATCACGCAGCGTTTCGTCGGACTCCTCGTTGTCCAACAAGGCTACTTCGTGCGGAATGACGATACGCTTGGCCTGGGCGCTGTATCCCAAATCCTCGCTGGCGCGGATGATCGCGCGACGCGTCTCCTCACGCACCGACAGCGTCGGATCGCCATTCAACAGACGCGACACCGTGGCCTGCGAAAATCCCGTACGTTTCGCAATCTCCTTGATGGTCGCCATCGCTCCCTCGCCCTCCCATGGATGCCTCATCAGATTTTAGTAAAAGCATTACTAAATCCATCATATTACATTACCGAACGTATTCTTATAGCCATGACACAGCCAGAGCAATCACGGAAACCGCGAATCGCGCATCAGTCCACGGAACGGATGAACGAACTGCGTGCACAACAAAAATCCTTTGCCCTGCAGAACATGCGGAGCAAAGGACTCAGCAACGCCGGTCTGCCTTTCAAAGCGACCGGTCATAAAGGTGGCATCAGTCGGCAGGGTTCCAAACGCGGCTGACACCGTGGAGAAACGCGGTCACCGTCAGCCCCACGGGCCTGCGGCTGGAAGCGCCCGCCCTTCTGCGTGGCCGACTTGCCATGTGAGCCACCCCTCGATGACGCCACGCTCCGCATCGGTTCTACCGGACGCGTATACATCAGGCCTCTCCCCGGTGATGCTGCGGATGGAACCATACACATATCCACATTTTTCACGGAGACGGTTGCGGGGCTGCTGGCTTTCCATATACCGTCAGCGCATGGAAAGCTTCGGACACAATACATTTTTCACATTAGAGCAGGCACGGGAGGAGGCGGCGAGACGGCATCTTGAATGCAGGCAGGTGTTGTCGCGGATAAGGTCACGCTCCTCGGTTCCACTCTATGTAAGCCACGGCACAGCGCTGGAGCTGCA
>OLOH01000662.1_pt1 | contig 23076 bp, 23 predicted proteins | sample 1673221 | NCBI WGS metagenome assembly OLOH01 (sample SAMEA3136767, study PRJEB25190) | human gut metagenome
CTACCGGACTGAGGTCGCCGCCGTGTCCTTTGGCATCTGCCCAGACAATGTCCAGACGCTTACGGACGTCTTCGCCCAAATCGGTTAATGCTCCGGCTGCGTGGGCTTTCTCAAAGACTTCCATTACACGGACGTAGTCTTCATCCGCAATCAGCCAGCGGGAACCATGACGGCCATAATGGCTGATATAGAACGGTACGTATCCCTCCGGAACGGGCTCGGCCTCCGCGGGACGGTATTCGTACGAATGATAGAAGGACCTGGGTAAGCGTAATATACACCACCTGTCGTTGCAATATCATTGAAGATTTCTTCGCGTGTAGCTTGTGCATATAAGCCTTGCACAGCAAAAGCAGCTAACAGGACGATTGAAAAAAGAGTTCGTTTCATTCTCATAAACAAGTTGTTATTTAATTGTTTTCTTTATTTCTGATAATCCGGATTCTCGCTGGTGTTGCTGTTTTCGTAAGCTTTGCGGAGAAGCTTATAACGGCCTTTGTAGATTTTTTCATAGTCTACGCTGTCTGCTCTTCTTCCCCAGCTGACCTTATCACAGTCCTCCTTTGTAAGGACGCCTTCCTCCACCAGTGCCTTCAGGCTGATAAAATACGGATTTCCCGCAAAAGTGGAGAAGGACTGGTACGGAGAATCTCCGTAACTGGTAGGTCCCAGCGGGAGGATCTGCCAGTAGCTCTGTCCCGCTTCCTTCAGCCAGTCCACAAAATCATAGGCACTCTTTGAAAAACATCCGATGCCGTACTCTGACGGCAGGCTTGTGATCGGCATCAGAATGCCGGCTGCTCTTTTATCCATATCTTTTCTCTCCTTATGTTGAGCCCTGCATCTCAGAGCATCTTATCTATTATCCTCTCACGGATGCATATTCATATAATCTACGCAACCGTTTGCGTAAATTATACGTCCATTTTGCATGAAGTGCAATGCGTTTTTGCCTTTTCTACCTTTCTTACAATTTTTACATCCTGATTTTGTGCAGTTTTTCATTATGTCAAACAGAATCTGTCTGCATCTCACTACCTGATTTTCTGTGCATCTGTTTTTACGCAATTTCATGCAATTTTCCGTGCAATATGTTTGACAGTATCCTTGTTATGAACTACAATATCTCTATCAGACTGAGATAAAAAAGCCGGATCAGAGACATACTTCCGCTTTGATCCGGCATATCCGTGAGGAGGCAAATTTATGGCAGTAACCATCAAAGATGTGGCAGCTCTGGCCGGGGTGTCCCCGTCCACCGTTTCCAGAACCTGCAAAAATAATCCATCTATCAGTGAAGAAACCAAGGAACGTGTACGCAGAGCCATGGCGGAGCTTGGCTATGAGCCGAATTTCCAGGCCAGCAACCTGGCAGCACAGATTTCCCGCTCCATCGGTATCATCCTGCCTCCGTCCCCAAAGGAGACATACGAGAATTCCTTTTACCTTGAGACGATCCGGGGGATCAGCCACTACTGTAACGCACATCAGTATATCAGCACCATTGTTACCGGTCAGAATGAAGAAGAGATCCTTAACGCAGTACGTTCCATGTCCAGAAGCGGTAAGGTTAACGGATTTATTGTTCTTTATTCCCGTGTGAATGATCCTGTTATTGATTTTCTCTTCAGTGAAGGACTTCTCTATATCCTGATCGGAAAACCGGCACAATACACCAATCATACGATCTATATCGATAATGACAACCTTCTGGCCGGACAGGAGGCAACGGAGTATCTTTATGCTCTGGGCCACCGGAAGATCGCTTATCTGGGTGTAGATAATTCCCTGGTCTTTTCCGCAGACCGCAAAACCGGCTACATGACTGCGCTGATCAGCCACGGATTAACCGTACAGCCCGAATACTGTATAGAGGTTCCTGCCGCTTCCCAGAATGAGTTTCAGGAGCTTCGAAAGCTGCTTTTAAGTGAGGAGCGCCCTACAGCTGTGCTTGTCAGTGATGATATTCTGGCGCTTTCCCTGGAAAGGATCTGTATGGAAGCAGATATCTCCATACCGGAGGATCTGTCCATTCTTTCCTTTAACAACTCACTTTTTGCCAGACTGACTTCGCCTCAGCTGACCTCCATTGATATTAACTCCGGGCAGCTTGGAATGGAAGCAGCCACGCAGATGATCAGTCATATCGAAAATCCGAGCCTTCCGGCCACAAAGATCATTGTACCTCACCAGCTGATCGAAAGGGACAGCTGCCGGAGGATCTGATCTGCTTTCAAACAAAAAACAGGTATCTTCTCTGCTGACTGTGTATTGACCACCACTTATCGATCTGACATTGGTGGTCGATCTACCGCCCGGCAAAAAGATACCTGTTTTTCATTTTTTATAATGCTTTCTCATAACACCAGTACATATGTCCCCAGAGTTCACACTCTCCCACGTTCTCAAAATTCAGCTTATCATAAGAACGGAGTGCTTTTACATTGTCCTTCGCAACAAGAAGATGTACAGCTTTATAGCCCCGCTTCTTCAGCTCTTCCATCACACCCTTAAGAAGTTTCCCGGCAATCCCCTGATTCTGGAATTCCTGACATACTCCCACCCGGGAGACCTCCGCTGACGGTACCATGGTTTCTGACCAGCATGTGAGGCATTCCACATTTGGATCATCATCAATGGAGATCACACCTGCGATATTTCCCGCATCGTCCCGCATACAGAACAGCGCATCTCTGGAAAGATCAAATTCCACTTCTTTTTCTGAAGGATACTCCTCTGTCCACACACAATAGGGCGTCCCCAGCAATGAACGGTACAGCTTCAGAACTGTATCTGCTTCTTCTCTTTTTACACGCTCGAAATTCATTTTATATCCTTTCTCCTGAAAATACATTCTTTTTCCGCCCGGATCTCGCCAGTATCAGGATCACAGCAAATGTAATGATCTCTGAACTCAGAAAGGAACTCCACACGCCATTGATCCCAAATAATCCGGAAATAGCTTTTTCCCAGGACCGTCAAATCTGCAATCTGCACCATGTCCTTTTCTGATTCTGGTTTTCATCCCATTTATCATTTATTCTAACTCAAAAAAGCTTCTCTTTTTGTTACTGATAATAACATCTTTCGCTACACCCCGCCGGAAACACCATCCGTTTTAACGTACATTTAAATTCCCTCTCATTTTCTGCAGCGTCCAGGATTTCCAACGCTTTTCGCAAATTCCGGATATCTTTTTCCATGTGATCCACATAGTTTCCCCGGCCAACCAGCTTCAGATGCGTGATCCCTGCCTGCTTCAGCTGATACAGTGCACACAGTCCACAGCCTGTCTCACCACAAAGATATCCGGATTCATCATATGCTTTCAGATCCGGTTCCTGCTCCCACGCCTGCTCCTGAAGAGCCATTATTTTTTCCGGAACAGCATCACCATTCCGTACAGTTCCAAGCCAATAGGACACCCTGCAAAGATATCCCATCTCATCACAGTGAAGAGAATTACAGAATGCTCCCGTAAACTGGCACATTTCATTCAGCACAAAGGCCTCGAACTCCATTCCCGCCTCCGGTCGGATCCCGGCCTGTTTTTCCACTTCTCTCTGAGATGCAATAACAGACTGCATATCCCGGAACGTGTTTTTCCGATGAAAGATCAATCTCTTCAGAGGAAAGCGCCGGAACATCTTCAGCATTTCGCTGTTCACTTCCCCTGTCTCTCCGCTGAGATGGATCTCACAGGAAATCCCCCTGTTTTTCAGATAAACAAGAAGCGCCGGATCTGCAATGATATAGCTTCGAAATCCAATTCCCATGCACTTTTCTATGATATCTCCGATCTCCGGATACTGTTCCGGAAGATAATACAGGGAATTGAAGGTGAGATGCACCGGCTTTTTATATTTTTTTACCATCCGGGAAAGAATTTCCAGCTCACTGTATGCTCCAAGCTGAACATTACAGCAGAGAACCTCCCTGCGATTTAACGGCATTACTGTGCCGTATTTTTCCGCCCAGGAAAATGGTACATAGCCACAGAAAAATTCATCTGCTCCTGCCTGCACAAAACGTTCATATTCATCTATGGAGCCTAACCCGGCTGTTATTTTCATACGGTTCTCCATGTCCTGTTCCTTTTTCTGCAATGTATTCTTGTCAAACGGATATTCGCGATCCACCTTCGAAGCCTGTTCATCACCTGTCATATATTAACAACAATACGATCCGGCTTTGTGCCTTTTATATTTTTCCACATTTCAGGTATTTCCGGAAGTGTTTTATCCACACCGAACAGGGAGTTATACCGCCCTGCCATGTGTAAATGTTCCGGATAAAGCAGTGCGTATTTTTCACAGAATTTTGGACAGTGGTCCGCAAGCTGCTGTGTACCGCGATCTCCGGTGGTGCACAAAGCATACAATGGACAGTACTGCGAAGTGTTTGTCTGATAAAAAGGCAAATGCAGACTGTTTTTTCCCGGCGGAAGCTCCTGTGGATATCCGCAGGACTCCCATTCGTATCTGTGGATATGAAATTCTTCAGCCAGAAAATCCCGATAAAACCCCGCATTCAGGCTATTTTGCTGAAATAATAAGGTATCACCGGATTTATATTTCATTCGCGGATCCTTTTTTCGTTTATTGAGCAATGTGCCCAGAACAGGATGCAGGCGGGATGTTTTTCCACAGAGCATTTCCGCCATGGCCCAGTCATTGACTACGATTTCCACATTCACCCCATGAATACAGCACCAGTTATCCACCTTTTCCAGAAGCTTTCCCACAGACGAAAGCATAAATTCCCGGATATAAGAAAATACCAGTGTGATCTCCGATCCCTCCGAATACATTTTATCCATGATAGAAAAAAGCTGCTCTTCTGTCGGAAACAGGTTATGGCAGAACTGATTTCCAATATAAAATCTGTCCGGTGTCCGGCCTGCAAAATAACTGTGAGTGAGATAATTCTTCTGCCAGTAAGACGCCAGAAAAGCCTGCAGCGGCTGGCACAGATATTCTTCATACAGGGAAGTGCAGTTTAATTCCAGGGCAAACTCTGCATTATCCAAAAGCCTTAATTCTTCTGCACCCATTGTATCCTGTGGATTTCCGGAAGCCTTTTCATTTTCTCTGAAAAACCACCGCTTCTTCTGTTCCTCCAGACTCCTGCAGTGCATCTCATCCAGCTCCGCAGGATAACCGGTCAGTGATTTCGCCAGCTCTCCATCGTCTCCATCCAGCTTCAGACGGATATATCTGTTGTACTCTCCGGCCAGACGCCGAACCTCCTGTGCATAATCCTTCTGTTCCACTCTCACAGAATATTCCCTGTAAAAATATTTTCCGGTTTTCTTTTCAACTGGCTGTTGATCCTGCAGGCATTGCTCCTCTGCTGCACTCATCCCAAACCTCCGGATCTCCACTCTCCTGTACCCGGCTTTTTTCATATCATAAAAACAGATCAGAAACTGCTCCGGTTCCGGGCATTCCTCTGCCAGCCGAAATCGAAATCCATCTTCACCCAGCTCTGTGATCCGGATTTCTTTGCTGTCCATAAAACCGGATAGTAATCCAAATGGTGTCATAGCGATCCTCATCAGGAAAGCTTCCTCCCTTCAGACAAAAAAGGAGATGCCATATGCTCCCATACAGCACCTCCCACTGTTCCTTCTTATTTCACTTCTACTAATTCAATTCTGAAATTCAGCTCTTTACCTGCCATCTCATGATTAGCATCGAAAGTAATGGTTTTTTCATCTTTTGCGTTAACTTTAACCGGGAACGGCTGACCATACTGATTGGAGAGGTATACCTGCTGTCCTACAGTAAGATCCTCAGCACCCGGAAGCTGTTCGATCTCAAGTGTAAAAATCGCATCCGGATTCGGCATACCGTAAGCTTCCTCAGGCATCAGATGAACATCTACCACCTGGCCAACCTCCATGTTTGCAACTGCCGCATCAAAGCCTTTGATCATCTGTCCTGCTCCGCAGATGAATTCCAGTGGCTCGCCACGGTCATAGGAAGAATCGAACTGTGTTCCGTCATTAAAGGTTCCTCTGTAATGTGTACGGCAGGTTTTTCCGACATTAGGACCTGTGATAGATGGCTGGGAACCGCATCCGCCGCCACAGCCTCCGCAGGAATGTCCGTCTTCATGACCGCCGCAGGAGTGTCCATCCTCATGGCTTCCGCAGGAATGTCCATCCTCATGATGGTGATGATCACAGTTCACACCTGTGGATACCAGCTCGCCCTTCAGATAAGCATCCACAGCCGCATCTACGTCACCCTGTGCTCCGGAACATAACTCAATGCCAGCCTCAGCAAGTGCTGCCTGAGCGCCTCCGCCGATTCCGCCACAGATCAGAACGCTGATCCCCTGATCTGCAAGAAGTCCGGCAAGTGCACCATGTCCGGTGCCATTGGAACCAATCACTTCACTGGAAACAACCTTGTTATCCTCTACCTCGTACACCTTGAAAAACTCCGTTTTTCCAAAGTGCTGAAAAATGTTTCCGTTTTCATAAGGGACTGCAATGCGCATAAAAAATGGCTCCTTTCCGCCGTTTGTTGCCTACAGCATACCGCAGTTTCGCCCCGAATGCAAGTGTGCAGAAACGGGCGCGCACCGCGCACCGCGTCCCGCGCCCGCCCCGGGCAAAAAGAGAAGGATCAAAAAGCGATGGAAAATTGCCGTTACAGGACCTTTTTGTTCTCCGCGCCTGGCGTCGTGATGATGACGGTCTCCGGCGTGATGATCAGCGCGCCCTTCGCCGTGGCCGCGCCCTGGAACATCTGCTCGACCATGGCCTTGAACGTGGTCACGACCGCGCCCTCGGTGACATGCTCGGCCGTGCCGCGGATCTGATAGCCTTCGAGCGTCTTGGCGTCGTAGACAGAGATGGCGATGCGGCCGTCATTCGCGGCGAGGTTGCGCAGCGTCGTGTCCAGGAACACGTCACCGACGACGAGCTTGCCGTCGTCCGTCACGTCCTTGAACGCGACCGGCACCGCATTCGGCACACCGGCGCTGCAGGTGGCCAGGTCCCACATGTTTTCCTTGAGCAGTTTTTTGACGTTTTCGTTGAGCATGATGCATTCCTCCTGCTGTGATTTTTGAAGCTTCCGTCATGATAGCAGGTCACACGGCAGAAACAAGATATCCGCAAATTTATGAGCGACTCATAAATTTCATAGCGGCGGCTTGACACTGGCGGGCAGAAGGATTAAGGTAGACGAAAAACCGCAGTGCGGCGCGGCCGCGCTGCCGAAAAGGAGCGTTTCTCTTGGCTTATGGCCGGATCGGCGTGATCGGCGCCATGGATTCGGAGCTCGCCGCGCTCATCGCGGCGCTCACGCAGCCCGCGCAGGAGACCGTACAGGGGCTGGTCTTTCGCACGGGCCGCCTGGGCGCGCGGGAGGTCGTGCTCGTCCGGTGCGGCATCGGCAAAGTCAGCGCGGCGCGCTGCACGCAGGTGCTCATCGACCGGTTCGCGCCCGGCGCGGTCATCAACACCGGCATCGCAGGCGGGCTGGCAAGCGGCCTCGCCGTCGGCGACATCGTGGTGGCTGACGGGCTGGTGCAGCACGATTTTGATGCCGCGCCCATCGGCTTCGTGCGCGGCTGCGTGTGCATGGGCGACCCCGGCGCGCCGACGGTGTTCGCGCCCGACGCGGTGCTGTCCGCGCTGCTGGCGCAGACGGCCGGCAACGCGATCGGCGCGCAGCGGGTGCACCGCGGCCTGGTCGCCACGGGCGACCAGTTCATCTCCGGCGCGGCGGCAAAGGCCGCCATCCGCCGCGCGTTCCCGGCCGCCATGGCGGCGGAGATGGAGGGCGGCGCGGTCGCGCAGGCGGCGAGCATGAGCGGCGTGCCGTTTGCCGTGGTGCGTGCGATCTCGGATCTGGCCGACGGCACGGCCGCCGCGTCGTTCGAGCAGTTCGAGCAGCACGCGGCCGATGCGTCGGCCGCGGCCGTTTTGCAGGCGCTCGCGCTGCTGGACTGAAAGCCCGCGAGGCAGCAAAAGGCTCCCCCATCAGAAGGTGCTAATTAGGGATATGCAAAAAACATATTTTTAACTGGCATTCTTCAAGCGGGTTGCAAAAGAATAATGACCATATCGGGCTTCGTGCCTGGTATGGTCGTTTTCTCTATTGTTGAATATCCAATTTATACTCGTTGTTAAGCGACTTCAAGTATAAAAAGTCTCCGTAACGGCGATATACGGCGGCAAGGCGGCAACGAGCGCACATATAAAAACCGCCGACGCGATATTCTCGTCGGTCGGCAAGGCGTACAAGGTGTACCATATAGATGAAGACCTGTTTCCGGCATTCGGAGCTCTCGGCGGGGCATCGGGCGCGTTTGTTTTGATGTACATTGACGCTCTGGCGGAGGCGGGTGTCCGCGCGGAATTTGCAAGACCGATCGCCGAGGAGATCGCCACCGCGACGGTTATGGGCAGCGGCGCGCTTGCTATGAACAGCTCCGAGCACCCAATCGCACTCATGAACGCGGTGTGCTCCCCCGGCGGCACGACCATCGAGGGCGTGTGCAAGCTGCGTGAGCTCGGCTTCGACACCGCCGTGCAGCAGGCGCTCCAGGCGATAATCGACAACGACTTCTTTTTGGAGACGAACTGACGCGCCTGCCAGTACGGTTGTTGCGGCATCCCGACCGGTGATTGCCGACGAAACAATAAAAAACGGGCGACCATTGGTCGCCCGCATATTCGCGGTTTGTTATTGTCGAGATGACGCAGCTAAACCCACTACCAGTGTTGGTAACGCAATGCCCGCCACGGCGAGTGGCACAATCCCTCCGGCTTACCGCCATGCGGCAACCCACCTCCCTTTACACAAGGGAGCCAATGGGTGCGTCAATGTGCCTCTGAAAAAATAGCTGAACAGTTACTTAATGCCAATGCTAAATAATTGACAAAGCGTATAGTTTCATGATATAAATTATTGATAGACCTAAACTGCAAAATATATTTATAGGGGGAAAATTATACGGGGAAAAACAATGGCGAACAGACGCTATGTACATCCCGGTCAGTCGCAGGTCATCGGCCGTGACAGACGCGATTATAAGGCGATGAACACCGCCACCGCAGGCATTTCCGTTGCGGGCTTCGACACTGCTCCCAGACAGCATGCCGCCGACAGCTCTGCCAAGGAAGCAAAGAAAACCTTCAAGGATCTGCGTGGTACCTTCACCGAGGAGCAGATGAAGATAGAGACCTCCCGCTGCCTCGGCTGCGGCGCAGCCGGCAATGCTCCGGCGGCAGTCGCAAAGCTCGTCACCAAGAAGATCGCAAGAAAGTAAGCAGCCGCTATGCACAAGATCGGAGTTGTCCGCTCAATGGTCAAAACCGTCACCGATTTTGCGAGCGAAACGACATTAAGGAGGTCGCGGAGATCGTCCTCGATATAGGCGAGCTGTCGCTGGTCATCCCCAAGTATGTTGAGGATATATATCCCGTCGTCGTTGGGGATACATGGCTCAAGGACACAAAGCTTGTGATAAATGTCATTCCCGGCATGGCTGAATGCGACGAATGCAACGAGCTGTTCCATGTCATTGAGCATGAGGGCTATTGCCCCAACTGCGGCAGCTTTGAAAAAACCATACTTTCGGGCAAGGATTTTCTCATCCGCGAGATACACATACCCGAAGGCTGAAAACATTTGGGCTCCATGTTTACCATGGAGCCCCTCAGCGTACCAAAAGTCAGAGACTTTTTTATACGTTTCAAAAACGCCACATTTTTTGTAAAAATAAATTTTCACAAAAAATCTCGCTGCGCTCGTCCAAAAGCCTGATAAAACTGATCAATCAGTTTTTCAGTCGTTTTTGATGGCTATGATCCAATTGCGAGCGGGGGCTTCCCCCCCTCGCGCTCCCCCGCTGTACACTTGTCTTTACGAAACAGGCTGTAGTGCTCCATGTCTACATGGAGCCCATTTTAGAAGTGAAAGGAATGAGGTTATGGAGCTTTATACAAACGCCAGATTCATCTCCTGCGAAAAGGAAAACCGCATTTACACCGCGATGGCGGTAAAGGGCGGTCACATCGTGTGGCTCGGCGATGAAAGCAGCATCCCTCCGCGCTACGGCAAGGCAAAACGGGTCGATCTCGGCGGCGCGACGGTAACGCCCGCGTTCGGCGACACGCATATGCATTTCGGCTCGCTGTGCGTTTTCGAGAACACATTCTATCTCATGGATGTCAAAAATTTTGCCGAAGCAAAGGCGGCGGTCAGGCGCTATGCCGACAGTCACCGGAAAAACAAGGTGCTCATGGGCTACGGCTGCACCGCGAACACCGTTGCCGAGCATCGGCTGCCCGAAAAGCGCGATCTTGACGACTGGACGGAGCGTCCGCTCATGGTCATGAAGTACGACGGTCATGCTGCCGTGTGCAACAGCGCAATGCTAGCACTGCTGTCGGATAAGGTGAAATCCGATCCCGGCTGCAATACCGAGACCGGATGGCTGTACCAGTCGGCGTTTTATAACGGCGTGAACGAGGCAACGGCGTATATCCCCACGATGGATATTATACGCGGTCTCTCCGGAGGCGCGGAGTACCTTGCGTCGGTCGGCATCGGGCTCGTGCACACCGTTGAGGGCGTGGGCTTTGCAAACGATCTGGATATAGACATGATAAAAATACTCGCGCCCGGCCTGCCGCAGGCGTTCCGCATATTCTTCCAGACCATGGACCTCAAGGCCGTGAAAAAGCACGGCTTCAAGCGCGTCGGCGGCTGCTTCAAGCTTGCCCTCGACGGCTGCTTCGGCTCAGAGGACGCGGCGCTCAAGGAGCCGTACGCGAACGATCCGAACAACTACGGCGTTTTGAATTATCCGCAGGAGCGCGTGAACGAGTTCGCCATCGGCGCAAACCGCGAGGGCTGGCAGATAACCATGCACGCCATAGGCGATGCGGCGGTGGAGCAGTGCATAACGGCATATGAGGCGGCTTATGCCGATAAGCCGTGGGACGATGCGCGCCATGTGATGATCCATGTCTGCCTTGCAAGCGAGGAGCAGCTAAAGCGCGCAGCAAAGATAAAGCTGTGCATAGCCGCGCAGTCGCCGTTTATATATTGGAAGCAGGAGCCGGACGAGTATCTGTGCTCGGTGCTCGGCAGAGAGCGCACTGACAGACTAAACGCGCTGGGAACGATGCACCGCCTCGGACTTGTCGTAGGCGACGGCTCCGACGGACCGTGCACGCGTCCAAAGCCCCTGTACGGTATGGCGTGCTCCGTAAATCATCCCAATCCGGACGAGCGCATATCGCGTCTCGACGCGCTGCGCATGATAACGGCAAATCCCGCGTATATGAGCCATGAGGAGAATAAACGCGGCACTCTTGCACCCGGTATGATTGCCGATTTCGTCGTTCTCGGCGATGATCCGCTCACCGCGGAGGATATAGCGGGCATCGAGGTCAAGGCACTCTATCTGCACGGCAAGAAGCATGTTGCAAAAAAGACAGGCGTCGCCGGACTTCTGGCTCGGGCGATCATAAAACGGATCACCCAAAGAGAATACATATGACAAAAAAGGCTCCCCCATCCGGGGGAGCCTTTTGCATGAAAGCGGATATCACACCGTCACGAGCTCATAGTGCGTCGTGCCGAGGCCGATGGCTTCGCCGTGCTCGACGGCGGCGCGCCAGTCGGTGTCCGGGTGCGCGGCCGTGAGGTGGTCGTGCGGATGGTCATGCTCATGCGCGATGACGCTGTTCGAGTTGACCGGCTGGGCGTTGATCATGTCGGCGCAGGCGGTGTCGAGCGCCACGGGGTCGAAGGACGCGAACATGCCCACATTCGGCACGATCGGCACGTCGCTGAAATTGTGGCAGTCGCAGCAGGGCGACACGTCCACCGCAAGCGCGATGTGGAACGACGGACGGCCGTCGACGACGGCTTTGGCGTACTCGGCGATCTTGCAGTTGAGCAGCTCGTTTGCGATCGCATAGTCCGCATGGATGGCGTGCATCGGGCAGACGTTGATGCAGCGGCCGCAGCCGGTGCACTTATATTTCAGGATGGTGCACTTGCCGTTTTCGATGTGCGGGCCGTTGTGGGCGCAGTTTTCCACGCACTTGCCGCAGCCGATGCACTTATCCTGATCGACGACGGGCTTGCCGGAGCTGTGCATCTCCTCCTTGCCGGCGCGCGAGCCGCAGCCCATGCCGATGTTCTTGAGCGCGCCGCCGAAGCCGGCGGACACGTGGCCCTTGGCATGCGTGAGGGAGATGAAGATATCGGCATCCATGATGGCGCGGCCGATCTTCGCCGCGCGCAGATATTTGCCGCCGCGGATGGGCACGAGGTCGTAGTCCTCGCCCTTGAGCCCGTCGGCAATGATGCACTGCGCGCCGGTGGTCATGGGCGAGTAGCCGTTGCGCATGGCGCTGTCGAGATGGTCGAGCGCGTTGGCGCGGCCGCCGACATAGAGCGTGTTGCAGTCGGTGAGAAACGGCTTGCCGCCGAGCTCGCGCACATAGTCGCACACGACGCGCGCCCAGTTCGGGCGCAGATAGGCCATGTTGCCCGGCTCGCCGAAGTGGAGCTTGATGGCGACATACTTGTCCTTGAAATCGATCTGCTCAAAGCCGGCCGCCTTCATGAGCCGGTGCAGCTTCTCGAGCGTGCTGATCTCATCCGCGCGCAGATCGGAAAAATATACTTTTGCAGGTTCCATAGGAAACACCTCCGCGATCTAAAAAAACGTTCCCTTTCTCTGGCGGGCCCCCGCCCGTCCTTTTCATTTTACTGTTCCCGCCGGGCAGTGTCAACCGCAAAAAAGCACCGGGCACCTGACGCGGCGCCCGGTACATACGGGTTTTCAGGCCCGTGTCCGTTCCGGAGACCGGATGCGGACACGGATATTGGGAATCCACTGGACGGCTGGTAGGAGAGAAGATATATCCGTTGAAATCGCAAAAACAGAACAGAAAGAAGGGTAGAAAAAAGAAAATGGAAATTGGCTGCCCAGCGGAAACAAGCGGGAGGGTGCTCAGGCGTTGACGCCGTTGCGGATGGACTTGACCTTGTCGTACTCGCCGTTGACGTAGTACAGGGCGTTGTCCATGGACAGCTTTGCGACGAGATAGTTGGACGTGTCGGAGTAGTAGCCGCTGTGCGGGGTGAGCAGCACGTCGTCGCGGCCGACGAGCGGGCAGGTGTCCAGATCCGGATCCTCGCTCTCGACCATGTCGAGCGCGGCGCCGCGGATGTAGCCGTTGTCGAGCGCCCAGACGAGATCCTCGTCACAGATCAGCGGGCCACGGCCTTCGTTGACGATGATGGGGTGCTTTTTGCACTTCATGAACGCTTCCTTGTTGAACATGTGGTAGTTCTCCTCGGTGAGGTTCATGTGCAGGCTCAGCACGTCGGACTCGGCCAGCAGCGTGTCGAAATCGACGAGCTTGACGCCGAGGTTCTCGGCAATGGCAGGCGGCAGGAACGGGTCGTAGGCAATGACCTCCATGTCGAACGCCTGCGCCTTGCGCGCGACGGACTGGCCGATGCGGCCGAGACCGGCGATGCCCATGACCTGACCGGCGATGCGCTTGAGGTGCGGCACGACCTGGTAATCCCAGACGTGATCCTGCTGGACGCTGCGGTCATACTGGCGGATGCCGCGCTGGAGGTTGAGCATGAGGGCCATGGCGCTCTCGGCGGTCTCCTGCGTGCAGTAGTCGAGGATGGAGCAGACAGCGATGCCCTTTTCCTTCGCGTAGTCGAGATCGGCCTCGTTGTAGCCGGTGGACTGGAAGGAGATGACCTTGCAGTGATCCATGGTGTCGATCTCCTTCTTGCCGAAGTGGACGTAGCCGTCGATGATGATGTCGGCGTCCTTGATCTCGGCGTAGAACGCATCGTTATTCTCAGCGTGCTCGTCGAACACGGCCATGGTCAGCTCCGCGCCTTCCGGCACGCAGGACTTTTCCACGCTGATGTCTCTGTCTTTGGTGTAGGGCACTTCTGCCAGAACGATTTTCATATGCGCTTTCTCCTTTTATATTGTGTTACTGGATCGCGCCGCTGTCTTTCATGGCGGCAATTTCCGAATCGGTATACCCAAGATCGTGGAAAATGCTGTCCGTATCGGCGCCGAGGCGGCCGGCGGACGTGTAGGGACGCATGGCGTACTCCGTCAGCTGCATGGGCGGGCACGGCATCATGACCTCGAGATCGTCCTTGAAGGTGACCTTCTGGATATAGCCGTTGGCAATGGCCTGCTCGTCGGTGCTCACGTCGCGGATGGTGCGCATGCGCTCGCAGGAGACGTTGTTTTCCGAGAGGAAGGCTTCCCACTCGGCGACCGTCTTGGTCTTGAAAATGGCGTTAAGCCGCGTGACGATCTCGACGACGAAGTCGGTCTCGTGCAGCGCCTCGAGGCTGGCGGCGCGGGGATCGTCGGCAATCTCCGGCATGCCGAACAGGTTTGCAAACTTCGGCAGCTCGCGGCGGTATTCGTTGTCGAACACGCCGATCCACTTGCCGTCGCTGCACTGATAGAAGTGGCAGAACGGGTCGGCCGGGCGCAGGGGGTCGTTCGGGCGCTCGCCGCCGAACTGCGGCTGGTGCGACACGACGCCGATGGCGTTGCACCAGATGCCGCTGGCAAACAGCGACGTGCTCACGAATGTGCCCATGCCGGTGCTCTTCTTGCCGATGAGCGCCATGAGGATGCCGGACAGGAACGCCGAGCTCGTGGCCATGTCGCCGAAGGCGTAGGTGGGCGTGAACGGGAACGAGCCGGGCACTTGCCAGTCGGCCATCGGGCCGCTGCGCAGCCAGAACGCCGTGCTGTCAAAGCCGGGCTTGGCGGCGTCGGGCCCCTTCGGGCCGAAGCCGGAAAAGTGCGCGTACACGAGGCCGGGGTAGGCCTTGTGCAGCGTCTCGTAATCGAGACCGAGGCGGCCCAGCGACGGCAGACGGACGTTCGTGAGGAACACGTCGGCCGTCTCGAGCAGCTTGAGGAAGGCGGCCTTGCCGTCCGGATTTTTCAGATCGATGCTCGTCAGGCGCTTGCCGCTGTTCTGGATGGTGAACAGCGGGTTTTTATCATCCTCGCACACGACCATCTCGAACTCACCGGCGCGGCGCATCTCGTCGCCGATCTTGGTTTCCACTTTGATGACTTCTGCGCCGAACGCGCACAGCACGCGCGACGCGGTCGGGGCGGCAACGACCGTCGCCAGCTCCACGACACGAATCCCCTCGAGGGGCATCTTCTTCATTTGCTCCATTGTGACAATACTCCTATCTTGGGATGGGGGCTTTGCAGCTCACTTCGCCGCGTAGAATTTCTCCGCCGTTTCCTGCTCCGCCGGGGTCTGGTGGTGCGTCAGGCAGATAACGACGTACAGGATGGCCGACACGCCGAAGCTGGGCCAGAGCGCGTCGATGGAAAACAGCGGCAGCGAGCTGACCTTGCCGCCGATGAACCAGACGACGGCGATGACCGTCGCCGAGAGCATGGACGCGAATGCGCCCGCCGAGCACGACTTCTTCCAGAAGAACGCGCCGAGCGTCGGCAGAAACAGGCCGGCCGAGTTGATGGTGAACGTGATGAGCAGGATGTTCATGATGTCCTGCGTGAACCAGCCGAAGATCGCGCCGAGCACGCCCACGAACAGGGACGCGCCGAAGCCCACACGCAGCAGCGTCTTGTCCGATGCGTTGGGGTTGATGTAGCGCTGGTAGATATCCTTCGTCAGGCTGGCCGAACCGGTCAGGACGGAAATGTCCGCCGTGGACATGATGGCGCTGAGCACGCCGATGAGCACGAGGCCCTTGAGCCCGTGCGGGAAGAGCTCGACCACGAGCGCCGCAATGACGTTGTTGGACGACGACAGGTCGGGCAGGATGAGTTTGCCGGCCATGCCGAGGAACGTGCTGGTGCCGGCGATGATGAGCACGAGCACAGCCGCATAGATCGTGCCGGTGCGGGCGGTCCTGGCGTCCCGGGCCGCGATGCAGCGGGTGTAGCTGTCCATGCTCGTGAAAAACGACATGATGGTCGACAGGCCGAGCGCGAGGATCGTCGGCCAGCCCCACGCGCCGAGGTCGAAGAAGCTCGCCGGCAGGTCGGTGACGAGGTTTGCGCCCATCTTGTGCAGCTGCGAGCCGACCAGCGGCACCGCCAGAACGACAATGCCGAGCAGCAGCAGCGCCATCTGCACGATGTCGGTATACGTCACGGCGAGCAGGCCGCCCGTCGAGACATAGAACACGATGACCACGGCCGCGAGGATGTAGCACACGCCGAGATTCCAGCCCGTGAGCACGTTCAGGATCGACGCGCCGGCAACAAACTGCGCCGCCGTGTAGCCGATCATCGCAAGGATGGTCGTGATGCTGGCCATGGTGCTGTTTTTCTGGTCATAGCGCGCGTGGATCAGCTCGGGGAACGTGACATTCCTCAGCTCGTCACTCACGCGCTTGATGGGCTTGGCCATCACGAGCGCGAAGAGCACGCAGCCGATGGCGATCTCACCCACATACCAGACGCCGGTGATGCCCATGGAATAACTGTTTGAGGATGTACCGATGACGGACGAACCGCCGATCCAGCCGGCCATCCAGAGCGCGCCGATCTTCAGAGCGCCCATCGAGCGGCCGCCCAGATAATAGTCATCCACGCCGGTCTGTTTTTTGTTTGCGATCAGACCGAGCACGATCATGCCGACAAAGTATGCCAGGATGATGATGACGTCTAGGACATTCAAAAAATTTACACCTCCAGAGCGGGATTTTCCCGGGGCGCTGCCGGGCAGCGCCCCGGGTGCTGATTTCATGAGCAAAGCCCCGTGGAGTTCGCCGGTTTAGTGGATCTGCGTGCCGGCGCGGAAGCAGAGGCTGTTTTTCGGGTTGATCTTGCCCTTCTTCTCGAAGAACTCGTTGGTCAGGCGCTCCAGATCGTCCTCGGTGAACAGATCGGAGTTGGCCGCCATGGCGCCCATCATGACGATGTTGGCGCCCTTCGGGTTTTCATGCTCCGCGGCGATCTCGGTCATGGGGACCTTGACGACCTTGATGTCGTCGCGGTATTCGCGCTCGTGCACGAGCGAGCTGTTGACCAGCAGCAGGCCGCCCGGGCGCAGGCTGCTCTCGAACTTGTCGATCGCCGGCGCGTTCATGGCCATGAGGATGTCGATCTTCTTGGCGCAGGGGCTGGCGATCTCCTTGTCGGAGAACTTAATGGTGCAGTTGGCCGTGCCGCCGCGCATCTCGGAGCCGTAGGACGGATACCACAGCACGTTCATGCCGAGCTTCATGCCGGCCTCTGCCAGGATCAGACCGGTGGTCAGGACACCCTGGCCGCCGAATCCGGCGCAAATCATTTCTACCATCATGCCTGATTACCACCCTTCTTGTCAATGTATTCGCCGATCGGGAAATACTTGGTCATTTCCGTGTGCACATGCTCGCGGGCCTTCACCGGCGGCATGTTCAGGTTGGTCGGGCAGGGGCTGAGCAGCTCGACGAGACTGAAGCCGTCGCCGTTGAGCTGGTGCTCGAACGCCTTGCGGATGAGCTTCTTACAGTTGTTCATGCCGGCAGGTCCGACCAGTTCACCGCGTGCCAGATAGGCAATGTCCATCTTGCCGAGCACGTCGACGACGTTGAGCGTGCCGTACTTGGCCGGATCCTTGCCCTTCGGGGAGGTCGCGGTCTTCTGGTGCGGCAGGGTGGTCGGGGCCATCTGGCCGCCGGTCATGCCGAAGACGCTGTTGTTGACGACGAACACGCAGATGTTGTCGTTGCGCAGCGCGGCGTGAATGGTCTCCGCCATGCCGATGGAGTAGGCAGCGCCGTCGCCCAGGTAAGCAAAGACCGGGTTCTCGGGGCGGATGTGCTTGACGCCGACGGCCGTCGGGATGTCGCGGCCGTGCGCCGCCATGATGGTATCGTAGCGCCAGTAGTCAATGTTGAACGAGCAGCAGGCAACGTCCACGACTGCCAGCATTTTTTCCTGAATGCCGAGTTCCTCGGAGACCTCGCCGATCAGTCGGGTGGCCAGGCCGTGGCCGCAGCCGGGGCAGAAGCCGGCGGAGGAAAAGACAGTTTCGGGTGCTTTGAGTTTCATTTATTTCCCCTCCTTTTCCAGCATGGCCTTGGCCTGCGCGACGATCTCTTCCGGTTCCGGCAGACCAAAGAACGTGCCATAGAAGCCGACCGGATACTTGTTTTCCACAGCCAGCTTCACATCGTCGACCATCTGGCCGAGGATGTTGATCTCGACCGTCATGAACGCCTTGGCGTTCTTGCAGGTCTCAAACGCCTTGACCGGGTACGGCCAGAGCGTGATCGGGCGGATCAGGCCGAGTTTGAAGCCCTCGGCGCGGGCCATGTTCACCGCTTCCTTCGAGATGCGGGAGCTGATGCCGTAAGCCACGAGCACCACGTCGGCGTCCTCCGCCTGGTAGGACTCCCAGCGCTGCTCGTTGTCCTCGATCGCCTGATACTTGCTGCGCAGGAACTCGGGGTACTGCGGGTTGGTGTAGTAGACGTTCTGGACCTTGCGGGGCGCCTGGCCGGCCTTGCAGCCGCGGATCGCCCAGTCATACTGGTCAATGTCGTGCTCGACGAAATCCTTGAGCTCAACGCCCTCGACCATCTGGCCGATGGCGGCGTCGGACGCGACCAACACGGGGTGGCGGTACTTCTCCGCCAGATCAAAGGCAGTGGTCATCATGTCGCAGTTTTCCTGCACGGAGGCCGGCGCCAGCACGATGGTGCGGTAGTCGCCGTGGCCGCCGCCGCGGGTCATCTGCCAGTAGTCGCCCTGGCCCTGCGCGATGTCGCCGAGGCCGGTGCCGATACGCATGACGTTGATGATGACAGCCGGAAGATCCGCCGCGACGAGATAGGAGATGCCCTCCTGGTTCAGGGAGAAGCCGGGGCCGGCGGAGCTGGTCAGCGCACGCGCGCCGGCCGCTGCCGCGCCGAGGAGCATGTTGATGCCCGCGAGTTCGGATTCGGTCTGCACGAACGTGCCGCCCACTTCGTCCATACGCTTGGCCAGGTACTCCAGGATCTCGGTCTGCGGGGTGATGGGATAGCCGCTGTAAAAACGGCAGCCGGCGCGCAGCGCCGCTTCTGCCAGGGCCTCATTGCCCTTCATAAGTTGTTTGCTCATGTTCTTACCTCTTATTCCAGGATTTCAAAAACACTGTCGGGGCACACGCGGTAGCACGTGCCGCAGGCGACGCACAGCGCGTCGTCGACCTGAACGGTGTCATAGCCCTTGTCGTTGATGTTGCCGGAGAACGACAGTGCCTTGCGCGGGCAGTCGTTCACGCAGTAACCACAGCCTTTGCAGCGGGCCGTGTTGATCTTGATTTTGCTCATGGATAAGCCTCCTTGTATTTTGCGGGGAATGTTACGCTGCGTTGGCAGCGGCCGCATTCCGCTTTGCAACCTTTTTCGCCTGCGCGATGGCCCAGACGGCCGCGATCACGCCCAGCACCGCCGTGCCGACGCCGTAGAAGAGGATCTTCGTGTAGCCCGCGTCGCCGTAGGCGTCGATCCAGTTGCCGAACATCGTGTGCACGAACATATCCGGAATGTAGCCGACAAACGTCGCGATGGCAACGGCCGTCGCGGAGATGTGCGTCGGAATGCCCATTTCCGGCTGGATGGAGAAATATGTGCCCTTGCACAGGAACATGGCGATGCCGACCAGCAGCAGCAAAACCACGAGCAGACCGCCGCTCGTGCCGCCGGGCAGGACCAGGAAGATGCCGATCGTCACCAGGCAGGCAAGCTGGCCGAGCAGCTGCTCCTTGGCGACAGACTTGAACGCCTTATCGGCCAGATAGCCGCCGAGCGGGCCGCCGATCAGGCGGCAGCCGTAAGTGCGGAACGTGCCGATGGTGGCCGCCAGCGTTGCGGACATGCCGAGCACGCCCGTGCTGTACGGCGTCAGGTAGCTGGCCACGGCGGAGATGGTCACATAGCACCAGACCAGGATGGCCATGATCCACACGCCGGGGATCTTAAAGGCGGACACATAGTCCTTGAAGGTGATCTTTTTCTGATTTTCTTTTTCTTCATCGCTCACGCCGTAGGCCGCGTCTTTCGGCATCAGGATCGCAACCAGGATGCCGGACACGATGGACAGACCGCCCATGAATGCCAGCGCGCTCTTGAAGCCGGTGATGAGGTCGCTGCCGCCGACGACGGCCATGACGCCGATCATGATGAAGCTCAGCAGCAGGGAAGCCAGCCCGTTGAGGGCCTCAAAGATGCCGTACATACGGCCCTGCTCTTCGTCGGTGCCCGTCATGCGGATGCCCTTCATGATGGCCGGCCAGAAAGCAAAGCCGCCGGTCAGGCCCATGAGCAGCCAGATGATGACGGCCATGGTGTAGCTCTTATACGTGAACATGAACAGGAAGCTCAGCGCTGCCTGACCAAAGATGGAGATCAGCAAAACCGGCTTCGGGTTAAACTTGTCTCCGATCCAGCCGCCGGGCAGATAGGAGACGGTGCAGCAGATGCAGTAAGCGGTCATCAGAGAGCCGAGCTGGGCATTCGTGCAGCCCATGGCGGCAATCATCTGATCGTAGAAGCTGGACTTCATGTACGGCATGACGTACATAAAGCCATAAGCGATCCCGAGTGCGAACAGCAGCAGGAAACGCTTGACATTTTTCGATGCGTTGCTCGTGTTTGACATGTTTCTTCTTCTCCTCTAAGTTACATTTTCATTCCAAATTCTCTGCTTTTGCGATACAGGGGGAATGCTCTCCATTTCTCTCGATGGCTCACCTCACTCGGTCCGTATTGGTTTTTCCAACTCCGTGTCCCATTTCTCATCATTTGTCTGACAAATCATTGACTTAAAAAAAAGAATGTGCTAATGTAGACACAGATGGAAAACCTCCCGATAATTGTCAGACAACTTTCCGGCGAATAAGGAAAGGACCTGATGTAGGCCCTCGAATTTGTCTGACACATTTGATTATTTCAATCATACCATCGCTTTTTTTCTTTGTAAATAATCATAATGTTCAAAAAATCGACGCAATTTTTGTGAATATCGCTTAGCGAGGTGACAGCATGAAACCGAAGTCCAGCACAAACTATAAAAAAATCGTGGACGCCGTCCTCGACCAGATCAACCACGGCCAGCTCCAGAAAGGCGACAAATTGCCGACGGAGCTGTCCCTGGCGACGAAGTTTGACGTCAGCCGCACGTGCGTGCGCGAGGCGATCAAGAGTCTGGAGGCCATGGGCATCGTACAGAGCATCCAGGGCAGCGGCTCGTACATCACGAACACGCCGGAGCTGTCGATCAACCGGCCGATCTGCGCGCTGTTCGCGCTGAGCAACAGCACGCTGGAAAATGTGCTGGATCTGCGCATCGTGCTCGAGACGGACGTGTGCCGGGACATCATCCGCAGCGCGACCGACGACGAGATCGAGCGCCTGTGCGCTCTGGCCGATTACGACTATATCGGCACGCCGATCGACCGGCAGTCCGTGCTGGACTCGCAGTTTCACAATTCGCTCATGCGCATGTCGCACAACGCCCTCATCAAATACATCTACACCACGCTGTCCTCGCTCATGGACATCTACCGCGCGCGTGTGCTCGAGGAGACCTGGCGGCTGGACGAAAACGCGCTGACGCGCGCCGGACACCAGGCCATCTGTCAGGCCCTGCGTGACCGCGACGAAGCCGCCGTGGCCGCCGCCATCTACGACCACCTGACGCTGACCGGCCCGTACCGCGAGTGCCTGATCGAACAGGATGCGGAAGATGAGAAAGCGCGTCGATCCCAGGAGGATTCTCTATGAAAACATTTGACCTGCCTTCCAACAGCAACTACGGCGACCGGCCGATCCCGATCGCGTTCCCCGACAACTGGGACGTGCATATCTCCAAGATCCACGGCTATGACACCCCGGCCCTGACCGAGGCGCAGATCGCGGAGAAGATCCACGCCGCCATCGGCGCCAAGCCCATCTCCGAGGGCGCCGCCGGCAAAAAGAGCGCCGTCATTATCATCGACGACATCACCCGCCCGACGCCGTGCGAGCCGATCGCCAAGGCCGTCATCGCGGAGCTGCGCGCCGCCGGCGTGCCGAAGGAGAACATCTGGTTCATCATCGCGCTCGGCACCCACGGTGTCATGTACCGCACGGAGTTCGTGCGCAAGCTCGGCGAGGAGATCGTCGAAAACTACGAGGTGCACAACCACAACCTGTTCTTTAACCACGTGTTCGTCGGCAACACGACCAACAACGTGCCCGTCGAGATCAATGCCGACGTCATGTCCGCCGACTACAAGATCGCCATCGGCACGACCATGGCCCACAGCTACTACGGCTTCAGCGGCGGCGCCAAGTGCATCCTGCCGGGCGTGAGCTCGCTGCGCACGATCATGCGCAACCACAGCTTCACGACGACGACGGAGTTCAACATGGGCAACCCCCACACGCTCATGCGCAGCGACGCCGAGCAGGCCGCGCGCATGATGGGGCTCGACTTCAAGATCGACGCCATCCTCAACGGCCACGCGCAGATCTGCAACCTGTTCGCCGGCGACTTTGAGGCCGAGATCCAGCACGCGGCCGCCTACGCCGCCGAGCACTACGCGGCAAAGTTCGTGCCCGACTGCGACGTGGTCATCGCCAACAACTACTTCAAGCCCGCCGAGGCCAACTGCGCCTACACGCCCGAGGTCATCGCCTCGCTCAAGGACGGCGGCTCGTTCGTGCTCGCGGCCAACTCCCCGTTCGGCCCGTGTGTGCACTTTTTGTACGACAAGTGGGGCCACTCCGCCCCCGGCGGCATGATGTGGTCCGGCTGCTACACGAAGGGCAAAAACATGGCCCATGCTGTCGTATTTGCCGAGCACACCGTCAAGGGCATGCGCGACCCGTGGTACATCGACGAGCACTCCGGCGCTGAATACGTCAAGACGTGGTCGGACGCCCTGCGCATCCTCGACGACGGCACGCCGAAGAAAGTCGTGCTCTACCCGAACGCCGAGTGCCAGGTGCTCGATAACTCCAAGCAGTTTTATAAGCAGGGCAAATAAGCAGGATTTTCCGTGTGAAACGGGCG